>WNFY01004033.1_pt1 | contig 14073 bp, 19 predicted proteins | sample 5400091 | NCBI WGS metagenome assembly WNFY01 (sample SAMN13153364, study PRJNA577476) | soil metagenome | isolation source: 60 cm soil or saprolite under grassland replicate 1 | place: USA:California | collected 2016-06-15 | reverse complement strand
CATTTTGCCCGCCATCTGCGTCAGATGCTCCACCATTACAGCCGGCGGCGCAATCTCCTGCACCGCGAACTGCGCACCCACCTGGGTGGCCTGCTGGAGGTTCACGCCCCTGAGGCCGGACTGAATCTTGTCGGCTGGCTCCCGTCCGGGAAAGATGATCAGCGCGCCGCCAAACTGGCCGCCCAGGTGGGCATCGAGGTCATGCCCATCTCCACATTCAGCCTGGAGCCGCTGCCTCGCGGAGGGCTGCTCTTTGGCTATGCCGGAACCGACGAAGAGGCTATTCCCCCAGGGGTGAAGAAACTGGCAGTAGTGCTCGAACAGCTCTGACAGTATCAACTGAGCTTCTCTGTATTATAGATGTCTGGAACGAGTTTTTCCATGAAGCGTTCGGGCCATCTCAACTCTGTAAATCCGAACTGTTGGTAGAGCCATCACCACTTCAAGCAACCATTTACTCAAACCCTGTCCACGAAATGGTTCCAGAATAAATACATCAGCAAGGTACGCAAAGGTCGCATAATCCGTCACCAGTCGTGCAAAACCCACCTGTTGATCATCCCGGTAGACGCCAAACGAAAGCGAATGCTCAATTGCGCGCTTCACTGTTTCAAGCGGAATTCCCTCTGCCCAATATGACTTTGTAAGAAAATCGTGAATAACTGCCAGGTCAAGTCGATTCTTATCTGTACTTATCAAATAATCTCCTCGTCGCCACTCGCAGGTCATGTTTCTTCCTCCTCATAATAGAACAGTCAGATAGAGTTATCCTACCGGGAAATCACAGGTAGTACAAGAGCCAATGATGAGAAATTTAAAGGGACTTTTCAACCTTTGATACCGACTACATCCTGATCAAAGAAGAGAATGTAGCACGAGCTAAAATAGTATTAGAAGAGAACGGGCACGTGTTTGTATGCTGATTGATCCTGCCAGCTCTGTTTTACGTATGCTCTCCAGAAGTCTGACTTGCTCGATTAGCATATAGCCGAATATATCCATACAGAAAAGAGGAATCTGACATGGCAACAAATGATTATCATTTCATTACTCACTGGCGCGTGCAGGGGACTGTACAGGAAGTAGCTGACATCATTGGTGACGCCGGAGACCTGGCGCGCTGGTGGCCCTCCGTCTACCTGGATGTCAAAGTGCTCGAAAAGGGAGATGAGAAGGGATTGGGGAAAGTTGTCGACCTCTACACAAAAGGCTGGCTACCCTACACGCTGCGCTGGCAATTTCGCGTCACCGAGGTTCGCAACGACGGCTTTACCCTGGTTGCTCAAGGTGATTTCGAGGGCCGTGGCATCTGGACGTTTCAGCAGAGTGGTCCTTGGGTCGACATAATCTACGACTGGAAAATCAGCGCCGAAAAACCGCTCCTGCGCTACTTCTCGTTCCTGATCAAGCCTATCTTTTCCGCAAACCACCGATGGGCTATGGCCAGAGGTGAAGAGAGCCTCAAATTAGAGCTTGAGCGTCGTCATGCAAAGACTGCCCTTGCGCGTGCTCACGTGCCAGCGCCACCCGCGCCTACAACGACCTCTACCGCTCCCCTTTTATTAGGTACTATAGCTGCAATAACCGCCATCGGTGGTCTCGGTTATTTATTGATAAAAGGCCGATCCTCCCGCTCATAGGGAGGATCAAAGATGTAACTGCAACACTAAACGGATTTTGAACCTGAAAGCCGCGCTTATCCGTGTTAACAGAGAAGTCGTTATTGTTCTCTGCTTACTCTCTCAGGAGGTTAAAAACCCGTTATGAATATTACACTGCAAAATCTGATTGTCTGGTTGATTATTGCCTTGATTATCGGTTTCCTGGGTGAATTGATTGCTCGTAGAAGGACGCCCGATGGTATTATCGGAGCCATTCTCGTCGGCTTTATTGCCATCTTCCTGGTTGTTGGCGTTCTGGGCATTCATATTGCCGGTGATCCGCTGCTGGCTGGCGTCCCATTCTTTACCTCTGTTATTGTCGCTGCACTGCTTGTGGCTCTCTGGAGTGCTTTTGCCTATCGCCGTGTCTATCGTCCCTACTATGATCGCTACTATCGTCGTGGCGCCTACATCCGTCGCCCACGTCGTCGCCTGTTTAGGTAGAGAGGCATCTATACACACTATCACAGAACCAGTGTAGGGACCGCATTTATGCCGTCCGGCGATTCATCGCCTTATGGGTGTAAATCCAGGCAGCGAGGGCATCGAGAGGCGACAGGGCGATGAATCGCCGGACGGCATCTGGGTCTATCAGTTCACCTATGTCCAGAAGCTGCAACTGGCAAGGGCCATTGCTGGCAAGAGCGTTGCCCAGGCTCAGAGCATCCTCAATGCGACCACTGGCGTTGCATCGGCAAAAATTGATGATAGCGGTGGCACGACCTTGCCCACCGACCCGAACCAGATCTCGATCGTCATTCAGCCAGTCGCTGGCCTGGGAGGACAGGGCTCTCCGACGGCAACGGCAGGTTCACCCATCGTTACATCTCCCACCGTCCAGAGTGGCAATCCACCCGGCACCGGTGGCAAGTGAGGGGGCCTATCTATTATTCTTCTAGACTCTGCCGTTTAGAGAGCAGAAAGGCGCTAAAATCTGCTACGCTTGCTACTTCACCCTCGTCAAGCATGTTAATAAGATTCTTAATCACTATGCGGCGTGGCTGTCCTGGTGTCGCTGGCAATGTAAAGCCAATTGCCTGCGTCATCTGCGGCTCGCGTTCGTGGCGAATCTCCTCTGCCATCAACTCCAGTAGCTCCGCAAGATCAAGATCTAAAGCGTTAGCTATACTCTCTAGCACTTTGGCGGAGGGATACTTCTGTCCACGTTCAATCTCACCGACGTAGATCTCAGAAAGGCCTGCCTTCTCGCCCAGCTCTTTAATCGTTAAACGGCGATTCTGCCGCTCCTGTCGAATGACCTTACCCAGGGTCTCCTGTAAATCTGCCATGAATCTTTTCCTAATCGTGTCTATTGAGGACCCCTCGCCGCCTGCGGCGGCTCGCCTGGTGTTTGGTGTGGATGGAGAGGGGTGCGGCCCAGGGGCCGCACCCCTCTCCATCCACACCAAATGGCTTGTGAAGCGCCAGCGGCGCTGAGGAGTCAGAAAAAAGGTACCTGAAGAGTTACTCCTAATCTATGCTAACAGCATTGTTTTCTTTTCACCTATGCTAACAGCATATCTTATATCTATAAGTATAGGCTATTGGCGTGCTATATTCAAGGGGAGAAATGACAGAGTTCTCTGGATGCACCATTTGTAATCTAAAAGGAGGAAAATACCTATGTCCGTTGTACCGCATCCCCAGACATATATACATAATCTAGGGCAACCTTCAGTCGGGTTTACACCAAAGATCATGGTCTATGAAGATGCCCCTGTGCAGCTCCCTCGCTGGGAGTACTATGTTTTGACGATAGATACCAACGAGCGAGCATTGCCAGATGCCGGGCGACTGAATGAACTGGGCCGCGAGGGATGGCTCCTGAATGGAGTGCTCAATGAAGGATCTAGCGGCAATGTTTCACTGGTTCATTACTACTTTGTGCGACAGATAACACAATAAAGGAGATCACTATGACTGCACGTGCGGTTATCCCAACTGTTATTGAGACGACAGGGCGCGGTGAGCGTGCCTACGACATTTATTCACGGCTCCTACGGGAACGTATTATTATGGTGAATGGTCCCGTCGAAGAAGGCATGGCTAACTTGATCGTTGCGCAATTGCTGTTTCTGGCTTCAGAGAATGCAGAGCGTGAGATTAATCTCTACATCACATCGCCAGGAGGAGTAGTCAGAGCTGGATTGGCAATCTATGATACCATGCGTCAGCTCCCCTGCCCTGTCGCAACCACCTGTGTCGGGTATGCAGCCAGCTTCGGCACTATTCTGCTCCTGGCTGGTGATCATGGTCGTCGCCGCGCACTGCCGAATTCGCGCATCCACCTGCATCAACCGCTCATTCAAGGCGGTGGCATCGAGGGACAGGCGACCGACATCGATATCCATGCCCGTGAGATCCTCTATATGCGTGACACGTTGAATGGTATCATCCAGAAGCACACCGGCCAATCCCTGGAGCGTATCAAGCGTGACACAGAACGCGACTTTTTCCTCAGCGCGGAAGAAGCAGTAGAGTACGGCATTATTGATGAAGTCTTGCCTGCCGCTGAAAAAGATCTTGAGCGCAAAGCATAGGAGCAGGCGGGCTTATAAATCGCGCCCCTACACCATAATCAGAACTGATGGTGTAGGGGCGCGATTTATAAGCCCGCAGGCCCTTCTAGAGTGCTTCTATGCGTATAGCGTCAAGTTCAAACCATTCTGGCTCACTTGCTACAGTGCCAAAACGGAAGACACCGCGTGGCGTGACAACGGCGTACTGGTTATCAAGCCAGGCGACGAAGCCAAGGGGACGTGTTGGTGGTTGAAGGACTCGTAGAATCTGGACGCCATCCACCCAGAATATTGCCTTATTCTTGAACCATTCAAGTGTATAGTTATGCCATGTTGTCATATCGGCACTGATCAAAGTCTCGCAGGCTCCACTCAACCTCTTAAGCCAGCGCCCAGCCGGATCTGTGTTCCCTGTCACGCGTGCCCAGCCCGCAGTGAGTGCAGCAGGTACGGTTGCCAGCGCAGCTCCCAGACGCACACTATGGATAACCTGCGCCTTCCACCCCCAACCAGGGATGCCGGGAACGAGAGCCATGTTAGATGGTGGAGAAGCATAAAAGAACCAGATCGCTTCAGGAAGCATTAGAATATCGCCCTTCGGAGAAAAGGGATAATTCCAGAAACCAAAACCTGCTGTACCACGCAATATACCGATACTTTTACTATTGCTGGCGGATGTTGCTGCTGGCAGAGACGAACGAGCGCGAACCTCCATACGTAGAGGAGGAGTCCATGGGAACGCTGAACGTCGTGGCCGCCCAGAGTAATCATCTATCTGGGCATCAGCGTACTGACCTTGCAGTACCGCAGGCAGTGACATACGGACGGCAGATTCTTGTACGGAAAGTGAAGCGGGTCCAATACACGTTTGTATCCAATGTTGGTCAATGCTCTGAGTGAAATCATCAAACATAAAATAATCTCTGCTCGCTCTGTCCTACAACGATTTCTGACTGACTGGTAGTTGCAAGAGTTCTTCTTCCAGGTGTTGCCAGACAATTTGATCAGCCTCGATACTATTGACCGGGCGGTTTCTGCTGGCTGCATCTATCATCGTATCGGCAATGAGTTGACGGAATTTAGCAAAATAGCGTTTTTGCTCTTCATGCGAAGGCATCACACAGAGTGCAATATCCTCAGGAGCATAGAAATCTTCAGGTTCAAATGCCAGTGCGATGAGATCCGCGTAGGTCTGAGCTAATGCTGTACGCGCTTGCGAGAGAAAGTGATTATATTGAGTACTGGAGATCAGGAGAACACCAGCAATGCGACCCGCGTAAAGAATAGGATAGATTGCCGCACTTTTCTCATGCTCCACGCGTGAGGCTGGCATGAGATTATGTTCCTCATCCAGATTCTCGATAATGCCCGGTCGACACAGCGTCACGACATTCCCGGCTAAAGACTCAGCTCCAAGGAACATTGCCTGTTGCTCAAGATTGCCCGTCCAGGGATATGTGCCCAGTCCAACAGCTTCACGTAAACTGCGCACCTTTTTGTATGGGCCCGAAGGCGGCATACATTTAACCACCCACATCGCCATGCCCGCGCGGTCGGGATCTAATTGTCCGAGAGCCTGTAGTAAGATAAGGTTACATGTTGACCAGAAACGCAAATTATCAGTTATCGTGGCACGGGCAACAAAAACACGCGCGTAAAACTCGGACAGAATCTCGGTAGGAACGTCATCCGGTACCGGATTAGTGAACACGCCCAGTCCTTTTTCTGCTCTGAGTAACTCAATGAATTTTTCGCGGTATTGAGGTAAAACGCTTAGCAAATGACGTAAATTCTGTGGGCGCGGGTCCGATTCTCCATTCACCCAACGGGTCAATGTAATAGAGGTGACGCTCATCTCCTCAATCAGGCGTTGTCTCTCTTTATTCTCATTGATAATCGTTCCCAGTAACTCGCGCCAGGTTCGTGCTTCGTGCATATCTCTTTCACCAGACTCTGCGGCACCTTATGCTTTGGCATTTACATATGGAGACGACGTAGTGTCTCCATCAGAAGAGTGTTTTCCGTGGGGGGTCACTCCAAACCCGGCCAGTAGAGATTGTCGCAAAAACGCATCTTACGTACTTTATAATAACAGTTCACAACGCTATAGTCAACAGTTCAGAGTATAATATTAATGCATACTTAATATTGCGTAAACTAGAGCTATGCTTGCTTGTGTATAATTGTAACTCAACTCTAGTTTATCTATTGAACGGGTGATAAGTCAATAGGTGTGCCAGGAATATAGGGCGGTTGAAAAGTTCCCGTAGAGGCATGCCTTGCGTGTGCCGAGTGCGTGGACCGAGGGCAGAGCAGGCCACGAGGCACACGCAAGGCATGCCTCTACGGACCCAGAGCAGCGACTTTTCAACCGCCCTGCAGGAATTATTATCTGTGGCTACGATCGGATGTCAGGAATAAATTTGATTTATCGTTTGCCCAGAGCCTCGCGACTCAAGGTAGTTACCAGCACGGCTAATACCGCCAGGATCAGGATAGCACCAGCAAGACCGCGCAATGGTGCCAGCACCCCGACGTACTCGATCAATGCGAGCACAATGATAGCGATGATCACACCAAGCAGGATGATCATATCGCCGACGATGAAGTTATAAACAGCTTTAATTGCCTTCATGGGTGCACCTCCTCTTCCTCGTGCGTAATCTCTGTTGTGGCGGAAGCTTTTGTCAGGCGTTGGAGTTTGATCTGCTTGAGCCAGGTTACCAGCACAAAGGAAGTCAGCAAGTAGAGAGCCGCCAGTACCAGCAGAAAGAGGTCCGAGAAAGGCCAGCTTACGCCGAAACCCTCGCCAGTCCAGAAGGTGCCAAAGGTAGTCAGCATCACACCGACGATGAATTTGAGAGTGTTTTCTGGTATCTGCTTAAGCGGTGCCCGGACCAGGGCACCCAGGAGGATAATTAGAGCACCGGCAACCGCTGCACCAGTAGCGGCGGAGCCAATGCCACAGGATTTTGAACAGACATTATTGGCGGCACTTGTACCAAAGCTAATCACGATAAAGGCGACTTCGAGTCCTTCCAGTAAGACAGCTTTATAGGCAAGAGCGATGCCAAAAGGCTCAAAGCGCGGAGCGATTGCCTCGCCACGTGCTCGTACTTCGGCCATCGTTTCCTCGAAAATGGCCTCTTCATCGTGTAGCGCTTTGAGACCGCTGTAGCGTAGAAGTGCTTTTTTGAGCCACTTTAAACCAAAGAGAATAAGAAGAATACCAACAACCAGGCGTAAAATATCGATTGGAACAAATTGAACTAATGCCACACCAAGAGTGGCAACGATAAGTGCAAGTGTGGCGGCTGCGGCAAATGCGCCCGCCAATGAACTACGCCAGTTAATGGTAAGGCCAACGACCAGCACAATAGTAAATGCTTCAACAAATTCAACTGCGGAAGCAAGGAATGCCGTTGTCGCAACTTCCCATTGCATGCGACTATGCTCCTGTTCTGCTTCAAGGGACGCCTGTGAGGGCCGGATAGTGACGGAGATACAGCGTGGGAACTTATAAGCCAGTTGCCTGTGAGTTCCCTTCTACTTATATTTTATCACATCGCATGCGCTGTCTGCTGTTTAGCCTTTGGTGGCGACGAGCTGGAGCCATATGCGTGGCACTTCCGTTATTCCCAGCTCCTGGCCTACCTGGTAAACCGCGGTCTCCAGAGCCTCTGCGCCATATGCCAGCGGTACACCTGGCAACGCGCCATCGATGAAGAGCCAGTATTGTCCCAGATCTCTCCATGCCTCCAGCGAAATGATAGCGACCGTCTGAGAAGTATCGACGCTGCTGAAACCAGAGCTTTTGAACAGATCGATGTAGCCTTCGGGAGAGACCCACTGCATCGCCATCGCCTTTGCTTCTCTTGATAAATGTACATCTGGGTGAGTGTTCTTCAACCAGCCAACAGCCCGGCGTGTCCAGAGACGGTAGAAGCGCTCTGTTCCAGGGACATAAGTACCTTCGTAAAAGGCACTGTTACAGGTAAAAATACCCCCTGGTGCCAGTATTTTCGACATTTGCTCAAAGGCAGCTCGTTTATCGGGAACGAGATGGATAGCATTACAAAAAAAAGCCGCATCGGCGTTCTGGACGATATTGGGCAGGTCCTCAGCTTCGCCTTGAATGAACTCAGCCTGTGTCTCTAATCCCATTTCACCCATGCCTTTGCGTGCATGGCGTAATGCCTCCGCTGATGGGTCAACGCCGATCAATCGTGCCTGATCCAGGCGACCCTGGCGTGCCAGTTCCTCTGCAACCAGCCGCGTCACAGCGCCGGTCCCACAGGCCATGTCAACGATCGTCAGTTTGCCCTCGCGTGCTGGCAGGTGTGTCAGTGCCTGCTGGACAAGCGAACGATTGACATCAGTATAGAAAGTGTGCGCCGCGAAGCGTTCGTACGTAAAACGATTAGTTTCCTCTGTTTCGATAAGTGTCATATGCAGCCTCCTTAGCCAGAAAATCCATGTTGTCTAGTTAGAGAGACTGAATTAGCAATATGTTTCGCTGATCTCAGATGTGCATCGACATACCACCATCGACAGCAATAATCTGCCCCGTGATATAGCTTGCCTCCGGTGAGCAGAGGAAGTTGATGGTCGCAGCCACCTCGTCGGTCGTGCCGAATCGTCCTAATGGAGTGGAGTCGAGCATAAACTTACGCAACTGCTCCGGGACGATAGAAGTTAGCTCGGTTGGGACGAAGCCGGGAGCGACAGCGTTTACCGTGATATTGCGGCTGGCCATCTCGCGTGCCGTGCTAAGCGTTAAAGCAAGAATTCCAGCTTTGGATGCACTATAGTTGGCCTGTCCAGCGTTACCAAGCAGACCTGCGACCGAAGCCACATTGACGATGCGGCCCCAACGTGCTTTCATCATGCCACGCAGTGCAGCCTTTGTGCAGAGGAATGCGGCGCGCAGGTTGGTATTTATGATATACTCAAAGTCGTTAAGAGACATTTGCAGAATCAGTTTATCGCGTGTGGTACCAGCATTGTTGATCAGAATCGTGGCGGGACCAAGTGCCTGGTTGGCTTCTGCAAAGAGGCGCGCTACATCTTCTTCGTTGCTGACATCGGCCTGTATCGCTACACAGCGTCTACCCAGTGCTTCAATGCTGGCCTGTGCCTCCTCGGCGGCAGCCCTGTTGCTGCGATAGTTGATCACGATATCAGCTCCCGACTGCGCCAGGCGTTGTGCCGTTGCGCGCCCAATACCCTGACCGCTTCCTGTGACTAATGCGATTTTTCCCGCCAGTGGCAGTTGTTGTTCGTTTGTCATATGTACTGTTACCCTCTTTAATAAATATTTTTAAGTTCGCTTGCTGCATCAATAATTTCCCAAAGTGTACCACATTTACAAGAGAGTTATTTTAAGCTGGTTTCTTTTTCTTTACCTTTGTTACGACAATTACATGAGACTATTACCCGGAGGCCCCTCGTGCTCAACCGAGGGGCTGTATAGTGCTCTTTAAGACTCGTTAACAGCCCCGCGGGGGTTGTTCTCGGCTCTCGATGCTGGCATTGTCTTGGGGATGGGGATGATGCCAGCATTTTACTGTCGAAAGGGGGAGTAAGCGGCTGGCAAGCGTTTCATCAAATCTGGTGGTGTCGTCATAAATAGCGCTGTGAATCTGTTCCAGGGTAAGGTTGCGCGCTTCGCGCAGGTCCGCGCCAATAAGTACCGCATTATCGAGATCGGCAACCTGAAAGTTTACTCCGCTCAGGATGGCCCCTCGCAGGTCTGCCTCGGTGAGGTTAGCTGCTGAAAGATCGGCATCGGTCAGATTAGCTCCGGCCAGCCAGGCACGGAAGAGGTCTGCCATGAAGAGATTCGCGCTGATGAGTTGTGCATCGCGCAGGTCGGCATAGCCAAGGTAACGCGAGGAAAGGTTGCGATGCGAGAGATCAGCGCCTTGAAGCCTTGATGACTGCCAGCGTGTAGCAATGTTATGCCGGTGATCAAGTGTTAAGGGCGTTTCTTCAACGCGGGGGAGACGCGCCAGTTCGTACTCTATGTGTGCCTGCGTGGTAGTCAGCTCATACTGGCGCTTCAGCGTCTCTGAGCGTTCAGCATCCTTTGCCTCCCACTCCTGCCACAGATCTCGTAGTTGTTGTATTTGTGTAGTTAGCTTTTTCTCAAGCTCAAGAGATTGCTGCTCCTGCTGCATCTGCCACTGCTGACGGTGGCTCTCTTGTGCACGTTCCCATGCCTGTTGAGCGGCCTGTATTCTCTCTAAAATACGTTTTTGCATTGATACTGCGATAAGTAATACCACAACAGCCGCCACTATGCTGGCGATTCCCACAACTAAAACTGTCTCTATCATTCGTCAAGCTCCATGTGTGATCATATCTACTTCCTAGAACGCAGAGCAGAGAGTGCAGGTAACTATTATCTCGCTTCTACCGATTTTTGTGTCAGGGCGTTCAAAAGTCGTGCGCGTGGACCCGTAGAGGCATGCCTTGCGTGTGCCGAGTAGGTGACCAGAGCACACACAAGGCCACCTGGCACACGCAAGGCATGCCTCTACGGGAACGTTTATAGCCCTGATTTTTGTGTTCTCTGTTGTAGACCTGGATGCATAAAGGGCCTATAATAGACCTGTGAATCTGGGCATCCACTTCACTGTTTTGTGTTTCCATTATCTAGTATGTACCCACTCAACGGAGGAATTATATAAATTATGAGTCAGTACAATCATCCAGCGCCGACCTCGTTTTTGCTCGATGAGGAGAACCGGAAATTGATTCTGTCATGGAGCGATGATCACGAGAGTATCCATGATTGGGAAAGCTTACGTTGGGCCTGTCCCTGTGCCTGGTGTGCGGGTGAAGGTGGGCAGCCGGGTATGCTCCAGAATAAGCAAAGCCTGAGCGTTGAGGAAACTACACTCGTTAACATCCAGCCAGTCGGTCGCTACGGGCTGACCCCTATCTGGGAGGATGGACATAAGACGGGCATCTACACGTACGAAAAGTTGCGCGCCAGTTGTGAGTGTGATGAATGTCGGCAGAAGAGGCCCAAAAGGTAGCCACTGTTAATATCAGTGAACATCTATCGTTGTATCTGACGGACAATAGTAGAAGCAATGCATCCTGGAGAGCCACGGGCCAGGATGCTCCTGTATTGTACATTGGAGAAATTCTATGCCTACAAATAAAGTGACTACTCAAAAATCTACTACAACTGTTATTTCACGTCGTCGTCAATTTTTTATTTCGGGCCTCGCTGTACGGGTATTGATCGCTCTGGTGATTAGCTGGCTGATCATAATGGCTTTCTTTGTGACCGGTGCAGTTTCTCACTGATCTTATAATATTTCTTTCGATCAATCATGTAGAGGCGTGAGCTATCATTCTGCGGGTAATTGGAAACATGCGCAGCGAGGCAGGCAGGTGTGGAATAGCAAGCCGCATGGCTGCGGCTGACAGGTCGAAGAGTTGTTGCCGTTTAGAACTCCACTCCATACCATAGATTTCGCGGATCGGTTGGGGTAGAAGCGCAATGGTGATCTGCAGGTTGAGATGCATCAATGGTCTGAGTATGGCTGGCGCAGGTGGGAAGAGTACCTGTTGTACCAGTTGCCGGGCCTGGGGAGTGGCCGCGAGACGATTGCTATGGACCATATCATGCACATACTGGCGCAGGTCGTTTGCTGTCGCAGGCATAGCGGCTGGAGAGAGTCCAAGCAGTTTTGCCAGCGTCATGGATTCCTGATAATACTGCTCCTGTTCTGCGGGACTGAGTGGTCCGATAAAGAGTGTATAGGTAAGAAGAATGGTATCGATCAATGTTGCGTGCACCCAGAGCAGGAGTTCGGGATCGCGCGCGTCGTATGTGCTCCCGGCTGCGTAGTCTCCTGCTGCAGACGGAAGTGTACCATGTACGTGTGCATGTAAGCGGTTGATGGTGCGGGCCGCCTTTTGTGCGGCTGGTGTCGAACCAAATGTCAGCATCTGTCCCAGTATAAAAGTACGTTCTGTGCGACCAAACGGATCACTTCTATAACTGCTATGCTCACTTACACCCATAGCTACCAGAGGATGTGCGAGTTGCATTAGTACTGCTCGCGCTCCTCCCAGCGCCAGGACTCCTTCGCTACCAATCTTCCATGTAGTGCTATATGGTCCGAAGTAGCCGCAGTTCCTCAAGATATCGTCCTTTCATTGTTGTGCTGGCTCAGGCCTGGGTTCCAAAGTTCTGCTGGAAACGCTGCTGAAATGATTGTCCCATCAATTGTTCAGCTTTATCGGGATTATCCTGCATAATCTGCAGAAGCAAAGCTGTAGCATTATCTGGTGCCAGAGTGAGATCACTTCGCTCTTGCAGGATAGCCTGTAATATTTCTCCAGCGACCTGCTCTGCTGTAAGTTTTACCTCAATGTTCAGTAGTTGTAAGCCTTCCTGTTGGGTCATAGGCGTATCGACCCATGAGGGATAGACAGTTGTGATGCCGATGCCTGTCCCGTAGAGTTCCGCTCGCAAGGCGGATGAGAAGCCGCGAATTGCCCACTTGCTTGCACAGTAAGCTGATAGGAGAGGTATGCATAACTTGCCAGCGGCTGAACTAAGGAAGACAAAGTAGCCGCTCTGCTGTTGACGCATCATTGGCAGAGCAGCCCTGACGCAATGGTAGGTGCCCATGAAGTTGATATTCATCATGGTCTGCATCTCTTGTGCTGTGAAGAGGTCTATCAGTCCACCACGACCAATACCGGCACTTGTGATCACCAGGTCGACGCGTCCACAGGTATCGAGGGCCAGGCGCATTAACTCCTGCACCTGTTCCTCATTGCTGACATCTGTCTTTGCGGCTACCACGTGTCCCATTGACGCAAGATTGCTCTCTTTGACCTGTTGTGCAGCCTGTTGGAGACCCGGTTCATTAATATCCGCCAGGATCACGTGCGCCCCTCCGCTGTACAAAGAGCGTGCTGTAGCCAGGCCGATGCCACTTGCACCTCCTGTAATGACTGCGACTGCTCCGTCGAAGTTCTTCAATGCCATAGGTATTTGCTCCTCTCGGAAATTAAGAAGATCAAGCGGATTGGTACTTCTACGCTTGATCTTATCCTGTTTTGAGTAAACGTGTCAAACATTCGAGTGCTTTAAACTTCGTTATTGTTGTGGAGGCATCTCCTGTGGATATTGCGCCTGGGGCTGCTCATATTGTTGCGATGGTTGTGGAGTGGGAGGATACTGGTGTTGCTGACCACCTTCCTGGTATGTTTCCGGTTGTGGCTGGTATCCCTCCTGGTAGGGCTGATATGGCGGCTGTTGAGGCTGGGATGGCTGATAATATGGCTGCTGATAGTGTGGTTGTTGTCGGGTCATGCCAAAGGCCGTCATCCCGCCGAGTCCTGCAAGGATAGGTTGTGCCAATGCTCCCAGGATAGCTGAGATACCAGCCGCCACTAAGAACCAGACCCAGTGGAAACCAGTAGCAAAGAAAATTGCGAGCATCAGCAGCCAGAAAAAGCCCTGGATGCCACCATAGGCTCCTCTAGGATTTCCTGAACCAAAAGAGCTAATCAAAGCTGCGAAGGCGAGTGCAACAAAGAAAATGGGTAGATTAAAGCCTCCAAAAGCGAAGGCCAGAGCCAGTCCGATAAGGACAATTCCACCGGAGATACCGCCAGTAATAGGACCCCTATTATTTTGCATACTGTATTTCTCCTTCTATCTAAATGAGCACACAATGATAAGTGCTTATGTAAAGAGTATAAACTACAATGTGGGCTGTGGGAATTGCAATAAGTAAAAAGAAAAAACTAAAGTTGCATGGCGATCAGTGCCCGCCTGATAGCTGCCAGAGCAGTAGTGATATGTTGTGCTTCCAGTCCATAATGGGTTACTGCGCGGATCACGCCGCTACCACTAT
>WNFY01005738.1_pt1 | contig 14074 bp, 15 predicted proteins | sample 5400091 | NCBI WGS metagenome assembly WNFY01 (sample SAMN13153364, study PRJNA577476) | soil metagenome | isolation source: 60 cm soil or saprolite under grassland replicate 1 | place: USA:California | collected 2016-06-15 | reverse complement strand
CAGGCGGGCCCGTGCCCGAAGGGACGAGCGCTGGAAGGAGGAAGCGCGATCGCGTTCAGCCGAGCTCGCCGACGCGCGCAAGGCGCTCGAGCAGGTGCACGAGGCGCTCGCGACGGCGCGGGCGCGGCTCGGCTGAACGCGATCGCGCTTCCTCCTTCCAGCGCTCGTCCCTTCGGGCACGGGCCCGCCTGATCCCCCGCTGAGCAGCCTGAAGGGTTGCCCCTTGCCGCCGGGTGCTCGTTCGGCGATACCGGGCGTGCGGGTGGTAGGCACGCCCTTGGCCGGATGGCGGAAGGGGTCCCATGAAGCGGATGGTTGCGTGGAGCGCCGTGGCTGCGGTCTCGATGGTCCTGTTCGCGCGCGCGGCTCAGGCGGCCGGCGGCGGGGTCGAGGTCTCTCCAGCCGTGCACCACGACGTGTCCCGGCCGCTGCGCGACGTCCCGTCGGCGCCGTCGGCGCACAGGCTCACGGAGCGCCCGCTGCTGCCGCTGCCGACGCCGCCGGCGAGCGCGACGCCCGACACGGTGGTCCAGACGTCCGCGCCGTCGCCGCTCGCTGCGACCGTGGGCCTGAGCTTCGCCGGCGTCGGAGACGGCGACTACGGCTTCACGCCCAACGCGGCGCCGCCCGACACGAACGGCGCCGTGGGCGCGACCCAGTACGTGCAGTGGGTGAACGAGTCGTTCGCGGTCTTCGACAAGAAGACCGGCGCGCTCGTCATGGGGCCGACCACGGGGAGCACGCTCTGGGCGGGATTCGGCGGCGGCTGCGAGACGAACAACGACGGGGATCCGATCGTCCAGTACGACAAGCTCGCCGGCCGCTGGGTCTTCACCCAGCTCTCGGCCTCGACGACGCCTTTCCTGGAGTGCGTCGCGGTCTCAACGACGTCCGACGCCACCGGCGCGTACAACCGGTACGCCTTCAGCTACGGCAACGGCCTCAACGACTACCCGAAGCTCGGCGTGTGGCCCGACGCCTACTACATCACCTTCAACATCTTCACCAACGGGCAGACGTTTGCCGGCGCGAAGGCGTGCGCGTACGACCGCAGCGCGATGCTGAACGGCCTCCCGGCCACGCAGCAGTGCTTCCAGCTCTCGACGGCCTTCCCCAGCCTGCTGCCCTCCGATCTCGACGGCACCATCGCGCCGCCCGCCGGCGCGCCGAACGCGTTCGCGAACTTCGGCACGAGCTCGCTCAACATCTGGACGTTCCACGTGGACTGGGCGGACCCCCCCAGCTCGACGTTCACCGGTCCCACCAACCTGCCGGTGGCCGCGTTCACTCCCGCCTGCGGCGGCGGCACGTGCATCCCGCAGAGCGGTACGCGCCAGCAGCTCGACTCCCTGGCGGATCGCCTGATGTACCGGCTCGCCTACCGCACGTTCGCCGACGGCCACGAGGCGTGGGTGGTCAATCACTCCGTCGCCACCACCTTCGCGCGCAACAGGGCGTCCGGCTCGGGCATCCGCTGGTACGAGCTGCGCAACCTCGCGACGGCGCCGAGCGTGTTCCAGCAGGGCACCTACGCGCCCGACGCGACCTTCCGCTGGATGGGCAGCATCGCCATGGACAAGGTCGGCAACATCGCGGTCGGCTACAGCGCGTCGAGCGGCAGCATCCACCCCGCGATCCGCTACGCCGTGCGCACCCCGTCCGATCCGCTGGGGACCCTGGAGGCCGAGGCGTCCATCATCGAGGGTGGCGGGTCGCAGCTCCGCAACCTCTCGCGGTGGGGCGACTACAGCGCGATCTCGGTGGACCCCGTCGACGACTGCACGTTCTACTACACGAGCGAGTACCTGAAGGCGAACGGCACGTTCAACTGGAGCACCCGCATCGCGTCGTTCAAGCTGCCGAATTGCCTCTAGCCAAAGGAGCGTTCCAGCCCGGCGGCGCGGGACGAAGGGGGAACGCGGCGCTCTCATGGGCCGTGCTCGGTTGCGCTGGTCCCGTGAACGAGCCCGCGCCCGTGCCCGCGCCCGGCTTCTTTCGGGCTCGGACTCGGGCTCGGGGCTCACTCCAACTGGGCAGCGCCATCAGCGCGCCTCCGGCGCGGACGGCCAGACAGGGCTCACCAGCTCGATCCGCCAGATCGGACCGTCGAGGAAGAGCGGCATCTCCGCCTTCACGAAGGCGGGCGCTTCGCCGCTGACGACCCAGACGTGCGAGTCGGGCGGGGTCTTGCCGAGCAACGAACCGATCGCGCCGGTCACGCCGGTCAGGTGCACCTTCACCACGTAATGCGTGGCTTTGCGCGCGGAGGCGGCGATCGAGAAGGGCTCCTCTCCGGCGGGAATGAGCTCCAGATTCACCAGTCGCGGCTTCGGCGTGATCGCCACCAGCGACACTGTCGTCTTCGTCGTTCTTGGGGAGATGTTCTTGAGAAGCGTCAAGATCATCCCGTTGGCGATGTCACCGGGCAGCTTGAGGCGTTCCTCGATCCTGTTCTCCTTGCCGTCCTCGTCGGTGTAGCGGACCTTGACCTGGCCGCTCGCGCTGACGGTCGACTCGATGGGCATCTTGAAGGCCGGCCCCTCCTGCACCACGTGGTTGCTCACGAGCCGGAACGTCTTCTGCTGCACGTAGACGGTCGTCTCTTCGTGCGTCGATCCGTCCTTGAAGTGGAGGACGAGCCGCGACGTCACGCGATTCCCGCTCGAGGTCGGGACCGTGGTCTGGATCAGGTCGCCATCGGCGAGGGGGGTCCCGTCGAGCGTGCGCAGCGAGACGAAGCCATGCGCGAGCCCTTCCCAGTGCGTCACCGCGACGGGATCGGCCAGCGATGAGAGCGGCACGAGCAGCGCGGCGGCGACGATCACGGCGCGACCGAACGACCCTCCAGGTGCGGTGCCCATGCTGGCCTCCGGCTCCAGAACCTGAGATATCCCGAAGTGGGCCATGGAGGCCCAGCCGTCCAGGCGTCGGCTAACCCGCCTTCGGCACGGCCGCCACCTGCGCCTGCAGCTGCGCGCCAGGCAGGCCGAGCCGCTTCATCTGCGCCCGCGCGTCGTACGCGGCGTACTTGTAAGCCTCGCCCAGCGTCGGGTAGTTGAAGACCGCCTGTGTGAAGTAGTGAATGGTGCCGCCGAAGGCCATGACGGCGCTCCCGAGGTGGACGAGCTCGGAGGCGTGCGGGCCGATGCAGTGCACGCCGAGCAGCTCCCCGTCCTTGGACGACGCGACCAGCTTCAGGAACCCGACCGCCTCGCCCACGAGGTTCGCGCGCGCGTTCTCCGCGAGCGGCGTCTTCCCGACCGCATACGGGATGCCCTTCGTCCGGAGCGACTCCTCCGTCGCGCCGACCGACGACACCTCGGGGATGGTGTAGATGCCGACCGGCAGGAGGTCCGAGACCTTCTGCTGGTACTTCTTCCCGAGCGCGTGCGTCATCGACACGCGCCCCTGCTCCATGGACGTGGAGGCGAGCCCGGGGAAGCCGATGAGGTCGCCCGCGGCGTAGACGTGCGGCACGGCCGTCTGGTAGTGGTCGTTCACCTCGAGGTAGCCCTTGTCGGTCGCCTTGAGGCCGGCGGCGAGGAGGTTCAGCGACTCCACGTTGCCCACGCGGCCCGCCGCGACGAGCACCTTCTCCGCGACGACGCGCGACCCGTCGGCGAGCGTGACGAGCACGTCTCGTTCGCCGACCTCGACCTTGTTCGCCCGCGTCTGCTGGTGCAGGTCGATGCCGGCCAGCGCGAAGAGATCCTGCATCGCGAGCGACAGCTCGGCGTCGAGCCAGGGGAGGAGCCGGGGCTTCGAGTCGATGATGGAGACGTGCACGCCCAGCGCGGCGAAGATCGACGCGTACTCGCAGCCCGCCACCCCGCCGCCGAGCACCGCCAGCGAGCGCGGGACGGTGTCGAGCATGAGGATCGAGTCGGAGTCGTACACGCGCTGGTGGTCGAAGGGGTACTGGCTCGGGTGCGACGGGCGCGTGCCGGTCGCGAGCAGGACGATGTCGCCGGAGACGTCCTGCGAGGTGCCGTCGGCGATGGTGATGCGGATCGTGTGCGGGTCGACGAAGCTCGCGACGCCGCGGAAGGTCTCGACGCCCGCGTTGGTGAGGCGGGCGCGGATGCGCGAGTGCTCGCGCGCGGTGACGAGGCCGCGCCGGCCCATGAGCTCGGGGACGGTCACCGCCTCGGACACGCGGAACTCGATGCCGTGCGCGTCGCGGGAGCGCGCCTGCTGGATGGCGAGCGCCGTCTCGCGCAGCGCCTTCGAGGGGATGGTGCCAGTGTTGGCGGAGGCGCCGCCGGGCACCGCCTCCTTCTCGACCAGCGCGACGCGCTTCCCGTAGAAGGCCGCCTGGACGGCGCCGTGCTCGCCCGCCGGTCCGCTGCCGATGACGATCACGTCGTAGTGGAGCATGCGCCGCTTATAATGCTTTTTTCCCCCTCCGACGATATCCTCCGCCGTCCCGTGAAGAACGTCCCGACGAACCCGGTCCTCGACGCGATCCAGACGAACCTCATGGTCGCGCTGGACGAGAAGAAGCAGCGGCTTCGCGCGGCGGGGAAGCGCCTCTTCGACTTCGGCCTCGGCGATCCCAGGGAGCCCACCCCGGGCTTCCTGCGCGACGCGCTCCGCGCCGCCGTCCCCGACGTCTCGCAGTATCCGAGCGCCGCCGGCACGCCCGCGCTGCGCCGTGCGTGCGCCGGGTACCTCGAGCGGCGCTTCGGCGTGAAGGCGGATCCCGAGCGGCAGATCGTGCCGGCGACGGGCGCGAAGGAGACCATCTTCCACCTCCCGCTCGCGTTCGCGGGCGGCGATCCGCGCCGGACGAAGGTGGTGATGCCGGATCCCGGCTACCCCACCTACGAGGTGGGGGCGCGGTTCGCGGGGCTCGAGCCGGTGAAGGTGCCGCTCACGGCGGCGCGCCGCTTCCTCCTCGAGCCGGAGGACGTGGGCGACGAGGTGCTCTCGCGCACGCTCGTGTTCTGGGTGAGCTACCCGCACAACCCGACCGGCGCGACGGCGCCGCGCGACTACCTCGCGCGCGTCGGCGCGGCGGCGCTGCGGCACGGCTTCGTCGTGGCGTCCGACGAGTGTTACGCCGACCTCTACTTCGGCGAGCGGCCGCTCTCGATGCTGGAGGTCCAGGTCGAGAACGTGGTCGCGGTCCACTCCTGCTCCAAGCGGAGCGGCATGACCGGCTACCGCTCGGGCTTCACGGCCGGTGATCCCGACCTGATCGCGGTGCTGAAGCGCGTCCGCTCGCACCCGGGCGTCGCCTCCCCCGACTTCGTCTCCGCGGCCGCGGCCGCCGCCTGGTCCGACGACGCGCACGCGGCCGAGCGCCGCGCCGTCTTCCGCGCCAAGCGCGACCGCTTCCTCGCCTTCTTCGCCGAGCGCGGCCTCGTCTGCGACGGCTCGGAGGCGACGCTCTACCTCTGGGTGCGCGTGCCGGCGGGCCACAACTCCGCCTCGTACGCGCTCGCGCTGCTCGAGGAGGGGATCGTGGTCGCCCCGGGCACCGCCTTCGGCGCAGGCGAGGGGTACGTGCGCGTGGCGCTGGTGCCGACGCTGGCGGAATGTGACGAGGCCCTGCGGGCCTGGTCGAAGGTGAGGACATGAACGACCTCGTGGAGCTGGAGAAGCGCGTCGCGGCGGCCTTCGCCGACCGCACGAAGCTCGCGGACCCCGACGCGCGCGGCGCGGTGCTGAAGGCGGTCCACGCGCTCGACCGCGGCGAGATCCGCGTCGCGGAGAAGAAGGACGGCGAGTGGAAGGTGAACGCCTGGGTGATGCAGGCGGTGAACCTCTACTTCGGCATCTCCGGCTACGAGGTCCACGACTACGGCCCGTTCGAGACGCGCGACAAGGTGCCGCTCAAGAAGAACCTGGAGGAGATGGGGGTGCGCGTCGTGCCGGGCGCCGTCGTCCGCTACGGGTCGTTCGTCGCGCCCGGCGCCGTCGTGCTGCCCGGCTTCGTGAACATCGGGGCCCGCGTCGGCACCGGCACGATGGTGGACACCTGGGCGACCGTCGGCTCGTGCGCGCAGGTGGGCGACAACGTCCACCTCGCCGGCGGCGTCGGGATCGGCGGCGTGCTCGAGCCGCCCGGCGCGCGCCCCAACATCATCGAGGACGGCTGCTTCATCGGCAGCCGCTGCATCATCGTCGAGGGCACGCTCGTCGAGGAGGACGCGGTGCTCGGGGCGAACGTCGTCATCACCGCCTCGACGCCCATCATCGACGTGACGGGGCCGAAGGAGGTCGTCCACAAGGGGCGCGTCCCGGCCCGCTCCGTCGTCATCCCCGGCACGCGCCCGAAGACCTATCCGGCCGGCACCTACCAGATCCCGTGCGCGCTCATCGTCGGGCGCCGCTCCGCCTCCACCGACAAGAAGGTGTCGCTCAACCAGGCGCTGCGCGACTTCGAGGTCCAGGTGTGACGGATCTGGCGGAGGCGCTCGCCGCGCGCACCGAAGCGCTGTGCGCCATCCCGTCGCCCATCGGCCACGAGGCGGCGCTCTGCGACGACCTCGAGCGGCGGGCGCGGGCGCGCCTCGCGGGCGGCGCGGGTGAGATCCGGCGGGTGAAGAGCTCGCTGGTGATCTGGGTCGACGGCCAGGAGTCCGAACGCCCATTGCTTGCCCTCTGCGGCCACCTCGACACCGTGCCCGCCCACGCCGACGACGCGGGACCCCCGCGCCGGCAGGGCGGCCGGATCGTCGCGCTCGGCTCGTCCGACATGAAGAGCGGCGTCGCGGTGGCGCTCGAGCTCGCCGAGCGCCTTCCGCGCGCGGAGCGCTTCTGCGATCTCGCCCTCGTGCTCTACTCGCGCGAGGAGGGGCCGTTCGTCGAGAACGAGCTCGGCGACGTGCTGCGCGAGGTGCCGGAGCTCTCCCGCGCCGCGCTCGCCCTCTGCCTCGAGCCGACCGACTGCGTGCTGCAGCTCGGCTGCGTGGGGTCGATCCACGCCACCGTCACCTTCGGCGGGCGCTCGGCGCACTCCGCGCGCCCGTGGCAGGGCGAGAACGCCGTCCACAAGGCGGGCGCGCTCCTCGCCCACCTCGCCGGGCGCGCGCCGCGCGAGGCGACGAGCGCCGGCCTCACGTTTCGTGAAGTCCTCTCGGCCACGCGCATCGAGGGCGGGCGGGCGCGCAACGTGGTCCCCGACCGCTGCACCGTGAACCTGAACTTCCGCTTCGCGCCCGACAAGCCGCTCGACGCGGCGGCGGAGGAGCTGCGCGCGCTGGCGGCGCGGTTCGGTGGCGAGGCGGAGCTCAGCGATCTCTCGCCGGCGTGCCCCGCGTTCGCGGATCACCCGCTCGTGCGGCGGCTCGCGCAGCGGACGGGGGCGAGCGTCGAGCCGAAACAGGCCTGGACCGACGTGGCGCGGCTCTCCGCCGCCGGGATCCCGGCCGCGAACTTCGGGCCGGGCGCGACAGCGCAGGCGCACCAGGCGGGCGAGTGGGTCGAGATCGCGGCCGTCGAGCGCTGCTACCGGATGCTCGAAGCCTTCCTGCGTGGGTGACGCTCACGGCGGAGCTGTCAATCGCGCGCCTCGGCGCGCCGGAGGAGCCGCTCCAGCGTGGGGCCGAGCCCGACCGAGAGCCCGGTCACCCTGCCGACCACCCGGCCGCGCGTGTCGAGCACGATGAAGGTCGGGACGTCGCCGAGCCCGCGCCGCGCCGCGGCCGCGGGACCTCCCCCGAAGAGGAGCGGCACGCCCGCGGGCGGCGCCGCGGCGACGTGGCGGGCGACGGCGTCGCGGTCGGCGTCGATCGAGACGGCGTAGGCGAGCACCTCCGGATGGCGCCGCAGGACGGCGCGCGCTCGCTCCGAGGCGGCCGCGCAGGGCGCGCACCAGGTGGCCCACACCTCGACCAGCCGCACCGGGCCGGGGCCACCGATCTCGACGGCCTCGCCGGTGAGCGTCTCGGCGGCGAAGCGCGGCTCGGCCTCGAGCGGCGCGCGCGGGCGCGACGGGGCCGCCGTCGAGCAGGCGACGCCGACCGAAGCGAGCACGAGGGCGGCTGCGGCGCCATGGCGCATCCCCACAAAGATAGCGCAGCCAAGCGCGCGCCGTGGCGAGCGCCCGGCCGGCCGCCTATGCTCCGCTGGTGCGCATGAGACGCTTCGCCCTGCTCCTCGCGTCCATCCCTCTCGTCGCGGCGGCGCAGGAGGAGGACGAGGTCGTGTACCGCGAGTCGCCTTCGCAGGAGCATGTCCGGATCATCGCCTGGGGCGGGACCCTCATCGACCTCGGTGCGCAGGGGCCGTCGGTGGGCCACCTGGGCGGCGAGGCGTCGTGGGCGTTCGAGTCGCTCGAGGTCGGGGTGCTGGGGGAGGGTTACCGGCTCGGCGATCGCGGGAGGCGCCCCTGGTCGCCCGTCGTCCTCGCCCGCTTCGTGCAGCGGTTCGAGACGCGGCGCGGGCTCGACGCGACGCTCGGCTTCGGGCTCGGCGCCGGCCAGACGGATCGCTGGGTGGGCTGGTACCAGCTCGCGCTGGGCCTGCGGCTCAACGAGGGTCCAATCTTCGTCGCGGGCGAGGTCGGGTTCGAGCAGCTCAACCTGTTCCGGCTCTCGGGCGGGATCGGCGTGAAGTTCTGATGGCATGGCGCCATGATGGGGAGCCACGCCCCGCCGGTGGCATGGACCCGGGCGGGCGGATATTAGAGAGAAACTGACCGTGAAGCTCCCCGCCGCGTTCATCTCGCATGGTGCGCCCCCGATCGCGCTCGAGGAGCAGGGCGGCTTCGCCCAGGCGCTGCGCGCGTTCGGCGCGACCGTTCCACGACCGCGCGCGGTCGCGGTCGTGTCGGCGGGTCGGCGCGGCCGGGCCGGACGAGACCGTCTCCACGCTCTTCGAGGGCTTCACCTACGGAACCCTGAGCATGCGCAGCATCCGCATCGGCCCTCGCGCATCGAACGCATGACCCGGGCTTGCCCAAAGGAGAGTACATGAAGCGCTTCCTCGCCCTTGCGCTCACGGCCGCGCTCCCCGCGATCGCCGCCGCCGAGCCGACGCTCTGGACCATCGACCCGGCGCACTCGGACTCCACGTTCAGCGTGCGCCATCTCGTCATCTCCACCGTGCGCGGCCACTTCGGGAAGACGACCGGCAAGGTCATGCTCGACGAGAACGACATCTCGAGGTCCACCGTCGAGGCGACCGTGGACGCCACCACCATCGACACGCGCGTGCCGGACCGCGACGCGCACCTCAAGTCGCCCGACTTCTTCGACGTCGCGAAGTACCCGGCCATCACCTTCAAGTCCACGAAGGTGGAGAAGGCCGGCGACGACAAGCTCAAGGTGACGGGAGACCTCACCATGAAGGGGACGACGAAGCCGGTGGTCTGGGAGGTGACCTACTCGCCGAAGGCGATCACCGGGATGGGCGGCGAGCTGCGGCGCGGCTTCAGCGCGACGACCAAGGTGAACCGGCAGGAGTTCGGGCTCAAGTGGTCGAAGACGGTCGAGGCGGGGCCGGTCGTCGGCGACGACGTCACGCTCATGGTGGATGCCGAGGCGGTGAAGGGCGAGCTCAAGAAGCCCCAGGCCAAGGCGGCGACGGCGGAGGAGAAGAAGCCTTAGCGGCGCGCGTGCCGTCGGTCCGAGGGGCGGACGCGAGGGCCGCGGCGCGGTCCACTCGTTGATGCTCTCGCCCAGGCGCGGCGCGCTCCTCGCCGGCACGGCGGTTGCTGTGCCGAGCCCCATGTCCACTGTGATCGCCGCCGACGATCGGCCGCGCGAGCGGCTCCTCGCGGGGGGCGCGCGGGCGCTCTCCGACGCCGACCTCATCGCGCTCGTCCTCGGCACGGGCAGCGCCGGGCGCTCGGCGCGCGCGGCGGCGCTCGCGCTCGTGGAGCGCGTGCCCATGAGCGAGCTCGCCTGGGCCTCTCCTGAGGCGCTGGCAGGCTCGCCCGGCGTCGGGCTCGCGCGGGCGGCGGCGCTCGCGGCTGCCTTCGAGCTCGGGCGGCGCGGGGCGTGGGCGCCTCCGCGGCGAGGCGAGCGCTGCCTCGACCCGGGCCGCGTCCACGAGCTCGTCCGTCACGCGGCGCACGCCGAGCGCGAGGCGTTCCACGTCGTGCTGCTCGACGTCCGTGGCCGCCTCCTCGAGGTCGTGCAGGTCGCCGAGGGGTCCCTCACGCAGTGCCCCGTGTCACCGCGCGACGCGCTCCGGCCCGCCGTGCGCGAGGGCGCCCACGGCGTCGTGTTCGTGCACAACCACCCCTCGGGCGTTGTGTGGCGGTCCGCGTTATGCGCACCTCGCCGTGCGTGTTCGTGTCGGCGTGCGATCCGGCCCGCCTCTCGTTCACATAACGCGCCGGGTGGGGAGACCCGGTCGTGAGGCGAGCTGCGACGGCCTCGCCGTGCCACGAGCGCCTGGAGCAGCTCGGTGTCCGGGTGCTCACGGACGCGGAGCTGCTGACGATCCTTCTGTCGCCCACGGCAGGGATGAACTCCACGCGTGACGCCGCGCAGAGGCTGCTCGACGCGTTGCCCATCTCGGAGATCGCCTGGGCGCCGCCGGAGCAGCTTCAGCAGCAGCCGGGCATCGGTCCCGCCCGAGCGGCCGCGATCGCCGCTGCGTTCGAGCTCGGCCGCCGGGGCGCGTGGTCGCCGCCGAAGCGCGGCGAACGCGTCCTCGATCCGGCGCGGGTGTACGAGCTGATGCGGCCGCTCGCCCACGCGGAGCGCGAGGAGTTCCACACTGTCCTGCTCGACGTCCGAGGGCGCCTCATCAAGGCGGTGAAGGTGGCCGAGGGGTCGCTCACGCAATGCCCCGTGTCACCACGGGATGCGCTGCGGGAGCCGGTCCGCATCGGCGCGCACGGCGTGGTGTTCGTGCACAATCATCCAAGTGGGGACCCTGCCGCGAGCGTGGAAGACGGGGAGCTCACCGAGCGGCTGCGCGCGGCGTCCGAGCTGGTCGGGATCGTGGCCCGCGACCACGTGATTGTGGCGACGGGCGGGTACTTCTCGTTCGTTGAGGCAGGGCGCTGGAGAAGGTGAACGGCGGCTCATCGCGATCGTGCTCGGGAGTGGTCGGCAGGCGTGGGCACCGCGATGGACTTCAGCGTCAGCCGAGACTTCCGAGCGTTCGACTGAGGAGGGAAGGATCGGGGCGGAGCTCGCCGCGCGTGATGGCGCACACCGTCTGCACGATGGCGGCGTTCGCCGGCGTCGGTATTCCCGTCGTGCGTCCGACGTCCGCGACATAGCCGTTGATGAAGTCGATCTCGGTCGGACGCCCCCGCTCGAAATCCTGGAGCATCGACGGCTTCAGGTCGCCGTAGGAAGCGAGAATGTCGCGCAGCCACGCGTCGTGCGCCTCGCCCGGAACGCTGTGTCCACTCCACCCTGGTGGTATCGGATCGACGAGCATGCGTTGCGGGTGCACGCCGCTCGCGAGCGCGACCGTCAGCGCCTCGTCATACGCGAGGTCGAACAGTCTTCGCCCGGGGGGAAGCGCGACGTACTCCCGCATCGTTCGGCCCGCGATGGCGCCGATCGTCGTCACGGAGCAGTTGAGCAGCAGCTTCGACCAGACCGCACCCCTGAGGTTCGTGGTCACCCGCACCTCGACGCCGCCGCTCATCGCTTGGCGCACGCGTTCGGCGCGCACCGTGTCGCCGCCGGAGAGCTCGCCGACGAGGAGGTGGCCTGCGTTCCGCTGCTCGTAAGAACCAGGCTCGTTCATCGTCGCGCCGAGGTTCGACAGGCCCCCGAGGATGCGATCCTGGCCGAGGCGATCCGCGAGCGCCTGGGCGACGCCGCCGTTCTGGATGGGCAGCAGCACGCCCTCGGCGCCGAGCATGCGGACGAGCTTCGGAGCGACCTGCATCGCGTCCCGGGCCTTCGTCGCGAGCACGACGAGGTCGAACGCGTCACTCTCACCGTAGGCGTCGAGGGGAGCGATCTCGGCCATCTCGACGGACACGGCGCCGCCAACGCCCGAGACGTGAAGTCCGGTCGCCTTCAGCTTGGCAGCCGTCTGCGCATCTTTCGTCGCGATCCACACCGTGCGGCCGGATGCACGCAGGCGTGCCGCGACGAGCCCGCCCAGCGCTCCGGCACCGACCACGAGGATCTTGGCTGCGCACTGCGAGTCCATCATTCGACGTCCTTCGATACGAGCGGCATTATGACGTCCTACGGTTCGCGCTCCGCCCTGCCCGGGAGGACGGCGATGGTGGCGATCATCGTCACGACGTGGCGCTCGCCCGCCGAGCTCTCCGCATGGACGTCCCCGACGCAGACGGTCAGCGACCGTCCGCGCCGCAGCACCCTCGCGCTCGCGCGCATGCGGTCGCCAGCCGCGGGCGAGAGGAAGTTCGCCTTGTACTCAACCGTGAGCACGCCCGCCCCGGGCCCGGCAAGGCTCATCGCCGCGTAACCGCACGCGCTGTCTACGATTGCCGTGACTGCAGCTGCGTGAAGGTACCCGTGCTGCTGCGTCAGGTCGTCCCGGAATGGCAGGACGATTTCGACCTCGCCAGGCTCGACGCGGGTCAGCTCCGCGCCGATCGTGCGCATGAAAGCCTGGCGACCGAAGCTCGCTCGGACGCGGGGCGCGAAATCAGGGTCGAGTGGCTCAAGGCCCGACATCCGTCACCTCATTGTCGATCTCAGGAGTGCAGCCGCTCCGCGAATAACACGACACCGATGGCGATCATCGCGATTCCGGACGCGCGAGAGACTGCGAGAGACACCACGGGCGATCCCGGGCCTGGTTCGCAGGACGACTCGGGCGAGCAGCGCGGCGTCCAGCGCCTGACCTCCACGCTCGTGATGAAAGAGGTCGTGCCGGAGCGCCTCCTGCTGGATCAGCGTCAGTAAGTCAGGATCCTCGCGCAGCACCATCTTCATGTGCACCGTGCCCTCGAACTCGGTCCGCTTGGTCTCGATGACCTCGGGCAGCTCATACTCGTAACGGGCCGCCGGCGAGCCCGAGCGCTACGGCGGGCCATCGGTCGGGTGGTCGCGCTGGAGGGACTCGAGGAACGTAATCAGCTCATCCGTCTTCTTGGGTCGCGTCGCCGCCGCCCGGTGAGGGGAGGCAGAGCGGCGAGCGTCTTCCGCTTCATGTCGGCGTCGGCCTCGACGTACCCGTGCGTCGTCTGCACGTCCTCGTGGCGCCTGGAGCAGTTCGGGGTCCGGGTGCTCACGGACGCGGAGCTGTTGACCATCCTGCTCTCGCCAACGGCAGGGATGAACTCGACGCGCGACGCCGCGCAGAGACTGCTCGACGCGTTGCCCATCTACGAGATCGCGGGCACCGGTGGAGCAGCTTCAGCAACAGCCCGGGATCGGGCCGGCGCGAGCGGCCGCGATCGCCGCCGCGTTCGAGCTCGGCCGGCGCGGCGCCTGGGCGCCGCCGAAGCGCGGCGAGCGCGTCCTCGATCCGGCGCGGGTGTACGAGCTGATGCGGCCGCTCGCCCACGCGGAGCGGGAGGAGTTCCACACGGTCCTGCTCGACGTGCGCGGACGTCTCATCAAGACCGTGAAGGTCGCCGAGGGGTCGCTCACGCAGTGCCCCGTGTCACCGCGGTATGCGCTGCGCGAGCCCGTCCGCATCGGCGCGCATGGCGTCGTCTTCGTGCACAATCACCCCAGCGGGGACGCCGCTGCGAGCGTCGAAGACGGGGACCTCACGGAGCGGCTCAGGGCTGCGCGAGCTGGTCGGGATCGTGGCCCGCGACCATGTGATCGTGGCGACGGGCGGGTATTTCTCCTTTGTCGAGGCGGGCCGCTGGCGCAGGTGACCAGCTCGTCGGCGCTCAGCATCGTCGTGCTAAACGTTGCCGTCGGTCATGAACGGAGGAGCTTCGCAATGGCTGAAAGGAAACCTGCAAAGACGGGCACGCAGCAGTCCGCCAAGAGAACCACCGGCAAGGCGTCCAAGGGATTCACGGACGAGGAACGAGCCGCGATGAGGGAGCGCGCCCAAGAGCTGAAGGCGGCCGCGCGCCGCGGCCCGCGCGCGGGCAAGGCGGACGGGGAAAGCGACGTGCTCGCGAAGATCGCCGAGATGCCGGAACGGGATCGCGCCATGGCCGAGCGGCTCCATGCCATCATCAAAGCCAGCGCGCCAGCCCTCTCGCCGA
>WNFY01003769.1_pt1 | contig 14076 bp, 4 predicted proteins | sample 5400091 | NCBI WGS metagenome assembly WNFY01 (sample SAMN13153364, study PRJNA577476) | soil metagenome | isolation source: 60 cm soil or saprolite under grassland replicate 1 | place: USA:California | collected 2016-06-15 | reverse complement strand
TCTTGATCATCCACAACAAGCCTGCGCTGGAGCAGCTTGGAGCGGCCTGATCGTAGGGGGCGCAGATGGAACGGGGGAACGCATCCCGCTAGGGCTGACGAGTTTTAGGGAACCGATCGCCGTCTAAGAGTAATCGCCTCATCCGGTCTCGTTTCTCTTTGTATGACTAGTCCATGAACGCCAAATCGATTCCCGTCAAACGCACGGCCACTGTCCTCAGGCCGGACCAGTCACGCGTTCTTCTGCGGCCCTTCAGCCCGGGGGATCCCCAGCGGGCCGGCAGGATTATCGCCAGGATCATGTCGCTCCCGGAAAACCGAGTCGGCCCTCTCCTGGACGTAGTGTCCGCCGAATTCTCCCTGCGACACCAGCAGATCCAGAAATCCTTTCTGGAACGATTCGAACAGGTCCGCGACCTCCTATTGACCGATGAGGAAATCTCGGAACAAAGAAAGCTGTTGATCGGCTCCTATTTCGTTTGCGAATACTCCTTAGAGTCCGCAGCCCTGTTCAATCCCTCCATCGTCCCGCACCCTGAGCAGTCTGACCTGCCTCCCGGTGCTCTGCGTTTTATCCTCAGCTTGCGCGCCACCGGGGAAGGACACATTTCCTCCATTACTTTTCGGACGGGTATCATCCACTCCGACCATCGGATCGAGGTCCTAACCCCAACCGGCTTCCTCACCGAGCCGCGTCAAATCCCGAACCCGCGTTACCAGAAGGCGCTCTTCGAGCGGAAACTCTTTGAGCTGGGATTGACCAACGAATTCACGGGCCGGGTTATGAACAAGCTTGGGGAGTCGTTTGCATTGGAAGAACTTCGCGTCAATCTCGAAGGCGAAGTGAAGCGGTCCCGCCTGTCGGATAAAAACGCCATCCAGGGAATTTGGATGCTGGCCCGGTCCAACTACGAGGTTCAGTTCCAGCCCCAACAGGGGTTGTGTGAACGCATCCTTTTCCCCGTCACGCCTTCGCAGCGCAACGGGATCGAAGACGCCCGGTTCGTCTGTTTCCAGAACGATGACGGCACCCACGTCTACTACGCCACCTTCACGGCCTTCGATGGCAAGGTGGTTTTGCCAGAACTGGTGGAGACCTCTGACTTCCTCCTCTTTCGGTTCATCACCTTGAACGGCCCAGCCGCCGAAAACAAAGGTATGGCTCTCTTCCCCCGGAAAATCAACGGCCTCTATGCCATGCTCTCCCGCCAGGACAACGAGAACATCTACCTCATGTTTTCCGACAATGTGCACTTCTGGTATGAACGCAAGGTGCTCCTTAAACCGAGGTTTCCGTGGGAACTGGTCCAGCTTGGGAACTGCGGGTCCCCCATTGAGACCGAAGCAGGTTGGCTGGTCCTCAGCCACGGTGTCGGCCCGCTGCGAACGTACTGCATCGGCGCGTTCCTCCTCGATCACGATAATCCCGGCAAAGTGATCGGCCGCCTCCGCGAACCCTTGCTGAAACCGGACCAAAGGGAGCGTAAAGGCTACGTGCCGAACGTCGTTTATACTTGTGGCGCTCTCCTCCACAACGGCGAACTGATCATTCCTTATGGTATGGCCGATCATGCCACCGGTTTCGCTACTGTTCCCCTCGCTGAAGTGCTGGCTGCCATGCACTAGGAATGATCGTCGAACAGCATGAGAAAGCCCGACAAAAGAGTGGCTGTCCTGTCGCCGATAGCCTGGCGAACGCCTCCTCGGCAATACGGCGCCTGGGAAACGGTGGCTAGCAACATCACCGAAGGGCTCGTCGCCCGTGGCTGGGATGTGACGTTGTTCGCCAGCAGGGATTCTGTGACCCGGGCTCACCTGCATGCCGTGGTGGACAAGGGATATGAAGAGGATTCCGCCGTCGATCCCAAAGTAGCCGAATACCTTCACATCTCCGAAGCGTTCGAGCGCGCGGCTGAGTTTGATCTCATCCACAGCCACTACGACTTCATGGCTTTGACCTACACCCGTCTGGTCAAGACACCCGTCCTCACTACCATCCACGGATTCTCGTCAGCCAAAATCATGCCCGTCTATCAGAAGTATCGTGACGGATATTTTGTTTCCATCAGCGACTCCGATCGAGCCGCAGGGCTGAATTACCTAGCGACGGTCTACAATGGCATCGACCTCTCGCTGTACCCGCTTCAGGAACCCGGCGGTGAGGACCTGATTTTCCTCGGTCGGATCCATCCGGATAAAGGTGTTCATCTGGCTATCGAGGTTGCTCGTCTGAGCGGAATGCGTTTGATCATCGCTGGTATTATCCAGGATGAGGCCTATTTCCGGCAGCAGGTCAAACCCCATCTCGACGATCAAAACATCCTTTACATCGGACCGGTGGGCGTGCCGGGCAAAAACGAATTGTTCGCGCGGGCCCGAGCTCTGCTGCACCTGAACACCATCCCGGAGCGATTCGGACTTGTCCTGGTCGAAGCCAATGCAGCCGGCGTGCCCGTCATCGCGATGGATCTCGGCTCTTGCCGTGAGGTGATCAAGGACGGGCAGACCGGTGTTCTGGTTGACAACGTTACCGCAGCAGTTCAGGCGCTTGGACGAATTTCTAAAATCGATCGTCGTGCCTGCCGCAGCCGAGTCCAGCAATATTTTTCAATCGATGCCATGGTGGAGGGATACGAACGGGTCTACTCGACGATTTTTGATCTGGCAGCGAAGAGACGATCATGAAGCTAGACATTGTCAGACGGTACCGCCACAACCCCATCCTCACCAAGGCCGAGATCCCCTATCCAGTGGAAACCGTTCACAATGCGGCGGTCGTGAAGCATGAGAACGAATACATCATGCTTTTCCGCTCCCATCTCCGCACCGGACGGTCCATCATTGGCTTGGCACGCAGTCCCGACGGATTCCATTTCGCCGCCGATCCAGAGCCCTTTCTAATTCCTGCGCAAGACAGCCCTTTTGCCGCCTATGAAGAGTTCGGCGTGGAGGATCCACGCGTGACCCGGCTGGAGGGGGAGTACATCATCACCTACAGCGCCTACTCACGAAATGGAGTGCGGATCGCCCTGGCCAAGACGAAGGACTTCAGTCAGGTGGAAAGGGTCTCCCTCATCACGGAGGCGGATTATCGGAATGTGGTGATCTTTCCCGAGAAGTTTGATGGACTCTACGCCCGACTTGACCGTCCCCATTCGGAAATCGCTCCTTGGTCCATCTGGATTTCCTATTCTCCGGATCTATGCTATTGGGGCGAGTCTCAGCTCATCATGAAGCCTGAACCATATCACTGGGATGAAATGAAGATCGGTCCCGGCGCGCCGCCGATCAAAACGGACCAGGGATGGCTTTCCATCTATCACGGAGTTTTCCGAACGATGGATGGATCGGTCTATCGTTTGGGGGCTGCTCTTCATGACCTCGAGAACCCGGCAAAGGTCATCGGGGTGGGCGACTCGTGGATTTTGCAACCGGAAGATCCTTGGGAAATAACTGGATACGTCCACAATGTGGTCTTCACCTGTGGTGCCGTTCTGGAGTCCAATGGAACCGTGAAAATCTATTGGGGGGGCGCAGACACGGTCATGTGCGTGGGCGAAGCAAACATCTCGGATCTGGTCGCACTATGCCTGCAGCACGGCAGACCGGCAAAGTAAACATGGCGTTTCAAGAGTCCTAATAGCCTGAATGGTATTTAAACCGCAGGACAGGGTTCGCCCTGATGCCCCTCCCGCTTATGATCCAGTATCGCTCCAAGGCATGAAAACTCACGATCTGTCCATCCCAACGAATCTATGTCCTGGCTTTCCGTCCTTGCCTGAATAGAGTCCCATTCCAGTTGGTCCAACTGTTGGCAAACCATAAACAACTCCCGTTCTAAGCAGCGTTGCTGCTTTGCGAAGCGGCAGCGTGAGTTTCACGTAATGCCTTCCCAAAGTTCCTACATGCAATTTATCTCACCAACCCGACCTCGCGTTCATGGCATGACTGTGTCTAGTTCTTATTTGAGGTCTGGAATCCAGGCAGCGCCTTAGGCGGCAGCCGATTCTGTGCATAAATTTAGGTGCCAGATGGGCGTCGGCCGTGGGCCGAAGTATTGGCTCCAGATTCTCCCCAAAACTTACCAGTGCTAATGGTTGGGCAGGATCGCTACTTTCACACCTGGCCGTCTGGGTTTCGAATTCTCGCACGGCTACCACGTATTTGCCATCGACACGAACCCGGACTTGGGCCCATCGCGGTCCGAAAACTGGGTATTGATTCGGTTGCGAGTCTTTGGAGGGTTTTGTTACAGGCTCTTAATGTCGCGACTCATACAGTTGCCTCCTTGGGGGAAAGATCATTCGCGTCCACAGAGTCTTTCCCTCAAGGTACAATGCCTTTCTCCAGCCGATTTGCCTATCCCTTCTTCGAGCCTTTTCGCAATCCACGCACCATCGCAGTTACTTGCCAGCGCGGCCGTAGCGGAGCTCAGCCCTGCACAGCGCAGCGGAGCGAAGGCTGTGTCACATCTGGCTTCTACCCTCTGAAGCAGGGCGCACTTTTATAATACATTGACAGTCAGGCCAGGCATTAACCATGTGAAATCGGGCGGCAGTTTCGCGATATGCGTAAATGTCCGTCGCCGTTTTCACTTCATGAGGTCTTTCATTTTCACGGTTGGCGAGCAATGGTGCTCCAACTGATTTGTTTTGTTACCGGCCGTTCTCACGATATGCGTTCACCCACAGTGTGTGTGGGTGAGCGCATGAGATGAGAATGGGGCCCCATAAGGTGAGAATGGAGACCGCATAGGGTGAGAATGAAGATCTCGCAGAACCATTTTCCTCTTCTCCGATCCCTGGGTCGTTACCAATTGAAGCCCAGGAGTCCCGCGGCGGGCGATTCTTGAGGTATCCAACTGGCATCGGTACGTGCTGGGCAAATCTTTTCCAGCGGCGTTCAATAAACCCTTTGCAGAGCCGTCCGCAAGTTGCTGGTCCTGCGGTTCCGAATCGCGCTATCTCGTGCTTCGATAAACAGATGCTTACGCTGCTGCGCCGCGACGCTCAAGCTGGAGGTGTTCTAGGACCACAAGACGCGACGAATGTGGCCGGCTGATAGTCCACCATCGGGTTGGAACCCTCCGAAATGATCGAGCGCTTCCATATGGGCGTTGCCAAGCGCATGCTCAAATTACCACGTGCCAAACCAAACACCTTGTGCCCTGCCACGGTACACGCTGCTCCGAGCGACGGCTAGCTCGTGAGTAAAGGGCCTCGGGGATGGACCTGATTACCCGTTCGGACAACTCTTGTTCTATTTGCGGAACATGAATGCCACTGCTCGTCTCCTTATGTAGTGCGAATGGGAGTTAATGATTTGTTAGGCTTACCTGTGACTTGTCCGAGTTTTGTAACATACTTACCCGCTAGCTCCAAACATATCACACACTAACGTGACGAAGGTCACTGACAGCTATCATGGTCTCGTATATGTATGTACGTTAACCTAATCAGGTGGAAGCACGACCGATCGACCTTCCCCATCCGCCTGGAGTCTCTTAGAACGAGCAGCGCGACCGTGAGAGGCAGTGGGTCTGCCAGTTACTAGGAGGCAGTCTGCGAGTCGCGTATCTGTCCGCTCGTCTGCCGACGGCTATGCGTTCTAGTTTTTAAAGCCAGGTTTCCGGCTCGCGCAAGTGTGGAAAGGAAGTTATGCTTACGGGACTTCTAAGCTTCACTCCGACCTCCTTCCTCTATCGTTCATCCAAGAGGACATTCGGTCTGACCGTAGCGTTGATACTGTTTTCGCTTCCGGCAGGGGCACAGATCGTAACCTACCACCTCCACGACGATTCCAGTGGGATTTACTTAGGCACAACTGGACCCGACGTGGCCACTCTGCCCCTCTACTCGCAGGAGCTGAATGGAGCGGCAACTGGCGAGTACGCCGTGCAGCAATTTCTGACCCCCGTTGGCGTCCCGAACATTGGAGGCATTCTTTCGAAGTGGGCCAGCGTTACGTTCTCGTTGTGGATGCGAAAAAGCTCAACGAGAGGAACGATGTACCCACGAGCAAAGCTATTCCTTAACGGCTCTGGTGGAACGCAGGTTTGTTCGGCCACAGGAACGATCGCGCTTACTACTACGATTACCCAATATTCTATCAGCTGCTTGCTAGCCGGTAATATTTCTGTGCTTCCTTCGGATCGATTGTGGCTATGGATAGGCGTGAACCTCACCGCGAAGGCCACACAGTCCGTCAAGGCCGAGCTGGACGTTGAGGGCACACTGAACGGTCACTATGATTCGCAGGTCAATACTCCCGGCATTCTACCGCCGCCGCCGCAGCCGCATATAACCATAGTCGATCCGTCGTCTGCTCACATTGGAGACACAGTTGCAGTCATCGGAACCAATTTCTCTTCGGGAGGGACCGTCACTTTCAATGGCACCGTTGTAGGTCCGACGACGTGGACGGACACGGGAATCAGCGTCTCAGTACCGCTTGGAGTAACCAGCGGAAACGTGGTTGTTACGATCGCGGGCCAACAAAGCAATGCCGTTCCGTTCACGGTAACGCCCTACCCACCGACAACGAGTCTTACAGATCACCTACACCAGGGAGCTGGCTATTTTACCGGCGACAAGCATTTGGACGCCAACCCTCCTACTACGAACAGCGTCTTCATGGATAGTGGCAATCTCAATAGTATGACGGGAAATGGATGGACATTCGGTACGTGGGACGGTGGGACGGGTCTCTTTCTTGGTGGCGGGATTCCGGGAAGAATTCCGCCTGGTACGACCATCACATTCTCCGTATGGATGAAGAAAACTGCAGCCGTGGGAACAATTCACCCGTCGGCGAGTCTCGGGGTCATAACCTACGTCGGATATTACACGAGCGTTAATCTATGTAGTACAACTGCTTCAGCCTCTCTCAGCACTACTTTGACCAAGTACACATTTACGTGTACGACGACCGAGTTGCGGTCGCAGTATAACACTGTTTGGAGTCAAAACCCGTTCGTGGTGACCGTCGGGTTCACTTGGGACGGCGGCACTTTCCCTAAACAAAATTGCGACGTGCTTTTCTACTATGATGGAATGCTGGATTACGATTCGACGGTGATCGTTCCCGAGGTTTTATATGGACCAAATATCAACGCAGTCTTGCCGAGTACCGGATCAATCGGAGGCACGGTAGCTATTTGGGGAACATTTCTGACTGGCAATCCGGTGGATTCCGCCACGCCTGTCGTTACGTTCAATGGTGTGGTTGCCACGCCCACCATAATAACCGCTGGTTCGATTGTCACACCGGTCCCAGCGGGTGCGACAAGTGGTCCCGTCGTTGTAATTGCTGGGGGAAATGCGAGCAATGCCGTTCTCTTTACGGTCTCACCGAGTATCAGCAGCATTTTTCCAAGCTCTGGTCCCCCAGGGACATCGGTTACCATCACCGGTTCGAGTTTCGGCACGAATCCGTCAGGCGGAACTGTCCAATTCAATGGTGTCTCGGCAATTCCCACCAGCTGGACCAACAGCAGTATTGTTGTACCCGTGCCAAATGGAGCTTCTACCGGTCCCGTCACTGTCAACCTAGCAAACGCTAGCAGCAACGGAATCGTGTTTGCGGTTCCGCCCAGCATATCTGGCCTTTCGCCGACTTCCGCGTCTTCCGGCACAGTTGTCACGATCAGCGGGTCAGGTTTTGGGGCCGTCCAGTCGACCGGCCTCGTTAGCTTCAACGGCACGCAAGCGAGTCCGACGAGTTGGTCCAATGTGCGAATCGTAACGCAGGTGCCTTTTGGGACATCGACTGGGCCCGTCGTCGTCACAGCGAATGGTCTGTCTAGCAATGGGGTCCAGTTTGCCATTGGATTCGGAACTATATCGGGCATCGTTTCCCGTGCAAGCGATGGCAGCCCGGTGTCGGGAGCGCAGGCCGAAGCGGTCCAGGGGAACTCTGTCGTAGCTAGCTCAGCAACAGCGCCCGATGGGAGTTACTCAATTCCCAACCTTGCTGCCGGAACCTATGATCTTCGTAGCTCGAGAGCGGGGCTCGGAACAAAGATAATTTCGGGAAATCTGGTCACGGTCAACTCGACCACCACCGTGAACGTGTCGTTGTCAGATCCCGGCACACTCTCGGGAAAGGTTATGCAGTCGGATGGCATAACGACTATAGGTGGTGCGACCGTGTCTGCAAACCAGGGGAGCACCGCCGCAGGAACCGCGACCACAGATCCCTCTGGGAATTACTCGATACCGAACCTGACTCCTGGAAGCTACACGGCTCAAGCCTCTGCTCCAGGGTACAACAACCAGGGCCAAAGCAACGTCACAGTCACGGTCGGAAATACTACGACTGTAAACTTCAGCCTGGCCGGGCAGCACGTAATAACCTATACCAACGACGAACTTGGAAGACTCGAGGGGGTTGTCGATTCACTCGGGGATGCCGCTAACTATCAGTACGATGCTGTAGGTAACATTCTCTCAATCTCTCGCAATCCCTCCGCGCAGATTTCCATCATCGATTTCACTCCCAGGAGCGGTCCGGTCGGTACGGCCGTTACGATCAGCGGGACTGGGTTCAGTGCGAATTCAAGCCAAGACTCAGTCTCCTTCAACGGTACAGCCGCAACCATATCCTCTGCAAGTACAACGCAGCTCATCGCCGCGATTCCGTCTGGTGCGACGACTGGAACAATACACGTTACGGCACCGGCGGGGGCAGCCACTAGCGGCAGTTCCTTCACGGTAAACAGTGGTACCGGAGCTCCAACAATTTCCGGACTTACGCCGCCGAACGGCGCACCTGGAACAGCTGTTACGATAACGGGAACGAATTTCGATACGAATGCCGCTAATGATCGGCTTAAGTTCAACTTGACGTCGGCACCCGGCTCTTCCGCAACTTCCAGTTCGATTGCGGTGACCGTTCCGTTTCCTGTGGCGTCGGGACACATCACGGTGTCAACGAACAACGGAATGGCCCACAGCAGCCAGGACTTTTTCGTTCCCTTTGGAAGCCATGTGCCGGCGGACATCGGTTTTACGGGGCGAATGTTTACAAACAGCACTCAATCGCTCTCAATCAATACCGCCGCGACGATTGGTCTGATGCTGTTTGATGGCGTCGCTGGGCAGAAGGTCAGTATTGGAGGAGCCAATAGCAGCTTTGGGACGTGCACACTCTTCCTTATCGATCCCTACGGAAATCAATCGGCCAGCGGTAATTGCACAGGAACAAGTAGTTTCTTGGACGCGCAACTACTTAGGTACAGCGGAACCTACACCATCGGTATCGATCCGGGCTCCGCCACCGGCAGCCTAAGCCTGACAGTCAATAGCTTTGCCGACGTTGCTGCAAGCGTGATTCCCGGAATACCCGCAAACGTGACCATCGCAACCCCAGGTCAGAACGCAACTTACAGTTTTTCGGGAATAACCGGCCAGCAAGCTAACTTGACCGTAAGTAATTGGACAGTGGCAGGGTGTCCGACTGGAACCGTCGGGATATTGCGACCTGACGGAACCCAGTTAGCGAGCGCGACTCTCTGTAATGGTGCAGCTTCGATCGGCGCGACGGCGCTGTCGATGACCGGAACGTATCAAGTCGTCTTCGATCCGACGGGTGCCAACACAGGAACAGCCATTATCACTCTGGCAGTGCAGTGAATGACGGAGCTATTCAGCCATGAAAAAATGGAAATTCGGTCTAGTCCTAATTGCGACTGTTCTGCTTGTCCTGTCACCCGCACATGGAGCGAGCGAACAGGGTAGGGTAAGTCATTCACCAGGACTTCTAGCTACCCTTCGAGCGACATCCTGGCCAGAGGCCTGGCATGGCGGAGCGTTTGGTCCATCATTTCTTAGAACTGCCAGGCCCTTGCACCCTGCCCTAGGGGCAGCCTCATCGCCACAAAGCCTGTCAGGGCAGAGTGCAACCTTGCTGCCGAACGGTCAGGTCCTGTTGCTGGGCGGACTGAAAGGCAACCAACCCGTTGCGACCGCGACTATAATAGACCCGAAAACGGGGTTCCGGGCACAGCTTGGAAAGGGCATGTTATATGCTCGGTATGGACACACGGCGACTGTCCTGCCCAATGGAACCGTATTGGTCGTCGGGGGGATTGGGAAGAGTGGTCAAGCCGAGACCTCGCTGGAACGCTTTGACCCATCAACAGCGATGTTTAGCCAAATTGCGGTTGCCGGAATCACTCCCAGAGCGTTTCATACCGCGACCCTGCTCACGGACGGACGTGCGCTTATTGCCGGCGGGTTTTCGCCTGATGGCGGAATCCTTGGAGACCTAGAGCTATACGACTACACAACGACAACAGTGAAAGCAAGCTCGACTTCTCTCTTCTCGCCTCGTGCTGCTCACGCGGCCAACCTGCAGGCGGATGGAACAGTGCTTCTTTCAGGAGGGATCGACTCCAATGAAACGAAATTGGATTTCGCTGAGGTGTTCGATCCCGAAAGCGAATCCATCCATGTACAGACGAACCCGCTGACGTACGAGAACTCCGGTGCACCTTTGGTCGAGGCGTCGATTCCGCACAGTGGAGCAGGAGACGTCTCTTTGAATGTGATCATTGGACTCCGGTTTTCTCGACCACTTCGCATGGAAACGGTCACGAGTAGAACCATGACTCTTCAGGGGCCAAGCGGAAGCGTCCCGATGAAAGTGGTGGCCGCAGAAGCGGGCATGCTGGGTTTCGCCACTCCAATCAAAGGCCTGCTTCCCGCAACCAACTATCTTCTGACCTTATCCGGTGCGACGGATCAATCAGGCATTGCGGTTCCAGAGACCACGATTGCGTTTACCACAGTGAGCGATACATCAACAGTGAGCGATACATCAACGCCAAAGGCCGCAGAGAGCCGGAACAGCTTTGCAACTAACCCCTTTGAATCGTCCTGGCGAAAACTCCCCGCACTGCAAGCAGCGCCCGGGGTGACAGCAGTTTCGGGCCAGGCACTGCGATTAAACGGAGAGCCTCTTCCCAACGTTACCCTCCAAATCGGAAATCAATCGGCCAGGACTGACGGTACTGGAAGGTTCCTGCTGAAGAGGGCCCCGTCTCAGCACCAGGTTATGTGGATTGACGGAGAGACCGCGAACGCGGCCGGTCTCGCTTATGGCGTTTACGAGGTTGGGGTAGACATTGTGGGCGGCCAGACCAACGTCCTCGGCTATACAATTTGGATGACTCCTCTCGATGTCGCTCACGCCATGAGCGTCCATTCCCCTACGGCAAGTGAGACTGTTATCTCGACTCCTGTTATTCAGGGATTGGAGTTGCGAGTACCGTCGCAAACAGTAATCAGCGATCGCGCTGGTAATAGCGTTTCTCAAATGAGCATCACCCCGATTCCCGTGGCCCAACCACCGTTTCCCCTGCCAGCTGGGGTCAGTGTGCCTTTCTATTACACCATTCAACCTGGTGGATCTAGGCTGAAAGCAGCTGCTAAGGGGACGTCTGGTGGGAGATTGATCTTTCCGAATACTCTTGGCACATCGCCCGGCACCCGATTCGACATCTGGAGCTATGACCCGTACAAGAAGGGGTGGTTCGTGCGTGGCAAGGCAACCGTGGATTCGACCGGCAAACAAATAGTCCCCGATCCCACGATCGTCACGACGGAGCTTGCGGGCCCAGATTTCGCCACGCTATGCAACTTCACCCCTCCTACCGTTGGGCCTGTCAAAGGCGGTGTCCATGACGGTGAGCCGGTGGACCTGCAAACTGGGCTCTTCATCTACCCACGCACCGATCTCCTCTTGCCCGATGTTATCCCAATTCGGCTGACCCGCACCTACCGGCAAATGGATTTGACTTCCCGCAGCTTTGGGATAGGTACGTCACTTGATTATGACATGCGGCTGATGGGAGATTCTTATAGCTGGGCCCAACTTGTAACCGCCGACGGTGGGCGGCTTCAGTTTAATAGGCTTTCACCTGGGACTGATTCCGCCAGCGCGGTTTACCAGAGTTTCTCCTCTCCCACTGCCTTTTACGGGGCGCGGATCACACCCAATGGTTCCGGCGACATTCTCACAACTAAAGACGGGACACAATATTTCTTCTCGGATTCTGGCTGGTTGGGCCAGATCGTCGATCGTTATAGCAACACCGTGACTTTAGCTCGGGATGCGACTAATAACCTTGTTCAGATTACGTCTCCCAATGGTCGGTGGATACGGCTGACTCGCGATTCTACCAATCGCGTTACACAAGCGAGCGATAACACCGGCAGGATCATTACTTATACCTATGACAGTACGGGTCGCCTATGGACGGTAACTGATCCAAACCACGGAGTCACAACGTTTGCCTATGACAGTCAGAGCAACATGACGTCTATTCAGGATGCGCGCGGCATTCAATATCTAACGAACTACTATGATGTTAACAACAGGGTCTCGAAACAGGTGCTTGTTAGCGGAGGAGCGTATCAGTTCACGTACATGTCCACTCCCGCTGCCTGTATCGTCTCCTGTGCCATCAGCGGCAGTAATATTGTGGAGACTGACATTACAGATCCGCGGGGAGTTGTCCGCAAGGTCAACTTCAACGCTGACGGTTACATGGTTACCGATACGAGCGCCGTCGGCTTGCCTGAGCAGCAGACGATTGCCTATGATCGCCAGCCGAGCAGCGGGTTGGTTCTGGGAATCACGGATGCATTAAACCGGCGGACTACCTATGCGTATGATTCTGTCGGGAACGTAACAAGCGCCACATTCCTCGCAGGAACGGCCGGCGCTGCCGCGGTTACAATGACGTATGAGCCGCATTTCAGTCAGCTCACACGTATTCAGGATACTCTTGGACACACGACCGCGTACTCCTATGATGACTACGGCAGCTTAATCAGGGGCACGGATGCCCTGGGAAATGCCGTGTCCTTGGTGTACAACTCTGCCGGCTTGCCGGTTACGTTGACCGACCCACTGGGAAATGCCACACACTTTTCATATACTGGTGCCGATCTGGTCGGCATCACGGACTCGTTAGGTCGCAGCGTGTCGGGGTCTGTTGACGAGGCCGGTCAGCTTGTTGCCGCGAGCGATCTTGGCGGGCAAGTTACGAGGTACGAGTACGACCAATTGAACGAAATCACTAGGGTGACGGATCCCCTCGGGAATCAGACCCTTTATGGGTACGATGGCAACGGAAACCTGCTCACCGTAAAGGATGCGAACCAGCACACGACGACCTATACCTACGACAACATGGACCGCGTGCAAACGCGCAAAGACGCGCTGCAGAATTCGGAAACTTACCAATACGATGGGCGAGGAAACCTGACGCAGTTCACAGACCGCCGGGGGAAGGTCACCACGTACGCGTATGACGGATTGAACCGGAAGACGTTCGTTGGGTTTGGCATGCAGGCCGGCCCGACCTACGAGAACACGGTAACCTACGCCTATGACGCCGTTAATCGGCTGAGGCAGGCGGTGGATTCGGCCACCGGGACCATCACGCGGACCTATGATGACCAGAATCGCCAAGCCTCGGAACAAACGCCGCAGGGCACGGTGAATTACAGCTACGATCCGGCCGGACGCCCGCAGACCATGGCAGTGACCGGACAGACCGCCGTGACATATGCTTACGATGAGGCCAACCGGTTGAAGCAGATCACGCAGGGGAGTGCGAACGTTTCATTTACCTACGACAACGGCGGCCGGAGGACATCGCTGACCCTGCCGAATGGCGTGGTGGTGAATTACAGTTACGACGCCGTCTCACAACTCTCTGGCATGACGTATCAAGCGGGCTCGACCGTGCTGGGGGATCTGGCCTACAGCTACGACCTTGCTGGCCGTCGGGTAGGCATGACTGGCAGTTTTGCGCGGACGGGCCTGCCGAATGCTGTGAGTACTGCTGCCTACAATGCGAACAACCAGCTCACGCAGTGGGGTCCGGCCATACTGACATACGATGCCAATGGCAACATGCTGAACGATGGCACGAACAGCTTCGTATGGAACGCCCGCAATCAGTTGGCTTCGATGAACCTGGGCAGCGTGAATTTCGCCTATGATGGCTTGGGACGCCGCTCCGGGAAGACAATTCTGGGGACAACGACCAACTATCTCTACGATG
>WNFY01033327.1_pt1 | contig 14077 bp, 12 predicted proteins | sample 5400091 | NCBI WGS metagenome assembly WNFY01 (sample SAMN13153364, study PRJNA577476) | soil metagenome | isolation source: 60 cm soil or saprolite under grassland replicate 1 | place: USA:California | collected 2016-06-15 | reverse complement strand
GAAGAAAGCGGCACGAATCCCCTGGAGATCGATCCCGAAGGTTTTCGCGCAAGGTGTGCTCGACGCATCGAAATGGGCCGCATCTGGGTTCTGGAAGGTGGCGGGAAGCTTCTATTCAAGGCCGACATACAGGCTGATACGCCCGACGTGGTTTATCTCGAAGGAGTATGGGTGAATCCATCCGAGCGGGGCAAAGGAATCGGCGTACGGTGTTTGCGAAAACTCTGCCAGGATCTGCTCACAAGAACGAAGTCGGTTTGCGTCTTAGTGAACGAAGACAACGGGAGAGCACACACTTTCTACCGCATGTGCAATTTCAAGATGCGCGGTGTTTACGACTCGCTCTTCCTGCGCCAAAGTGATCGTCGGGCCTCAGAAAGTCAGTAGCGGAGGCCGACAACTATTTCAAAGGCCTCAGCAGAGTTCGCGCGTGTTTTAGTCGCAGATCACGATGGCCGCACCGCGAATTCGTGATGTTTGCATCAATCGACTGTCCGCTCCGACGCGAAAGAGAAGAACGTTAAGATTGTCGAGAACGATGCCAGGATGTGAAAAAGAGCATGCCCGGGAAAGTCTTTGCGACTCTCGCACGCACTTTTGACCACTTCATCGTTGAACAGCAACCAGAGACCCATGGTCACAGCGAGCAGGCTGACGTTGATCACGAACAGCCACCAGGTCCTGCGGTACTTCACACCGCTCGCGGCTGCGCCGACGATTACGTAGATCACTTCTGCGACGCCCCAGAGTCCGCCCGAGATAAGATAAGTGTAGAACCGTACGTTTGGATTTATTCCCCAGAGCCCCAGGAGAATGACCAACCCGCCCCAAACGCACAGAACGGTGATGGTCCTTGCGATTCCGCGACCGCTGCCCCACATCGCGAACGTCACCATGTACAAGACATATATCGCGTTGAACATTAGCCAGATCACAACCGACATGGCGTCGAACCAGCCGCCCCAGTCCTTCATCGATGCGTGGAACCACTGGCTAGGCGGTCCCATGAAGATAACGATGAAGCCGTAAGTGACGGACAGCCATCCGATCCAGATCATTGGGTTGTCGGCCGTCATGCTGATCAATGTACTTTCCGAGCTAGTGGTGCCCGGACTCCCACAGTAGTGAAAAAACCATAGCAGCCAGAGCCCGGCGGCGATGAAAGACAAGTCAGACCAGGTGGCCCATGGCTGCTTGATGCCTCCAGACTGAATGGGTTCGCAGAAGGGGAATACGGCTAACTGACCAGGCGGACAAAACCTGCCTGAGGGAATGGCTGTGCCTGCGCACGGCGCCACAGTTTGGTGGCATTCGAGCCTCCACACGTCGGGCGTGCAGCGGGGCTTGTCGCCCCCATTGATGAAGCACTTGACGGCTCCTTCTGAGGTCCCGCCGTCGACCGGACAGCCACCCCAGTTGGTGGCGGCGCCTATGAGTGTGACCAGCAATAATCCCGCGGCCCAGCCGGTCCCTACTACGGCCGGCCAAAACCTGGTGTTCCCCTGGACGAGGCCAATGATTGACCAGGTCGCCGGAATAATGGCAGCGATGCCAAAGAAGATTATGAAGAAAACGGTCAAGCCCATGGGGAGGTCTCATTACACTCTCGAGTGACGATCACGTCAATCCGTACTCGGCCAAAGTTCCAGTTTCGAGTCCGGAATTCGAGTTTCGGAATCTTAACTAGACGCCCAATCGAAATGGACCTTGCGCCAGGCGAACGAATCTACGATCATCGTGGCGTTGTGAACACCTCTGGACTCGAAGGGAAAGACCGGCTGATGCAAAAGTCCCATTGGCGGCTGCAGCTGGCCGTCATAGTTGGCTGGACCTTGATCGGGCTGACTTTCACGTTCAACTACTATCTCTTCTCCGATCATTATGTCGCTATTTTCAAGCAGCCGCCGACTCTGGAACAGATGCTCATTTGGGAGCTGCCTTACTGGTTCTTGTGGGCCGCTCTGTCGCCTCTGGTCTTCTGGCTTACGATGCGCTTTCCGCTTGAACGCGGTCGCTTGGTTCGCAACTCATTAGTACACGTCGTTGCTTGCGTTTCGCTTTCTCTCATTCATCGCGCGGTGTACCTGATTGTTGGCTGGCTACTCCATGTGGCAGTATACAGGCAACTCTCTTCGATTTCGGAAGTCTTCGGCTTTCTCTTGTTGTTCAACCTTCCGACAGGCTTCATGAGCTACGGCACTATCTTGTTGGTCAGTTACGCTGTCAATTATTATCGTCGCTATCAAGACGAAGAATTGAAGATTTCACGGCTGAAGACAGAATTGGCCCAAGCGCAACTGCAAACCACGCAAGCACAGCTGCAGTCGCTCAAGATGCAGTTGCAGCCTCATTTTCTTTTCAACACGCTCAATTCGATCTCTACTTTGCTTGACGAGGATGTCGAAGCCGCTGACGAGATGCTTGCACGTCTGGGGGACTTCCTACGACTCACGCTGGACAATACGGGTACTCAGGAAGTCACCTTGCAGGAAGAGCTGGAGTTTCTGCGTTGCTATCTCGAGATTGAGCAGGTGCGGTTCCAGGACCGCCTGACGGTTCGGATGCAAATCGATCCGGAAACGCTCGACGCGTTAGTCCCGAACCTGATTCTCCAGCCCATTGTAGAAAACGCCATTCGCCACGGCGTCATCGCCTGTGTTGGCAAAGGTCGTATCGAGATTCACTCTGCCCGTAGTGACGGATTGCTGCTCCTGGAAGTGACCGACAATGGGCCGGGGCTACGTGCTGAAGCTAACTCCGATCGAAGCGCTATGAAGCGCGGCCTCGGCTTTAGCCTAACCAAAGAAAGACTCGAGCGACTGTACGGGACGAAGCAGCAGTTCTCTTTGCAGGATGCCGCTGAAGGCGGTCTGCAAGTAATGCTTGAAATCCCGTTTGTTCGTTCAGATAGCGAAAGCTCAACTCAAAAGATAATTGAATCATGATCGCCACTCCGAAGATCCGTGCCTTAGTTGTTGATGACGAGCCACTCGCACGTCGCCGCATTCGCAGACTCTTGTCGCGCGATGCAGACATCGAGATCATTGGTGATTGTGGCAATGGCTACGAAGCGATCAATGCGATTACAGAGCATAAGCCGGATCTCGTCTTCCTGGATGTGCAGATGCCGGAAGTCGATGGCTTCGCTGTGCTTGAAGGAATTGACCGCCGCGCATTGCCGTTCGTGGTCTTCGTGACGGCATACGATCAGTACGCGCTCAAAGCATTTGAAGTTTCCGCTGTTGATTACCTGCTCAAGCCGTTCGACCGCAAGCGCTTTGAAAAGGCGCTACAGCGCGCAAAGATGCGAATGTCATCGGAAAGAGGGAGCGAGTTGAACCAGCAGACGATCGCGTTGCTTCAGGAGTTAAGAGCCGAGTCACGGCATCTCGGTCGGCTGCTAATCAAATCAGCGGGGCGAGCTTTCTTTCTCAAGACCGACGAGATCGACTGGATCGAGGCGGAAGGGAAATACGTGCGGCTCCATGTCGGTCGCGAATCTTACTTGTTAAGAGACGGCATTGGCAGCCTCGAAACTCAGCTTGATCCTCGAAAACTAATGCGCATCCATCGCTCAACAATTGTCAATATTGACCGCGTCAAAGAGTTCCAACCCTGGTTCAATCACGAATATCGCGTCGTGCTACGCGATGGTACCGAGCTAATGCTGAGTCGGAGTTGCCGCAAGAAACTTGCTGAGCTTCTGGGGCAGTTGTAATTCCATAAACCCGCCACGACAACTCATTCCTTCCTAATAACAGCTCAAGCCGAAATCACACACCCTGTGCCAAAGTTATAGGTTGCTCTCGGCGTACTGCCTATAGTCAATGACCAATGATGTGGGCCGCCGATGAGATCAATAGGGCCGGTGGCATCTACGGCCGACAAATCCAGGTTCTCTCTGAGGACGATGAAGGCCGGCCGGAAAAAGCGGCAACGGTAGTCACCAAGCTTATCGATCAGGACCGCGTAATTGCGGTCCTTGGCGAAGTCACTTCCGGAAACACTCTGGCCGCGGCGCCCAAAGCGCAGAATGCGAAAGTACCCATGATCTCGTCTGGCGCGACTACTCCCGCAGTCACGCAAGTGGGTGACTACATTTTCCGCGTCTGCTTCATCGACCCGTTCCAGGGAGAAGTCATGGCACGGTTTGCGGCCAATACGCTCAAGGCGAAAAAGGCGGCAATCATGCTCGATTTCAACTCGCCTTACAGCCGTGGCCTAACCGAATTCTTCGAAGCAAGCTTCACTAAGCTTGGCGGCCAGATCGTCGGCACGCAGGCTTACACGCAAGGTGATCGCGATTACAAAGGGCAGTTAACAGCAATTCGGTCGACCGGTCCCGACGTCATCTATGTCCCAGGTTATTACGGCGAGGTCGGCGTCATTGCAAAGCAGGCACAACAACTCGGCATCAAGGCGCGCCTGCTCGGCGGTGATGGCTGGGACGCAACTCAACTCTGGGAATTGGGTGGAGACGCGCTCAATGGAGATTTTATTTCCAACCACTACTCCGTTGATGATCCCTCACCCGCAATACAGAAGTTCGTGGCTAACTACCAGTCGCGGTACGGTAAGAAACCAGATGCTCTCGCGGCGCTGGGCTATGATGCAATGAGCGTACTAGCAGATTCGATCAAGCGCGCCGGCACCACTGAAGGGCCCAAGCTCCGCGACGCCATTGCACACACTAAAAAGTATCCCGGCGTCACCGGAACGATCAGCATCGACGCACAACGGAACGCCGTGAAACCCGCCGTGGTGCTCGAGCTGAAAGACGGTACTTATATCTACCAAGAGACAATCTATCCCGAAGGGATGACGCCACCGACAAGCACCTCCTCTGAGTCTCCGCCGATTGCCGTAACATCCCCGGCAACAAAATCCGCAGGCGGTACGCCGACAGGCAAAACAGGTAATCGCTAACCCTCGGTCTCAAGCTTTATGGATACGTTTGTTCAGCAGCTCATCAACGGATTAACCATCGGGGCGATCTATGCGCTCATCGCCCTGGGCTACACGATGGTCTACGGCATTCTGCGGTTGATTAATTTCGCGCACGGTGACATCTACATGGTCGGGGCCTTTGTCGGTTATTTCGTTGCTTTTCAGCTCGGTTATGCGAACGGGCCCTCGCTGGTGGGGCTTGGCGTGGTGCTCATCGGTTCGATGGTCGTCGCTGCTCTCGTTGGGATGGCCATCGAGCGGTTCGCTTATCGCCCGATCAGAAAATACTCACGTATGACAACTCTGATTTCTGCTATCGGTGTCTCGCTGCTAATCGAGAACTTGTTTGTCGCCAGGCTGGGAGCTGCCCCACGTGCGTTTCCCCAACTCCTGCGTGAACAGAGCTATTCTCTATTTGGCAACGCCGCCATCTCGAAATCGCAGATATTGATCTTTGTCGTCTCTATCCTTTTGATGCTTCTGCTGGAGTGGATCATATTCAAGACTAAGGTCGGCACAGCGATGCGCGCGGTCTCTTTCAATTTGAATTCGGCAAAGCTGATGGGCATAAACACCGATGTGATCATCTCGGTGACCTTTGCGCTCGGGTCGGCATTAGCAGCCGCAGGCGGTGTGCTGACGGCCCAATACAATCCGCAGATTGATCCATTGATGGGCATCATCACGGGCTTGAAAGCCTTCGTCGCTGCCGTGCTCGGCGGCATAGGTAACATTCCTGGAGCCGTGCTGGGAGGATTGCTCATCGGGCTTGCGGAGACTTTCGTCGTAGGTTACGGCCAGAACGCCGGCGTTCCTTCGACCTTTCGCGACGCCGTCGCGTTTGCGATTCTGATTCTCGTGCTGTTGTTTCGTCCCACGGGTTTACTCGGCTCTACCATCCAGGAGAAGGTCTAGATTGCCGATTGCCGATTGCCGATTAAGAACACTCGCCCCATTGCTGAACGCGAAAATTAGCAATTGGGAATCGGAAATGTCTTCATGCCGATTCTGGTTAAACGTTTCATCGCAGCGCTTGTCATCGTCCTGCTGCTCATCGCCATTAATCAATACATGAGCGAGGAAGGGCTCTTCGGGTTCGGTGCCCCGCCTTACTATGCGCGCGTGATCATGCTTGTGGGAATCAATGTGATTCTCGCGGTCTCTTTGAATCTCATCACTGGATTCACCGGACAGTTCTCCATTGGCCACGCCGGGTTTATGGCGGTTGGCGCCTACAGTTCGGCTTATCTCACCGTGTATTACGCCGGCGGATGGGAGCGCTCGCTGACGGGAATCGTTGGCGGCAATCCAGCGCACGCGCTGATCTTTCTGCTGGCGATCCTGGTCGGCGCTGTCACTGCCGCCTTGGCCGGGTTGTTGGTAGGGATTCCATCATTGCGGTTGCGTGGTGACTATCTGGCCATAGTCACTTTGGGATTTGCGGAGATTATTCGCATCGTCATTCTCAACATCGACAAAGTCGGTGGCGCTACCGGTTTCACGGTGCCGGGATACACAAACTTTCTGTGGGTTGGCGCGTTTGCCGTCGTTGCCATCGTTATCGTTTTCAACATTGTGCACTCAGACATTGGCCGTGCTCTCGTCTCGATACGAGAGGATGAATTGGCAGCCGAAGCCATGGGGATAAACTCTACGCGCTACAAGGTCCTCGCCTTCGTGATCAGTTCCGCACTGGCAGGCATGGCGGGAGTTCTGTTTGGGCATTACACGTCGTTCCTGAGTACAAATGATTTCCAGTTCATACGCTCGTTTGAAGTAATCATCATGATTGTACTGGGTGGGATGGGATCGCTGACCGGATCTGTTTTGGGCGCGATCGTCATTACGGTAATGCCCGAACTGTTGCGACAACTACCGGGCGATTTTTCACGTTATCGACTTGTCGTTTATTCCGCGCTCCTGATTCTGATCATGCTGACGCGGCCGCAGGGCCTCCTGGGAACACGCGAGCCTGGTTTTTCATGGCTCAAGCGCGCACGGCGTCAGCGCGGATGAGACGGTCGTGGTCGGCGGATAGTGCCAGGCTTTCCAGAGCCCACCTTCCCGTATTGCAAACTACGGATGCACTATTCAGTTTGGCGGACTCGTCGCCGTGAATGCTTTGGATATGACCGTGCGGCGCGGCGAAATCTATGGGCTGATTGGCCCAAACGGCGCGGGGAAGACTACCGTCTTCAATTTACTCACTGGTGTTTACAAGCCGACTTCCGGTGAGATCTTCTTCCAGAGCAAACGCATCGATGGTCTGAGATCGTATGAAATTTCGCGCCGCGGCGTGTCGCGCACATTTCAAAACATCCGGCTGTTTCCGAGCATGTCTGTGCTGGAAAATGTGATGACTGCCTGCCATCGCCACGCGAAACAGACTTTGGCTGATGCGGTCTTTCGCCTGCCGCGTTTCGAGCGCGACGAACGCGAGCATCGCGAATTTGCTTTGGAGTTGCTCGAGATTTTTGACCTGGCAAGCGTAAAGGACGACGGCGGCACGAGTCTGCCGTATGGAAGTCAGCGCCGCCTGGAGATTGTGCGCGCCTTGGCCACTCGCCCTCAACTTCTGCTTCTTGATGAGCCCGCGGCGGGCATGAATCCTTCCGAACAGGAAGCGTTGATGAAGTTGATTCAGCAGATCCGCGACAGGTTTGGGCTTACGATCCTGCTCGTGGAACATAATATGAAAGTCGTGATGGGCGTCTGCGAGCGTATTCAGGTCGTCGACTATGGGAAGTCAATTGCGCTCGGAATTCCAGACGAGATCAAAAACGATCCGAAGGTAATCGAAGCGTACTTAGGAGATTAGAAACCGACCTCGACGTATTGACGTTTGCCTTGAAAAAAACAGGCAAGCACAAAAGCTCAAAGAACAACCATTCGGAACCGAAGATACAAAATGCTCAAGCTGGAAAACGTCACTGTAAACTACGGCGCCATAGAAGCCCTGACCGGCATCTCAATGCACGTTGAGAGGGGTGAGGTGGTGACGCTGATCGGCGCAAACGGCGCAGGCAAGACGACAACTCTGCGAACGATTACCGGATTGCTCCGACCACTGGCAGGGCGAGTCAGCTTCGAGGGAGAAAACATCGGCGGCAAACCTACGCATAAGCTGGTCGCCCGCGGAATTTCGATGTCCCCGGAAGGTCGTGGCGTATTTGCGAACCTGTCCGTAGGCGAAAACCTGCTGATGGGGGCCTACCTCAATAAGAACAAGCGGGGAATTGCGGCGGATCTGGAACGCGCTTTCCAGATGTTTCCCCGCCTGAAGGAACGCGAATCGCAGAAAGCGGGGACGCTGTCCGGCGGCGAACAACAGATGCTTGCCATCGGCCGCGCGCTGATGTCAAACCCGCGTTTGCTACTTCTTGATGAACCTTCATTAGGTCTTGCGCCTCTTATTGTCCACACCATTTTTGAAGCGATCGACCAAATCAAGAAGAAAGGGACAACGATTCTTCTCGTCGAGCAGAACGCGCATGCCGCTTTAGGTCATTCTGATCGGGCTTACGTACTGGAGACGGGCAGGATTGTCATTGAAGGATCATCGAAAGAGTTAGCCGCCGATCCAAGAATCAAAGAAGCCTACCTTGGTGAGTCGTTAAAGAACTAAAAGGCTGGACGCGAGATGAGTATCGCGTCGTATTATGTAGCAGGGCCTGCCATACACTTAGCCGTCGCATTTCAAAGTCTCGGTCAAAGGAAAAACGATCATGAGTGATTACGCCTTCGCAGAATCGGGAGCCGATGTCGTTTCCGTCGGACGCCCTCGCGCCTTCGACACGATCGTTTATGGTGGCTTAACTGCCGGAGTGCTGGACATTCTATATGCCTTCGTCTTCTTTGGCATGAAATATGGCTTGACGCCAATTCGAATCCTTCAGTCCGTCGCCGCCGGGTTACTAAGTCGTGATGTTTCCAGAGCAGGCGGACTAAAAACTGCCCTGCTCGGGCTGTTTTTGCATTTTCTCAACGCCTTCATCATAGCAACGATTTTTTACGGCGCCAGCCTGGTTCTGCCGACCCTGATTCGGCATGCAGTGATCTGGGGTCTGCTTTATGGGGTCGCAGTTTATTTCGTGATGAACTACGTCGTCGTGCCCCTGTCCGCGATTGGGCCTAGAACGAGTTCGACTCCCTGGGGAGTGCTCCTGAACGGCGTGACCTTTCATGCACTTCTCATCGGTCTGCCGATCGCGCTCTTCGCGAAGCGTTCTGCCAAGCGACGATGAGAAAGCGAGCGGTCCAGGCGAAGGTTATCTCTCACCATATGTGCTTGTTTAGAATCAACAGGAGGGGCGAACTGTGAGCAACTCAAACGATCAATCTCTTTCGAGGCGCAAATGGTTGCGCCTCGCGTCAGCCACTTCGCTTGGTTCAGGTTTGCTGGCCGCCACCGGCGCTGCGGCGGAACCGCGCGCGCATGTCGAAATCAACGACCCGAATCTCGGCGCTCGCACTTACAACGTCCGTGACTTCGGCGCCAAAGGGGACGGCACGACGCTCGACACTGCCGCGGTCCAGACGGCCATTGACATGTGTAACAAGGACCAGGGCGGCATAGTACTTGTGCCAGCAGGAGTGTTCCTCATTGGAACGATCGAAATGAAGAGCAATGTCACGCTGCATATTGCGCATAGTGGAAAACTATTGGGGAGCGCCGACGGCAAGCAGTACCACGCGGCCGATGCGATCCCGCTCAGCGGAGACTCAACCCTGGGCGATGGGAATGTCGGGCTGATCTTCGCGGTCAATGCCCAGAATATAGTCATTGAGGGTCCCGGAACCATTGACGGCCAGGGCGCGCAATTTCGCAGCCCGAGCCGTGGAGTCATGCCGCCGGCCGGGATCAGTGGCAGTCATCGTCCATATCATCTGCTCTTTCATCGCTGCAAGAATCTGACGGTTCGCGATATTTTTCTCTTCCAAAGTGCCTTCCATTCTGTCCGCATCATCCAAAGCAGCTACGTGAAACTGGACGGAATACACATTTACAACCGCGTGAATCGTAACAACGACGGGTTTCACTTCATCAGCAGCCAATATGTCCACGTCAGCAACTGCGACGTTGAATGCCAGGACGACGCTTGTGCGCTATTCGGCAGTTGCAAATTCGTAACGGTGGCCAATTGCTCTTTCAGCACGCGGTGGTCAGCGTCACCGGAACAACAGCAGCAACCAGGCATTGTCCGCAACATCTCCTTCAACGGAATCCAGGCCACAGTCGCCAAGCCTGTCCAACTTCCCGATGTGCCTTTTGTCAGCGGCTATAATCCGGGCGAAATCTTTTCGTGCATCGTGCTGAACGGGATGGATGAAGCTTTCCTTGAAAACATCAGTTTCAATGACGTGCATGTGACCTTTCCGGGCGGCGGTACAGCCGAGCAGGCAGCCGTGCGGGATGTTCCGAAAGTTGCGGGTGAGTACTACGAAATTGGTGTTCCGCCAGCCTACGCGCTGTTCGCGCGAAATGTGCGCGGGCTCACCATCTACAACGTGCGATTCGAAGTGGCCTCAGACGAACTCCGTCCGGCTGTGGTCTTCGACCATGTAAAGGATGCCGCTGTGAATGGCTTAAGCGTGCAAGGTAGTGAAAAGGCTGAATCGTTGCTGCGGTTCATCGACACCAGCGACGTGTTGCTTAGTGCTTCACGCGTGTTGAATCCAACTCCGGTCTTTCTGCAGGTCGAAGGTGCGCGCAGCGATCGAATTACTGTTGACGGAGGTGATTTATCGAGAGCTGCAGCACCGTTGGCTTTCAAAGCAGATGCTCCTCAAAAGTCCGCAAAGCTACGGACGTGAGGCAAACGGATATGTGCGATTGCGTTTGAGCAGAACCCGCAAGCGAAACTTCTATCGGTGAATTTCGGCGTCTTCAGTAGTCACAGGGCGACGTCAACGCCGGCAGTGGTGCAGGCACAGTATCCTGGAATTTGACGGACTTTCGTCGAAGCGCTCCCACCTTCGCTTCAACCTCTTCAGGCGTCAGTAATCTCTTTGCCTCATGAAATACCCAGTCGATGTCCTCTCGGTACCGACGTACTTCGTCGGATTTCACGGTCGCATCCTTGATAAACCAAAGATTAAAATTTATCGACATGAGAGATCGTGGGTAATACTGCCCACCATGGTCGGCGAGAGCGTTGCCATCGATGAAATAACTCACCTTTCCATCGGAGACTTGCGTTACCAGTGTATGCCACCCTGCTTTGCTTCCGCTGGTGCTATTAAAGACGTTATCTTTCTTCCAATTCGGCTCGGGGCTGAAAGTTCTCCATGAAGTCACAAACAAGGTGGGACCATCGCTGCCCCAGCCGCCATTCGGCAGATACTCGAAATCCAGCTCGCTGTAGTCGGGATCCATTGGCGCTTTCAATGGGCTAATGGTGTAAAAGCTCTCCACGAGTTGGTCGCCACTGGGCCCGTCAGTCGGGATATCCACAAAGCGAACACGGGCAGCATAGGTGCCCTCCATGTATTTGCGTTGGTGGCAAATCTGGGTCTGATTGGTGTTAGCGCCGGTGCCATCAGTGGAAGAGGTCATGCGAAGAAGATGATTGCCTCGCTGATCCGGATCATTTAGAAGCGACACGCCCTTGTTTCCCCAGGTTGCGCCAGGCACTCCTGGCCACCCTGCCGCAGTGCGAATGATCCAGCCGTGCTTCGCCAGTTGTTTGTAGTTCGAGTAGTTAAAGTCGTCAAATAGTGTTGCGGACGATAGCTCTGTGCCGAGAGTCATTGGTAGGGAAACAGATGGCTTCTTGCCGGTTACGGGGCGCGCTGGTGAGAGAGCATTGGTAACTCTCGTCATTGAAACAGGACCACCGCTTCCTGTTACAAAAAGAAGACTGACATACAATACGGTCTCAAATAAAATCACAGTAGTCCTCACGCTTGGTCCTTCTTGTCAATGTTTGCTGCAGCCGCCGAACGAATAGAATTCTTTCCGAAGTCTCGCCGTGGGTCAGGGATCTGGATTCAAGATCTCCATATCGAACCTCGTTGACAGCGGAAATTTGGCCGGGTATTTTTCACTGAGCACTTGACTTGGTTTCATGCGCCGAAAGTTTATCCTTGATTCCCAACTTTAACTTAGATAATTCACTTAAGAGGTTCCCGATTGAATCTCGACATAGACTATGGCTTCGGGTCGTTGTCATTGGATCTCTTCTCTCATTAGTATGGTTTACTCTTGTCTGCGCGCAAACTCCGCCGAAGAAGGCTGACCCTCAGCAGGGTATGGGTGTTTCAACTGGTACCGCTCGCAGCTATTCTTCCCGTCGTACCGTAGACATCACTGACCCTAAAGCCCCGGTTGTCTTCGAAGACCTTACCGACAAGACTGTGATGGCAAACTTTCGGCACCGTTCCGGTAGCCCGCAGAAGAACTATATTTTTGAGACCCCATCGGGTGGTGTCGCAATTTTCGATTACGACGGAGACGGACTACCCGACATATATCTGGTAAATGGGTCGACTATTGCAGCCATGGAGGGAAAAGAAAAGGCGCCGCGCGCCGCTCTTTATCACAATTTAGGTAATTGGAAATTCGAGGATGTAACCGACAGAGCGGGCGTCGCTAATGAACGCTGGGGGTTTGGAGTGGCTGTGGGAGATTACGACAACGATGGTTGGCCAGATTTCTACGTCAGCAATTTCGGAGTTTCACGGTTGTACCATAACAACAGGAACGGTACGTTCACTGATGTCGCAGACAAGCTGGGTGTCGCGCGCAAAGGCTGGAGTACCGGCGCAAGCTGGGGAGACTACGACGGAGATGGCCGTCTGGATCTCTTCGTTCCTGGTTACGTTGAGATCGATCTCAATAATTTGCCGCCGAGTCCGAGCGAGGCAGGGAAGCCTGGTGGGCCCGGCCAGAACTATTGCCAGTTTCGCGGCGTGCCAGTGATGTGTGGGCCACGCGGTTTGTCCGGAGAAGGAGATACGCTCTACCATCAGAATTCAGATGGGACGTTTGCAGATGTGAGTGTCAAGTCGGGTGTAAGTGATCCCCAGAAGTACTATGGTTTTTCTTCGGCATTTGTCCACGCAGACGACGATAAACTGCTCGACCTTGTGGTTGTGAACGACTCCACACCGAAACAGCTTTACATAAACAAAGGAGATGGCACTTTTGAGGATGTCGGCTATGCTTCTGGACTGGCACTAAACGAAAATGGACGCGAACAAGCCGGAATGGGCCTCGCAGTCGGCGACTATAACAACGATGGGCGCGTCGATTTCCACATCACAAATTTTTCCGATGATTCGAATGTCCTTTATCAAAACGACGGCGACGGAAATTTTACCGATGTAACCTTTCAGGCAGGTCTCGGCGAAGTCACTATTCCATTTCTTGGTTGGGGCACCAGCTTCCTCGATTTCGACAACGATGCGTGGTTAGATCTTTTCATCGTAAACGGCCATGTTTATCCGGTTGTTGACTCCAATCAATGGGGTACGAGTTTCGCCCAACAACCATTGCTCTTTCGAAATCTTAAGAACGGCAAATTTGAACGAGTGGGAGCTGCGCCAGGCAGTGGTCTCGCCCACGCCTGGCCAGGACGTGGTTTGGCAGTTGGCGATCTGGATGGCGACGGGCGTCTCGATCTCGTGATTAATAATCTCGACTCAAAGCCTGCGATCTTGCGAAACGTAACTACGCCTGCCGGCCATTGGTTAGGTCTGCGGCTTGTGGGTGACGTCGCGAAAAAGAGTCCGAAAGATGCAATCGGCAGCATCGCATTCTTGACTACCGGGAAGATCCGGCAACGACAAGATGTCGTCAGTGGAGCAGGGTATTGTTCTCAGAACGAAATGACTCTGCATTTTGGACTCGGTGCGGCTACAAAGGTCGACAAACTCGAAATCCGGTGGCCTGATGGCGTTGTAGAGACTTTCAATGTTTCGTCAATCGATAGAACGATATCGATCGTTCAGGGGATGGGCTCAAGCCATTGAAATGCAATTTCGGAACTTCGAAGTGTTTAGTAGTTTCCTAATTTGGAAAACCTGCTCTGCGTAGCAAGAGTCTTACTTCTTGTTTTTCTTTCTAACAAAATTCCTGGACCAAGCCGCCGCGGAGCGGCCGAAAGAAGGTAGCCCGGGGCAAGCCCGG
>WNFY01003764.1_pt1 | contig 14082 bp, 8 predicted proteins | sample 5400091 | NCBI WGS metagenome assembly WNFY01 (sample SAMN13153364, study PRJNA577476) | soil metagenome | isolation source: 60 cm soil or saprolite under grassland replicate 1 | place: USA:California | collected 2016-06-15 | reverse complement strand
CGGGATTATCGAACGCAGCACCGCATGCGTGACTCAGGGAATACCCGAGTTCACCGCCTTCGTGGATCGACCCCGGCGTTTCAGGCGCGTCGTGACTGGGAATTCCGCCGGGGAACGAGAACTGCTTGAAGAGGCGCTGTATCCCCTGTTCGTTCTGCTGAATATTCGGATAAAGCTCGGTATAAGTACCTTCGAGGTAGGCGTTCGCAACCATGCCGGGGCCGCCGTGTCCCGGCCCGCAGACGTATATGACGTTGAGGTCATTCTTCTTGATCACGCGATTGAAATGCGCGTAGATGAAATTGAGGCCGGGGGTCGTGCCCCAATGTCCGAGCAACCGCGGCTTGATGTGCTCAAGTTTCAGCGGCTCGCGAAGCAGCGGGTTCGCGTAAAGATAAATTTGCCCGACCGAAAGATAGTTGGCGGCACGCCAGTACGCATGGATTTTGGCAAGTTCTTCATGGGATAAAGGCGAATGAGAAATGCCGGGGAGGGAAGTCACGGTCGTCGTCATGAGGGCACCTCGTATCCATGATGACGCACTGGGCGGCCCTGTGCGAGGAAAATTGTAAGTGGCAGGCCGGAACTGTTACAGCAGCATCAACGCGGTTTCACTAGGAAAAAGCTTGACCACAGAGGCCACGAAGGTGCACAGGGGAAACCACAGAGGAGAATGGACTGGGTGCGTTCCGCGGTTCCTCGTCTCTGACTTCTAGGGCAGACGATCGCTATGGCCGCTTTGGGGTCAGGCCGCAGGCATCCTGCACGCGATGCAGATCCAGACCCGCCGGCGAGAACTCGGCGATGCGTGGACCATCAGGCGTCCGGAATTCGATTCGCGCCATGTGCGCGCCGATCAGTTCGCGCGTGGTGCCTTTGTCCATGGTAAGGAAGTGGCCGTTGACCCAGTTCCAGTTGTGCTCGTCGTGGGCGTCATCAATGCGGACGCGAACGCGCATCTGCGGCTGTCCCCAAAAGCCCGGCCAGTTGGGACGCGCGAGCCTTAGATTGGGGTGAAAATCGGCAAGCCTCAGCTTCCCGTCGGTGCAGTAAAGGATGACGCTGGCGCTCTCGTCGCTGTCAGGTTCATTATTCGCCGGCAGCACAAATCGGACGCTCTTTTCGGTGGTCATGCGGTCTTCGGATTGGTACTCAGTCCACTTGCCGCCGACGCTGATCCCTGGGGCAGAGCGGCTGTCATCATAATCGCGGTCAGCCGGACGGCGCTGCCCGAGAGCCTTAATCGAGAGAAACACGCAAAAAGCAAGAATGAGAATCACGCCGATATTGCGAATCACGGTTTCTTCCCCCTTTAGCTATGTTCGCCCAATTGCACAAACACGCGAAGATAGCGAAAGTTGCGTATATCGATTCGGAGAAATACGGCACAGGCAGGCACCCTTGCCGTTGGTAATGCGTAACCATCCACTCTCGAACCCAGTAAACTCATGACATGCCGGTACAAATTGGGGCGAAGAACCATCATTTCAGCGATCCCACGGGTCTACTGTCTGATTGCCATCGCCGCATAGAAATGTTTCTCGGATCATTACAAGCGGTGGCGAACGTGGTGAACAGGCCGCCGGACGAGGAAACCCGGCGGGCGTTGGAAGCCGCGCTACGGTATTTCCACGATGCTGCGCCGAAACATACAGCCGACGAAGAGCAGTCGTTGTTTCCGCGTCTCCGGAGAATTAGCACCCCGGAAGTGCAATCTGCATTTTCGAGGCTCGAGGAACTGGAAGGAGACCACCGCTGGGCCGAGCCGCTGCATGAGGAGGTCGAGAAATTGGGCGTGGAATACCTTGGGCGAGCCGAGCTTTCCAGTGCTCAAGTTGAACAGTTTCGCAAAGCTGTGGCCGACCTCACTGCTATGTACCAGCGCCACATAGCGGTGGAAGACAGTGTGCTTTTTCCGGTGGCAAGTAAAGCCCTGTCACCGGAAGAGAAGCAAGCGATAGCCGAAGAGATGGGCGTACGCAGAAAAGTGAAGCTGGTGAATCTCGCTGAATGAGCAACTGCAGACGGAGCGGCCAAGGCTTTCTCCCTGCCGCTGGTTGGGGTAAACTGAAAGCACCTCTTTTGGCTGCAATCCGGCCGGTCTTCTGACCCCGCGGAAGTGGTGGAATTGGCAGACACACCATCTGCAAGCAGCTTTCTGCACTCGGTTAGCTAATCCGTTCAGTTTAAGCCTTGCTCGGTCATTCCAAGGCACTTGTCGGATCGGGACTGAAACGTCCAGCACAATGAGGCGCTGCTCTACTGTGCCAGCACCGGGTACAAAAACGGGTACATCTAATTTCTCGCTCTTTGCCGATCTTGTAATCTTGTGGTTCGCCAAAAATTAGATCGCGTGCTTCGTCACGCAGTCGCGCGCCTGACGATTTGCAGTCTCAACCGCGATTTGGTTTTCAGAGGAATTGGAAAACGAGACAGACTGATCGGCCGTTAGACGATCTGAACTGGTTCTCGACTACAATTGCTAGCAACATCAGTGACTTGCCGACAACCAGCCCGCACGGAAGCACTTTCGGATGTGTACGTGAACTCAAGGACTTCTATCAGGTGTGAACGCGTCGAGTGGCACAGCATTGGCACACCTCAGGAGGGAGCCAAGTCCATAGACTAAATGTTTCTTCTTATTTACTTTCCTGTGAGAGCCTACCGGAAGTTCGCACAAGAATACCGTCGTTAACACTTCCGACCGCTGAGTGCAGAGGCAAAATGATCCTGACGACACAGCTGCGGCCGTTAGCGCGGTTCTCTAATTCCAGCGAACCACCGTGTGCTTCTGCAATCTGTCGGGCGAGCACGAGTCCTATACCGCTGCCGGCCGGCTTGGTTGTGTAAAACGGAACGAAAGCGTTGCTGGGGTTCATCAGCCCAGGCCCGTTGTCCTCAATCGAGATTACTAATTCGTTGCCGATGAGTTCCCAAGCGAGTTGAACATCTTGCGTACCGGAATGTTTCGAAGTGTTCGAATTGGTCACTACTCCTTCAGCCTGCAGCACAGCCTCGGCGGCATTTTTCAACAGATTGATCAACATTTGCTCGAGCTGGTCGGGGTCAGCGAGGAAGTCCACGTCTGGACCTGCTACCACAGCAACAGGCACTCGCGTTTCCATCGCCGTCACTCGCTTCGCGATTACTGAGATCGAGCATCGTCGCAGAACGGGAGGCGGCATTTGCGCCAACTGGCGATAGCCCTGCAGGAAACGATTTAGCGATGCCGCCCGACTCTCGATGATGCTCAAACCACGCTCGAAGTCTTGCTGCTCTTCCTCCCGAATGCCGCTCGCAGCGAGGCGGCTATTCAGGCTTCCCGCGATCGATTTGATCGGAGCAAGTGAGTTGTTTAACTCGTGCCCCAGGACCCGAATCAAGCGCTGCCACGCGCTCCGCTCTTCCTCCCGTAGAGCTCGGCTCACATCAGAAAGCACGACCAGAGTGTGAGGGACTCCCTGCTGCCGAAATGAGCTGCGCCGCACAAACCAGCGCGCATCGGTCCCAAAATGCAGGTCGACGAGAGACTCGTTTTCACAGGAGAGACACTTTTCCAGATTTAGGTCCGCTGCGGTCTTACCGATAGGGTCGGCTTGCTGTCGATTTAAAAGCTTCTCTCCTGCCGAGTTCACGAGACGCAGCCTGTTGGCTGGATCGAGTGCAAAGATCGGAATATCGACCTCTTCGACTACACGCTGCAACAGGGCGGCAGCCTCAATCGCGCCCGTACGATGTTTTGCCAGCAGGTCGGCGAGCGCATTGACTTCAAGGGACAGTTCACCCAACGCGTCATTCGGAACCGCGAGCCTGGCGCGAAAGGAATAGTCTTTGTCCCGTAATGCTCCGACTACGTTGGCGAGCGTCTGCAATGGCCGAATGATGTGGTCGTGCAGCGCGACGCCGATCAGCAAACAAGCAAGCAACTCGGCGCCAATAAGAACGAGCTTGGACTGGACTGACCACGGTTGGAGCCAAATTAGGATCCCGCTGATGAGCAGTCCGGGGGTGACTAGCAGAAGAGAAAAGCGCGTCACACGTCGCTCGAAGGGCGCCCGATGGGTCTTCGTTTTTTTGTGTGTCGCAGAACTGATGACGCGTGGCCTAGAGCCCATATTTTTCCATCCGCCGGTACAAGGCGCCGCGGCTCAGGCCCAGAGCCTCTGCCGCCTGACTCACGTTGCCTTGGAAGCGCTGAAGCGCCTTGCGGATCAGGATACTTTCAACTGCTTCGAGACTCAATTCCTCTAAATTCTGGGCCTGCTCCCTTTGTGCAGTTAAGCCTAGATCTCCGTTTTGAAGCTGGTCCGTGCGGCACATCAGCACGGCCCTCTCCATCGTGTGCTCCAGTTCGCGCACGTTTCCCGGCCAGGAATATTGAACAAGTGACTGCAATGCCGTGGCGTCGATCCCCTTCACTTCGCGGCGGTAGCGCGCCGAGTATTGCGAGAGAAAGTGCATGGCCAGCGCCGGAATGTCCTCTCGGCGCGCTCGCAGAGCGGGCAAATGAACCTCCACGGTATTTAGGCGAAATAAGAGGTCTTCGCGAAACTGGCCTCCCTCACACGCGGCTTTCAGATCGCTGTTCGTCGCCGAGATCACGCGCACGTCAACCTTCTTGCTACGCGACGAGCCGACTCGTTCCAATTCTCCCGATTCAATCACGCGCAGGAGTTTTGCCTGTTGACGGAAAGGTACGTTGCCAATCTCGTCCAGAAAAATCGTCCCGTGGTCTGCAAGTTCGAACCGGCCAATTCGATCTGTACGGGCGTCGGTGAAGGCACCTTTCACATGGCCGAACAATTCGCTTTCAAAAACGCCTTCGGCGAGCCCACCGGTATTCACCGGAATCAAAGGCTTGTCTTTTCGCAAGGAGAGCGCGTGAATGGTGCGGGCCACAACCTCCTTTCCGGTGCCGTGCTCGCCGGTGATGAGCACGTTTGCATCCGAGGGCGCCACGCGAGAGACCGCCTCCAACACTGGAATCATGCTGGGCGATGTGGCAATAAACTCCGGACGCCCCTGGGCGTTGAGCAGGCGATTCTCGGCAGAGAGCCGCGCCGCATACTGCAAGGCACGATGCAGCTCTACCTGCGTTCGCAAAATCGAAAGCAGTCGCTCGTTTTCCCACGGCTTCTGGATGAAGTCCCGCGCGCCACGCCGCATGGCTTCGACGGCAAGCTCGACGTTGCCCCACGCCGTCATCACAATGACGGGCAAGGTGTTCTCCTGCGCAATGATCTCCGACAAGAGATCCATGCCCTCCTGCCCCGAGGTAGTATCTCGCGTGTAGTTCAGATCGATGAGAACGGCGTCGTATTGTCCGCTGCCCAATGCCTCGCGAGCGAGCTCGGGCGAGCGGACGGCGTCCACCTTGTATCCATGGGGCTTCAGCAGTAGTTCGATCGCTTCCAATACATGTTGCTGATCGTCAGCGGCCAGGATCCGTGGGGCAGCCGCCGTTTTCGCCAAAGCGGCGGGAATCAGGACTTCGTGCGGCTTGGCTGACGTTGGCATTTTGGATATGCGGCAAGCGCGCCCATCTTAACTAAGGAGTAACCGCGCTGACGGTTCCGTTGAGAGCATCTTGGATCTGGATTCCATTATGTTCCAAAGTCGCTCCGGTCGCACGGTCCACCTCAACTTTGGCCTTCTGGTAAATCGTCATTGCCGTTACAAAATCCAATTCGGCAAGGGCCAAGTCGCGCTGCGCCGTCATGGTCTGGTATGTGGACCCAGCTCCCAACGTCTGCTCTTTCTGCGTGATTTCAAATGTGCGTTGCGCGAGGTCTCGTGCTTTGCGGGCAGCCTCAACGCGAGCTGCGGTCTGCTCCAAGGCGTATTCCGCATTACGGACTTCAATTCGAATCTGCTTGCGCAGCTCTTCACGCCTCAATTCAGCCTGGCGGTATTCAAGTTCTGAGCGATACTGATCCGCCTTGGCCACGCGATTACGAATGGGAATGCTGAGATTAAACCCTACGTAGTAGTCGGGGGCGGTATTGTTGAAAGCATTCGACAACGCGCCCGGGAAGTCCGTCGGCACATTGGACGAGTTAGGCACGCCGGGAACGTTGTAAACGGGATTCAGTTCTCCCGCCAGACCTGAGCCACCATAGAACGTCACCAGCGATAACGAGGGCAAGAGCGCATTTCGCGCTGCCTTCCGGCTGATTTGGCGGTTGGCCAGGTCGATATCCGATTCGGCGAGTTCCGGCCGACCCTGCAGCGCCTCTTGGATCAGAGCTTCTGTCGACCGATTCAAGGTAACAATTTGCGCCGATTGGAGTGTGTCAGCGGGAACGACACTGACCGACTCAAGCACCGGATCGTCCAGGCTCTTGGTGAGTGCGTTCTTCATCAGCAGTTGCTGCAACTGAAGACTAGTGCGTGCGACGGTGACGTCTTGATCGCGTTTCGAAACCTCCGCTTCGGCTTTCATCACGTCCATCGCAGGAATACTTTCAAGCTGCAGTTGCTTTTTCGCATTGTCGAGCGACTGTCTCGCAAATGCCAGAGACTGCTCGTTCACTTGCGACTGCTGGTAGGCATCCACCAGATCCCAATAGATGTTCTCGATCTGTGTGACCGTCGCCATAACCTGGTCTTTGAAGGCAATATCAGAAATCTTCTTGTTATTCTTCGCAATCCGCAGGTAACGGAGGTTGGGCCCAAACCCGAATCCCGAGAGCAGTTGCTGTTGGAACGAAAAGCGGTACATCGCCCCCAAAGCGGGAGAGAGATTAAAGAAAGGACTATTCGTGGTCTGGCGGTTGTTGTTGAACTCGAAAGAGACGCTCGATCCTGTCGCAAATGCCTGGCTGAAGCCAAAATTAGCCTGCCCGGTATTGAGTTGCAACAGGGGCACTCCATAAATTCGCTGGTTCGCCAACGAGGTGGTCTGATGCTCCGCTCCAACCGTAGCGATGATCGCGGGATCATACGAAGGTACCGCCGAACCGACGCCCAGGGTGGACTGCACCAAACCTGAAGCTCCCGCGCCTGCACCGCCCGCGCCTGCCGTAGTTCCTCCTGCACCTGCGCCGGGAGCTCCTGTGCCGAATCCGCCGACGCCACCGCCGGGAGTGCCTTGCACAACTCCGGCATTCACGCCTCGGAACACGCCTCCGGCCTTGGTGCGCAGTATGTCCATGTCCGCGATCGGCAAATTGTAGCGTGCGATCGCGATGTCGAGGTTATTTTCGAGGGCCAGCCGGATGGCATCCTTCAGGGACAAATAGAGTTTTCCATCACGAATCAGCTGATTCAGGTCGGGAGAATTCGTTAGTTGCGGCTCAGGAGCGGAGCTCGGTGTATAAGAACGCAGCGGATCGCGCGAGCTCGGCAACTTGAAGATCGCAGAATAGTTCGCCGGAGTGGAGGTTTTGGAAGCGCCCGTATTGCTGGCTGGCTGTGATTGCTCGCCGTTTTGCTGACACAGGGCAACTGAAGAAATAAGAATCACTGCCGCGACGGGCCCGTTCGCAAACCGTCTCCAGAAGCACTGCCTCATTGCTTCACCGCCTCATATGGCTGAAGCTCGGGATTCGCCGTATCGCTCACAACCCAGCCGTCTTTTAGCTGAATCGTGCGCGATCCGTAACCGGCATTAACTTCAGAGTGCGTGACTTGAACGATCGTTGTGCCCTGCTGGTTCAGTTCGCGGAAGAGTTCCATAATTTCCTTTGCCTGCGAGGAATGCAGATTCCCCGTAGGCTCATCGGCCAGCAGCAGCGCGGGCTTGTGGATTACTGCGCGCGCTACTCCCACAAGTTGCTGCTGTCCGCCGGAAAGCTGGCTGGGAAACAAATCTTTCTTCGCGACCATCTGGAAACGGTCGAGCGTGTCCGCAACCATGCCCTGCCGCTGCTTCTGCGGAATGTCCTTGTATGAAAGCGGGAGATCGATGTTCTCGCGGACAGTGAGATCGTCGAGGAGATGATAGCTCTGAAAAACCATGCCGATGTTTTTCTTTGCCAACTCGGCACGCTCTTTGCGCTTCATCTTGTGCACTGCCTGGTCGCGAAACCAATATTCGCCGTCCCATGCGTCGTCGAGTAGCGCCAGCACGTTTAGTAAGGAAGACTTGCCCGCACCGGACGGCCCCATGATGGTGATGAACTCGCCCTGGCGAATATCCAGGTTCACCCGCCGCAGCACAAAGAATTGTCCGGCTGCTGTTTTGTAACTGCGTTCCAGGTTTTTAAGTTGAATCATCGTTTCTCCCACAATTCGCTTGCTGCAAAATGTCTGGATCATTCGTCTCGCAGTGCTACGATCGGATCGCCCGCCGCGCAGTGGCGGGCGGGAACCCAGCAGGCCACCAGTGCGACAGCAAGTAACAGGACAGCTACAGTGGCTAAGCTGAACAGGTCGACAGCCTGCACGCCATAAAGGGTGGAGCGCATCAAGCGGCCCAAGGCAAGAGCGCCGGTCAGGCCGATGCCGAGTCCGGCAAGTGCCATGCGAAATCCGCTGCCTACGATAAGTCGGATCACATCGTTCTGCCGCGCTCCCAGGGCCATGCGTACCCCGATCTCGTGCGTACGTTGCGCTACGGCGAAAGACATCACCCCGTAAATCCCGACGGCGGAGAGCAGCAACGCAACGGCCGCGAATGCGCCAAACAGGATCATCTGGAAGCGATCAGGCGATGTTTGTTCGTCGAGGAGCTCCATCATGGTCTGCACATGGTCAATGGCGGCACCTGGCATGGCAGAACTTACCGCGTGCTGCAGCGGAGCAACGATTAGGACTGGATCGAGACTTAACGTACGAACGGCGATGTTGGCATGCCAGTCGTTGTGCAAATGCTCCACCGTGAGCGAAAACGCATTCGGGTCTTGGTCGCCGCCGTGTTGTCCCCGAAGCGTCTTTTGAAGAATGGAGAGTTCCGCTTGAGCCTGCGCGAGGGTAACGCCGGGCTTGAGGCGCCCCATCACTACGCCGAACTGGTTGGTGTGCACGCCGGGCATCAAGCGAATCGGGACGGTAAACTCGACTCCACCGCCGCTTTCGTGGGGACTGGCCTGCATCACGCCGACAACCGTATACGGCTCGTCGTCGATCAGGATGGACTTGCCCGGGATGTTCTGATCCGAGTTGTACCGATGTTCCCAGAGCCGGTCCGACAGGATCACCACATGGTCATTTCCCGCGCCGCCCTCATCGGGCAGAAAGTCGCGGCCGAGGAGCATCGGCTGCAACATCGTCCTGCTGTTCAGACCTGGAGTGATGGGGAGCCCACCTTCCACGTTGGGAGTATGGTCCGCATCGGTGAGGTGGAGAACCAACCACGATTGAAAGGAAAGGCTCTGGAACGAGTGACTCTGCGCTGCAAACTGGGCGTAATCATCGCCGGAAGTGGGAACGCGCTCGCCCTTGTAGTGATTCCAGACCACCACTAGCTGTTTGGCATTGGGATAAGGCAGCGGCGCCAGGAACGTGGCCCAGATAATGCTAAAGATGGCCACGTTTGGCCCGATGCCGAGCGCCAACGTGAGCACTGCAACGGTTGTGAATCCAAGGCTCTTGCGCATCTGCCGCAGGGCATAACGAAGATACTGAATAACTCCGCTCATTCCTTGTCCTATTCTTCTCGCAGTGTCTGCGCGGGATCGATGCGCGCGATCCGCAGAGTTGGCAGGCTGCTTGCGACCAGAGCGACAGAGGCCAGCAGCACAACGACTGACACCATCGTCGGCGCGTCGTATACCGCAACGCCATACAGCACGCTGCGCATCACTCGCAGCACGCCGGCACATAGCCCCAAGCCCAGCACAAGTCCTACCGCCGCGGCGCGCGTTCCTGGAACGCCAACGTGGACCATGGCCTCCCGAATCGTTGATCCCAGGGCGATGCGGATTCCGACTTCTTTTGTTTTTTGGGCAACGATGTTGGTCACCAGGCCAAAGATCCCGATCGCACTTAGTAACAAAGCTAGTCCCGCCATGCTAGCCAGCAGTGCCACTTCCACTCGCTGCGTCGCAAGAGTTTTTGCCAGCAAATCGCTCATTCGATAAAAACCGGAGAAGGGCAAGTCCGGATCGGCGGCGGCCAGGGCGCGCTGCATCTGCGCGGTCAATCCTTCAATTGGACGAGAGGTGCGGACAATCCAACTCGGCTGGAACCACATGTGCGCCAATGAGAGCATGCGACCGCCCACCTGAGCGGCAGGAACGTACATCATTTGCTCGTCAGTCAGCGGCGCCACTGGATCGACACCAGGCGCCATGGCTACGTCAGCAACGACACCAACGATCAGGGTTTCCTTATCCAGGTGCAGGCCTACGGGATTTTCGCCACGAAAGAACTTGCGTACGAATGTCTGATTTACAATCGCGACCTGTTGCTGATCTGGGCCGTCCGCGTTACTGAACGTGCGCCCTGACAGAAGTGGAATCTGCAATGCGGAGAAATAGTCAGGCGTAACGTAAGTCATACCAGTAACGAGTTGCTGGCCAGCGTTCTTGCCTTCGCTAAGGGTTACACCTCCTTGATTCACCGCGCGCTCATAGGGAAGACTGAGACCGACTGCCGCGTATTGCGCGCCCGGAATCCGCACCATGACAGCGGTACTTTCGTCAAGCAGGTTTCGAAAAGCTGCCGCATCGTGATAGCGAACATTGTCGAGCGAGGCGCGTGCGGTCATCACGCCGGTGGCATTGAATCCTGGCGGCAATGTTTCAAGATGAATAAGCGTGCGAATAAGCAGACCAGAAGCCGCCAACAGCACGACCGTAAGCGCGACTTCGCCTGCAATCATCAGTTGACGGAAGCGCACAGGGCCGGAATGACTCGCATTTCTCTGCGAGATGGCTCCCCGGAGATCGAACCGGTGAGTAGCCGAGGCGGGCAACATGCCAAAAAGCACGCTCGTGGCAAACGACACGGCGAGTGCAAATCCCAGTACGCGAAGGTCGAGCGGCACATCCGCTACAGGCAGGAAGTGTTCAGGCAAGAGGTGCAGGAGTCCACGGAGCGCAACGTAGCCGACGCACACCCCAGTCGCTCCGCCTAACAACGCAAGCACGAGCGTCTCATCCCAGAATTGTTTTTGAATTTGCCAGCGTGTCGCACCGAGCGCCAACCGGGTCGCGATTTCGGACGTGCGACGCAGCATGCGGGCCAACATTAGCCCGGCAAGATTCGCGCAAGCGATCAGCAGAATGAATCCCGCCGCAAACATCAGCGCCAGAGCCTGTGGACGCAGAACCGCGCTTTGTCCTTTTTGCAGAGGAACGGAATAGTAGCTGACCTTAGCGCCGGGGTTGTCGTACAACTCATAGCGATCCTTGCGAGTCAGCCACGCACGATTGATTTGAGCATCAGCTTCCTGCCAGCTCGCGCCGTCGCGCAGGCGCGTGATGCAATCGAAATTTGTTCCGGCGCCTTCCCCTAGGCTGCTGGCGTGAATCACAGTGTAAACGTCCGCGTTCAGCGGAGTGGTCACGCCTTCAGGAAGAACTCCGACCACCGTGTATGGTTCGCCCTTCAAGCGGATGGCCTGCCCGATGATGTGGGAATTCGAGCCAAAAGTATTCCGCCACAGGTTGTAACTCAGCACAGCAACGTTTGGTCCGTTAGGAAGGTCTTCCGTCTCGGTAAAGTTACGTCCGATGACCGGATGAATCGTCAGAACGTCGAAGTAGTGAACTGAAATCCGCCCCGCGTGGATGTATTCGACATGTGAATTCGCCTCGAGATTTACTCCCGCAGGCCTTATTCCAGAAACGGCGGACATCAGCGCGGGAACATTGTCACGCAAGAGCTCCCATTGTTCGCCGCTGATGTGATGGCGTTCGTCGGTGGCGGTTGCACCCCTGATCTGCGTAAAAATCGTGCCAATTCGTTCAGGATGCGAGTATGGCAGGCTCCTCAGCATGAGAGCATTCACGATGGAAAAGATCGCGGTGTTTGCGCCGATGGCCAGTGCGAGGGTAACGATAACAGTTGCAGTGAAGCCGGGATTACGCCGCAATTGCCGCAATCCAAAACGAAGGTTCTGTCCAAGAGATTTCATATCCCTCCTCACTCGTACCTCAGCGCCACCATGGGATCGACCTTGGCCGCCCGGCGGGCGGGGATGTAGCAGGCGAGCAGCACCACCAGCATCGTCACTGCGAAAGTGGCGGCAAGCACTCCCGGTTGAGCTGAGCCCACCCCGAACAGAATTGTTTGCATCGCCCGTCCGGCAGCCCAGGCACCCAACAGGCCGAGAACGGTTCCCGCCAGAAGCAACTTTGTCCCGAGACTCAAAAACTGGATGAGTACTTGCTTCGGCAGCGCGCCGAGCGCTATGCGAACACCAATCTCACGATGGCGCTGCGACACGGCATAGCTGAGCACTCCATAGATACCGACTGCGGCGAGCACCAGTGCTACCGCGGCAAAGATTCCGGTCAGCAGCGCGGGAGAGCGCCGGGTCGTCAAGCTCTCGTCGACGCGGGCCTCCATCGACCGAATATCGTTGAGCGGGATTTCTGGGTCGGTATCCCGCACAAGCTTTCGGAGCGCGACGGCTAACGAATCCGGCGCAAGGCTGGTGCGGGCTACCAGGAAGTAGTTGCGGTTGAAGGTGCGCACGTAGGGAAAATAGGCTGTACCGGTCGTATGGCTTTCGGTGAGGTCGCTCTGTTTCACATTTCCAACGACACCGACGATTGTAAAGATCTGCGAGGGCTCTACTTTCCCGGGTCCCCCGAGATGCAATTGTTGCCCAACGGCACCGCCATTCGGCCAGTATCGGCGCGCAAAGTCTTCATCCACGACGCACACTTGTAGCGTCACGTGGTTGTCTGCATCATTGAGGAAGCGCCCTTCGCGCAACTGTATGCCCATGGCGGAAAAGTAATCGCCGAACACGCCATAGGTGCGGTGCATGACAACCGACTCTCCCGGCGCCGGATTGTAACCAACCGCTGTGAGGACGCTGGTGTCATGCTCACCAGTCAGCGGAACAGCGCTGATCCCTCCAAGAGCCATCACACCCGGCAAATGGCTGCCGGCCGCAAGCAAAGGGTCCATGAAGTGGTAGAACGAATCGCCGGTGTGATAGCCCTTCCAGGGCAATTGAAACTGTCCGGTAAGAACATGGTCGGTACGGAACCCAGGGGGCACTGCCATCACGTGCTTCAAGCTCAGGCCAAGCAGTCCGGCTCCGGCCAGCAAAACGAACGCTAGAGTGACCTGCGCAACGATGAAAACGTGCCGCAGGCGTTGCGCGGAGCGGGTCGTTGTGCCGCTCCGGGATTCCGATTGCAGTGCATTGGCTAGATGCTTGTTCAGGTTGAACCACGCAATCGGGGCGGCGATCACGGCTCCCAGTACGACTGCAGCCAGCAATGCCGCAAAAGCAAGCCGTCCATCGAATGCGATGTTTACTCCCAGCGGCAACTGGTCCGCGCCAATCACGGCGAGCAGACGAATTCCTCCCCCTCCAACCAGCAGTCCGCACAAGCCTCCGACCAGCGTGAGCAAGACGGTTTCGGTCATTACCTGCCTTACGACATGCCACCGGCTCGCTCCCATGGATTGCCAAACCGCCAATTCCTTCACGCGGTCGCTGGCACGAATCAAAAGCAGATTCACCAGGTTCACGCCGCCGATAAGAAGAAGGAACAATGCTCCGGCTTGCAGGAGCAGAAGAGTAGGACGAATCGAGGCCACGTGATCAGCGTGCAGCGGGGCCACAATCGTGCGGAATCCGGCTTCCGCGGCTTCCTTGGCAAAGCGAAACTCCGCGGCGTGAGCATTGTTGTGCGCATCAATTTGCGCCTGCGCTTCCTGCACCGTGACGCCGGGCTTAAGTCGCGCAATTTCGACGACAGTGTTGTTATGACGCGCCGACAAATTGCGCTCGCCTTCTTCCGAGGAGAGCGGCAGGAAAATCTTGGCCTGTGACGAAAGAAAGCGAAAACCCGGAGGCAGGACCCCCACAAGTTGTCGCTGGATGCCATCGGAGCGTACGCTTTTCCCGAGCACGTTGGGATCAGCGTTGAAATGCTGGCGCCAATAGGAGTCAGTCAGGATCGCTTCGTTGTCGGTCTGGTAAGTCATCTCTGACTCATTGAAAGCGCGTCC
>WNFY01004370.1_pt1 | contig 14085 bp, 12 predicted proteins | sample 5400091 | NCBI WGS metagenome assembly WNFY01 (sample SAMN13153364, study PRJNA577476) | soil metagenome | isolation source: 60 cm soil or saprolite under grassland replicate 1 | place: USA:California | collected 2016-06-15 | reverse complement strand
TGTTGCAAGTGATCTCGCGCTCGACGAATTCCGCGGCCACTCGGATAGCGTTCTTGATCGCGTTGGCGTTCGACGATCCGTGCGTGACGAAGCATGCGCCCTTTACGCCCAGCAATGGCGCGCCGCCGTACTCGGTGTGGTCAAGGCGCTTCTTGAAATCAGAGAACGCGCTGCGCGAGAGCAGATAGCCGACCTGCCGCGTGATCGTCGCGGCGAGAGTCTCTTTCAACGTCGTTCGCACAAGATGGGCAACGCCTTCGGAAGTTTTCAGCGCGACGTTACCGACGAAGCCGTCCGCGACGATCACGTCCACGTTGCCGGTATACAGATCGCGGCCTTCGACGTTCCCGATGAAATTGATCGGAAGCTGCTTGAGCAGATGAAACGCTTCGCGCGTAAGTTCGTTGCCCTTGCCTTCTTCCTCGCCGATGGAAAGTAGGCCAATGCGGGGCCTTGCGGTGCCGAACATGCTGCGGAAGTAAATGTCGCCCATCACGGCGAATTGTTCCAGGTTGTGGGCTTTGCAATCGACGTTCGCCCCGACGTCGAGCAGGGCTGAAATGGTTCCAATCGCGGTGGGAATAACCGCAACCAGAGCGGGACGATCGACGCCGGGAAGTCCGCCCAATACCATTTTCGCTGTAGCCATTGCCGCGCCCGTATTTCCAGCGCTGATGAACGCCGAGGCTTGTCCTTCGCGCACCAGCCGCAATCCGACGCGCATAGACGAGTCGCGCTTGGCGCGCACCGCCTGTACGGCCTTGTCGTCCATGGTGATGACTTCGCTGGCGTGCGCGATGGAAATGGGCAACGAGTCCGCAGCCGAATGACGGGACAGTTCGGCCCGGAGCATTTCCTCCGGGCCAACTAATGTGACGGAAATGCCGAAGCGTCGCGCCGCCTGGATGGCACCTTCGATCTCAGGCTTGGGAGCGCGATCCGAACCCATTGCGTCCAGGGCTATGACGCCAGGCATATGGGAGGGTTATGTCGATTCCTTGACTTCCAGTATGAGATTCCTTTCGTGAAAACAGCTCTTAGCTTTTAGCTCTTAGCTTTTAGCTCTTAGCTTTTAGCTTTTAGCTTTTAGCTCTCAGCTCTCAGCTAAACCGAACTCGATTTGACTGATAGCTGAAAGCTGATGGCTGAGAGCTACTTCAGTGTTCCAACTTCTCTCGAATATTCTTCAGCGCCGACCACCGTTGATCCTCCAGCGGTTCGGCGCAATTGCATTGTTCCTGATTCAGATTGCCCCCGCAATGTGGGCACAAACCCTTGCAGTCTTCGCGGCAGATTGCCTTCAGCGGCAGCGCCAGGAGAACCTGCTCCCGCAGAACATCTTCAAGGAGCAAACCTTCTCCTTGATAATAACTGACCTCGGCTTCGGCTGCCGTCACCGAAAGTTCTTCTTTCCCGGCGTCGGAACCCTGTGGACGGTACAGAAGCTCGAACTTCTTCGCTACATCCTGATGGATCGGCTCCAAGCAGCGGGCGCAAGCCATTTCGACCCGCGTCGCAAACTCCCCGACTATACGGATGTCGTTGATAACATGGTGCTTACCGTGATGTTCTTGGACCAGCTGGGCACGACCGACGCTGGCCAGGTCCGTCTCCTGCCGAAAGTCGGGGCCAAAATCGATAGCGTCGGGTGCAAGATGCTCGTCAAAATCAATGGGATGCGCCTGCAATTCTCTGATTTCTATGAGCATTTCAGGACCTCCGCGCCCCCAGGCGTCATTCTTGGCAAAGGCCGCGGAAGCACGTACTGAGGCGTAAGTACTCCAGGGAGCTAGAGTTAGGATAAAAGCCGGTGAGCATGGGTGTCAAGGAAAGCGAGTCGGCACAAGTTTCACTGTGGTAGGATGGCGCCGTGTCAACGCTAAATAGCATTGCGCCGTTCTTTGTTGTGGACGACCTCGATAAGAGTCTTGAGTTTTATCATGACAAATTGGGTTTTGAAGTCACTCACAAAGGTGGCGGGAACGGGCCCGGCGAAGACTTCTGGGGAATCGTGCAAAGGGATGGCGTGATGATTATGCTAAAGGCAATTGTGCCTGAGATCCACCCCCAGCCAAATCATTCACGCCATGAGTGGGCCCGCTGGGACGCATACGTACATACTTCCGATCCTGACTCGCTTTATGGAGAGTTCGTTGGACGAGCGGTCGCAGTGCACCGGCCCCTGGAAGATACGAGCGATGGCCTGCGTGCGTTCGAGATCAAGGACAACAGCGGTTACGTGCTGTGCTTCGGACGGCCGCGCGCGCAGTAAATCGCCTGAGGCGTATGCGATTTTGCAAATCCAGCCTTCGAATTACTTCCCTTGAAGCTAACGCACACCATTGAAGAAATTCGATCGATCTCGCGCTCTGTGCGATCGCGGGGCAAGCGGCTCGGCCTCGTGCCGACGATGGGTGCGCTGCATGAAGGACACCTTTCGCTGGTTCGGGCGGCACGGGCGAAGTCGGATACGGTGGCGGTGTCGATCTTCGTGAATCCCACGCAATTTGGCCCCAATGAAGACTTCACACGCTATCCACGTAACCTCGAAAGCGACTGCGCAATGCTCGAGCGGGAGGGAGTGGATTTCGTTTTCGCGCCGTCAGCGGAGGAGATGTATCCGGAAGAATCCCCACTTCTCGCAAAAGACGCGAGAAATGGGGCACCCACGGAAGAAGTGTATCCCGCTGGCCCGGTCACATGGGTGAACGTTGAAGGGCTAAGCGAGCGTCTCTGCGGCAAGTCGCGGCCGGGGCACTTTCGCGGTGTGGCGACAATCGTCGCAAAACTATTCAACGTCGTTGAGCCGGATATCGCCTTCTTCGGGCAGAAGGACGCCGCGCAGGTAGCGATCATTAGGCGCATGGTGCGCGATCTGAATTTTCCTGTCGCGATTGAGGTTTGTCCGATCGTGCGCGAGAGCGACGGGCTGGCGCTCAGCTCGCGCAATGCGTATCTCAGTTCAGACGAGCGCAAGATGGCGCTGGTTCTGCACGCGTCGCTGCAACGCGCGCAGAAGGTCTTCGATTCCGGCGAGCGCGATTCGGCTAAGCTGATCTCGGAGGCAAAAAAGGCATTTGTCTGGCAACCCGCGGTGCGGATGGACTACTTCGAGATTGTCGATCCGGACGACCTGCTTCCGCTTACCACCATCAATCAGCCATCGCTGGTCGCGGTCGCGGCGTTCGTCGGCAACACGCGACTGATCGATAACATTCTGCTGGAACCCTGACCCTTGCTCACTCGAACTCCCATCGTGCTGGCCTCCGCTTCGCCGCGCAGACAAGAGCTGCTCAAGAACGCTGGGATTCCGTTTGTAGTCCGCCCGGCGGACATTCCGGAAATTCCGCGGCGGGGCGAGCGCCCCCAGGCGTTTGCGGAAAGAATGGCAACGGAAAAAGCCAGGGCAGTGCAGGCCACGACGCCCGGAGCAGTGATTCTCGCAGCCGACACGGTTGTCGCGATTGATGCAGAAATTCTCGGCAAGCCGGAGAATGCCGGCGACGCGGACCGTATGCTGCGCCTGCTTAGCGATCGCACTCATGAAGTGATCACCGCGGTTTGTCTGCTCGGGGAGAACTTTGAGGACACACGTTCGGAGAGTACGGCAGTTCATTTCAGCGCAATGCGCGAAGTTGAGATTGCCGAGTACGTCGCGTCGGGCGAGCCTATGGACAAAGCCGGGGCGTACGCAATCCAGGGACGAGCCTCGCGGTGGATTTCAAGAATTGAAGGGGATTACTACAACGTAGTCGGATTGCCGGTCGAACTGGTCTGGCGGATGCTGCGTGAGCACGGGGTGCTCTGAAACGTCGCTCGATCGTTGAATCCTTAATTGAAGCAATTCCGTTTTCGGCAGGGGCTTTCCAGGTAACGAAAGAACTCGCTCAAGTCAGATTCCGCTTTGAAAGGGCGCGTCTTTCAGCCGCGCCGTAGGTTCGATATAGAGCGATTTACGGCACGGCCAGAGGCCGTGCCCTCCCAAGAGGATTCGAGGGGGCGCAAAGGACGGAGCTACGGTTTCTTCGGCGGATCTTGCGGCGGATTATCGCCTTCTTTGATGGCAGACTTGAAGTTGCGGATTCCCTCGCCCAGGCCCTTGCCAAGCGCCGCGAACTTGCTGGGTCCGAATAAAAGGAGAGCGATGCCGACAATCAGCAGAATGTGCAGCGGCGAAAATAAGCCTTCTCCCATGGGACCCTCCTGTGTCGGACAGAACCTCCCCGAGCGAAATCAAGGGGAACGTCCGAACCACACCGTAATTCTAGGTTAGCGGGGAGTGCGAGTCAAAGATGCGGATTCACGTGCGTTAGCGGGTCAGTGAGTGGTAACGCCTGATTTCGTAAAATAACCACATTTTCATGCGCAGAATTTCTGCAAGAATTGTTTAGACACAGCGTTCTCCGGTAGCACGCCAGCCATAGAGCTGGCAAACTTCAGAGATGCAGGAGGCAATGTTATGCGGAACCTCGTGTTACTGGCTGCCACATTCCTGATCATGGCAACAGCCGCGTTTTCGCAAAAGTCAGCGGGCTTGACTCTTGCCGTAGCGTTACTTCAACGCGACTTGCACCAACTCTTCCAGGCTGTGAACCTCGAGGTCCGGGGTCCCCGATGCTTGCCGCGCCGCGCCCACCCCCGGCCGCATCGATCGCCGGTTCACCCACATGGTTGAGATGCCAAGCGAGCTTGCTGGAATTACATCGTGGTAGATGCTCTGTCCGGCGTGCAGCCATTCCTGTGTACTGACGCCGAGCTTCTGCTGGGCCAGCCGGAAGATCGTAGGTGACGGTTTATATGCGGCAGCCTGCGCGGCGGTTATTATCTGATCGAGTTCAATTCCAAGCTGGCGAGCACTCGTTGCGAACAGGTCGTCGTCGATGTTCGAAATGATCGCTAGCTGAAAGCGCGAATGCAATTTCTTAAGCGCGTTCACCGTGTCGGGAAACGGCTTCCACGCTGCAACGGAGTCAGGCAAGAAATCCTGCTCAGCGTCGCTCGCTGCAAATCCTAGCCGCTGTCCGAAGCCGCGAACTACCTCGCGCAGCACGTCGCGATACGAGCGATACTCGCCGGACTCGGCTTGCGCCTCAAGCTCGCCATAGAGCTGCAGCAGTTCGGGATCGTTGATCTCCCCTCCATGCTTCACCAGAAGCGGACGCAACGCAGAGAGGATGCCGGTCTCCCAATCGATCAGGGTGCCGTAACAGTCGAATGTGATGAACTTGAAGCGGGAGAAATCGAGCATGAGCCAGAGTGTACCTGAGGGGGAGGGTTGGCTCTTGGCTCTTGGCTTTACGCTCTAGGGCACAGCCGCAACCCATTCCAGTTTCGGGTTTAAGCGGACGACGTACGACCAACGACGTACGACGATACTGAAAATCTATCGCCTGACCTTCAGCGGCGCTTTCAAGGTGAACGCCACGGCCGATTCAGCGGGCAGCTCAATTTCCTTGTTCCCGGTGAAAGCTGTCCCGGCGGTTCCCGCGCCAGCGCCCGCGGCGGCACCGATCGCGGCGCCTTTGCCTCCGCCCGCCAGTCCGCCGATCAGCGCGCCTAAACCTGCTCCGCCGCCGGTCATAACCGCGGTGCGCTTGCCTTTGCCTTTGAGGGTTTGGGTAAAGGTGGCCGTCTGAACCGGCATCTCTTCGCCGCTAATTCTCACCGAGTTCAGGCGCAACTGCAGCAGCGCTCCGCCGGCGAAGCGGCCTAAAGGCTTCGCGTCAACCACTTCGCCAGACACTTTGGCTCCGGCAGGAATTACAGTTTCTCCGTTGACCTGCACTGCCCTGACCAGGCTTCCACCGAAGCTCTGCCCGGGCTGGCTGATCTTTGAGCCGACCGCATCGGAGAGGCGAATGGTCAAGACTTTGCCCGAGGGAATAGTGACTACTTCCGGCACACGCGGCTGTTCGTTTCGAGCCATCTGCTGTGAATTAGCGGAATCTGGCTGGCCGCCGGACGCGTCCGGAGCCTGCGTGGAATTATCCGAATTCGGCGTGCCCGGCTTGGTACAGCCGACGCCCAGCGCCAGCAAGAACGTGAGCGAAAATATAGTTGCGCGCAATCTCATAATGAAATCTCCCAGCTGAGATTATCCGCAAGGGTGCACAGAAGAGCAACTCACAAGAGTACAGGTATCGATGTGGTGAATGGCCGGCTAAAGCTTCTCTTCCGCAAAGGAAAGAGTTGCGTCAGCCGTCTCGGCCACCGGGGCGGTCTCGGGCGTATTGTCTCCCAAAGGGGTGGTTGCCGGAGCGGTCTTCTCCTCGTGTTTGAGAAACTTCGCCGTGTTCAGCAGGGTGCGTCCGAGGGACGCGTTGTAGGTAGTCCAGCTGGAATCGTTCTCCGCCTCGCGCTCGAAGTGTGCGCGCATGCTCTCCATTTTGGAATCGAGGTCATCAAGGTAGTGGAGCATCAGCGCCTCGGGGAACATCGGCAGCTTGGGAGAACCGAATTCGTATTGCCCATGATGGCTGATGATCAGGTGCTCGAGCAGAGTCTTCATCTCGCTGGGAAATCCCGGGAGCTGCGCCAGTTTCGCCTGCAGCATTTCGAGTTCGATGATCATGTGCCCAAGCAGCTGCCCCCGGGTCGTGTAGGAAAACGAGCGGCTGTAGGTCAGCTCATGAATCTTCCCAATGTCATGCAGGAAAGCGCCGGTCAGCAGCAGGTCGCGATTGATCTGCGGGTAATTTTGGCAAACCAGTTCGCAGGAGCGAAACAGCGAAACCACATGGTCGAGCAACCCACCGATATAGGCGTGGTGCAAGGTCTTGGCTGCTGGAGCATTCCGGTAGGCACTCGCAATCTCCGGATCGGACATGAACAGCTGCACCAGAGCGCGCAGACTCGGGTCACGAAATGACGCCACGTACTCGCCGAGGGTCCGCCATAGCTCATCGACGTTCTTCGTTGTCTTAGGCAGGTAGTCGGCGAAGTCGACTTCGGAGTCGCCCAGCTTGCGGAGTTTGTGAATCGTGAGCTGAAAGCGGTTCTTATACTTATTCAACAGCGCTTTGATCTTGAGAAAATCGTCCTGCTCGAAGGCGTCGATCGCGTCCTCGACGTTGTCCCACATTTTGGCTTCAACTTGCCCGCAACGGTCGCCAAGGGTGAGCGCCAGATAAGGCTCGCCTGTCTTCTTGGGCTTCACCTGTTTGGTGATCACAATGAAGCTCGATACGATGACCTTGTTTTCGAAGCGCGCGCAATCGGAGAGGAAAAACTCTTTCATGATGATGGCTGTTGGCGCGCTTACCGCGTGCACTCCCGGTTCGAGTTCAAGAACCAGTGCCTAAAGACGCGTCACTTTTTGCCGACCTCGTGCGGAACGCATAAATGCGTGCCCTGACACAACCCCATGCACCGCAGGCGCATGGACGCGATTGCGCCAAGCTTACCCTAAAACACTCCCAATTTCTTTCTCTTTTTGAGTTCCTTCGCGTTTGATTCCTTCGCAGCTGTGGTAATGACGGGCTTCGTTTGATTGCTGCTCGCGCCGGTGTCAACGTAGCCCGGCTTGATGTCGATATAGGCTTCTTCACGCATCTTCTTCAGATAATCGCGCAACGCAGGCTGCATCTTCTTCATGTAAACCGCTTCCTGGACGCGCGATTCAACTTCGGTGAACTGCGGGGTTCCGGCCTGTTGGTGATCGGTCACTTTCAGGATCACGAAGCCTTGCCGGGTGCGGACCACGTCGGAGATGTCGCCTTTCTTCATGGCAAAAGTCACATCTTCCAGCTGCTTGGCCAGCTTTCCACGTTCGAAATAGCCAAGATCGCCTGCCTGGGAAGCGGACGGATCCTGCGAGTCCTTTTTGGCAATGTCTTCAAAGCTGCCGCCGGCGCGAATTTGCTTCAGCAGATCGTCCGCTTTCGCTTTGGCCGCGGCGAGCTTCTGCTCGTCGGTTCCGGCATCGTCGGTAGAGATCAGTATCTCGCTGAGACGGACCGCCTCAGCGTGCGCAAGTTCGGACTTGTGCTCGTCGTAAAACTTGCGGATTTCCGGCTTGGTTACGTTGATGTGCGGCCCGACTTCGCGCTGAATCACCTGCTGGGTAATGATTTCCACCTTCATGTTCTGCTTGTAGTCTTCGAAGGACACTCCCTGCGACGAGGCTGCCTTCTCCAGATCATCGAGCGAGGCCAGCTTCATCTGCTTGCGAATGTCATCCAGGCGCTTGATGACTTCCGTGTCTGCGGTGATACCGAGTTCCTTGCCCTTTTCGAGCAGAAGCTGGCGATCAATCAACCCACGCAATACATCCTTCTCGCCTTGCGAGATGATCTCGTCGGCGTGGGTTGGATCCTGTTGCGCCTCCTCCCGGAGCTGCTTCTCTTCGTGCTGATACTGCGAACGAGTGATGATCGAGTTGTTGACTCGGGCCACGATCTCTTCCACCACCGTGTCGGCGGAGACAAATGCCGGAACCAATAGAAGCACCACGAAAGCAACAGGCGAAAACCGCTTATACATAGGGGGAACCTGGGAACTTAGTTGTCAGTTGCCGGTTGTCAGCGGCCAGCAAACACCGGCCAGCTGAGGTTGCGCTCGTCAACTCACTTGTTTAGATGCTATTGAATTGTAAATCGTGGGACGCGAGGCCGCCAGCGCGGTCAGCTGGAACGAACGAGGGACAACGCCGTGACATCGTTGTGGGTGGGGGCCGTTCCCATAAACTGTTGTACTCGCGCCAGGATGCCTACGCAGGTTTCGTGAGCAGTCTGGGAGCCGAGTTCCTGCAGATACTGCTTGGCACGATCCAGGCCAAATTCGTCGCTGCGACGGCGGGCTTCCACAATGCCCTTGGAAAGCAGCAGAATCAAGTGCCCGTTCCCCAGGGCAATCATGGAGGCTTCCGGCACGGCATGAGAGAAGAGGCCTAACGGAAGAGCGGTCGCGGCCAGTTCACCAACCTCTTTGTCGTCGCGAAGCAGACCTGGCGTGTGCCCGGCATTGACATACGAAACAGTTCGCAGGTGCTCGTTGTAGCAACCAATAAAAGCCGCGCACTGGTGGACGCGCCCGGCAACCCGCATTACTTCGCGGTTAAGCCGGATCCACATCTCAGCCATGGCCTCCATTTCGTTGCTGGTGTGGTCCGCCAGCAATTCCACTGAGAGCTTGCGGAGTTTCTTCTGCAGGGCGACCATGATGGGGCGGGTCTGCTCCAAGCCACCTGCAACATCAAAAAGGCCAAAGAGGACGCGCTCGGGACTGCACCGAACGAAATCGTAAAAATCGCCACTGCGACGTTGCCCGTAGTAGACCGCGCCCAGTGCACCTTCACGTATTTGGGGAATGCTGGCCTGGACAGGATCCTTCCACGGCATAATCTCAGAAGGTTGGGCGGCACTCTTCATAGAACCCGCAGGATGAACTTAGCATTGATCGCGATTTCAGCCAATAAAGATCGTGCGCCGAGAGCCGCACGGAGGTCTCAGTCATTCCGAAACCCTTCTTAATTTCCAACCTGACCGGCAAGGTTCGTTCGAAGCTCCTCCTCCAGTCGGCCGTAATCACTGTGCAGCACCGATCTCAGCGAGCTCTCGGCGGACTCTCCCTGACCGATTCGTTGAAGAACGCGGACCAGGTCGGGCATTCCGTAGTGGCCATACAGATAGCCAGCCGCCGCGAGCGACTCATCATAAGCCAGGGCCGCTTCAGTCGCACCGAACGACGCAAACCCGCCCTCCAGCATATTCAGGGGTATCTCGCGCTCGGCCTTGAATAGCTGCGCCAGTTGAGCAGCGCGGCCACCAAGGGAGCGCGGCTCCAGCAACTGCGCGACCCCTTCATTGAGCCATGCGGGGCATCGACCCGCCGTCATTTGGTTCACGAAGCTGTGGGTCAATTCATGGCGCAGTACGCGAGCGAGATCAGACGTGACCGAGTCGAGACCGTGAAGTGGAATCCTCAACTTGCCGTCATTGAGGGCGCCAATCCAGGCGGGAGCGCGGGTCACGTCAAAGAATGATTGGCTGGTGTAGAGCACGACTTGAATCGCAGAATGTGGCTCGCTGCCAAAGGTATGCGCAAGGTCCTGATACTGCGATTCGAGGGTGGCGAGCAGTTGTTCACGAAACCCATCGGAGCTCTGGCTGCCCTCGAAACGCAGAATGAAATGTCCTGTCTCGCGCTCGGAGTAGTTGGATTCTGCAGCTAGCTCGCGTTCGGCGCGCGCCAAGAGCTGTTGGATTGTCCCGTCAGGGCGCAGCGCAAGGGACTTCTGCCAGCTTTCGATGGCGTCCCGCATGCGGCCCGCAGAGAACTCGGCATATCCCAGAACTCCAAGTGCGTCGGCCGAGTCGGGGACAATTCGCGTTGCACGTTTGGCATAGGAAATTGCATCCAGAGCGCTGCCAGTGCGCACCAGGAGCGCTGCGTAGTAGGTCAGTATCGCTGGATTGTCCGGCTGGAAACGGAGAGCGGTTTCAAAATCGTGCCGCGAATCAGGGTACTTGCCGGCTTCGAACTCGGATTTAGCCGCGATGTAATAAGCAACGGCAATCTCTTCAGGATTGTTACGCGACTCCATGGAAGCTAACGCGCCCCGGTCCACATCGTGATTACGGACCACTTGTCCCATCAAGTTCTGTTCGCCGCTTACCTGCGTTTCAGGCGTAAATGCGGGGACGGGCATCACCACGTGAGAAGGGGCGTCATTCTTCGGACTGGCCTCGATGCTCTGAACCTTGCTTTTCGGGATTGTGTAGCTGTTGTCCCCGACCTGGTATTCGACGGTTGTGGAGTTTTCTTTGACCTCATCGGCGTAAATCACGTCACCGGTTCTGAGGCGAATAGTCTCGCCCGAGGCGTCCAGAACCCCTGACGCCGCCAGCGCAAGCCAACACGGGATGACAAATACACGCACTCAAGCGCATTCTAGAAGGCAACACGGACCGTACCGAAGTGACCGACGTAACAATCAAAGCGAAGTGGGCGGGGATCGCCTTGCTTGCGCTGACTTCCATCGCAGCCGCCCAAACGAAATCCCCGGCAGGCGGTGCCGCCGAGTCTCTATATCTGAGGCTGCGGTCAGTCGGGCTAGACAAGAACCGAATGTACAAGGTCCGCCAAGCAAGCTTGGATCGGGGCCCCGTTCGTATCTCTCTCGATGACGGCACCATCGCATTCACGGAAGAAGCTGATGGACACGTTACGGGCGCGATCTTTGTGGGGGAGGGCGAGATCCTGCTGATCCCGCCCAATACGGTGGAGAGGTCCTCGGTGGCGTTCTTCACAGGAGCGGCCATCCTCGAAGAACGGTTCTCGGTCGCGTACTTTCGGTTCAACGATGACGTGCTGACGGACCTGAGGAGCGCTCTTCGTACCGCCGATGAGCCTGCCGCCTTCGCCGATCTGTGGAATAAGATGGCGACAGACCTGGCACGCCAGGACGCGTTGCGCTTGCTCATTAGCTTCAATAACAGCAGCGAATACGACCCTACAGCTGCCGGCGATCACCTCCTTCACGCTTATATCAGCGGAGCCAAGCTGGGTGCCTTCGAGGTGCGGTACGACTCGTTGCTTCCGGAACCGGTGTTCATCGGGCAGCACAAGTCGGTCGCTGGAAGCGATTATTACGACGTATGGGCTTCTTTCGAACAGAAGAAGACGACCCAGGAAGAAAGCGATCCAGACGTGGGACTGCTGGGCACCCGCGACTTCGCGGTCACGCAATTCACCATCCGCACGGAGGTCAAACCACCGACGGAAATTGCTTCGACAGCAACTCTGTCGTTGACGCCGCGCCGAAATGGAAGCCGCGTATTGCTGTTTGAACTCTCGCGACTTCTGCAGGTGCAGAGCGTTGAAGCAAACGGCACGGCCGTCGAGTTCATTCACAACCAGGCAGTGGAGGGATCGCAACTCGAAAAGCGCGGCAACGACGCACTGGCGGTGCTCCTTCCCGCGCCCATGAAAACTGGGGTGCAGATTCAGCTGAAGATCGTTTACTCGGGGGCGGTTCTATCGGAAAAGGCCAACGGCCTTTTGTACGTGGGGGAGCGTGGCACGTGGTATCCGAATGTCGGCTTTTCGATGTCGTCGTTCGACCTGGAGTTCCGCTATCCCCCGGGATGGACGTTGGTCGCAGTTGGGCGGCGCACAGAATTGAAATCCGAAGGGACGCAGCAGGTTGCTCATTGGGTCACGGAACGCAAGGTGCCAGTCGCAGGATTCAATCTCGGCAAGTATTCTCGAACGGTGACACGCGCCGCGGGCGTGGACGTTGAGACCTACGCGACCTCCAATGTCGAGAAAGGGCTCGCCCCGCCGGCGAATCCGGCCTCTCTTCCCGTACCGGATTTGTTCAATCGTCCGCAACCGCTGCAGTTCCCGTCTATGCCACAGGTACCCTCGCCGTCGCGAAACCTTCAGCTCGTGAGCACAGCGGCGGGCCAGGCACTGGATTTCTATGCGCAGCATTTCGGCTCCTACCCATATAGCGGGCTGATGCTAACGCAGTTTCCCGGACGAGTGAGTCAAGGGTGGCCGGGGCTGATATTTCTTTCCAGCTACGCATTTCTTAATCCGGAAGAACTCAAGCAGATCGACGGCGACCCAACCAGCCGCCTGTCGATAGGGCAGGTAACTGCCCACGAGACCGCACACCAGTGGTGGGGTGATCTGGTCACGTGGAATGGGTATCGCGATCAGTGGGTGATGGAGGCACTCGCGAACTACAGTGCCATGATGCTATTGGAATCCAAAGATCCGGCAGCCTTCCGTCAACTGATGCAACGGTATCGGGACGAATTGCTGGTTAAGGCAAACGGTGGAACGCTATTGATGGATGCGGGGCCGGTGACGCTTGGGTTGCGCCTGTCCTCCTCCAAGTTCCCCAACGCCTATGACGCGATCAGTTATGGCAGAGGAACATGGTTGTTCCACATGTTGCGAACGATGCTGCGCGATGCCGAACCGCCAGCGCAGCATGGAAAGAACGCCGACGAACCGTTCCTGCGGGGCCTCCGCACACTCCGGACCGAGTATGAGGGACGATCGGTCAGCACCGAACAGGTATTGGCCGTGTTCGAAGCGCAGCTTCCCAAGCCACTTTGGTTCGAAGGCAAACGGTCGCTCGACTGGTTTTATGAATCCTGGCTGAATGGGACCGCGGTGCCGCATTTTGAATTGCACGATGTGAAGCTCACCGCCCGACAAGGAGGGACTCTCGTGACCGGAACCATCGTTCAGGACGACGCCCCCGATAGCTTAGTGACGGCTGTGCCCCTCTATGCCGTCGTTGCCGGCAAGCCTGTATTTTTGCAGCGAGTCTTCGCCGACGGACATGAAAGCCCGTTCCGAGTTTCGGCGCCCGCCGGTACGCGAAAGATTCTTGTTGATCCCGAACAAACCTTACTGTCTAGACCAAAGTAGGCTGCGGCAAGGCTTAGGGGAAGCTTTGCGTTTCCTGCGTAGTGGCTCAGATGAAAAGGAAAAACCCTGAACCACGAAGGGCACGAAGTATCACGAAGGTCGTTCCGGGCATGAGTTTCCTTCGTGTGACTTCGTGTACTTAGTGGTTGACCTAGCCAGTACCGTTTCCCAATTTTGATCTCAATTCCCGATACATCCTTCTCCTTGGCCCATAAAGGGCCACGGCGTCAGTTCGCTGGTGCGTGCCTCCCGTTGCGCCGCGTTGCGAGTTGCTGAAAACAATCATCTTCCAGCGGAGGGCGAACTGAGCGCGACAATGGAGTGCCTCGTGCATCTCTAACGGCTGTAAAGGGAGGCCAGCCGTGAAACTCCTCGCACATTGTGACGAGAGGGAGCCGATGCAGGAGAGCGGGTGGCCCAGAAAAACGGTTTTGGTCGTGGAGGACGAAGCTTTCGTGCGTGAAAGCACCTGCGAAATTTTGCAGAACGCGGGATACAGAGTGCTGCAGGCTGGTAGCGCCGCCGAGGCGAAGGACGCTTTCTCAAACGCGAAGTCACCGATCGATTTGTTGCTGTGCGACGCGGTCCTGCCGGACGAAAGCGGAATCGCTCTGGCGAACGTATTGGGCTGGCAATCGCAGGCTTGCAAACCATCGTGGCGTCGGGCTATCCGCGATCAGTCCTATGGAACGAATT
>WNFY01008018.1_pt1 | contig 14090 bp, 14 predicted proteins | sample 5400091 | NCBI WGS metagenome assembly WNFY01 (sample SAMN13153364, study PRJNA577476) | soil metagenome | isolation source: 60 cm soil or saprolite under grassland replicate 1 | place: USA:California | collected 2016-06-15 | reverse complement strand
CACGGTCAGATCGCGCGGGGCGATCGCCGCGGCCCGCGCAAGGATGCCGGCGGACTTGGGATACCAGGACGGGTCCCCGGTCTCGCGGGCCCGCTGCTGGTGGGCGAGACCGAGCAGGCCGAGGTCGCGCACGTTGCGCGGCTCGCGGCGCACCGCGTTCTGCAGCTGGGTCACGAGCGCCGTCGTGTCGCCGGCTGCAAAGCCGCTTGCGAGCACCGACGCGGCGGCGCGCGGCCGCTCGGGTGCTGCAGCTCCGCTCGAGCGCAGCACCCCGCCGAGGCCGAGGACGGCGGCGGCAAGCGCCGCCGCCGTCCCTGCGATCCAGAGCCGACCCATCACGGATGCGTCGGGTAGAGCTGACCCTTCGTGTTGTCGAAGCCGCTGAACGGATCGGCGGCATACGGGAACGACTGCTGGTAGGGCACGTCGTTCGCGTCGACGCCGTCACCGAGCGGCAGAGCGTGGCCGATCAGCGCACCGCCGACCGCCCGCTCCGCGATATCGATGACGTCGTCCTCGAGCCGGCGTCCGTTCGGCCACCCGGCGAGGTCGCCGCCGAGGACGCCGAGGCGATTTCCCATGCCGACGGGCGCCGTCGGCGCGATCGACAGGTTCAGCCGGAGCTCGTCTGCGAATGTTCCACCGGTGTAGTTCAGGTTCGGCGACTGCAAGCCGGTGCCGAGCACCGCCACGAGATCCGTCCTGTCGGTCTCCTTGAACGGCCCAAACTGCGGGTAGAGCTTGTTCAGGAGTGCGGCGAGGATCGGCTCGCGGTAGTAGCGCTCGAACTGCGCGTCGCGGTCCGGTGTCGTTGCGTTCCACTTGTCCTTCAACTCGGTCGGGATGAGGAGCTCGTTGATCAGCGGATTGCCGAGCCGCGAGACTTGCCTCCAGTCCGCCCGCTCATGTTCTGCCTTCCGGCGCAGGATCTGCACCTGCGGCCGGTCGGTGGCGGTCCACATGCCGATGACGTGCGACTCGTTGTCGAGCATCGAGACCGGCACCTGCAGCGCGATCGAATGCACCGCGTAACCGGCGAAGAAGTCCTTCCCGCCGCCGGTAGCCCCGGTGCCATTGCGGATCGCGACGAGATCGAACGCGGCACCGATGTCGCCGAAGAACGGATCGTCACGCTGCCCGGCGAACACGGTCGTGCCGTCCGAGAGCGCGTGCACGCCCTTCTGCGCGAGCGAGTGGTAATCCGGAGTCGAGCGGGGCCCGATGTTGTCGGGCGGCGTCATCAGCCCGCTGCCGACGACGGTGGACTTGCCGCCGACGACCTTCGTGACGGTGTAGCTCTGCTCGGTGCCGCCGAGGAACGCGGTCGGCTTCCCGGCCTTGAAGCGGAAATACCAGCTGATGTCGGGCTTCCCGTCGCCGTTGCGATCGACGTAGATGTCGTACCGCGCAGTCGGCGAGAACGTGTACCAGTTCGGACCCGCTGCGGGATCCTCCCCGGGAATGACGTTGCTGATGAGCGTGACCGTGTTCGGCTTGTCCGGACTGCGGAACACGTAGGCGTCGGTTCCGTCGGCGGTCGGGTCTTCCGCGATCAACGGCGCCTCGCGGTGACTCGACGCGCGCGCGCCGGACGGGCCGCCGTGCAACGCGACGACGGCTGCCGTTCCTCCGAGCGCCGCGACGATGGCGGCAAATGCGAGTGCTCGCATGGATTCATCTCCCTTTCTCGACGGCACCCTCGGCCGTCTTGTCGAGCACCCTTCGCCGGCGGCGCCGGACCGGTTCGACATCTCGTCCGAAACGAACCAGAATCGGCGCGAAGACGAATGCAGGGCGTGACCCGCGAACTGTCACACCTCTCGGACGAGGCGCTCGTGCTGCTCGCCGCGCGCTCGCAGCAGGCCGCGCTCGCCGAGCTGTACGACCGCTACGGACGCCCCGCCTACGGCCTCGCCCTGCGGATCCTGCGCGACGAGGCCCTCGCGGAGGACGCCGTGCAGGAGGCGTTCCTCGGCGTCTGGCGCGGAGCGGCGCGGTTCCTGCCCGAGCGCGGCAAGGCGAGCACGTGGATCCTCACGCTCGTCCACCGACGGGCAGTGGATCTCGTTCGCCGGGAGGAGCGGCGGCGCGCCGACACGCTCGAGCTCGCGCCGGAGCCCGGCGGCGGCGACGTCGACGAGGAAGCCTGGCTGCGCCTGCAACGCGAGCGCGTCCAGGCGGCGTTGCGGCAGCTGCCCGACCAGCAGCGGGAGGCGCTCGAGCTCGCCTACTACGGCGGCTTCACGCAGACGGAGCTCGCGGAGAGGCTCGGACAGCCTCTCGGTACCATCAAGAGCCGGATGTTCATGGGCCTGGCGCGGTTGCGCGAGCTGCTCGGTGAGCCCGGACTGGAGATCTCATGGACGTCCACGACCTGACAGCCGCCTACACGCTGGACGCACTCGACGCGGACGAGCGCGGCGCGTACGAGGCTCACCTCGGTAGCTGCGAGCGGTGCCGTGAAGAGCTCGCGGAGCTCGGTGACACGGCGGGCGCGCTTGCCTGGGCAGTCCGGTCGCCTGCGCCGCCGACCGAGCTCCGCGAGCGTATCCTCGAAGCTGCGGCTGCCGAGCGCGGGAACGTCGTCCCGCTGCCGATGCGCCGGCCGTGGCTCGTCCGGGCCACGGCGGCCGCTGCTGCAGTCGCCGCGTGCGCGGCCGTGGGCCTCGGCGTCTGGGCGGTCACGCTCTCGCACTCACTGAGCGAGGAGCGCTCCGCGCGGGCCGAGGAGGCGCAGGCGATGCAGGTGCTCGCCGATCCCGCTTCTCGGAGGATCCCGCTCGTCGGCGGAGCGGGATTGGTCGCGGTCGATGCGACAGGCCGAGGGGTGCTCGTCGTCCGCCGCCTCCCGTCGGCGCCGGAAGGCCGGATCTACGAAGCCTGGGTCATCCCCCGGGGCGGGCGCCCGAAGCGCGCTGGGCTCTTCGACGCGAACGGGTCGACGACGGTCGTGCCGCTCCACCAGGCCGTTTCCCCCGGATCGGTCGTCGCCGCGACGGTCGAGCGGTCCGGCGGCGTCGATGCGCCGACGCAGACGCCGATCTTCAGCGCAAAGATCTGAGCGCGGGGCGGTAGAATCCGCCGGCTTCCGTGCTGCTCCGCAGAAAACGCTCCGAGTCGGCGGTTCCGCGCCGGCCCAGGCGCCGGATCCGCAAGCTTCGCCTCCTCGGCCTCGTCGGGGTTCTGGGCGTCCTCGCGTTCACGGCGTTCTCCTACGGCGTGGTCGTGGCCGTCGGGCAGCAGCTCTCCGGGCTCGACCCGTTCGCGCAGGCGCCGAAGCAGCAGGTCGACGGCTACGTCTATGCGGCGGACAACCACACGATCCTCGCGGTGCTGCGCGGGAGCCAGAGCCGGGTGCTCGTCCCGAGCGAGGAGATCTCGCCCTGGATCAAGCAGGCGATCGTCGCAGTCGAGGATCGCCGCTTCTACGAGCACCGGGGTGTCGACATCCGCGGCATGGGCCGCGCGCTCATCGCCGATATCGAGCACAAGTCGGCAGTGCAGGGCGGCTCGACCATCACCCAGCAGTTCGTGAAGAACGAGTTGACCGGATCCGACCGATCGATCACGCGGAAGCTGAAGGAGGCGGCGCTCGCCTGGCAGCTCGAGCAGAACTGGACGAAGGACCGGATCCTCACCGCCTACCTCAACACCATTTATTTCGCAAACGGCGCCTACGGCATCGAGCGCGCGGCGCGCACGTACTTCGGGCACAGGGCGAAGAAGCTGACGCTGCCCCAGGCGGCGCTCCTCGCCGGCATCCCCGAGGACCCGAGTCGATACGACCCGGTCGCGCATCCGGCGGCGGCGAAGGCACGGCGGACAACGGTGCTTCGGCTGATGCTGGAGCAGCACATCATCAGGCCGGGGCAGTTCCGGCGCGCGGCGCGAGCGCCGCTGCCCGACCCCGGGGGCGTCCACCTCTCCGGCGTCCTCGGCCAGGCGCCGTACTTCGGCGAGTACGTGAAGCAGCAGCTGATCGAGAACAAGGAGATCGGCGCCAAGCGCGTCTTCGGCGGCGGCTTTCGCGTGCACACGACGATCAACCTCCGCCTGCAGCGCCTCGCGCGCGACGCGATCGACAAGTGGCTGCCGAGCCCCGACGGGCCTCAGGCCGCTCTCGTCGCGATCAATCCGTCGAACGGCGCCGTCCTGGCGATGTACGGGGGCCGCAGCTTCCACGTGAGCCAGTTCAACCTCGCCGTGCACGGGGAGCGTCAGCCCGGCTCTTCGTTCAAGCCGTTCGTGCTCGCGACGGCGCTGAAGGAGGGCATCTCGCCGCTCAGCACCTTCGTGTCGAAGCCCATCTCGATCTTCCTCGGGAACAAGTACTGGGCTCCGCAGAACTACGAGGGCGAGTACCTCGGGCCGATCAACCTCGTGACGGCGATCACCGTCTCCGACAACTCCGTCTTCGCGCAGCTGACCAAGGTCGTCGGGCCGGCGAACGTCGCCCACACCGCGCACGAGGTCGGCATCACGAGCCCGCTCGACGGAGTCTTCTCGATCGGGCTCGGCACGCAGGCGGTGAATCCGCTCGAGATGGCGCGCGCGTACGCGACCTTCGCGAACGGCGGCTACCGCATCGACGGCAAGGTCTTCGGGAACGAGCCGCGCGCGATCACGAGGATCGAGGACGTGAACGGCAACGTCGTGTTTGCCAACGCGCCCAACCGCATTCGCGTCATGTCGTCGACCGACGCCGCCCTCCTCACGCAGCTGCTCCAGGGTGTCGTCACGAGCGGCACGGGCAGGGCCGCGGCGCTTCCGAACCAGCCCGTCGCCGGGAAGACCGGGACAACGGAGAACTACGGCGACGCCTGGTTCGTCGGCTACACGCCGCAACTCGTCACCGCCGTGTGGGTCGGCTATCCGAAGGGACTGCGGCCGATGCTCTCGGAATATCACGGGAGGGCGGTCGCCGGCGGTACGTTCCCGGCGCAGATCTGGAAGACGTTCATGCAGTCGGCGCTCGACGCGATCGGGGCGCACCCGGCGACGTTCCCCTCGCCGCCGTACCTCTCGGTCGTCTCGAAGCGGGTTACATACCGCGACGGCCGGATCGAGCTCGACAACGGTCGTTGCCGAGACGTATCGATGCTCGTGTACTTCAGCGGCCACGGGCCGTCGCGGACCGCGGGGTGCCGCGTGAACGAGGTCGAGGTGCCGAACGTCGTCGGCTGGCGGCTCGACGCCGCACGTGTGCGCCTCGGCGCACAGCCGCTGACGGCACGCGTGATCTACAAGCCGGCCGCGCCCGGACAGCGCGTGGACGTCGTGCTGAGGCAGTTCCCGAGTGCGGGGCGACTCTCGTCGTTCGACAAGGTCACGCTCGTCCTCGCGAAGCCGTTGCACGGCACCGTGCCGAGGATCGTCGGTCTCAACCTGCGCCAGGCCCGCACGAAGCTGCGCAAGGTGAAGCTGCGCGCATCGGTGCGCTTCGGCGACGGCAAGCCGGGCCAGATCGTTTCTCAGGATCCGCGTGCCGGCGTCGCGGCGGCGCCCGGCATGACGATTCGCGTCAGGGTCGGAGCGGCCGGCTAAACGGCGGGTCGTCCTATCCGGGCAGCCATCCCTCTCGGAACGTCGATGCCTGGCGGTGCTGAACGTTCGCGTACGCCTCCCATGGATCAGTCGTCTCCTGCTCGACGCCTGCTCCGTAACGCAGCGCAGCCTCCTCCACCGTGTAGCCGCCCCAGCCAGGTGTCTCCTGGTACTGACGTGCGCCCACAGCAAGGACAACACACGGCCCGTCGCCCGCTCCGACGATCACATGCCGCGTCCCAGCCGGGCAGTGCACAAAATCCCACCGGCGCAAGGGCCGCTCTTCGCCCTCGACGATCAGCAGCCCTTCGCCCGCGAGCACCAGGAAGTCCTCCTGGTCTGCTTCCCAGTGATACATCCCCATCGGCTCGCCACTCCCAAGCACGAACAGGTTGACGCCGACCTGAGAGAACTCCTCCTCGTCTCCGAACGGGCAGACGCTCCCTCGACCTTCGGCGGACCGCCAGCGGGCGTCACGAGCGTTCACGACGAACCACCCCGGCCCAACCTGCACCAACCCGCTCTCCGTCGTTTCCAGCGGCGCCTCGGGTACCACCGACGCACCCTACCAACCCCGCGCCGCAATCAGGGACTCGGGGGACTGTAAGAGTCAGCGGATAGAGTCGGTACATGATCGCGACCGCGCCGTTCGGCATCACCGGCCACGAGAGCAGCCGCACGATCTTCGGCGCGGCTGCGCTCGGCCACGTCTCGCATGCGGACGCCGAGCGCACGCTCGACCTGCTGCTCGCTCACGGAGTCAACCACGTCGATACTGCGGCCTCGTACGGCGACTCCGAGCTGCGCATCGCATCGTGGGTGCGGCGCGAGCCAGGCCGGTTCTTCATCGCGACAAAGACGGACGACCGCGACTACAAGGGCGCGAAGGAGAGCATCCGGCGCTCGCTCGACCGGCTCGGCGTCGACCACGTCGACCTGATCCAGTTGCACAACCTCGTTGACGTCATCGAGTGGGAGACGGCGCTGCGGGACGGCGGCGCGATCGAGGCGGCAGTCGAGGCGCGCGACGAGGGTCTCGTGCGGTTCATCGGCGTCACGGGTCACGGTCTCTCGGTCGCCGCGATGCACCGCCGCAGCCTCGAGCGGTTCCCGTTCGACTCAGTGCTGCTGCCCTACAACATCTGCCAGCTGCGGGATCCGCTCTACCGGGAGCACTTCGAAGCGCTCGCGCGGACTTGCGCCGAGCGCGGCGTCGCGATGCAGACGATCAAGAGCATCGCGCTCGCGCCATGGGACGGGCGGCCGCAGACGGCTTCCACGTGGTACGAGCCGCTCACCGATCCAGCCGACATCGAGGTCGCCGTCCGCTGGGTGCTCGCGCGGCCGGGGACCTTCCTCAACACCGTGGGCGACCTGAACTTGCTCCCGCACGTCCTCGCGGCGGCCGACCGGTTCGACGGTCAAGAGCCGTCGGCAGACGAGGTCGAGGCGCTCGTCGAGCGCCGTTCCCTGACGCCGCTCTTCGTCTAGCGCCTCCTTTACCTCCTTCGGTCCTGCGCCGCCGCGCGACGGCGCCCGTGAAGTAGCCTCCAGGCATGGAGCCTGCCGAGGGCGTCGTGGTGACGGTGGTGTCCGATTGGCCGGAGGCCGACGTGGTCTGCGGGTTGCTCCGGTCGGCCGGCATCGACTGCTTCTACCGCGACACCGAGGCGATCGATTCGTCGCTTGAGGATTTCACGGCGGCAGGCCCGCGCGAGATCGTTGTGCGCGCGTCCGACGTGGAGGCGGCCCGCTCGCTGCTCGCAGATTCCGCGCGTTGATCGACCGTCCGGCTTACGCGCGATCTCGAGGAAGCCCCCCGGCTACAGCGGCCGACTGAGGTATGCCGAGCCCTCGAGGCCGTAGCGCCACGAGAGCTCCGCCGCCCGCGTGATCCCGATCCGCGGACCGGTGACGATCCGCGGCGTCGACTCGCGAGCGAGCAGTTCGAACGGCGGCTCGTCAAGCGGCAGTCCGTCGTGCTCCCCAGTGATCCCGAGTGCCTGGCACAACTTTCCGGGGCCCGAGCAGAGCGCCCGCACGACCTCTACACCCCGCCGCGCGCGCATGGCCGCGATCCCGTGCGCCGGCTCGAGCGCACGGATCAACACCGCGTCCGCACGGCCCGGCTCGTCGCAGACGAAGTTCAGGCACCAGTGAATCCCGTACGAGCGATAGACGTAGGCATGCCCCGGCGGCCCGAACATCGCCGCGTTGCGGGCGGTCTGCCCTGCGAAGCCGTGACTCGCAGGATCCTCCTGGTCATATGCCTCGACTTCCACAATGGGCCCGCCGACGCCGTCGACAAGCAGCGTGACGCCGATCAGATCCGGCGCAACCTCGTGGACGGAGCGGGCGAAGAAGCTCCGCGCGAGCGGATCCGTCAAAACAACTGTTCGGTCTCCGGCTTTGCCGTTCTCTCGAGCACACGCCGCGCGCGGCGGCCGAGGTCACCGAGGTCGACGCGCCCTTCCTCGACCGCCGCTGCGAGGCGCTCTGCGAGATCGAGCGCATCGTCGAGGAGCGGGCTCAGCTCGGACGTGTCCTGTCCCATCTCGGCGAGGATCGTCCGCTCGGTGCGCGAGGCGACGATCGGCTCCGCCAGCCCTTCGACCCAGACGCGCGTGCGCCGGCCGTGGCCCCGGTCGGGGCCCTCGAGCGGCTCGAGCGCGTAGATGCGGTCCGCGCGCGCCCACTTGCCGAAGCCGAGGAAGACCATCCGCGATGGCGGGACAGCCATGCCGGGGACGCTACTCGAAATACGTGTCGTCATCGGAGTACGGGGGAGCGCAGCAGCAGAGGATTCGCAGCTCGCTGTTGCCGTTGTTCTCGAGCGAGTGCCAGGCGCCGGCGGGAATGAGGATCGCGTCTCCCGGGCGGACGATCTGCGTTGCGCCGTCGACCTCCATGCGGCCGGAGCCCTTCAGCACGAAATAGATTTCCTCGGTGACGCGGTGGTGGTGCCGCTGCGTCGCCTGCGCGGGCTCGAGCGTGGCCTCGGCGAGACTCTGCACCTCCGTGTGGTGCAGCTCCCGGATCGTCGAGCCGTCCTTCGTCGTGAAGGGCGGGGCAGCGTTGATCGAGGAGATCTTCACAGCGCGGCGGCCAGCGCCTCCGCCACACGCTCCTGCGCGCCGCGCTCGAGCGCGGTGAAGAACGGGAGCGCGAGCGTGCGGGAGCTGTAGTCCTCGGCGACCGGGCAGAGCCCTTCGCCGAACCCGTAGCGCTCGCGCATGTAGGGCTGGAGGTGGATCGACGGCAGGTAACGGTTGTAGCCGATGCCCTCGCGCTCGAACTGCGCGATCACGCGCTCGCGCGCGGCATTGTCCGGCAGTGCGACGACATAGACGAACCACGAGCGGACATGATCGGCGTCGTCGGCCACAGGGAGCTCGACGCCGTCGATGCCGTCGAGTATCTCTGCGTATCGCCCCGCCACCTCGGCGCGCAGACGCAGGATCTCGTCGAGCTTCTCGAGCTGCCCGATCCCAAGCGCCGAGCGCACGTCGTCGATTGCCGGCGGCCCGTGTGATCCGAGCCGGGCGCCGCGGTACGTGGCGCCGAGCGCCTCGCACGAGTCGTCGATCAGCGCCAGGCCGTGCCGCTCGGCGATCGCACGCAGCTCGTCGAGCTCGCACGGATAGCCGTAGATGTCGACCGCGACGATCGCCTTCGTGCGCGACGTCACCGCATCCTCGACGGCTGCCGGGTCCATGTTGAGGGTGCGGGGGTCGACGTCGGCGAACACCGGCACGCCGCCTTCGTAGATGAAGCAGTTTGCGCTCGCGGCGAACGAGTACGGCGAGGTGATGACCTCGTCGCCGCCCGCGATGCCGGCGCTGATGCAGAGCAAATGTAGGCCGGCGGTTCCGCACGACACGGCGGCCGCGTACGGCGCTCCGACCGCTGCCGCGAAGAGCTCCTCGAAGCGGTCGATCGTCGGCCCGAGCGACAGCCGCCCCGAGCGGAGCACGTCGAGCACGAGCTCCTCGTCGCGCTCGTCGAGAAACGGACTGGAGAGCGGGATCCCCCGCGTCTCCTGCCTCACGCCTGCGTCTTCGCCGCCGGTGCGTACTCGAGCCACTGCGACCACCGGTCGCTCCGGCCGTTCACGGTGTCGAGATACGACTGCTGGATCTCGAGCGTGACCGGGCCGGGCGGGCCCACCAGATGGTCGTCGACCTCGCGGATCGGCGTCACCTCGGCCGCCGTCCCGACCATGAACACCTCGTCGGCCAGGTAGAGGTCGGTGCGAATGAGCTGCTTCTCGACGAGGCGGTGCCCGAGATCCTGGGCGATCTGGATGATCGTGTCGCGGGTGATCCCGACGAGAATCGATGCCGAGAGATCCGGCGTGTAGATCGTGCCGTCCTTGACGACGAAGATGCTCTCGCCCGAGCCGTCGGCGATATAGCCGTCGGGCGTCAGCAGGATCGCCTCCTCGTAGCCGGCCCGGTTCGCCTCGCCGACCGCGAGCATCGAGTTGATGTAGACGCCGGTCGCTTTGGCGGCGTGCGGAATGACATTCGCCCCTACGCGCTGCCAGCTCGACACTTTGACGCGAATGCCGTTGCGCATGCCGTCCTCGCCGAGGTACGCACCCCACGGCCACGACATGATCGCGACCTCGACGGGGTTGTCGCGCGCAGCGACGCCGAGCTGCCCGTAGCCGTAGAAGGCGATCGGACGGATGTAGCACGACGGCAGCCCGTTGGCACCGACGAGATCCCAGGTTGCGGCCTTCAGATCGTCGACCGAGTATGGGATCTCCATGTAGAGGAGCTTCGCCGAGTCGTGCAGCCGCTGCATGTGCTCGGTCAGCCGGAACACGGCCGTGCCCTTCGGCGTCTCGTATGCACGGACACCTTCGAAGACGCCCGATCCGTAGTGGAGACCGTGCGTGCCGACGTGAATCGTCGCATCCGCCCAGTCGACGAGCTCGCCGTTCATCCAGATCTTCGACGTTTCTTGCATTTCGGAGTCTCCTCAGTCGGTCGGGCGGCCGCGCCGAATCGTACCGTCAACCCTCCGAGAGATCGACGACCTCCGCCCCTGTGACCCGCGCCATGTCGATCGGCGAAAGCCCCACAATGTGGTTCGACGAGCCCGCTCCCGCCCACACGGTCGGAAATCGAAGCAGCTCGCGCTCGAGCAGAACGCGCGTCACCGCCACGGTGGGAAACGGCGCAACCGCGCCGGGCTCGAAGCCCGTCGCCGCGAGCACCTCCTCCGGCCTCGCAATACGCACGTACGTCGCACCCGTCACCGCGGCGATCTTCTGCTCGTCGGCGCGGCTGTCTCCCGGGACGAGCGCCAGCACCGGCAGCCCGTCACAGATGAAGACGAGTGACTTCACGATCTCACCGATCTCGCAGCCGACGGCGGTCGCCGCCGCGGCCGCCGTCGGCGTCCCGTCGTGGAACTCCTCGAGCCGTGCGTCGATACCCCGCTCGCGCAACACGGCAGCGACGCGCTCGACCGGCTCGGGCCAGTCCTCCATGACGTCAGCGTAACCCGGCGACCGGCAGCAGCGTTGTCTCGGTGGGAGACGAACGAAGAGGAGACGACGTGGACGAGAAGGTCAAGAGGGCGACAACCGAGGCCCTGTTCAGGGACGTGAACGAGCGCATCGCCGAGAGCGCGCAGCGGTTCGAGGCAGACAGCACGCAGTTCGTGTGCGAGTGTGCCGACCCGAATTGCACGCATCGGGTCGAGGCGACGCTCGATGAGTACGAACAGGTCCGCGACGACGGCGCCACCTTCATGCTCGTCCCCGGCCACGAGCAGAAGGACATCGAACGCGTCGTCCAGGACCGCGGCCGGTTCCGGATCGTCCGGAAGGCGCAGAAGACCGTGCGCGAGACCGTGCAGCGGCTGAATCCGCGGGCGGACCCCTCCGGCGCGTGACCTGCCGCAGCCTGACTTCAGTCAGGCTGCAGTCGTTCGAAACGACTGCCAGGCCGAGTCCTCATTCCTCCGGGGCGAGCTCGAGGACGCGCGCGTCGTCGAAGCCCTCGGCCCGGATGTGCTCGACGAGCTCGGGTGGAGGCATCGAGTCCACCGTGAGCACCATCAGCGCCTTGCCTCCACGCCGGCTGCGCGAGACGGTCATGTGTGCGATGTTCACGCCTGCGTTGCCGAACATCGTGCCGACGCGGCCGATCACACCCGGAATGTCGTCGTACCGGAACAACACGAGAAGTGGCGCGAGCTCGAGGTCGAGCTCGAAGCCGAGGGCGCTGACGAGCCACTGGCGGTTCTCCCGCCCGATGAGCGTTCCGGCGACGCGCGTCACCTCCTCGCCGACCGCGATCTCGACGCGCAGCAGATTCGTATAGTCGCGCGCCGCGTGCGACCGTTCCTCGAGCACCTCGATGCCGCGCTCGCGCGCGATCAGCGGTGCGTTCACGTAGTTCACCGGCCGGTCGGCGCGTCCCTGGAACGCACCGTTCAGCGCGGCGACCGTCAGCAGCCGCGTGTCGTAGTCGGCGAGCCCGCCGTACGACGTGATCGTGATCTCCTCCGCCATCCCGCCGGTCAGCTCCATCGCGATCCGGCCGAGCTTCGCCGCGAGCGGGATGTACGGCCCGAGCGCCTCGAGCTCTTCGGCGCCGATCACGGGGATGTTCACCGCGTTCGTCACAAGCCCGCCCTCGAGCGCCGCTGCAACCTGCTCGGCGACGATGACGCCGGCGCGGTCCTGAGCCTCGTCGGTCGACGCGGCGAGATGAGGCGTGACGACGACGTTGTCGAATTCGAGCAGCCTGCCCGAGTAGGGCTCTTCCGAGAAGACGTCAAGCGCGGCACCCGCCACCTTGCCGGACTCGAGCGCGCCGACGAGCGCCCCCTCGTCGAGGAGCTCGCCGCGCGCCGCGTTGACGATGCGGACGCCGTCCCGCATCCGCGCAAACGCATCCGCATCGAGCGAGCCCCGCGTCTCCGGCGTCAGCGGGAGATGGAGGGTGAGGAACTCCGACGCGCCGTACACGTCCTCCGGCGTCGCGAGCCGCTCGACGCCGAGCTCGCGGAACCGCTCAGGTGCGACGAACGGGTCGTACGCGGCGACGTGCATGCCCAGGCCGGAGGCGCGCCGCGCCACCTGCTGCCCGATCCGCCCGAAGCCGAGGACGCCGAGCGTCTTGCCTGCGAGCTCGATGCCGCCGTACGCCTTGCGCTCCCAGCGGCCCTGCTTGAGCGCGGCGTGCGCCTGCGGAATGTTGCGCGCGAGCGCGACGAGCAGGCCGATCGTGTGCTCCGCCGCCGAGACGACGGTGGACTCCGGCGCATTCGCGACGACGATTCCGCGCCGCGTCGCAGCGTCGACGTCGACGTTGTCGACGCCGACGCCCGCGCGGCCGATCACCTTCAGCTTCGAAGCGAGGCCGATCAGCTCGGCCGTGAGCTTCGTCGCCGACCGGACGACGATCGCGTCGTAGCGGTCGATGATGTCCGCGAGCTCGCTGTCGGAGTCGACATCGACGTCGAAGCGCTCACGGAGAAGGTCCACGCCCGCGGGCGCAATCGCTTCGCGGACGAGGACGCGCTGCGTCAACTGACCCTACTTCCCGCTGTGTCGCACCAAAGGCGCGACACAGCGCAAGGGTGAACCTCTCGGTTCCCCCGAGTCCCCCTCCCCTGCCGCATGAGCAAGCTCATGCGACGGGCTGGTGCTCGTAGGCGTCGAGCGCGGCCGTCACGGCGACACCCCGCTCGATCTCCGCGCCGAGATCCCCGAGCACGCATTCGACCGCGGCGAGCATGGTCGTGATGTCGAACACGTCGAACCAGCCGATGTGGCCGAGCCGGAAGATCTTTCCCTGGAGCTCGCCCTGTCCGCCGGCGATCGTGATCCCGAAACGGTCGCGCAGCCCCTTGACGACGTCGCCGCCGTCGACCCCCTCCGGCGGGCGCACCGCGGTCACGACCGCGCTGCGATCGTCGTCGGGCGAGAACAGCTCGAGCCCCATCGCTTTCGCTCCCGCGCGCGCGGCGCGACCGAGGCGCACATGCCGGTCGAACGCACCCTCGAGCCCTTCCTCGAGCAGCAGGCCGAGCGCGACGTCGAGGCCGGCGACGAGCGAGACGGGCGGCGTGAACGCCGCGTCGAGCTTGGCCTGCGCTTTCTGCGTCCGCTCCCAGTCGAAGTAGAAACGCGGTGAGCTCCCGGTCGCCGCCGACGCGGCTTCCGAGACCGCGCAGATGCCGAGGCCCGGCGGGGTCATCAACGCTTTCTGCGAGCCCGCGACGACGACGTCGAGCCCCCAGGCGTCGGTCTCACACGGCACGGCGCCGAGGCTCGAGACGGCGTCGACGACGACGAGGGCCCCCGCTTCCTTCGCCGCGGCGGCCAATGACTGGATGTCGGCGACGACCCCTGTCGAGGTCTCGGAATGCACGACCCACACCACCTTTGCCGGGCGCTCGCGCAAGCGCGAACGCACGTCGTCCGCCTCGGGCGTCTCGCCCCACGCGTAGCGGAGGTGGTCGAGGTCGGCCCCGTAGGCCGCGGTCATCGCCGCCCACCGCTCGCCGAAGTTTCCGGCCGA
>WNFY01008507.1_pt1 | contig 14093 bp, 13 predicted proteins | sample 5400091 | NCBI WGS metagenome assembly WNFY01 (sample SAMN13153364, study PRJNA577476) | soil metagenome | isolation source: 60 cm soil or saprolite under grassland replicate 1 | place: USA:California | collected 2016-06-15 | reverse complement strand
CTTCAAGGATCTTCTCGCTATACCGCACAGTATTGAACGCGGTAGGCCGCGCGCCAATGGCTCCGACGCGCAGGTTGCGAAAGCCGTTCACAATCCGGCAAACAGCGGCGAACCACTGCAGGTCTGTCGCAAACTCGGGCGAGTCCGGAGCTTCCGTGTGCAGAGTTGTTATCGAATATGGAATCCCATACTGTTTCAGGTTGTTGCACGCCGACATCTTGCCGCAAAAACTGTCGCGCCGAAACGCAATCGTCATCTTTTTTGGATCGTCAGGCGTCGCCTGAATCAGTACCGGCACTCTCAGGTCTGCAAGCCGCAAGGTGTCGGCAATGGCGCGCTCTTCGCCGAAGTTGGGCAGCGTCACGATAACGCCGTCAATGCGGTCACGGTTCTTCTTGAACAGATCTGCGCAGCGCCGCGATTCTTCGCGGGTCTCGACCGCTCCATACTTGCTCTGCTCCGGAGTCAGGGCCACCACATCCATGCCTGCCGCTTGAAGCACGCGCAGCATTTCTTCCCGGCCGCTTTTCGCCAGATGATCGGGAAAGAACCCGCGGTTCCCCACGATCAACCCCATCGTCATTTTCTTGATTGCCATAAAACCCCTGTATGAAATTGAATCATTCAACCATTGAGCGATTGAATCATTGAGCGGATCGCACACCGGGTTTTCAATGACTCATCGACCCGATGATTCAATCCTTCAACTCTTCTTCGGCCGGAACAGCAGCACGTACATGCCGCCCAGCACGATCAGCAGTGCACCCCACCAAACCGGAGCGTGAAGTTCTGCGAGCACGGTGTCAGGCGGATGCGACAACTCCGCGAGGCCGCTGATGAAGATCAGGACTCCGTACACAAACAGCAGGACTCCTACAAAGAACCACACTGGAATAATGTGATGTTTTTCTGTCATCGCCTCACCAGAAAATGATTTGCAGAACTACGAACAGAACCATCGCCAGCGCGCCCCAAAATAGCGGCTTGTGGAACAAACTCGCGTGCTCTTCGTGCGCGATCGGTGTCAAGCTGTAAACCAAACCGACTAGTTCCTCGTCGGGACGCGGCTTCGTCACCATGGTGACAACCACGGTCACAACGACGCAGGTCACACACGACCACAAGGCCTGATACATATCCTGCGCCAAGCCTTTGGCCAGAGGCGACAAAGCAAAGATGCGCACCCAGTGCTCGGGATCGAACTTCATCAGCACGAACATAGTTACGGACGAAGTAGTTCCCGCAAGCAGGCCGAGGAAACCACCCCATCGCGTGACCCTCTTCCACAACATACCCAACACCACGGTTCCAAACAGGGGCGCGATGAAGAATCCGAACAATGCCTGCACGTAATCCATGATGCTGGCAAAACCCATGACCAGGTAGGCAGTGCCGATACTGATAAACAGCCCGATCATCGTGCACCAGCGCCCCATGGAAACGTAATGCTTGTCCGGTGCGGTCTTGTTTATATAAGGACGGTAGATGTCATACGTCCAAACCGTCGCAAACGCGCTGACGTTTCCAGCCATGCCCGCCATGAAACCTGCTACCAGCGCGGTGATCCCAAGGCCCAGCAGGCCGGGACCGCAGTAGCGCGCCAGCATCAGTGGTAACACCTCGTTGTAGCTGTGTTGTCCGGCTGCAAGATGCGGGGCGTTCGGCACCAGGTGCACCGGAAGCACCGCAAGCGCCAGCAGACCGGGGAGGATCACGATCAACGGCACCGCCATCTTGAAGAACGATCCAATAACCGGCGCCAGCTTTGCGGAGCGAATATCCTTGGCCGAAAGCACGCGCTGAACCACCAGGAAGTCCGTCGTCCAGTACCCCAGTGACTGCACTGCGCCCAGCCCGAAGACGATGCCGGTCCAGTGAATGCCCATTGGGTTGTTTGCAAACGAGCCCATCGGCGCCCACATGTGCGTGAAATCCTGGCCGGGGAAGTTGTGCTGAATCCGCGCGACCATGCCGCTCCAGCCGCCGGTCTCAATCATGCCAAGAATTGGAATCAGCAGCGCTCCGAACCAGATCAGGAAGAACTGCAGAACTTCGTTGAAAATTGCTGAAAATAGTCCGCCTGCCGCAACGTAAACACCCACCGTCAACGATGAGACCCAGATGCTGAAATTGATGTCCCAGCCAAGTACGACTTTCATCACCACGGCCATGGCGTACATATTCACGCCGGACATAAGGATGGTCATCAAGGCGAACGTGACGGCGCTCAGACCCGCGGCTTCTGTCCCGTAACGCAGCTTCAGGTAGCCGGGCACTGAGTGCGTCTTGCAGATGTAATAGAACGGCATCATGACCAGGCCGAGAAAAATCATTGCCGGGATGGCGCCGACCCAGTACCAATGCGCGGCCATGATTCCATACTGATAAGCGGAACCCGCCCAGCCGAGAAGTTCGAGCGAGCCAAGGTTGGCGGAAACAAAAGCCAAGCCTGCGACCCAAGCCGTCATTTCACGACCGGCTAGAAAGAAGTCTTCACCCGTCTTCGCGAAGCGCTTGAGGTAAAAACCGATGACCAGCACCAAAGCGAAATAGAAAACGATGATGGCCAAGTCCACGCCCCTGAGGCGGACCAAATGCTCTTCCACAAACATCGCGAACAGTGGACTCATTTTTTCTCCTCTGCCTGACCGTAGTATGCATTGCGACCGTGCTTGCGCAAGAAGTGCCGGTCGTGAAGCGCGCTTGTAATCGGTGCTGCCCGTTGATTCAAAGTCGTCGTAAAGTATGCCATGCGCGCGATGGACTCCAGCACCACCGCGTTGTGCGCCGCCGTCGCCGCATCTTTCCCCCAGGCGAAAGGCCCATGGTTGGCCACCAGCACCGCCGGAATCACGTCAGGGTTCTTGTCGCGGACAGTGCGCGCAATCGCTTCGCCCGTATTCCACTCGTACTCTCCTGCAATCTCTTCCGCCGGCATCGGATCGGTCACCGGAACCGGTCCATGAAAATAATCCGCGTGCGTCGTTCCAAAACACGGAATCTCGCGTCTCGCCTGTGCCCACGCGGTCGCGTATTCAGAATGGGTGTGCACCACGCCTCCGATGCTCTTGAACCGCTGATACAGAAGAACGTGCGTTGGAAGATCAGAAGAGGGACGCAAACTTCCTTCCACCACCTTGCCATTCAGATCGGTCAGTACCAGATGCTCCGGCCGCATTTTTTCGTAAGCAACACCGCTCGGCTTGATGACGATTAACCCTTCGTCGCGCAGAATGCCACTGGCATTGCCAAATGTATAAAGAACCAGTCCGCGCCGAACCAGTTCCAGATTGGCTTCGAGCACTTGCTCACGAAGCTGTTGCAATGACTTGGTTGAGGCGCTCGTTGCAGACATTATCAGCTATGGCCAAAACTGGGCCGCAATTTTCTGCGCCCTGATGTTTTTATCTCTCTTCGTGAAGGCTAGTTACCGTGTCGAAAACCTGAAAATCGTAACCGAGTGAAACTTCTGCCCTGCTTTCAATTCCGTGGTCGGAAATTTTGGGTGGTTCGGAGAATCCGGGAAGTGCTGCGTTTCCAGGCACAGCGCCGCACGGTGTCCATACACCTTTCCGCCCTTGCCGGTAATGCTGCCGTCAAGAAAGTTTCCGGTGTAGAACTGCACCCCGGGCTGATCGGTGAGCACTTGCAATACACGGCCGCTCGTTGATTCGTAAACTTCCGCCGCTTCGCTGAGTTTGCCGCTGCTGTCGAGCACCCAATTGTGATCGTAACCGTGGCCCCTGTTGATTTGCTCGTTGGCAGCATCGATGCGCTCGCCCACCGCGGTAGCCTTCCGAAAGTCGAACGGCGTTCCTTCTACCGGAGCCAATTCACCCGTCGGAATAAGAGTGGCATCCACCGGAGTGTAACGGCCAGCATTAATCTTGACCTCATCCTTCAGAATGTCGCCATTCCCCTGGCCCGCCAGATTGAAGTATGAGTGGTTGGTCAAATTCTGCACCGTATCTTTGTCGGTGGTGGCGGAGTAGTCGATCTTCAGGTCCTTGCCCACCAGCGTGTAGCGAACCACAGTGGTCATCTTCCCCGGAAAACCCATGTCGCCGTCCGGGCTCACGTATGTGAGTTCCACGCCGTGCGGGATCTCCTTACCCTTCCACACCACTTTGTCGAAGCCCTTGGGGCCGCCGTGCAGAGAGTTCGGCCCATCATTCAACGGAACGGAATAAGTCTTCCCGTCTAGTTCGAACTTGCCGCCGGCGATGCGGTTTCCATAGCGCCCGATGAGAGCGCCGAAGAATGCCTTGTTCCCGTTGACATATTCATCCAACGCGTCGAATCCGAGAACGATATCGGCCACCTTGCCGCTCTTGTCGGGCACCTTCAACGATTGAATGATGCCGCCGTAGGTGATCACGTCGGCTTCGATGGCGCCGGCTTTAAGCGTGTAAATCTCGACTGGAGTGCCGTCTGGCATCTTGCCGAAGTTCTTTTTTGTGGTTTGCCCGAGCATACCCGTAGTCATTGTCATGAGCGCAATTACGAGAGTCGCGATCCTCATCTCGTACTCCTCCATTTTGAGTGCAAAAACGTTTTAGAACGCCCAATTATAGCGCGCAGTGAAAGCCGATCATTATCGCCAATCTGTCGGCGTTTGTAAACCAGAAAACGTTTACCCACCAAATTTTGCGTGGACGGCGGGACTGCATGCTTCAAGCAGTCGCATTGCGCGTTTCCGCTCCCGCGCCATCCGCGGCGGTACAGATGAACACGTCCGGCCTCATCCCGGTTTTTCCCCGGTATCGCTCCGCGATCACTTGGCCAAACTGCTCCGCGTCTCTCTGCTTGACCAAGTTAATGGTGCACCCGCCGAAACCGCCTCCGGTCATTCGGCCGCCGATGTATCCCGGCAGACCTTCCGCCGCTTCGACCATGGCATCCAGTTCAGGGCAGCTCACTTCATACAGGTCGCGGAGGCTTTCGTGTGAGGCGCGCATCAGCCGTCCAACACTCCCCAGGTCGCCTGATTCGAAAAGCCTTGCCGCCTGCAGTGTGCGCTCATTTTCCCGAACTACGTGCAAACAGCGCCTGTAAACAAGGGGTGGCAGATCGGCTTCGTGCGCTGCAAGCTGATCGAACGAAATGTCGCGCAATGCCTTGATTGCCGGGTGGAAATTAGAGAGCAGGCGCACACCCTCCTCACATTGCCGCCGCCGCTGATTATATTCGCCTCCGGAAAGCTCGTGTTTGACCATGGTGTTGCAGATCACAAAACTGACGTCCACCGGAATCGGTACCAGCTTGAAATCAAGCGATCGGCAATCGATGAGGACCGCGCGACCTTCCTCGCCAAAGCAAGAGACGAATTGGTCCATAATACCGACATGTGCGCCCACGAAGTCGTTCTCCGCGCTTTGACACAGTTTCGCAATCTGTTTCAGCGAAAGCTCCTTCCCGTTCAGGCTTTGAATCGCCAGGGCCGACGCCACTTCAAGCGCCGCGGAAGAACTCAGGCCGGCGCCGACCGGAACTTCGCCGTGCACCAGCAGGTTCGCTCCACGGAGAGGGTAGCCCGCACGTGCGAACTGCTGCGCCACTCCGAGAACATAGTCACACCAGGCGCCCTGTTTTTGTTGGGGAAGGTTTGACGCGTCGAACTCGAATGTGCCGTCGTACTCCGTGGATCGGAGCACGACCTTGCCGTCTTCACGTGGGGAGGCCGCGACATGGGTGTAAAAGCCGATGGCGCTCGGCAATACAAATCCATCGTTGTAGTCAGTGTGTTCGCCAATCAGGTTCACCCGTCCCGGCGCGCGGAACACTCTCGCGTCTGAGTGGAATTCGCGATCGAAAAGCCGCAAGAGTTGGCTTGCCTTCATCTTCTCACTTACGGTTCCACACCCAAACCTGTTTCCCACGTGCTCCCGATCGCTCAGCCAATCGACGAAGTACCCCCGGTGCGAAGAGTCCCCGCTATTGTAATGGCACTCGCTTTATGTGAGAACATACTAAAGTTGGAACGCCTACTGTGGATACTGGTTTTCTGAGAAGGCACAACAAGACCCCATGGGAAATCAATTGGATTCAGTGCTCCGCGAATCCCCGCACCGCAGGTTTAACCCCCTCAGCAACGAATGGGTTCTGGTTTCACCGCATCGGACGCAGCGTCCGTGGCAGGGCGCAACCGAATCGGTTCCTCTCGCTCAACGTCCCAAGTATGACCCATCTTGCTATCTCTGCCCGGGAAACCAGCGCGCCAATGGCTCGTTGAATCCGCAGTATCACTCCACGTTCGTTTTCGAGAATGATTTTGCTGCTCTCAAGAACGACGCGCCTTCCGCTCGGTTAGACGTGGAAGGCCGCGGACTCCTGGTTGCCGAAACTGAACCTGGCATCTGCCGCGTGATGTGCTTTTCGCCGCGTCACGACCTGACCCTGGCCACCATGACGATCCGTGAAATTGAACCCGTAGTCCGCGAATGGACCGCGCAGACCGAGGAATTGGCTGGAATCTCCGGCATTCATCATGTCCAAGTTTTCGAAAATCGCGGCGAGATGATGGGAGCCAGCAATCCGCATCCCCACTGCCAGATTTGGGCCACAGCCACCGTACCCGAAGCCCCTGCGCGCGAACTGATCGCGCAGCGGCAGTATCGCGAGGCGCACCAATCCTGCCTATTATGCGATTACGTAGCTCTAGAGCAGGAACAGCAGCAGCGCGTGGTCTATTCGAATGAAGGATTCATTGCAATCGTGCCTTTTTGGGCAGTGTGGCCGTTCGAGATCCTGGTTTGCAGCCGCAGGCATTTCGGACGCTTTCCCGAGTTAAAGACCTCTGAAGTTTCGCAATTGAGCGTACTGCTCAAGCAGATTACCTCTGCTTACGACCGTGTCTTTGACGTTCCATTCCCCTACTCCATGGGATTCCACCAGCATCCCTTCGACGGCGAACCGCACCCCGAGTGGCACTTCCACGCGCATTTCTATCCGCCGTTGCTACGCTCGGCCACGGTACGCAAATTCATGGTGGGATTCGAAATGCTCGGGACTCCTCAGCGCGATATCACGCCGGAGTTGGCAGCGGAGAAACTGCGGTCGGTGAGCGGGAACAGGCCTGCTGCCGGCTCTTGAAAGGTACGGCGTTATGCCGTACAATTCTTCTTTGGAGAGACACCAATGCCTGAGATAGCCTATTCGAAGCTGAGGAAAGAACGGCTTGAGGCACGCCTCACTCCAGAACAGAAGGCCCACATCGAACGCGCCGCCGGCATCAAGGGCACCTCGGTTTCCGACTTTGTCGTTCTGAGCGCCGACGAGGCTGCGATCCGCACGATTCGTGAGCACGAGGCGTTACAACTGGGCGAACGCGCCAGCGCAATTTTCGTCCATACTCTGCTGAACGCTCCCGCCCCGAACGCTCGCCTTGTGCGTGCCGCCAGACGTTATCGCCAGACGGGCCTTTAGTGGCGCATCTGCGGCAGCCACTGCGCAGCGGTTTCGTCATCGAACCTCTCAACAGAAAGCACGACCGCATCTCGTTCACATGCGGCATTGACGTTCTCGACCACTACCTTAGGACGATCGCTTCTCAGGATGTGGCGAAGAACGCCGCGGTTTGCTTTGTGCTGACTCCGGACGGGACCACAATCGCGGGCTTCTACACCCTGTCGCAGTATTCTGTGCATCTGAATGACTTGCCGACAGCAATCGCGAAGAAACTGCCGCGGTATCCCGAGGTCCCAAGTACGTTGCTTGGACGGCTTGCGGTAGCCAGTCAATTCAGAGGCCTACAATTGGGAGAACTCCAGTTGCTCGACGCTTTGCACCGCTCATGGGTTCAAAGCCAGCAGATCGCATCTGCCGCAGTAGTTGTCGATGCCAAGGATGAGCGGGCAAGAACTTTCTATGAACACTTCGGCTTTATCGCACTGCCGAATGTTCCGGACAGGCTGTATCTGCCTATGAAAACCATCGCGCAACTCTTCGGTTGAGCTCGCCTACACCCGCTCCAACACAACCGCGATCCCCTGACCTACGCCGATACACATGGTGCACAGAGCGTAGCGCGATCCGGTTCGCTTGAGTTGATTCACGGCCGCTATCGCCAGGCGCGCTCCGCTTGCACCTAATGGATGCCCGAGCGCAATCGCTCCGCCATTGGGATTTACGTGCGACGCATCATCAGGGAGACCGAGATCACGCAACACCGCTAACGACTGCGCGGCAAAAGCTTCGTTCAACTCGATCACATCAATTTGTGAAAGCTTCAATGCGCTCTTCAGGAGAACTTTGCGCACCGCGGAAACCGGTCCAATGCCCATCAAGCGCGGTTGCACTCCAGTGGAAGCGGACGCTACCACTCGCGCCAGCGGAGTAAGGCCATGCTTGGCAACTCCTTCCTCAGACGCGAGCAACAGCGCTCCCGCGCCATCGTTCACTCCTGAAGAATTTCCAGCAGTGACGGTCCCGTTCGGTTTGACGATGGGCCTCAGCTTCGCGAGCACTTCGAGGGTTGTATCCGGGCGCGGATGCTCGTCCTGCGAAACTTGGGTTGCGCGGCCCTTTTTCTCAGGAATCGTCATCGGGACGATTTCTTCCGCGAGGTGCCCACTTTTCATGGCGGCCGCAGTCCGCATCTGGCTGCGAAAGGCAAATGCATCCTGATCCTCCCGCGAGATGTGCCACTCCTCCGCTACGTTCTCCGCGGTCTCCGGCATCGAATCGGTGCCGTACATCTCTTTCATTCGTGGATTCACAAACCGCCAGCCGATCGTCGAGTCCTCGATTTTTGCCCCGCGAGAGAACGGAGTCTCAGCTTTCGCCACAACGAATGGCGCTCGTGACATGCTTTCCACGCCGCCGGCAATCACCAGCGATACTTCTCCCGACTTAATCGCAGTCCTGCCAGGAGCAATGCCATACGCGCAACGTTGCGGTTGTCTTCGCCGGCCTGGTTTGTGCAGCCGTAGATGACGTCATCGAGCGCGCTCCAATCCACGTTCGGATTACGTTCCATCAAGGCTCTGATCGGAATGGCCGCTAGATCGTCAGTGCGCATCGACGCCAAGGCCCCGCCGTATCGCCCGAATGGCGTGCGAATCGCGTCGCAGATGTAGGCGTGAGGTACGGTCATTGCGAGTAGGATTTTTGATGTTCGCAGGAAAAGTGTATATCAGGCAACAAAGAGAACGGCCTCAGGTTGAGGCCGTTTGCGATGCCTGGCGTCCCGTCAAGGTCACCAAAATTATCCTTCACCGCCACATTGAAATCAAGAAATTTCCGGCTATGCGCTGAATTTGGCTAATAAAAAAAGCAAAACCGTGAACCACGAAGGGCACGAAGTATCACGAAGGTTGTTCTGGCAGCGCGTTTCCTTCGTGTAACTTCGTGTCCTTCGTGGTTGGCCTTCAATTGGGATGAGAGAGGGGATCCGGTTTCCAGAGCCCTCTGTGGATTTCGCAATACGCGAAGGCCGTCATTTACAATGTCCATTCGACCGCACTCGGTCTGCAAACCGGCCTTCGACGATGCCGCTTCTCTTTCCAGCCGCCATCTTCTTTGCCCAGCACGGGTTTACGCAATACGTGCGCCAGCACTTCTTTGACACGACTTTCAAAGGACTCTACCACGCCAACGCCTTCGACATGGCGCTCCTGATCCCCTACTTCATCGTTCTCATTCTGCTGGCCTCTTACGGGATTCATCGTTACACCCTGGTTTATCTCTACTATAAGAAGAAGCACAACGCGACCAAGCCGCCGCAGCCGTTCACAGAGTTGCCTAGCGTCACCATACAACTGCCGATCTTCAACGAGCAGTACGTCGTGGATCGCCTTCTGCAAGCCGTCTGCCGGATCGACTATCCGCGCGAAAAACTCGACATTCAACTGCTCGACGACTCCACCGACGAGACCGCAAACGTGGCCCGCGAGTTGGTTGACCACTACGCCTCCCAGGGACACCCAGTCACCTACCTCCACCGGACCAACCGGGCGGGGTATAAAGCTGGCGCACTGCATGAAGGATTGAAGACTGCTAGGGGCGAGTTTGTCGCCATCTTCGACGCAGACTTTGTTCCTCCGCCCGACTTCTTAATGAAAACCGTCCACCACTTCACCGATCCAAAGATCGGGATGGTGCAGACCCGCTGGACGCACATCAATCGCAATTATTCGTTTCTCACGGAAGTCGAAGCCATCCTGCTCGACGGGCATTTCGTTCTGGAGCATTCTGGACGCGCCCGCCACGATGTATTTTTCAACTTCAACGGAACGGCGGGAATCTGGCGTCGCAAAGCCATCGAGGACGCCGGCGGCTGGGAGCATGACACACTCACCGAAGACACCGACCTCTCCTATCGCGCGCAGCTAAAAGGATGGAAGTTCATTTACCGCCAGGATGTCGAGTGTCCAGCCGAGCTTCCTGTCGAGATGACCGCCTTTAAAACCCAGCAGGCGCGCTGGGCGAAAGGGCTGATTCAGACTGGAAAGAAAATTCTTCCGAAGGTGCTCAAAAGCAAGCAGCCATTCCGCGTTAAGCTCGAAGCCTGGTATCACCTGACCGCCAACCTGAGTTATCCGCTCATGGTGATTCTGTCGGTTCTGCTTTTGCCAGCCATGGTCATCCGCTTTTATCAGGGATGGTTCCAGATGCTGTACATCGACATCCCGCTGTTCCTGGCTTCGACATTGTCGATTTCGAGTTTCTATCTAGTCTCGCAACGCGAGCTTTTCCCGCGCACCTGGCCGCGCGCCCTGCTCTACATTCCTTTTCTGATGGCACTCGGAATCGGGCTGACTCTTACCAATACCATTGCGGTTCTCGAGGCGCTGATCGGCAAGCAGTCGCCTTTTGCTCGTACCCCCAAGTACCGAGTCGAAAACAAGAAGGATGTCGTTCGTGCCACCAAATATCGCAAACGCCTGGGTTGGGTGCCGTGGGTCGAGTTGCTCATCGGCAGCTATTTTGCTTTGACTGTGTACTACGCTCTCGACAATGAAAACTTTCTGACGGTCCCCTTCCTGCTTTTGTTTGTCGTCGGCTATTGGTACACGGGGCTGATGTCGTTATTCCAGGGCCGCTTCACGGGTCTATCCTTGGCCGGAGAGACTCACTCGAAGCCATATCCTGTAGGCGTCTGAGTTTTGGATCGCCGTTTCTTTTCTTTACCGTCATATGGGGGTAGAATGCGTTTCGCTTCCGCTCACGTTCTTCACGCACGTCTCAGGAGGTCTGCCATGACGCAAGTGCGCGTTTCCCTTGCTGTTTTGCTGATGGGTGTTTCGCTCTTGTTGGCCGCGTGCGGAGGCGGCCATAGCGGTGAGCAATACGTTTTCATTTCCACAAACGTCAAGGTCCCCTACTGGCAAACTGCGGCCGCGGGCTTTTCCCAAGCAGCCGAAGAGTTAAAAGTGGCCTACCAATTCACCGGACCGGACACCTACGACCCGTCGGGCGAGCGCGCTGCCCTAGACAGTGCAATTCAAAAAAGCCCGGCGGGGATTTTGATCTCCGTTGCCGACGCCAACCTAATGAAGGACAGCATCGATCGCGCAATTGCCGCCGGAATTCCTGTCATCACGGCGGACTCTGATGCTCCTGAAAGCAAGCGCCTGTTCTTCATCGGCACGAACAACTATCAGGCTGGGCTCGCTGGCGGCAAGCGGCTCGCGCAGGAACTCAAAGGACACGGTACCGTGGTAGTGTTCACGATGCCGTCTCAACCGAATCTGAACGAACGCCTGCACGGATACAAAGATGCGCTTGAAAGCTCTCCGCAGATTAAGCTGGCCCACATCGTTGACATCAAGGGCGACCCTCGAGTCGCGTTCGATACAACCACTGAATTCCTGGCGAACGACAAGAAAGAACATATCGACGCGTTTGTGGGCCTCGAAGCCCTCTCCGGCAAGGAAGTTGCGACGGTGCTCAACAACAACAGCATCAAAGGACGCACGGTGATCGCCATGGACACTGATCCAGAGACGCTGGATTGGATCCGGAAAGGCGTTATTGCCGCCACCATCGCGCAGAAACCATACACAATGGCGTTCGTCGGCCTGAAGATGCTGGACAATTTGCACCATCAGCATTTGCCGAAACTGGATTCGGATTGGAGCCACGACGGCTTTTCTCCTGTGCCCGCCTTCGTGGATACTGGCTCCGCTGTCGTGGATAAGAGCAACGTGGAAAGGTTCCAATCGGCTACCAAATCTTTGACGGGAAAATGATCGACAAATGAAATTCAAATCTCTGCTGCTGGGCGCTCTCTCTGTCTCAGTGCTTCTCGGGTCTTTGCCAGTACTCGCCCGCGAACGCCAAGCGAATTCCGATTACCATGCGCGTCGGGAAAAGCTCGCTGCCAAACTCGACGGCGGAGTCGCGTTGATGTTTGCTCCCCCGGAACCTTCAGGCCCGAACGACGTTTATGGTTACTTCCCTGATGCAAATTTCTACTACCTGACCGGCTGGTCGGAACCCGGTGCGGCCTTGCTCGTGGCTCCTGCCGCAGCTGCGAAAGGCGACAACCCCGAGCATCCGTACACGGAGATTCTGTTTCTCCCCAGCCGCAACTACTCGCAGGAACGCTGGACGGGCCCAAAGCTGGGGCCTGACTCACCCGACGCGGTCCGGATTACCGGCGTCGATCGCGTCGTCTCGCTCGACAACATGCGCGCGGAATTGGTGAAGCTTTTCCCCTCGCGCGGCGCGAAGATCTATACCGACGTTCCCATCGCAGACGACACCTCGAACTCTACTGAGCCGCTCGCATGGCTCGACAAAGCGAATGCATTCGCTGTTGGCACCTCCAATCACGACATTCGGCCATTACTCGCATCTCTGCGGATGATTAAGGATGCCGGTGAGGTGGATCTCATCCGCAAAGCCACCAACGCGTCCATCGCCGGCCACTTCGCCGCGATGCGCAACACCATCAAGCCTGGCGTCAACGAACACGAGGTCTCGGCTGTCCTCCAATACGAATGGGATAAGCGGGGCTGCGAACGGCCTGCCTATGCTCCGATTGTTGGCGGTGGCATCAACTCAACCGTCCTTCACTACTCTGCTGATTCGGGCACGATTCAGAACGGCGACATTATTGTTATCGATGCCGCGGGCGAATACTCGCTCTACGCCACCGACATTACCCGCACCGTGCCGGCCAACGGCAAGTTCACGGCGCGGCAACGCGAGATTTACGAAATCGTTCTGGGTGCTCAGAAAGCTGCGATCGCCGCATTCGTCTCAGGTAAATCACATCTGCAACGCGACCAGTCCGACACACTGCACGACGCAGCGTACAACTACATCAACACGCATGGCAAAGACCTTCATGGCGAACCTCTCGGCAAGTATTTCATTCACGGGCTCGGTCACTATGTCGGGCTGAACGTTCACGATGCGGGAGATTACTCGGTCCCGCTTGCACCCGGCATGGTGTTTACGATCGAGCCGGGCATTTACATTCCCGAGGAAAAACTCGGCGTGCGCATCGACGAAATTGAGTGGACCGGCAACAACGGAGAAGGAACCAAGACCTACTCAAGTTATCGGCGGGACCACGTGATCAGCTGCGCCGGCAAGGCTCCGATTGCCGCATCAAGTGATCCCAACTTTCGCGGCGACAAGACGCGGTACAACCCCGAGGAACTTCTGGTTGCCGGCCTCTCTTCGTGTCACATGCTGTGGTATTTGCACCTCTGCGCCGTCAACAAAATCACCGTGCTTGAATATCGAGACCACGCAGAAGGCGTCATGCGCGAGAACAAAGATGGTTCAGGAGAGTTTGTCAGCGTTACATTGAAACCTCAAGTTCGCATTGCCGAGGGGGACAAAGAAAAGGAAGCAGCTGCGCTGCACCACCAGGCACATTCTCTGTGCTTTATCTCACGCTCGGTGAACTTTCCGGTGGAAGTTATGCCGCCGATTCGACACGAGTCTGGCGAGTGACGCGCGCACCCGATGTCCTTGCCGGCTCCGCGCAAGCATCTTTCGAGGGCCCATGCTTAATCCCTAGCCCTCGTCTCTTCACCATTTGGTATCCTAAGCACCGTGAGGATGATCTGGTGGTTCCTGATCGTAGCTGTGGCTGCGGGTGCCGTGTTGTGGGCCGCACTGTCCGCCTATGTTTG
>WNFY01010901.1_pt1 | contig 14100 bp, 9 predicted proteins | sample 5400091 | NCBI WGS metagenome assembly WNFY01 (sample SAMN13153364, study PRJNA577476) | soil metagenome | isolation source: 60 cm soil or saprolite under grassland replicate 1 | place: USA:California | collected 2016-06-15 | reverse complement strand
CCACAATCGACAGTGGCACCGCAAAGCTGGGAATGATGGTCGCCCGCAAATTCCGCAGGAATAGGAAGATCACCATGACCACGAGCCCGACGGTCAAGGACAATTCAAACTCAACATCTTTTACCGAAGCGCGGATCGTCTCCGTTCGATCCGTTAGTACCGAAACCTTCACTGCAGCAGGAAGCGAGGCCTGCAGCACCGGCAGCAGCTTCTTGATCTTGTCGACCACGGCGATGATGTTCGCCCCGGGCTGGCGCTGGATGTTGACGATCACCGCCGGCGAAAGTGTGTTCCCCTGTCCCATCCAAGCCGCTTGCTGCGTGTTCTCAATGCTGTCCGTGACGGTCGCAATATCGCCCAGCCTTACGGGCGCGCCGTTGCGGTAAGCGATAACGATCGGTGTGTATTCAGCTCCCTCAACCAGTTGATCGTTGGCATCAATGGTGAACGACTGCCGGGGCCCATCGAGTGTGCCTTTCGCTTGATCAACATTGGCCGCCGCCAGCGCTGTGCGCACGTCCTCCAGGCCAATGCCGTAGGATGCGAGCGCGCTTGGGTTTGCCTGAATGCGTACTGCTGGCTTTTGTCCGCCGCTGATCGAAACCAGCCCTACTCCGGTCACCTGCGAGATTTTTTGCGCGAGCTGCGTGTCTGCAACGTCTTCCACCTTGGAAAGCGGCAGCGTCCCTGACGTCAGCGCCAGAGTCAGAATGGGCGCGTCTGCCGGATTGACCTTGCTGTAGATGGGAGGATTCGGCAGGTCTTGCGGAAGATACGTCCCGGCAGAATTAATGGCGGCTTGCACCTGCTGTTCCGCCACATCGATGTTCTGGTCAAGATTGAATTGCAGGGTGATCGTTGAACTGCCGAGTGAACTCGATGACGTCATCTGGCTGAGTCCGGGCACCTGCCCGAACTGGCGCTCGAGGGGAGCCGTCACCGACGAAGCCATCACCGTCGGATCCGCACCCGGATAAAACGTCATCACCTGAATCGTGGGGTAGTCAACCTCGGGCAGCGCAGACACGGGCAACTGTCGATAGGCAACGATCCCGACCAGCAGGACGCCAAACATCATCAGCGACGTCGCAACTGGCCGCAGAATAAATAGGCGAGACGGGTTCATTTCGACGAATTCCCCGTGTTTCCGGAACCCGCATCCTGACGCCCGGTTTGCCGATGGTGTTGATCGGTATTGGAGTTATCAGTTTGTCCGGATCTGTGCTTCCCTGCATTCGGATTAGCAAGACCTGTGTTCCCGGCCGCCGGATTGCGGGGTGCTCCATCAGCGCTTTGAGCGCCTCCACCTGGAGACGAAGACTGCTGATGCGGTTCAACGTGGCTGCCGTTTTGCAGTTTGTCCTGTCCGTCCGTCACTACGGTTTCATTTGGTGCGACGCCAGACGCGATCTGCGAGAGGTTCCCTTCAGTGGTCGCAACCGCCACGTTACGTGGCTCCACCGTCTTATCTGCCTTCACCACATAGACATATGTGCCTTGCGGTCCTTGCTGTACCGCCGCTGAAGGAACCACGGTTGCGCCTCTGCGCGTCTCCAAGAGCAGGTGCACGTTCACGAATTGGTTTGGCCATAGCACGCTATCTTCATTCGAGAAGACCGCTTTCAGTCGTCCGGTGCCTGTGGTTTGATCGATCTGATTGTCGATCGTCAGCAATTTTCCGCTCGCCAGTTTCGTGGCGTCGTCGCGGCTATACGCATCAACCTGCAGCGACGTTTTCTGCATATGTTGCGCCACCGTGGGCAGATGGTCTTGCGGCAAGGTAAAAATCGCTGTAATTGGCTGTAGCTGGGTGATCACCAGCATGGGATTGGTGTCCGAGGCGTGCACCATGTTACCCGGATCGACAAGCCGCAGGCCGATCCGCCCGCTCTGCGGCGCTGTGATGTGGCAGTACGAAAGGTTCAACTTGGCATTGTCCACCATCGCCTGATCATTTCGCACCGCGCCCTCAAGCTGGTCCGCGGTCGCTCTCTGCGTGTCCACTTGTGTATCGCTGGTAGTTCAACTGCGCATCGCGCAGGGAAGCCTGGTCCTTAAACAGCGTTGCCTGCGCCTGATCGAGTTGCACCTGATACGGCCGGGGATCGATGACCGCCAGCAAGTCGCCTTTCTTCACATGCTCGCCTTCACGGAATTTCACATCGACCAGCTGGCCATCCACCCGGCTCCTCACACTCACCGTGTAGTACGCCTGAATGGACCCGAGTCCGCTCAGGTAAACAGGGAAGTCCTGCTTTGCGACCGGCGCAACTGTCACCGGAATGCTTTGTGGTACATTGGCGCGCGCTGACGATGGCGTGGGCGATCCCCCGTTGCACGCCGTCATCGCGAGAGCCAGCAGCAACCCGGCTGCAATCGGAATCCAAGTACGAAAAGAGTGCTGCCTCATCCTGTTCCCCGTTTCTTTGATGGAGCTTTTAGCTATCAGAAGAATGAAAACTGTCCATCGTACCGCTTCCGACCCCTGTTTGATGTGCTTGCAAGTCACTTTTCCTCAACCATTTACAAAATTTTACGGAGTGACTGACGCGCAGCTAATTCCCGTGCAATGGGTGGCCCACTTCCCCCCGGTTTTGGGAGAACTGGGAACACGCGGGACATGCGCATCTCTCCCTGTGGAATCAACTCTCGCCCTGACGTATATTGGACGCCCAAAACTCTCGTGCGCATACCCGCGTCCAAACCGAATCTTGTCATCCGGGAACTGGACTCCATCCCGGACCTGCTCCGTGCACTCCATCTGGAGAAGGATGTGTGGGGACTTCACGATGCCGACGTCACTCCACTGACAACGGCAATCGCTAGCCGTGCTGCCGGTGCATTCTGGCTCGGCGCTTTTGACGATGCTGACCTTGTTGGCATTGCCTACGCGTTCCCCAGCCTGCACAACGGGCGCTTCGGCTTTCATTCGCATCTGCTCGCCGTGCGTCCTTCGCATCGCGGAACCGGGATTGGCTACCGTCTGAAGCTGGTGCAACGCGACCGCGCGCTCGCTCTCGGCGTGGGTGAGATCACTTGGACATTCGATCCCCTGCGCAGCCGAAACGCCCACCTGAATTTCGGCAGACTGGGAGTAATCTCCGACAAGTACATTGCGGACTTCTATGGCCCTCAAACTTCCAGCCCCCTGCACGTGAACAGCACTGACCGTCTGTGGGTGACGTGGCAGCTGGGTTCAAGGAGAGTAGGGCAACGCTTGCAGGGCGGGGAGTTTCGTCCCGAAGCACTCGATGCCCTGAAACACCTCGAGCCCCTTGTACGATTCAATGGCGATAGCCGTCCGGTGCTTCCCGATGTCGCGACAGCCGTTTCCCGCCAGCGCGTCGCCATCGAAATCCCTGGCGACATCGGTTGCATAGAGCAGGAGAATCTGCCGCTCGCTCGCGAGTGGCGTGTCGCAACTCGCACAGCATTCACCGCAGCGCTGGAATCCGGTTTCATCGTGAAAGAATTCTGCCGCACGATTCGCGGCCATCAAGGGCCGGGAGCATATCTGCTGGAGAAGGCGGCAGAAGTCTGAGCACAAAGGCGATAAGCACTCGGCTAGAGTTGCGAAGCAGGCGAATAGGACTAGGAACTTCACCCAGTTCGGCCACTACTGAAGCGCTCTCCCCAGACTCGTTCAAATTCTTCTTTGGAAGTGTCGTATACCTCGAATTCGGGTTGGCTGGCTATTTCCGCTGAGGGGGGAATTGGTTTCTCGCTAAGATCCGTGCCTATCTTCTCGTGAGCACTCGCAAAGTTCTTACGACCGTCTTGATACACTTCCACTTTTCGCAATTCCCATCGTGCGTCGTCAAGCTCGCTGTAAAACCAGACTGGCTCGTTGTCGAAAGAGTGCTTCCACTTTGCTTTGAAATAGACCATAGAATTCAATTTCCGAGCTGTTTACCGCGTTCACGCCACCGACATCTCTTTCTGAATCTCTTCCAGCGACACGCCCTTCGTCTCCGGATACGCCATCAGCACAACGAAGAACTGAATGACTGTGATCGCTGCGAAGAAAACGAACGGCAGCGGCCTCGACCATCTCGCCACCGCTGGGAATCCAAGCGAGATCAACGCCGCCATAATCCAGTGGGTGAAGCTGCCCAGGCTCTGTCCTTTGGCGCGTACACGATTCGGGAATACCTCACTGATGTACACCCAGATCACCGCGCCCTCCGAAAACGCAAAGAACGCAATGTAAGCGATCAGCAGCCAGATCAGCAGCTCCGGCCGCTTGCCGCTCGTGAAAATCCCCGCTACTCCTGCCAGGCATGCCGACGTTCCCACCGCGCCAATCAGAAGCAATTTCTTGCGCCCGAACTTGTCGATCACCGACATCGCGACCATGGTGAAAACGAGGTTCGTCAGCCCGACAAACACAGCTTGCAGGCCGCTCGATACCTTGCTGAATCCCGCGCCGGCAAAAATGTCATTGAGGTAATAAAGGCTGGCGTTGATCCCGGAGAACTGGTTGAAGAATGCAATCGACACCGCGAGAAAAATCGGCAACCGGTATTTCGCCGAGAACAGCGGCTCATCCGCGTGGCCATGCTCGGCGTCGATCGATGCCGTGATCTCCTGCAGGTGCTGCAGGTAGTTCGTTTCACCGGTCATCTTGAGTACTTCCAGAGCCTCCGCGCTTCTTTGCTTCTTCACCAGCCAGCGCGGACTCCGTGGAATCGTAAACAGCATGATGAAGAAGAACGCTGCCGGGAGGGCCGTCACGCCCAGGTCCCAGCGCCACTCAGCCGACCCCAGATTCAGCGCGCCGATCAAATAGTTCGAGAGGTACGCGACCAGGATCCCGAACACGATGTTGAATTGGAAAAATCCCACTAGTCTTCCGCGCCAGCTCGCGGGCGCCAACTCGGCTATGTACATTGGTCCCAGAACAGACGAGCCGCCAATCGCCAACCCGCACACAAAGCGGAATACGACGAGTGCTGTCCAGCTCCACGCGCCCGCACATCCGAGCGCGGAAACCAGATAGAGCACGGCCATGCCTCGCAAACTATCGCGGCGTCCATATTTGTCTCCCGGAATGCCCGCGAGCATCGATCCGACCACGGTTCCCCACAGCGCCGCGGAAACCGTGAATCCCTTCAGCCACGGCGAGAGATTGTACGCTGCCGTCAGCCCGCTCGTGGTTCCGGAAATGACGACGGTGTCAAACCCAAACAGCAATCCGCCCAAGGCCGCAACGATCGTGCTCTTTGCCAGGTATCCGTTCAACTTCAATGGCCCTCCGACGAGTCAAACCTGTTTCTACCGCAGAGACCGCCGAGGACGCCGAGGAATAAATTTCTTGGCCTTCTCTACGATCTCGGCGTGCTCGGCGGTGAAATGTTTCTTGTTTTCCCTCGCGGGAATGCCTTTCTTAAAGCGACCCAGTATAGCCCCGGCCGCTTGGTTACCTTCGAACCTTGTTTCGCAACCTTCGCCTCCCGCAAACTCCGCGCCGAGGTTTAGAATCCAAATGCTTTCGGAACCGGTTCTTATGGCGCGCGATGAATCCCGGCAAAACCGCGCCGCATCAAACTTGAGTACGATACACTCAACCCGAAATCTTGCAGCCACGTGCAGCTCTGAGCTGCACTAAGAGAGGCCCATGCCTGCTGATAACAGATCACTTCCGGTGTTACCCGTTCGTGACACTGTCCTATTTCCCCATGCTGTTCTTCCGCTGACCGTTGGCCGCGAGAGCTCGGTGCAGCTGATTAATTCCTTGGGGGAAGACAAGACGATCGTGGTAGTTGCGCAGCGCGAAGCCCGCATTGACTCGCCTCAGCCCAGCGACCTTTACACCGTCGGCGCGCTTGCCGTCGTGCACAAAGTCGTGAAGATGCCGAATCAGAGTCTCTTCGTGTTTGCTGAAGGATTGGAGCGCGTTCGCCTCGCCGAGTTCACCCAGCTAACGCCCTTTATGCAGGCACGCGTCGAAACCGTGCCCGAGGCCATTCCGCCCAAAACCTCCGAGGTCGAGGCGCTGCAGCGCAACGTGCTCACGCTATTCCAGCAGATCGTCGCAGGCTCGCCCACTTTGTCGGACGAACTCTCAACGGTCGCAATGAACATCGAAGAGCCCGGCCGGCTTGTCGATTTCATCGCGTCTTCTCTGCCGTCGCTTTCGACCGCCGACAAGCAGGACACGCTCGAAACCACCGACGTCCGCGTGCGCCTGGAGAAAGTGAACCAGCACCTCGCGAAAGAACTCGAAGTCCAGCAGCTTCGCAACAAGATTCAATCCGAGGTGCAGGATCGGGTCCAGCAGAGCCAGCGCGAGTACTACCTTCGCGAGCAGATGAAAGCCATCCAGAAGGAACTGGGTGAGCAGGATGAAGGCCAGCGCGATACCGAAGAACTTCGCCAGAAAATCGAAGGCGCGGGCATGCCCGACGAGGTCAAGAAAGAGGCACTGAAAGAACTCGGCCGCCTTGCGCGAATGTCGCCGATGGCCGCCGACTATGGTGTAACGCGCAACTACGTCGAGTGGCTCGCCGTTCTGCCCTGGGCCAAAACTTCGGGTGGCGAAGTGGATATCCTGAAAGCCAAAGAAATTCTCGACACTGACCACTACGACCTGCAGAAGGTCAAAGATCGCATTCTCGATTTCTTGTCGGTGCGCCGGTTGAAGCCGTCCATGAAAGGGCCGATTCTGTGCTTCGTCGGACCTCCGGGAGTTGGCAAGACTTCGCTTGGCCGTTCCATCGCGCGCGCCCTTGGGCGCAAGTTCGTCCGCATTTCGCTCGGTGGCGTTCACGATGAAGCCGAAATCCGCGGCCATCGCCGCACATACATCGGCGCTCTGCCCGGACAGATCATTCAAGGCATTCGCCGCGCCGAGACCAAGGACCCAGTCTTCATGCTGGATGAAATCGACAAGGTCGGCCGCGACTTCCGCGGGGATCCGGGATCAGCTCTGCTCGAAGCGCTCGATCCCGAGCAGAACTCCACCTTCCGCGACAATTATCTCGACGTGCCGTTCGATTTGTCGAAGGTGCTATTCATCACCACGGCGAACATGCTGGATCCTGTAGCTGAGCCGCTGCGTGACCGCATGGAGATCATCGAGCTACAGGGCTACACGGAAGAAGAAAAGGTCCACATTGCGTTTCAATATCTCGTACCGCGTCAGATTGATGAGAACGGCATCACCGCGGAGCAGATTGAATTTCCGAACCAGGCGATGAGCTATCTCATTCGCCATTACACGCGGGAAGCTGGCGTTCGGAACTTGGAGCGCAATATCGGAACCATCTGCCGCAAGCAGGCGCGCCGTTTGGCGGAAGGGAAGACCGAGAAGCTCGTCGTTACCGAGCAGACCATCCAGGAATTCCTCGGTGGAATCAAGGTTCGCAGCGAAGGTGAAATTGCCGAGCGCACCAAGCGCGCTGGCGTAGTTGTGGGCCTTGCCTGGACTCCATCCGGCGGAGACGTTCTTTTCGTCGAAGCCAACGTCATGAAGGGTAAAGGCGGCTTCACTATGACCGGACAGATCGGCCAGGTGATGCAGGAATCCATGCAGGCAGCATTAACCTGGGTGCGATCGAACGCGACCCAACTCGAGATTCCTGAGAGCTTCTTCGCGGATCACGACATACACATCCACGTGCCCGCAGGCGCAATCCCCAAAGACGGTCCTTCTGCTGGCGTGACCATGGCCACAGCGCTGGTCTCGCTGCTAAACGATCGACGCGTTCGCCCGCTGACTGCCATGACGGGAGAGATCACGCTGAGCGGCAACGTGCTGCCTGTCGGCGGGATCAAAGAAAAAGTTCTGGCGGCAAAACGCGCCGGAGTGCACGACGTGATTTTGCCGGCTGAGAACAAAATGAACGTTGACGAGGACCTCACGCCCGAGCAAATCGAGAACCTGAACGTTCATTATGTGAAGACAATCCGTGAGGTACTCGATCTCGCGCTACCCACTTCCGTCCGCGAAGAGCAGCGCGACGCCGAAGAGCGCGAAAAAGTCTTGGCGGAACAAGCGGTCAGTTGAAGCTCGCGTTCAATAAGACTCGCGTTCAATTAGAAATGTGGGTGCTCCAATTCTGCCCGATTTCGGCAGAAGTGGGTCCGCGATCTTGGTTATGTTCAACGGCGCTCTTTGCCCCGGAGGGGCAACTGAGAATAGCCCAGCGCTTCAGCGCTGGGTAGACGTGGCAAGATGATTCAAAGTCCCGGAGGGACGGCTGATTTACCACTCGATGGCTTCGCGAAAACTCTCCGGAACACAAAGAACAGCCCCGGAATGATGATCGCCCATACCACATAAAACACCCAATCCGACGGTCCGGAGTGTCCGGCGAGTTCCACTTTCAGCACTGGCTCCAGCCGCCATAGAATCGGCGTCGCCATGAAGGCAAGAATCCATCCCACGGGCAATCCAACTGCTATCGCCATACCCAGCGCCGCCACAGTTCGCTTTGCGCGCGACATTTCCTGACTCTACACTGCCCAGGTCGCCCTGACTTTTACTCTCCTAATCGTCAGTTCTAGCCCTTTCCACCGCACCTGCCTCGATACTACGGTCTAAGCCTCGCATTTTCAGGTAGATAACCCTAGGTTGCCGTAGAGAGGTGTTTACCCCCTTGACCGTATGGAACTTGTGCTTCGGGCACGTGTTTAATCAACATGAGTACAGTTTCAGCGGCCAGGATGCCGCACTAAGGAAAACCACGATGAACCGACGCACAGGATTTACGCTTGCAACACTTGCAGGCATCTTGTTGCTTTTATTTAGCCTGCCTTCCTCCTTCGCACAGGACCAGAATTATGACCAGGACCCGCCTTCGCGTGCGGGCCGTGTTGGCTATACGCAGGGCACAGTTTCATTTCAGCCCGGCGGCGAAGGAGACTGGCTCGACGCCGTTCCCAACCGGCCGCTGACCACCGGAGACAACCTGTGGTCCGACCGTGGCTCGCGCGCAGAAGTTCAGGTTGGATCGACTTCGGTCCGTCTGGGCTCGGAAACCAGCGTGACTCTGCTTGACCTCCAGGGCAACGTTACGCAGCTGCGCGTTTCCGTGGGAACTTTGTTTTTCCGCGTGCGTCACGTCGGCAGCGACGAGACCTTTGAGGTTGATACTCCGAACCTCGCTTTCAATGTGACTGAGCCGGGCCAGTACCGCGTCGACGTCAACGAGAATGGCGATCAGACGATCGCGACCGTTTGGCATGGCGGTGCCGAAATCACCGGAGGCGGCAGTTCTTATCGCCTGGGTGATGGCCAGCAGGGAACCTTCTCCGGTGTCGATCAGTTGCGCTACGACGTAGCCGAGATCGGCCGCGATGACGATTTCTCGCGGTGGTGCCTCGATCGCGATCGGCGTCTGGATCGCGTTCGCAGCGCGCAATATGTCTCCCCAGAAGTGACCGGCTACGAGGACCTCGATGAATACGGTCGCTGGCACAACGATCCCGAGTACGGAAATGTTTGGACGCCAGTAAATGTGGCGTACGACTGGGCGCCTTACCGCTATGGCCATTGGGTTTACATTTCACCCTGGGGATGGACCTGGGTTGAAGACGAGCCTTGGGGCTTCGCTCCATTCCACTATGGCCGCTGGGCGTATCGTGGTGGATGGTTCTGGGTTCCCGGGCAAGTCTATGTTCCGTGGTACCGCACCAGCCCGCGCTATGTCGAGAGAGTGAATATCACTAACACCCGTGTCACCAATATTCAGGTCACGAACGTTTACAACAATGTGACTGTCAACCACGTGAACAACGTTACCTACGTTAACCAGCGCCAGGGACGCGGTGTCACGGTCGTCAATCAGCAGACCTTTGTAAACGCCCGTCCGGTCCGCTCGAATCTAATCCGCGTTGACGCTCGCGAAATGCAGCGCGCGCCGGTGACCCACGAAGTCGTGCGGGATATTAAGCCCCAGCGGGAGAGCGTGATCGGATCGGCTCGTCCGGTTCGTTTTGCTCCTCCGCAGCAGGTGATGAGCCGCCCTGTAGTGACGACGCGTCAACCTGTGATGGTGAATCGCGAAGTGCCTGTTCAAGGCATGAATCGCCCTGCGCCTCAGCCTCAATTCAGAAAAGTGGATGCGGCTCCTCGCGGTCAAGCCCAGCCCTTACAGCGCGGCGCACGCGGATCAACGCCCGGATTCGGGAATGCCCCGGCTAATGCTGGACGGCCAGGAGAAAATGCTGGACGGCCAGGAGAAAATGCTGGACGGCCAGGAGAAAATGCTGGACGGCCAGGAGAAAATGCTGGACGGCCGATGCCTCCGGCCGAGAATCGCCGAAACCCAATCCCTAACGCGGGACCCGGCGCGCCAGCTGCAAACAACCCGGGGAACCCTGGAAACCCAGGAAACCCGGGGATCCCTGGAAACCCTGGAAACCGTCCGGGAGCGAATGTGCCCCGGCCCGGAGCTCCGCAGAATGAACCGATGACGCCGCAGCGTGGTGAAAATGGTCCGCGAGGGCCACAGAACGTCCCGGCGAATCGCCCGAACGCTCCGGACGTGACCCGCCCGGCTGCCCCGCAAAACAACAATGCACCGGTAGCTCGTCCGAATGCACCGGAAATGAATCGTCCGAACAATCCGGATATGAATCGGCCCAACGCTCCGGTGAATCGTCCGGCAGCTCCTGACAACAATCGCCCGATGCGCGAGGTGCCGCGTCCGGGACGCCAGGATCAGCCGCAGAATGGTCGTCCAGAGCAGCCGCAGAACCGGCCACAACCGCCGGCGAACTCGCAGCCTGCACCGGATCAGCAACGCTCGAACGCTCCGAATACACGGCCGCAACAAAACACTCAGCCGAACACGCCGGCGCCAGCTCGACCGAACTACCGGACACCGCCTCCAGAGATGCGGCAGGAATCTCCTGCACAGCAGCCTGCTCCGCAGCGCGACGTTCGCCCTGCCCCGGCGCCTCGTCCGCAGGAAACTCGACCGGAGCCTCCTCCGCAGACGCGCCGCGACAACCCGCCTCCACCACAGGTGCATAACGAACCTGCGCCGAGGCCAGCGGAGACGCGCAGCGCGCCTCCGCCGCAGCGCGAATCAAGACCCCCTGAGTCACACCAAGACAACAAAGGTGGATCGCAGAATCGCGGCAAGGATAGAGACAAGGACAAGGAGCCTCCCAAGGGGCGGTAATCTGAATCCAGTTTGAATTCACTGTGCAGCCAGCTCGCTTAATCGCGGGCTGGCTTTTTCTTTTTCCATCTCTGCGCCTAATTCGGCGTTCATCTTTCCTGCTCAGTGCTTTTCCTCTGTGTTCTTCCTCGGTGTACCTTCGTGTCCTCTGTGATGGGCTTTTGTTTTTTGATCCAAGCGCGATCAGGAGGTCTCGAGTTGGTGACGGAACGTACCGCCCATGAGAACTCACGGTAAACTGTATGCACCATCTCCATGCAGGTTCGCGTTCTATTCTTTGGAATTTTGAAAGACTTGACTGGGCGCAGCTCTGAGGCGATCAGCCTGCCCGATCACGCAACTGCCGCTGACGTCGTGCGGCACTACGAGCAGAGCCTCGCTGGAAAAAAGAGCATCATGTCATCGGTCGCGGTTTCAGTGAATCAGGAATACGCAGGTGCTGATACTCCGCTTCACGCCGGAGACGAAGTTGCTCTCCTTCCACCAGTAAGTGGCGGCGCTGCCGCCGATGCGCCGCTGGTCAAGCTGGTTCGCGAGCGCATCGTGCCCCACGACGTCGTCCCTGGGCTTGAGCGTCCTGAGGACGGCGCCATAGTGATCTTCGACGGAATCGTTCGCAATCACAGCCGCAAACGCCGGACGCTCTACCTCGAGTATGAGTCCTACGAAACTATGGCGCTGGCCAAACTCCGCGAACTGGCCGCCGAAGCCACTCAGCGCTTCGCCATTCGCAACCTGGCAATTGTGCACCGCCTGGGACACTTGGAAATCGGCGAGAGCAGTGTACTCATTGCTGTGTTCTCGGCCCACAGGGCCGCCGCCTTCGACGCCTGCCGCTGGGTTATCGACACCCTCAAGCGCACCGTCCCCATCTGGAAGAAGGAATTCTTTGAAGATGGCGCCGTCTGGGCCGACGGGGAGCCTTTTCCTGAGCAACTGGCAGCAGGCACAAATCGCGGGAGTCCTGCATCCAAGTGAGTAGCTCTCGCATGAAGACTCTCATTACCTTGCTGGTCATGGCTTCCGCCTGCCTTGCGCAGACCTCTGTTCCCCGCCCACCGTGGGCAGGGGGCACCAAGCCTGCCGGCACGAAGTCGCAGCCTGCTCAGTCCGACGACGACACAACGTTCAAAGTAAACGTCAAACTGGTGAACGTCTTTGTCACGGTTACTGATGAACGCGGTGCGCCCGTCGGCAATCTCACGAAAGCCAATTTCGACCTTCTCGAAGATGGGCACCCGCAGAAGGTCTCAATTTTCAGCAAGGAATCTGAGTTGCCGCTCTCGATTGCGCTTGAGATCGACACCAGCCTGAGTACCCGGAGAGATCTGCCTCTCGAGATCAACTCAGCACGTCGCTTCGCCCACGCCATACTCCGTCCTATCGACGCCATGTCAGTCTATGGAATTAGCGAGATTGTGGACGAGGTTACTCCATTCACGTCGGACCTTAAGACCATCGACCGCGGCATCGAACGGCTGCCTATGGGCTCCGCTACCGCGCTTTATGACGCCGTCTTTGTGGGCTCCGAGGCATTGGAATCCCGGCAGGGAAGAAAAGTGATGGTCGTGATCACCGATGGCGGCGACACCGTCAGCAGAACGGATTACCACGAAGCCTTGCGTGCTGCGCAGATTTCCGAAGCCATCGTGTACAGCATTATTGTGGTGCCGATCGAAGCCAGCGCAGGACGCGACACTGGCGGTGAACATGCGCTGATCCAGCTTTCACAGGACACTGGTGGCAAGTATTTTTATGCGACCACCTTGCCGCAGCTCGACGAGGCGTTTCGCACCATCAGCGACGAATTGCGGACGCAATACCTGTTGGCGTATTACCCGGCGCAGCGCCTCGCCGACTCGGACTATCGCCACATTGAAGTGAAACTCGCAGGTGTTCCGGATGGTGCGGATTACAAGACCCGACACCGCACTGGGTATTACACGTCGAAATCACACTAGCGGTTTGCAATTTGCTGTGAGCACAGTAACAATTGTCAGACTACTCAAATCCACATTTAGGTGAATTAGAAAGTTCGCCCATGAGAATGGCGTCACAACGAATGACCCAGGGGGGCCGGTTTTTGCCTCGAGCTCTGGTGTTGCCTCTTTTGCTTGTCCTGGCGCTCACTGTGAGCGTTTTTGCCCAGGACACAGATTCAGAAATCGGGACCATCACCGGCACGGTCAAATCCACGAGCGGCGCCCCTCTGAATGATGTGCGAGTGCTCATCACCAGCCGGGGCACCGGCAAGACAGTTGCCGTCAGAACAAACGCCTCGGGCAGCTTTGCTTCGGGCAATCTCGCCGCCACCGACTACACCGTGAAGGTTGAGATTCGGTCCTTTATTGCCGCTTCCAGCGTGGTGTTTGTGAAAGCCGGCGCTGCCAGCACCGTGGAATTGACGCTTGCTCCCGAGCCTGTCCAAGGAGTTGTGCCCCAGCAAGAAATTGATAACCTGCCCTTGCGCAGCCGCAACTTCCTCGAATTTCTGCAACTCGAACCTGGTGTCCAGAATCAGAGTGCAGGCACGTTAGCTCCCAACAAGAACGCCTTTTTTACGGTCTCTCTTTTCAGCCGCTTAGGGGACGCCACGCCCTTAGAAACCGATGGCTTAGACATCACCGACCGCACTTCCGGCGGCGTGGTACAGAATTTTCCTCCAAGCGCAGTACAGGAGTTCCAGTTCGGCGGATTGCTCGCTCCCATCTCGAACCAGTTCTACGCGCCCGGCGCCATCAATGTCGTTACCCGTTCCGGAGGCAACGATCTTCACGGAAGCCTGTTCGGTTTCTATGGCAATGGCGACATTCTTTCCGCCAGCTTGCCCGGCGGACATAGTAACAACTGGGGCCGCCAGCAGTACGGAGGCAATCTCGGCGGCGCGCTCGTTCCCGACAAGTTCTTCTTCTTCCTCGACGCCGAGCGCAACCGTCAGGATGTATCCAACCCAATTCTTCCGGCCGGA
>WNFY01020457.1_pt1 | contig 14102 bp, 20 predicted proteins | sample 5400091 | NCBI WGS metagenome assembly WNFY01 (sample SAMN13153364, study PRJNA577476) | soil metagenome | isolation source: 60 cm soil or saprolite under grassland replicate 1 | place: USA:California | collected 2016-06-15 | reverse complement strand
CGAGATCCTCCTTCTCCGATACGGACGGAGGAAGGATCGGCCCGAGCGGCCGCGTTATGCCGACCCAGCCGCCGAGGAACCCCTAGCCAGGCGGGCCATCCGCCTCGCGGGTCGGCACAACCCACAGGTCGGCACAATTGGCGTATCGCTCGGTGACGTGCCGAGCCGCCGGCAGCAGCTCTTCCAGCACTCCGAGGTAGGCCGGTGCTTTGTCGGTGGTGACCTCGACCGGCGGCGGGACCCGCCGCAATGCGCGGGTGAAGAACCGGCGAGCCGCCGCCGCGTCCCGCTTGTCTGCGGCCAGCACGTCGATGACCTGGCCGAACTGGTCGACCGCCCGGTACAGGTAGCACCATCGACCGCCGACCTTGATGTAGGTCTCGTCGGCACTGTTGCATTGGGCGTTCCCGCGTGATCTTGACGGTAAGATCTTCGGTCAGCGGGTCCCGCGAGCCGGGTCTGAGGGCTTCGGCGGGGCTCGTGGAGGCCGCGAAGTCGCCCGCGAAGGACGCTGCAAGTGGCCCGCGCCGGAAGATCTTCTGTCAAGATCACCGGCTGTCGTTCAATGCAACAGTGCCCCTGCCAGTGCTGGAACCGCCACCTGTCCCGCTGGCACCTCTACGGATCCCGGACGGCACCCTGACCGGCTACTGGGACCCAGCGCTGTGAAACCGCCTCCGCCCTGGGCGCCGCGCGCTCCCGCCCGACCAACCACCCCGCCCGCGACCGGAGAACACGCCCCGGTGACCGACATCGACCAGCTGCTGCAAGACAAGCTCACACCCGAGCAGCACGCCGCCGCCACCGCCACCGCCACCCAGCCGGAGGTCCTGGCGCTGGCCTGCGCGGGCTCGGGCAAGTCCCGCACTCTCGCCTACCGCATCGCGTTGCTCGTCGCGAACGGCGCGCATCCGTCCGGGATCGTCGCCTTCACGTTCACCGGGAAGGCCGCCGAGTCCATCAAGATCCGCGTCGCGGAGGCGCTGCGGGACGCCGGGCTGGACCGGCCCTCGTGGGCGCCATGTACGTGAGCACGATCCACGGCTGGTGCCGCATGATCCTCGGCTCCATCGACGCCGGCAACCGGCAGTACAAGGTGCTCGACGACAACCGCATACTCATGTACCTCATGTCCCGCCACCGCAGCTCGGCGCCCCGCAGCTGCGCGCCCTGCGGACCCGCCACCCGCGGGGACAGCGCGAGGCCCGGTACTTCGACACCCTCAAGGCGGTCTGGGAGGCGTGGAACCTCCTCAACGAGGAGATGCTGGCGGTCGACGACGTGGCGTCCGAGGACCCGGACCTGGCCACCGGGTTGCACAACCTTCGCGCGCTGCTGGACCGCGACCGCTTCATCGGCTTCTGCAGCATGGTCCGCCGGGTCGTGGACGCGCTGACCAACGGCGACCCGGCGGCCGAACGGGCGCTGACCGGCCTCGACCACCTGCTCGTTGGCCCCTCATGAGACAGCTTTCAACCCTGGGGACGACGTTGCCAATCTGCCCGGAGAGGCCGATAAACGGCAGAGTTAAGCCATTGCAGGATATGACAGTTTGCTCCTGGTTGCAATGTGCGGCAGCCATCGCGACTGGCCCTCCTAGCGTTGCGCCAACCACGGTGTGCCGGGCACGAATCACTCCTGCGGGCTGCCGGGCCGTGGGTTCCAGAGGATCTCCCATAGGTGTCCGTCGGGATCGCGAAAGTAGCCAGAGTAGATCCCCCATGGACGGTCGTGCGGTGGGTCGGTGAGCGTGGCTCCGGCGGCTTGGGCTTGGGCGAGCAGGGCGTCGACGTCGGCTTTGCTTGCGACCGTGTGTCCGATGCTGAACTCGCCGGTCTTCGGCGGACCGAGCGGGACCTTGGCGTCCTTCGCCAGCTCGGTGCGGGGGTAGATCGACAGGATCAGCCCGGCCTGTAGCTTGAACATCGCGATAGCCCCGGCCGGCTCGACATCGTTGCCGACGAATTCGGTGGCGACCACCCCGCGCGACTCCAATCCGAGTCCGTCTCGGTAGAAGTCAAGCGCCCGCTCCAGATCGGCGACAGCGAGCGTGATTATGTCGATTCGGGCTTCCATCTTCCGCCTTCCTTGTTGGCTTTTAGCGCTCCGCTAGCTAGGTCAACGCCGTGCGAGCGCAGTACCGCCACGACTCGTTGTGGGTCGTCCGGAGTGATCACCGGCTTCACCCGTTTGCTCACGTCGAGAACGAGCGCGACCCGTTTGTGAGGGCGCCTCCAATCGAGGCTGAACCAGCGGCGTGGGTCTGTCGTGCCCCAGATCCGCCACCGTCGGACCGCGCCGAGCCCGACCTGTCTGACCGAGCGGATCTGGCCGTAAGGAATGCTCTTCGGACGCAGGAACAGGTCGTACCTGCGGATTGCGAGTCCATCATCCGAGCACGCAATCAAGCCGTCGTCGTACTCCATCTCGTGGTTCGCCTCCAGTTCCGCGAATGTTTCCATATATGTGAACGTTAGCAGATTTGTGACTAGGTGTCTAGACTGCGTTTGTGGCCAGCGCTGACCTGCTTCTGCACCCGGTCCGGCTGCGCATCGTGCAGGCCTTCCTCGGCGACCGAGCGCTCACCACGACCCAGCTTCGGACTGAGCTCCCGGACGTGCCGGCCGGCAGCCTCTACCGGCACGTCGCCCGCCTCGTCGACGGCGGGGTGCTGGCCGTCGTCGGCGAGCGCCGCGTCCGCGGTGCACTGGAGCGCACCTACGTGTTGCGAGCGTCGGCCGCGCACCTCAGCTTGGACGAAATCGCCAGGATGACCCCCGACGAGCACCGTCAAGCCTTCCTGGCGTTCGTCGCCGGCCTGATCGGCGACGCCGACCGCTACCTCGCACGAGGAGACATCGACCCCCTCCGGGACGGGGCGAGCTACAACCTCGCGGCGATGCGGCTCGATGATGCCGAGTACGCCGAGTTCGTTCGCGACCTCGTCGCCGTCGTCCAACCCCGCCTCGCGAACCCCCCGAAGCCCGGCCGCACGCGACGGATCTTCGCGACCGTCCTGCTACCCGCGACCGACTCCGAAACCCCTTGACACCGCGGAGGTAGACCGTGGCGCGCTGCCGCTTCGCCGTCGCCGTCCTGTTCGGCGAGATCGGCGACCGGCGCGGCGAGGCCCGCGCGCTCGGCAACCTCGGGATCGTCCTGTGGCGGCGCAGCCGCGCCGAGCAGGCCGCCGACACCCTGGTGCGGGCCCGCAGCATGTACCGGGAGAACGGCGACCGTGCCGGCGAGGCCGAAGCGCTCGACCACCTCGGCCTGGTCTACGACCGGCAGGGCCGGCACCGGGCGGGCCGCCGAGCACCACCAGCAGGCTCTCGACCTCTTCCGGGCACTCGGCTACCAGGTGGGCGAAGCCGCCGCACTGAACAACCTCGGCGTCGCCTATGCGGGACAGGGCCGCTACGAGCAGGCCGCCGAGCACCACCGCCGGGCCCTCGGCCTCTTCCGGGCGACCGGCCACCGGGACGGGGAAGCCGACGCGCTCACCAGCCTCGGCCTCGTCGACCGGCGGCAGGGTCGCTACGAGCTGGCCGCGGAACACCACCGGCAGGCACTTGCCCCGCCACCGGGAGATCGGCGACCGCGGCCGGGAAACGGTGGCGCTGAACACCTCGGCGAGGTCCTGCAGGCGACCGGCCACCCCGACCAGGCCCGCGTCCAGCACGCCGCCGCGCTCGATCGCACCGGCGAGAGACGTTCAGTCACGTGCTCAAGGCAACAATCCGGGGGCGCCTGTCATCCGACCGCGGCGTCGGGCTACGGGACGGGCTCGAGGCACCAGCGTGGAACGACGTCACCGGACCACCACAGCCCAATTTTCAGCCCGTCCAGGGCGGCCCGCCAGAGGCCATGATCGGCTACGGGGGGAAGCCCAGCTGCGCGGAGTCGTAGCCGGCGTCGAACACACTCAGACCCGAATCCACGAGTAACAGGCCGGGCTGATCTTCGACTGATGTTGTTGATCTTTTGGGTGTTGTTTCCGTGTCGGGTCATGCTGCCGGCCCGGGTTGGTCGCGCCGGGTTCGCGGGTTCCGGTAGTTGACGGGGCCTGCGCCGATGGTCAGGTAGGTGTGGGTAGGGCGCGCAGGCGGGCGAGGATCTCGGCCAGGAGGTGCCGGCCGGAGGGTAGCCGCAGGGTAAGTCCCCGGGCATGGCGGACCAGACGGCCGGGGACTGCGACCAGGCGCCAACGCAGGGTGGCGATCATGGCCTTGCCGTCCCGGCGGGTGGTGGCGGTCAGTTGGTGCAGCCAGCCGGCCATGGTGGCGGCCAGCAGCGCGCCCCACATCCAGGCGTGGTTGACCTCGGGGTAGCCCGACGGTAGGTGGCGCAGTGCCGCGCCGTGTTTGCTGTCCCGGAAGATTCTCCGCGGGTCAGCCCTTGTTGTGAAGCCGTGTTCTCCGCGTTTGCGCAGCTCAGAGGCTGATGGGTGAACGTTATCGGCTGCAATAGGTGTGGTGCAAGTGGCTAGTGGGTTCTCTCCTGTTGGCGGGTTGGGGCGTTGATGCGGGCCATGAGTTCGCGGTTGGCGGCGCGCGCGGCGGCAAGGTCCTCGTCGCGTTCTTCGAGTTGTAGGCGTAGGTCGGCTGCCTGCTGTTCGAGGTGGGTGATCTGCTGCCGGAGGAGGTCGATGTCGGCTGGGGCGCCGAGCCCGGACTCGCGCCAGGCTTGCTCGCCGAGGGCTTCGGATTGGCGCTTCTCGAGGTGCTGGTTGCGGGCGTGGAGCCGGTGGGCGCGTTCGTGGGCGGCGAGCAGGTCGGCCTGCAGCGAGGCTCGGCTGACCGCCGGGCTGGTGCTCTGGCCGGTGGCGGGTGGTTCGGTTTCGGCGGTGTGGATTTTGGTGAGGAGGTCGCGGTGGCGGTAGAGGAAGCTGCGGTCGACCCCGGCGGCGCGGGCGATGGTTGACACGCCGATCTCGGCGCCGTCGGCGATGGCGCGGTCGAGCGCGGCCAGGACGCGCTGCCGGCGGCGAGCGGACTCGGCGTGCCGCCCGTCGACCATGCCTTGGACTCGGGTTTTCGTGGCGGTAGCGGCGCCGTCGGTGGTGGTGCTCACGCGGTGGCCTCCGAGTTGGTCGAGGTCAGGGATGCGGGCGTGGTCGGCCGGATGGTGGGCATGCCGAGGGTGATGGTGTGGGCGGCGCGGCGACGGCGCACCGCGGTGACGGCGTGGTCGATCTGGGCTCGTTCGGCGTCGTCGAGTCCGGCGAGGTCGCCCTTGATGCGGTTGATCAGCCGGCGGATCCGGGTGATCTCTTCCTCGGTGGGGGTGGCGTCGGCGCGGGCCCATTCGTCGAGGCCGGGCACGGCGGCGGCCAGTCGTTCCCGGGTGCGCAGCAGGTCGTCGAGGTAGGCGGTGAGGTCGGGCAGGAAGGCGACGTCGGTGCGGAAGTGGTCGCAGCCTGCGCATCGGAAGCGGACGGGGCAGGCGCCGCCGCCGGCTTGCACGTTGGACGGTTCGGCGCACTTGCCGTAGGGGACGGCGACCTCGCCGACCGCGTAGCGGGCGTGTTCGGAGTCGAGCAGGGCTTGGGTGTCGCGCCAGATCCGGGTGCCGTGCCGGTCGAAGCTGAGCGCGGTCACGGTGTCGACGGCGGCGCGGCGGCGGTCTTCCCCGACTCGGTAGTAGCGTCGGGTGACGTCTAGGGTGCGATGGTCGAGCAGCGCGGAGAGCACGTCGATGGCGACACCGGCGTCGGCGTGGCGTTGGGCGTAGGTGTGCCGGTAGGCATACGGCACGATCTTGGACCTGTCGAACTCGGTGCCGTCGTCGCGTCGCATGGCCGGGAGCTGGTCAACCCAGGTTCGGTGCCGCATGTCCAGCAGCCCGCCGCTGATGGCCCGCCGCCCGGCGGGGTTGGCGTGCGGCGTGGGCAGCAGGACCAGTTCCGCGAGCGGGGTGTCGGGGAAGCGGTCGCGGACCCTGGCCTGCTGGGCGGTGATCAGGTCAGCGGTGGCTTGGCTGATCGGCAACCGGCGGTCCCGCCGGTAACGTTTGTGGTTGTCATAGACCAGCACGGCGGCGCCGTCCGGGTCGCGGCTTCGACAAGTCCCAGCGCAGACGCAGGATCTCCTCCGGCCGCCGGCCGGTGTCCATGAGCAGCTCGATAGCGAGCCGGATTTCCTGGCCGGACGGGCCGCGGTCGAGCAGCGGTAACTGCGCACACAGCTGCCGCATGACGGCCGCGGGCAGGTCCCGGCCGGTTCACCGCGTTCGGGCTCGGCGGGAATGTCGCCGGAGGCGAGGATGAAGTCCTCGCCCAGCCCGACGGCCGGACCGTCGGGGCGGGTCAATCCCAGTGCCCGGATCCGGCCAAGGATCCGCTTGACGTCCCGGCAGATCCTGGCGCGCGACTCGAGGCTGCACTCGCCGGCCGAGACCAGGTAGGCCAGCCGGTGCAGGAACGATTCGAGGTCCGTGCGGTCCAGGGCGGCGGGGTGGTCGCCGTGGTCGGCGCGGTTGACGCGCAGGCTTCGCGACAGGCGCGCCATGCTCCCGACCAAGCCGCGCATGACCCGGCCGGAGCCGTTGCCCCGGCGCCGCGGCAACTCGTCGGCGGCCCACCGTTTGGTCGCCTCTCGCAGCCAGGGCTGGGAGACGGCGGTGAAGCTCAGCCGCCCGCCCAGCCCGAACACCGCCAACTCCCACGCGTCCTTGACCCTTTCCGACTCCGGGTCGGTCAGAGCGAGCCGGGCATGGCGGGCCAACGCGTTCAGCACCGTGCGCTTCTCCCGGCCCACCGTGCCCGGCGCAGCCTCGGCCGGCAGCTCCACCGTCGCGGCCTGCGAGCGGCGCAGGTCCTCAACGACCGCACGCAACATCTGGATGCGGGTATGCGCTCCGGTCCGGGTGCGCTGCTGCAGCCCGTAGAGCACCTGGGCGGTGATCAGCGGCGGCATGCCCGCCAGGCTGACCTGACCGGTGACCACGAGAGGCGATGTGGTCAGCCGCCACCGCGCTTCGTCCAGCCCGGGATCGGCATGGTATTCCCGCAGCCACCGAGTCTGGTGAGGCTCGCAGTAGGCGACCCGCCCGCCGCTGCGTTCTCGGGGACACGCCACCACCTGACAGACGCCGAACGGGATGAGAGCGCGACGTGCCGGGGCGGCGGCGTATTCCTCCACCGACATCCCGCGTTGCAGCTGGCCGGTGCGGTGTGCTCGGCACAGGCCGTGCGATCCGGGGCTGCGCTGGCAACCCGGCACCGCGCATGCCACGGCCCCGGACGTCTGGCCTTCCGGCTCCTGCCAGCCCAGCCGCGGATGATCGGCTGGCGGGGCCAGGACCTGACCGGCGACATCCCACCCGCATTCGGCCACGAACCCAGGCTCGACGAGCCTGGCCAACCGCGTCGCCTGCTCCTCGACGACACGGCCGGGACCGAACACATGCGACACCACCTCACCGGCCGGCGCCTGCGGCCGGACGACCCGCATCACCACCGCGCCGGTCACGTGCTCACCGCCGGCTGCTCGCGGGGGCTGGGCACCGCGTCCACCGCGGCTCGCAGCCGGGACGGGTCGGGATGCACGTACACACCAGCGGAGGACACCGCAGCGTGACCGAGCAGATCGGCGACCACATCGATGCCGGCCCCAGCGTCAGCGAGGTTGCTGCCGCAGGCATGCCGCAGCTGATGCGGGCGAACCGGCGTGTCCAACCCGGCCCGGCGGGAGGCCGCGGCCAGCAGCGCCCCGACTGTGTCCGGGCACATCGGCGCCCCGACCGGACCGCGGAAGAGGTTGACGAACACGAAATCGCTGCCCGCGGCCCGCGTCACCGTCATCCGCTCGAGCTCGTAGGTGTCAAAGGCCTGCACGACCAGAAAATCCAGTGGCACCGCCCGCTGTCGCCGCGACTTGGCCCACGCCCCGGATTGTTCTCCCGGCGCACCACATGCAGATGCGCCCGGGACACCGCACAACCCAACGCCCGCGAGTCCACCACCAGGTGCACATCCGAGCGGCGCAGCCCACACAGCTCGCCGCGGCGCAGCCCAGCACGGGCCATCAGCAACACGATCAGCCGGTCCCGCGCCGAGCGGCACGCCCGTATCAGCGCCACGATCTCGGCGTCGCTGGCCCGATCCACCGTTGTCTCCGGTTCACGCAGCCGATGCCGGACCCGCATCCGCCAGGCCATCCGGCCTTCCTCGCCCCGAGCCGCCGCGGGAAGGTCACGATCGTCGGCGACCTCGTACAACACCGACACCAAACCCGCCGGAGCCTGCCCCGCGGCGACCGCATGCACCACCATTCCCCGCACCGCGGTCAACACAGCGTTGATCCGCGACGGTGACCGGGCCGCCGCCGCGCCCGGGCCGGCCATCACCACCGCCAACCCGGTACCGACCGCCTCGACACCCGAGGCCTGCGCTCCCGCGTGGGCCAACCACGTCACAAACAAGCCGAACCGCTCGACCCCGCCCTGCCAGCTGCGACCCGTTCCCGAACACCACCGCAGGAACAACGCGATCGCATGCGCATACGCCTTCGTCGTGGACTCCGCGCCGTCGCGGCCGAACCGCAGATGCCGCAGGAACCCATCGGCCACACCGACCACCCGAAGATCCTCATCCAGCACCGTCCAGTACCGCTGACCGGACGGCAACCTCACCGGGAATGCCCGCACTCGACTTCCTCGCTCTCGGATGGACAGTCGTCAACGACTACCAGCCACGAGCACCACACCCACGGAGAACCGCCGCGCTACCGGCTCAACCACCCGGCGCGCTGGTCGGGATGCAGGGTGCGCCGGCGGCGGGAGCGGGGGTCGGCCGAGACCTGCCCGGCGGCGACATCGAGGCGGACCCGGCGGACCAGCAGTCGGGTGTCCGCCGGCCACCAGTCGGGGCGGTAGTAGGCGACGGCGACCTGCGCGCCGGGCATGTCCAGGGCGTCGGTCCAGTCGATCTCTGCGATACCGTCGAGCATCCTGCATAGTGGAGCGATCCGTTTGGCCCCGATCGCGAACTGGATGTTCTCGGCGTGCGCGGCGCGGGCTAGCTCGCCGGCGAAGTAGCCGGCATCGGCGCGCATCCGCACCCGCCCAGCCCGGGTGGCCCGCCGGGAGAGCGGCCAGCGCACGGCGCAGCAGCCCGGGGGCATGTCGGCGGGGGTCGACGTCGCCGGCCAACAGGTCGGCCGCCAGCACGGTGCCGGTCTGCGCCCAGGTGGCCACGTGCGGGCGGGCCGCTGATTCCCCACGCCGACGCTTGTGGCACAGCCCTTCAAGAATCTACTCGCAGCCGATCCCGTCCCCGTCCCGGTCCAGACCGAACGGATCTGCCGGCAACACCCTGATCGGCCCGTCTACGTAGTTGGGTCCGTCTCCAGATCCTCCCGCGCAGTCATAGTCCCCGATGCCGTCGTGCAGGCACACGTCCGGATAGGCGGGATCGCAGTTTCGCACGGGGGCGGCAGTCGTCGTGGGAATACGTCGCGGGGTCGTCGGGGCTACCGTCCGAGGCCTGGTCGTGGGCGCAGCCACAGTGGTTTTGGGCCGCGTCGTGGCGATCGTGGGCGCAGCACTGGTGCTGGTAAAGGTGGGTGCGGTCGTGGCAGGGGAGGTCGTGGGCGAGGTCGGGGTGCCCTCGCCGCCGCATGCCCCTGACGTTGCTGCCAGCAAGACGGCGAAGACACCAAAACGAATTCTGCTACCGTAGCCCGCAATGCAATGGTTCATCCAAGTCCTTCCCAGTATCGTGAGGCCACCGGGCCGCCCCGGCCGACCGGGAATGATAGAGCCTCGGTGCGTCCAATATGGCTCGACGTGCATATTGGGCGATTCAGGCCCGGCGAGGCGCGCCCAGCTGGTCACCGTATGGGCCGTAACTCAGGCCAAGTGCGATGATGGAAGGCGGGTCGAGAGGGGTCGAGAGCCGTCGCACACCGGAGCTGTGATGCCAGACCGTCGACCCCTCACGCCCGACCAGCACGCACACATCGCGCTGCACGCCCGGCGTGCTCGCGATCGAGGTCGTCAAGCACCGCACCACGGTGCATCCGCCACCCCCCGATCCGGTTGAACATGCCGGAGACCCGCTGACTCACTCCGGCGCGACGCCGCGAACGGCCGCTCATCAGCAAGGTCGTGCGGCGAGCGGATCTGGCCGTTCCTGGGTCGTTCGACGGCGATGATGCTGTTCGAGCGTCGGGTTGGCGGGGGCTGGCTTGTCCCGCGGCCGACGGCCCGGATTGTGCTCGCCGGTGGGAGCCTGAGCCGGCGGGTCTGGCGCCTGCTGCGACGGTCGCCGGTATCAGGTTACGGGTGGGGCGACCAGCTGGGGCCCGCCGAGCAGCCGCTCCCGGCCGAAGAAGCCGATCAGCAGCAGCGCACCGGCGATCATCGGGAGGGCCGCGCCGGCGGTGCCCCAGCCGTTCTCGCCAGCCTCGATCAGGCCGTACGTCACCGCGACCAGCCCGGTGGCGGAACCGAGCATGCCGACTGGGTCGGGCGCCGGCCGGCGCGGGACTGGGGGATCAGCGCCAGGGTGGCCAGCATGCCGACGACCACCGCCGGGGCGTTGATCAGGAAGACCCAGCCGCAACCAGCGGCAGGCCACGCCAGCGAGGCCACCGCCGGGATTGCCGCCCCGCTGCCTGACCCGGCATGCGCGTCCTGACCGCCCACCTGCATCCCAAGCACCAGGCATCCATCCGCGTCGCCGAACGGCTCGTGCTCATACCACGGAAGTCGTGGTCGACCGCGAGACCTGCCGGACCACCACCCTCGACTCCCAGCAGACCCGCAGCCTCGAAGCCCGCCAGCCGCGTGGACCGCCGCCATCCCGACCAACCTGCCGGTGCCCGCTCGCTACCGTTGATCTGGTGGAGCCGTGGGACCGGTCTGCCCCCGGCGTCCTGTGCCTGCCCTCGGGACGGCTGGTAAGGGGACGCGGGCTCAGGCACGGGCTGCCCGCTGGGCAACTCCCCCAGTTTGGGCTGTACCTGCAGGGCAAACCACCGCCGCCCGTCGCCTGGGACTCGCGGTGGTTGCGGTGGCCGGACTGGTGGCTGCCCGCCGATCCAGTCCAGGCCCGACACGCCCTCGCCGACCTGTGGCAGCGGGCCGCCCATGAGCGGGTCGAGGTAGCCTGCAGCGGCGGGCAGGGCCGGACCGGCACCGTACTGGCCTGCCTGGCCATCCTCGATGGCGTGCCCCACGACCAAGCGGTCGGCTACGTGCGCGAGCACTACAACTCGCGGGCAGTCGAGACTCCCTGGCAGCGCCGGTTCGTCACCCGCTACCAACCGTGACTTGGAACAGCTTGCCAGCCAACGACTAGCCCCCCGCGCCGCATGCGCTCACGGCGGCAAAGTCGGATGTCGAGAGTCGGTTGACGCGCGGCATGAATATGCAATTTCGAGCGCTCGGCGGTTGAATGCGTGCCGCGGCGGCGGGTCATTTACTCGGTTCGCCTCGTCGACTGGCTCCCAGGGCGCTCGCTGCGGTGGGCTACGCCGGCTTAACCGTAGGCGGCGCGAGGACGGGGACCGCGCGCCGCCACAGGTCCCGGCTGCCCATCAGCCACGATGCGCCGAATGCCCAGATCGAGACAACCTCGCCGACGTAGAGGGGTGTACGTTCGCCGAGATCCCAGTGCGTGAGGGCGCCAACGGCGACCAACACAACCGCCGCCACGATGACGAGTCCGCAGATCCGCTGGAACCAGGCCACGCCGCCGTTCCCCGCCCTTTGCTCGCGATAGGCGAAGTAGAAACAGATCGCGGCGAGGCTGAGGATGAAGACGGCTGCGCAGACAAAGTGGATCGTCGCCACGGGCGTCTCGCCCAGCCGCTGCTGGACTGGCGAGCAGCCCGGAGGCTCCGGGCTGGTGCCGCACAGCGGGGCACCGTCCGGAAGATTCGGCCGGTCGGTCGGGAAGAACACCACGCCGAGCACGGCGATGCCCGCCACCAGGCTGAGCCACCAGTCCGGCCGCTTGACCTGCCCAGCCATGTACGTGATCAGCAGCAGACCGACCACACAGAGAGCCCCGACGAAGATGTCACGCATCGAGGTGTGGTAGAAAGCGCTGATCGACCCCCGTACCTGCACCCCGCCGCCCAGGAAGACCGCCTCGCCGAGGATGAATGCGAGCGGGAGCAGGATCCCGATGACACCGACGACGGTTCGGATCAGCAGGTATGACCGGGCGTAGAGCACGGCCGGGTCCCGGAGGTTGGACAAGTCGATGGGACGGACGAAGCCGTCGGGCAGTCGCAACATTGCACCCTCCAGTGGAGATCGGGTCCCACCTCATCGGAGGAGTGCGGGCCCGGTTTCGTACGTCCACGGACGACAAGCTGTCGTCGGCGCCGCCACCGGCCCTCGCGACCGGCGCCGGGCAGCGCACCTCGGTCAGCGCGGCAGCATGTCCGGGACCGTTCGGTGAACCGGGCCAGTGCGCCGCCGCGGCCACCCGCTGCGGATCCGTGCGCACCGCCGGCTCGTCTTTCGGCAACAACCGCGTGAACGTCGTCTCGCCACGGTCCGTGCCCGCCGCCGATTACCCGCAGTGGCCCAGATGGAGGAACGTCGCCCGAGCAGACGGCGGCAAGACAGTGCGGGGCCGCCCCGCGTTGGCCGACACTCCAGATGACGATGCTGCGTCACTCGGGCTGAGCGTCGAGATGGCCACGAGCAGTCTCGCCGACGCCATCCGACCGCGACATGGCGGTGAGGACGCGCTGTGGTGGCGGACGGGGTGACGGAGCCGAACGCCGGCGTCGGTTCGGGCGGTGCAGCCGGCCGTCGAGACCGGCCGGGGGCCTTCGTCGGTCGGTCAGCGGATGACGGTAACGCCGGTGCCTGCCGCAACCGTGGAGCCGTGCAGCGACCAGAGCATTTTCGTGGGGCCTGCCGGAACATCCGTGCCGACGTCGAGCCGCATGGCGAACCGCACCGAGCCGAAGGCTGGGACGACCGGCCTGGTCTGGCAGTTGAGCCGGTAGTCGGCGCGGGTGCGGCCGAGGGCCTCTGTGTAGGCCGGGCACGGGTCGAGCGTGATATCCGCTGGCCCGGTGTTGGCTAGCTCGACGACGTAGTCGAACGGCTGGCCGGCGTGCGCGGTCGCCGGTAGGCCTTCCAGCCGCGCTTGCAGCGTGGGCCATGGCTCGGGCGGCTCCGGCGGCGGCTGCACTGGCCGGTACCAGGTGCCGATGCGGAACGGGCAGGAGGAGCCGAGTCGGTCGGCGATGTCGAAGGTGGCGCCGTCGGGGAGCCGGATCTGCACTCGGCGGTAGGTGGTGGTGCTGGCGGGGGCGCCGCCTTCGCAGGTGTAGGACGTCTCGATGGTGAGTACTGCCTGCTCCCGGGGGTCGATGGTGGCCGGCCGCTGTTGTGTCTGCGGCGGGTAGTCGAAGAAGGTCCCGTGCTCGGCCGCGATGGGTACCCGGGCGCCGGTGGCGGTAAGTCCGGTCAGCTGGGGGGAGCCGGAGAGGGTGCATCGGCTGCGGCCGGTGTTCTGCACGTGCACGAAGGCGCCGGTGCGGCCGGTCGCGCCCTCGCCTTCGACGCCGACCAGCCGTAGGTCCGCGCCGTGGCAGGCCGCGGCGGTGGGCCGGGCGGGCACGGCCGACGGCGGCGGAGGACTGTACGGCGCGACCGGCGCGTCCAGCCAGGGCACGACGCCGGGGGAGGCGGGCGAGGTGTCCCGGGTGAGCACCGCTGCCACCCCGGCCACCGCGACAACCGCCAGCACCGCAGCCGCGGCGGCCGCCGCGCGGCGCCGGGCCCGCCGTCGTGCCATCCCGGTGCGCACCCGTTCGACGAGGTCCGGCGGAGGGGTGGGTGACCGCCGCGGGTCGCGGAGCACCCGCCGCAGGTCCTGCTCGAGCCGGTCGATCACCGCCCACCTCCGGCCGTCAACGCCTGCCGCAGCCGGGCCAGCGCCCGGGAACCGTTGCTCTTCACCGTGCCCACCGAGCAGTCCAGCACTCGCGCCACCTCGACCTCGGTGAGGTCCTCGTAGAAGCGCAGCACGATCACCGCCCGCTGCCTCGGTGGCAGCGTCGCCAGCAGCCGCCACAGCGTCTCGTCGGGCCCGCTCGCCGGCGGGGTGTCGTAGCCGGCCTCCGGCA
>WNFY01004080.1_pt1 | contig 14102 bp, 11 predicted proteins | sample 5400091 | NCBI WGS metagenome assembly WNFY01 (sample SAMN13153364, study PRJNA577476) | soil metagenome | isolation source: 60 cm soil or saprolite under grassland replicate 1 | place: USA:California | collected 2016-06-15 | reverse complement strand
GCGAAAGCGCGATCGTGCACGACTTGTTTGATGCTTGCGCCCGTCGAGGCGATTTGCGCCGCCAAATCGGCGAGGCCACCAGGCCGATCGCTGATCACTGCGGTGAATCGGCCAAGGCGACCGTCCGCGACCAGACCGCTCTCAATCACGCGACTAAGCACGTTCGGATCGATATTGCCGCCACAGATTAAAAGCACCACGCGCTTTCCTGCGAATTGTTTTAATTTTCCAGACATGCACGCTGCGAGCGGCGTGGCAGCGGCTCCTTCGACCACGCTTTTTTCCAATTCGACAAGCCGCAGAATGGCCAAAGCGATTTCCTCCTCAGTCACAGTGATGACGAGATCGACAAGGGGTCGCGCGATCTGAAACGCATTGGTCCCGACCTGCGGAATGGCAAGCCCGTCTGCAAGCGTCGGGTGCATAGTGATTTTCGTTGGTTTCCCTGCCGCAAGCCCAGCGGAGAAGCTCGCCACATTCTCCGCTTCAACGGCTACAGTCTTGACGTTCGGTCGCAGCGTTTTGATGGCCAGCGGTCTGGTCGCGGACGGTCGCCTTGGCCGATTCACCGCAGTGATCAGCGATCGGCCTGGTGGCCTCGCCGATTTGGCGGCGCAAATCGCCTCGACGGGCGCAAGCATCAAACAAGTCGTGCACGATCGCGCTTTCGCTTCTCCGAAATCTGTTCCATGAAGGAGGACATTCGCACCAAGTTGCTGGCAGGTGCTCACTTTGATAAGCGGAGCGAATTTTGGCATCAGGACTGTAGCGGAAATTCCGAGCAAGCGGCCTTGATAAGCGAGCGCTTGAGCGTGATTGCCTGCGGAAGCAGCGATGACCCCGCGTTTCTGTTGGTCGGGCGATAATTGCGCGAGTGCGTTTCGCGCGCCGCGTTCCTTGAAGCTTCCTGTCCGCTGCAGGTTATCCAACTTGCAGAAGATCTCCATGCCCGTGATTTCGCTCAGCGGAATAGAAGGCGGGCACGGCGCATAGTAGACCGCACCGGTAATGCGTTTTTGTGCCGCCTTGATATCTTGGAACGTTACCAAGCGTTTAACTTTCGAGCGCTGCCTGCGCGGCAGCTAATCGCGCAATCGGAATCCGAAAGGGACTGCAACTAACATAATCCAAACCGAGCCGGTGACAGAATTTGACACTCGCCGGCTCGCCGCCGTGCTCCCCGCAAATTCCCAGTTTGATATCCGGGCGCGCCTTGCGGCCGAGGTCGCAAGTAATTTCCATTAAGCGTCCGACGCCCTTCTGATCGATCGACGCAAATGGATTTGTATCCACGATATCCAACTCAGCATAGGCAGGAAGAAAACTCGCAGAATCGTCCCGGCTCATTCCGAGAGTCGTCTGTGTGAGATCGTTTGTGCCGAAGCTGAAAAACTCCGCATCCCGCGCGATTTGATCGGCCACGAGCGCAGCGCGTGGGATTTCAATCATCGTCCCGACAAGATAATGAAATTTTGTTTTCTTTTCTTGCGCCACTTCGTTCGCTACGCGGCGGACGATGTCAATTTGCAGCTTTAGCTCGCGCGGAAATCCTACTAGCGGAATCATGATCTCGGGACGGACCTTAATTCCTTTGGCTTGGACTTCCGCTGCGGCTTCAAAAATTGCGCGCGCCTGCATCTCCGAAATTTCCGGGTAAACAATGCCGAGCCGGCAACCGCGGTGACCAAGCATGGGATTAAATTCGTGCAGCTCATGCACGCGACGCGCGATGTGTTCTACGGCCAGGCCGAGTTTGTTCGCGAGCTCACTCTGTTGGGCGTGATCGGCAGGCAAAAATTCGTGGAGCGGTGGATCGAGAAAACGAATCGTCGCAGGCAAACCCTTTAGTGCTGTGAAGATACCAATGAAATCGCCGCGCTGATAGGGAAGCAGTTTTGTCAGAGCGCGTGCGCGTTCCTCCTTTGTGCCGGCAAGAATCATCTCTCGCATCGCGTCAATTCGATCGCCTTCGAAGAACATGTGCTCCGTTCGGCAAAGCCCGATTCCCTCCGCGCCGAACGCAACTGCGTTGGTTACCTGCTCGGGCGTATCGGCGTTTGTGCGCACGCCCAGCGTCCGGAATTCATCCGCCCACTTCATCAACTTCGCGTACTCCTGATAAGTGATGCTTTTCTTAGGGTCGAGCGACCGGCCGACGAGCACCTGCACAATCTCCGACGGCGCCGTGGCGACTTCGCCGGCAAAAACGTCTCCGGCAGTTCCATCGATGGAAATGTAATCTCCACGATTCAGGGTCGTGCCGTTCGCGCTGAGCGTGCGCTTTTTATAATCGATTTGGATGCCAGTCGCGCCGCACACGCACACTTTTCCCATTTGCCGAGCGACCAGGGCCGCATGTGAAGAAACGCCGCCACGCGACGTAAGAATTCCTTCAGCGGCGATCATGCCGCGCAAGTCTTCCGGCGACGTTTCAATGCGGGCGAGCACAACTTTCTCGCCTTTTTCAGCGCGAAGCACGGCTTCCTCGGCATTAAAAACGATACGGCCGCATGCCGCGCCTGGTCCAGCCGGCAAGCCGCTGCCGATTTTTTTTGCGACGTGGACCGATTGCCGATCGAAGATCGGCGCCAGAAGGTGAGCGAGCGAATCTGCCGGAATACGGCGCACCGCGTCTTTTCTGGTTATTAGCTTTTCACCGACCATGTCGACGGCGATACGCACCGCAGCGTGGCCAGTGCGCTTCCCATTTCGCGTCTGCAAGATGCAGAGGCGATTTTCCTCCACGGTAAACTCGAGGTCCTGCATGTCTTTGAAGTGGTGTTCAAGAAGGCTGCGCACTTTCATCAGCTCTTTGTGCGCTGCGGGCATTTCCTTTGCGAGATCGCTGATTGGATGCGGCGTGCGCACACCGGCAACGACGTCTTCGCCCTGCGCGTTGATTAAATATTCGCCGTAGAAAACTTTTTCGCCGGTCGCTGGATCGCGCGTAAAAGCCACTCCAGTGGCGCTGGTTTCGCCCATGTTCCCAAACACCATTGTCTGAACGTTGACCGCCGTTCCCCACTCGTGCGGGATTCCATATTTTCGCCGATAAACGATCGCGCGATCATTCATCCAAGATCCGAACACCGCCCCAATGGCTCCCCAGAGCTGCTCATTCGGATCTTGCGGAAACGATTTGCCAGTCCGCTCCTTGATCAACGCCTTGAAACGTTGCACAAGCTCTTTCAAATCGCCGACCGTTAATCGGACGTCTGGAAAATCGTGCTTTCCGTAGCGTTCGTCCTTCAGGCATTCAATCACAGCTTCGAACGGCTCATGATCTTCGCCTGGCCGTTTCTGAACGCCCATCACCACATCGCCGTACATCTGCAGGAAGCGCCGATATGAATCATATGCAAAACGCGCATTGTTCGTCTTTTTCACCACGATCTCGACGACATCGTCGTTCATTCCGAGGTTCAAGATGGTGTCCATCATTCCCGGCATGGAATCGCGCGCGCCTGACCGCACTGAAACAAGCAATGGCCGTTCTTTGTCGCCGAATTTCTTGTCGACCGATTTCTCGACTTTTGCGAGCGCAGCGGCGACCTCCCTTTTCAACTCGGGCGGGTACGTGCGGTTATGAGCATAAAAGTAACTGCATACCTCCGTCGTTATTGTGAATCCCGGCGGCACAGGCAGACCTATGCGCGTCATCTCGTGGAGATTTGCGCCTTTGCCGCCCAGCAACGATTTCATGGTCCCTGATCCGTCAGCGTGGCCGTCGCCGAAGTAATAGACATAGCATCGCGTTTTCTTTCTTTTTTCACGAACTTCTGTGCGCGCGTGCGATGAGGATCTTGCTCTCGTGCGCTGGATCTTTTTTCGTCTGCTGGCTTTTAGCTTCGTGATCATGATTCAGATGCCCCGACGAGCATCAGTGGGGCGAAGCGCCAAACTAGTTTCGGGTGTCTCGGTGTGTCAACGTGCGAAGCGAACAAACGCAAGCGGCTGTAACAACGTGCGCCACCAATCGACGCGGCGAAAAAGGCGGATCATCGGCATGTACGGCGCAACGCAGCCGAACCGGCTGCCTCCATAGAAGTCAACCAGCAGTCCAGCGGTTAAGCTATCGCGCCGTTGTTATTTGTCAGAACTTCAGCAATCGTCGCCGTAAAGTCATCGACGCCGGTACTCGGCACGATGATGCTGTTGCGGCGGCCGTGAGCTTCCTCAGTGATGCGCAAGAATCTCCCCCGGTCGTTTTCGCGGAGCTCCACGTAGAAATGCTTGCGCTCAATCTGCAGTTCTTTCGCCTCGATGATGTTATCCATTTTTCCTTGAGGCCGCCGACTCTATCCCATTCGGATCGTCGAATGGAAGAAAAATCCGCAGGATTTATGCAAATTTCTTGGCTACCGCTGTTAGCCGCCCCTGGGGTGAAAATCGAGGGTTGAATCCTCCATTGGCGGCCATGTCGTGATGCCCATCGGTTGCGGTGCTCCCCGCCCAATCTACAATCTCCTGCGCGTGTTCGACCGAACGCGCTCGAGCATGCCCCAGCCAACCGATTCCAGCTCTTACCGAACACCGGAAAGCCAACGGCCAGCCGTTCCGTTGCCGATTGAAGGGGAGCGGCGCCTGCATGATCCGTACGCGGCCTTTCGCTTTGGGGATTTCAGCCTGTTTACAGCCGGAAATTTACTCTCGATCACGGGCCGCCTGATGCTTGCCGTGGCGGTGGAATGGGAAATTTATGCCCGAACCCATTCGGCGACCGCGCTCGGGCTGGTTGGACTGGTTATCGTAGTTCCAGTGGTTGCGCTGTCTCTGCCCGCCGGACATTTAGCGGACCGGTTCAGTCGAAAACACATCATTCTGATTTCACAAATCTTTAGCGCCATCACTTCAGTTGCGTTGGCTCTGGTCTCTTGGATGCATCTTTCTATTCCTCCTATCGCGCCGCTGCTCGCGGGCAATCACTGTCTGGCTGCGATCGCGACCATTTTCGAGCGACATCATCCGAGGTTTCATTTTGATGACGCATCCGTCCCGCTGATTTATCTGCTTCTTTTTATCGGAGCAACGGCGCGCACATTCAGTTGGGCGGCACGAAGTTCATTTTTTCCGACCTTGATTCCTCGTGATGCGTTTGCGAACGCGGTCACCTGGAACAATAGCATTTTTCAAATTGGTTCGGTTGTAGGGCCGGCTCTCAGCGGATTGCTGGTCGCGTATATCGGATTCCCGTTCGTGTATCTGTTAGATGCGCTGTGCGCCATTGTCTTTTTCCTTCTGGTCTTTCTGATCCGTCGCAGCAAACAGGTCCGCGATCGAAGTGAAGCGAGCACGTGGAAAAGTCTCGTTGCCGGAGTCCGATTCGTGTTTCGCAGAGAAGTCATCCTGGCAACAATCACCCTGGATCTATTCGCGGTATTGCTCGGTGGCGCCACCGCACTGATGCCGATTTTCGCCGATCAAATCCTGCACGTTGGACCGGTCGGGCTGGGTTGGATGCGGGCCACGCCCGCGGTTGGCGCGTTTGCCACAGCGCTGGCGGTGGCGCATCTCCCGCCGATGAGACAGGCCGGCAGAACCCTGCTGTGGTGTGTTACTGGGTTCGGGATCGCGACCATTCTTTTCGGCTTGTCGAAGGTATTCTGGGTATCGCTCGGCTTATTGTTTCTTGTTGGCGCATTTGACAGTGTGAGTGTGATCATTCGCGGTTCTATTGTGCAGCTGGTCACGCCCGATGAAATGCGCGGGCGCGTCTCGTCGGTGAATAATATTTTTATCGGCACATCAAACGAATTCGGCGCGCTGGAATCGGGATTAACAGCTGCCTTGTTTGGTCCAATAGTTTCGGTTGTGGCTGGAGGCATCGGAACAATCCTGGTGGTCGTCGGCGTTGCGTTCCGTTGGCCCGAGACGCGAAAGATCGGCGCGTTGGATCGGACCCTGTGCTAAGCGCGCGCCATCGTAGGCCGTTTGTATCGGGCGCCGTGGATCGGCGTTTCACAGAAACGCCCTACAGTGCGCCAACTAAAAGGCACCGTGCAACGAAAGCGTTCCGTACGGAGCTCCGCCATTTTGGTGATAGCGCACTTCAGCGCGATAGAAATCGAAGTCCCGGTATGGCTGGTAGCCGACCTCACCGGTGAATGTGACGATCGGCGAAATTTTCCAATCAAAACCAGCACCAGTCCGGACCTCGCTGTATGTGATAACTGCGTGGTTGAGGCGCGGGATGCCGTGCGTATTTCCAAAGTCATCGTCCACGCGGAAGGTCGCCTCCCTCACGGTTGCCCCTGCATAAAGCGATACATCCCGGGTGAGTTCGTATTGCAGACGCGGCGTTGGGAGGACAGCATCCAGCAACCATTGTGGCCCTATTTTCCAGCGAAGACCTGCGGCAGGAATCACCGGGGCCTTCCGCTCCACATCGACGCTCACGCCGAGGATAAGCTGCAGATTGGGACTGAAAATGTACGTACCGCCGATGACGAAAGGCATGTTGAAATTATCCCAAAACAAATGACCGAGGCCTGAATTGTACAGGCCAGGCTGCATTTGGGCTCTGACGAGAATGGAATCGGACAACTGCGTATCGAGTCCGATGATCGTGCTGAAGGACTGCAGTGTATTGGGCAGGGCGGCGCCATCTGGAAGGCCAAATGAGAACCGCTCCCATTCCGCGCCTAATCGCAGCACGCCAAGTTTGATTCGCGGCGTTAATACGACGCGGATATCCGAATCGATCTCATCAAAATCGTTGACGTGTTTGCCCCCGCGTTCGACATCACCTTCGCCAACATACGTGGCGTCGGCGGAAAACTCGCCCGATAGAGGCCAGAAACCGTTGCTTTCCTCCCCAAAGGTTGGGCCTGCAAAGAAGATTAACAGGGCCGAGACAAAGACAACCGATCGCAGAACGGACATTTTCATTCGTTCACCGGCCGCCGGTCTCCCGGCGAAAGAGGGTAACAGCTTTGGTGATATTTTTCATCATCACTGATTCGGAGCCCAGCCGTTCAACGCCATGCAGCGATCCTAGTTCCGCGGATGAAATCATGTCGCCGCGCCAGACAAGCGTGAAAGGCTTTCCATCTACTGTAACAGGCCACAGCTGATGAAGCGTGAGAGCGACATAGTAACCGCCGCTGGCATAGTAGAGGACGTCCGCCGCTTGATAACTTCCGCCCCCTGCGCCGCGGCTATAAGACGCGCCCAACGTCACAACCCCCTGATCATTCGCGTCGAGAAGTTCCCAGTAAAGCTCGGCTCGTAGCGAACCCCCGCCACGTCCAATGCCTGTGGCTCCAAGCAGTCCCGAGAACTGCTGCCGAATCTTTCCTTGCTCGCGCAATAAACCATTCACTTCATCGCTCGCACGAACAGACGAACCGGCGTGATCGTACGGCGGTTCCGCCGCCATTCCACCGGACACAAAGCTTTTCGTTCGCGCGGTCAGCACATCTGTCCAGAACGCCATGACTGCCGGAGGTATAACGCCCCCTCCGCCGGTTCCAGTCGCAGCAGAAAACCGCTTTGCCTCCTCCTTGCTGATCTGGAGCTCAGGGCTGAGTTTCTCGGTGGCGGCCACGAACGAACGCACGGACGCGTTGCCCGGCGCGTTCTTCAGTCTCTCAAAACTAGCCGGCCCCGGATTTGACGGCAGATCGGAGTGCAGGAACACCTTCAGTTCACGATATTTTGAGGGGTTCCACCGGCCCAACGCTTCCATTTGCTGGGCAGGCGAGCCCGGCGCGACATAGCAGCTCTGGACGGCGAGATAACGCGGACTTCTCATCGGCGGCCCGTGCGCCGTTTTCACGTCGCTCTTTGCCAGTTGCGCCAGATCGACTTTGTCGAAGATTGAGAACGAAGCGATTTCGGAGACAGGATCGGCACACGCGCTTCTCGGGCCGGCAATCAATATCAAGGAGAGAGCACCGGCCAAGGTAACCAAGCCCGGAGGCAAGCATGGAATTCGTGTAATGGTTTCAACGTTCATGACGAATAACCTGTTGGCCAACGAGCCATGGTTGCAAATTTAAATCATCACCGCAATAAAGATTGAAATGAATGACTCCGTCATCGCGCTTCATCATTTGAGCAGAAGCTACGGGAACGTCCATGCCGTGCAGGACCTCTCTCTGACAATCGGGGCGGGCACGATCTTTGGTTTTCTGGGGCCGAATGGAGCCGGCAAAACGACCACCATGCGAATGTTGTGCGGCCTCACGCATCCAAACAGCGGGCGTGCCACAATCGAAGGAGTGGACACATGGAAAGAGCGCCAAAAAGTGCGCACCAAGTTCGGCTACGTCCCTCAAAGCTTTAGCCTGTATCGCGACCTCACGGTCCTGGAAAATTTTCGCTTCTTCGCCGGGGCCTATAACGTGCCACGTGCTCAAGTGGAAGAGCGAATCGACCGCTTGCTTCATGTAATTGATCTTGAAAAAAAAAGAGGCGCAACTGCTGACAATTTGTCCGGTGGAATGCGCCAGTTATTGGCGCTCGGTTGCGCGCTCGTGCACAATCCTTCGGTCCTGTTTTTGGATGAGCCCACGCGCGGCCTCGACCCGGTGCATCGGCAGCAAATCTGGAATCTGCTTTACGACCTAAGCCACGAGGGAAAAACGATTTTTGTTACAACGCATTATATGGACGAGGCCGAACGCTGTACTGAGGTTGGTTTTATCGAGAATGGCCGATTGCTGGCAAAAGCGTCACCGCGCGCACTGAAGGCGAGCTTTCGCGCGCACTTGCTTGAGATCGATGTCGAGCCTCTTATGCCGGCGCTGGTGCGGTTGCGCGACATGCCTGAGCTGCTTGGCGTCTCCTTGCGCAGCGGGAGCCTGCGCATTTACACGCCGGAAGCCGAGCAACTGATCGCAAGGTGGCGCGAAAACTGGCCGTTCCCCGATATTCGATTCTTAGGCGAGCGCTGGGTACAACCCGATATGGAAGATGTTTTCACCGCGTATTCGCAAGGGTACGACGGCGTTCTGAAGCGATCCGATTCATGAGATGGCTGTCATTCGAAGCGACCGCGAGCGTCGCTTACAAAGAGTTCCTGCACATTTACCGGGATCGGCGGGTGCTGCTCCTTGTGCTGCTGCTCCCGCCGCTATTCACGCTGCTCTTCGGTCACGCCTTTGAAACGAGCGAATTGACCGACGTGCCGTGCATGTTGATCAATCGGGACAACACACTGCGTTCGCAAGAATTCATCGACATTATCTCCAAGAACAAGACGTTCCGATGGCGTTATGGATCGCCCGAGATACAAAACGAATCGGATTTGCTTGCCTATCATGTACGCGCAACTCTCGTTGTTCCGCAGGGCTGGAATGAGAGCCTGGAAAACGGCGATCCGAAACCGTTGCTGCTTTATCTGGATGGTGGTGATATCAACACAGCTGATGCTGTGGAAGGCAGCGTTCGACAGAGCCTGGGCGATTTTCAGTTGAAAGAGCGCGACCGCATGATCGAGAACTTGCCCGAGGAAGTTTTTGAGCTTGGCAAGCAACTTCAGGTACAAATCCGCAAACGATTTGTTTCCATGATGGAGATGTGGTCGGTCGATCGAAAGCTGCTCTACAACCCGAAATCGCGGGTCATCGATTATGTTGTCCCCGGGATTATCGGATTGATTTTGCAATTGCTCACAGTCACGCTGATGGCGTGCACTATCGCGAGGGAGCGAGAGTCCGGCACGCTTTATCAGTTGATGATAACTGCGCTGCGGCGCCGTGAAATCGTGATCGGGAAAATGTTGCCATATCTCGTGGTCTCGAGCTTGCTGATCATCATCATCATGCTGTTGAGCGGCTGGCATTTTGGAGTTGCGTTTCACGACCTGCCGGCCTTGGCGCTGGTCTGCCTGCTGTTTCTTCTTTGTTCGCTTGGGCTCGGGTTGCTTATCTCGGCTTTCTCACGCACGCAAACCCAGGCGATCCAGTTTTCAGTTTTCTTTTTGCTGCCAGTCTTCGTTCTATCAGGAGCGTTTGCGCCACTCGAACAATTGCCTCAGGCCGTTCGTTACATCTCCGAGCTGTTTCCGCTTACACATTTTTGCCGCGCTTTTCGGCTGGTGAACATGTACCGCGCGGGACTCCACTTTTATATTAACGATCTCGTGATTCTTCTGGCTGGGGCGGTGATCACATTCCTTGGCGCCGCTTTTCTTCTGAGGCGAATTGAGCAATGAGCTTCGCTGGTAGGTTCATTTGCATTATCGCGGTCGCCATATGCGTCGGTGCGGCCGTCGCTTGTGCTGGTCGTGTTGAGTCGACGCCGCAGGGAGTGTTCGACGCCATGCGCGGCAGTTTTCAACCGGCAAAAGCGAAAGGTGTGCACGCTCGTTATCAATGGGACCTGAGTGGCCCGAATGGCGGTCAATGGTGGATCGAGGTAAACGACGGCACCTACAAAATGGGAAAGGGACAAATCGACCATCCGAACGTCACTTTCATTGCAAGCGACAAGGATTGGGTCGCCATTTGCCATGACCAACTCAGCGGGACTTGGGCCTATCTTACCGGGCGACTAAAGGTTCGCGGCGATCAGGCAATAGCCAGAAAACTCGGCGAAATCTTCCCCTAGAATTTCGCTTCCGCTGCAACCCTGATATACGGAGCGGGATCCGTTCTCTTGGACTGATGCGCGCGGAAGAAATCAAAATTTCGTTCGAAGGTGACGCCTGCACCCGCGATTAATTTGAAAAGTTTTAGGCCGGAATAGGCTACCTGCACGCCGGCTCGATCTTCGCTGTACTGGACGACCGCGTTGTGCAACTGCAATTTGCGCTCAGTCGTCAGCAGATCGTCAGTACGAAAACTCGTATAGTTAAGCTCGCCGGTGATCCGGAATTCCCAATCATCGTTCGGCTGATAGATCAGCGCCGGTCTGGGGAACACCCCTTGAAGGCGCAGCTTGTCGCTAAATATCCAGATAATACCTCCACCCGGAGCGACAGGCGGGTCTTGATAAATCCCCCAGCCCACAGCGACAACGGCAAAGATCTTGTCTTTCTTTAACGGGAATGTCACGTACGCTTTTCCTGGTATATCGAAGGCGTCCCAAGTGACGTTATCTTGAAAGTAAACCCCTGGGTCCAGCTCGATGCTTATGCCAGGGAAATTTTTTACGACGTACTCAAGGGCGAGATGAGCGGATGCGGCCTGCAAATGATCCGGTAACCCGTTGTCGGTGCCGCCGAAATCATAGCGTTCGTATTCGACGCCGGCGCGAAAGTACCATTTACCGGTGATCAAAAAGCGATGGTCATAGCTGAAATCGTCATACAGCGAACTCCCATGACCGAGTTTGGATTCCTTAAAATCGCTGTCGAACGTGTAAGTTGTCTCATAATAAAAGAGATCGTGCGAGTTTTCGTCCGCCGCAATGAGGGACGGTTGTGGCTCAAAAGTCGCGGGTCCACCGAAAGCTGACATAACCCCCGCCAGCAAGAGGAAGGCAGAGAGCTTTCGAATGGGTTTCATCATGGCTAAGGCGACCCGGATACGGACAATTCGAATGAACAACGTCAAAGCGATGTATCGGACGCGGAATATTTTGGCAAGGACTATTTCGGAAATCGTCCTTCGAGCTGATCTTCAGAGGGCATTGGCTTCCTCTCATTGAGCTCAACTTGTCAGCGGAATTTCCGGCTTGCATTTTTGGACGCAAAAAAACGCGGGGTGGTTGATTTGCACAAAGCGGCGTTGCTTTCGATCTGCAGCTAGGCACAATTTCTGGGGCGCGACCGATCTGGTAACGACCACGATGAAAGTGCCCGGCAAAATCCAATTAACTGTATGGTTGCTTGGCATTGCCGGCGCTGCGCTTTTCATCGCTATTATCATTCATCAGGATTTGTCAAAGGTCGGCGCGGCCTTTGCGGCAGCCGGATGGGCCATTGTTGGTGTTATTGCTTACCATTTTGTCGTCCCTGTTTTCCTTGATGCCATTGCATGGTGGGTTCTTTTCCCGCGATCCGATCGTTTGCCACTGCGGAAGCTGCTTTGGATGCGCTGGATCGGCGAGTCAGTCAGCACTCTTGTACCCTCTGCTGCAGTAGGAGGAGACGTGGTCCGGGCACGTTTGGCTGCGATAAACGGCGCGCCGTTGCGTTTAGCGGCCGGCACTGTGCTCGTAGATGTTACGCTCGGTGTTTTCACGCAGGCTGCTTTTACGGTGCTCGGCCTGGTACTGCTCGTTCAGGTAACGGGACAGAAAAACTTCATTCGTCCAACTTTGATCGGGACGCTCATCGGTGTCGTCGGCGTTGCTGGCTTCTATTTCGTGCAACGGCTGGGGATGTTCCGGTTTCTCGCCAACATCGTCGCGCGTCTGGCGAACTCGCCAGAGTGGCAATCGCTCGTTGAAGGAGGCGAGACGCTCGACCAGACAGTTCGCGCGCTTTATGCGCGACGAAAGGCTGTGGTCGCATGCTGCACCTGGACGATTGTTTCGCTAGTGGCAGGCTCCGGCGAAATTTGGATCGCACTCGACGCTCTGGACCTCCACGCGACATTCGCGAACGCGCTCATTTTGCAAAGTATGGTGCTGACGATTCGTTCGGCGGCATTTGCGGTGCCGTCGGGTTTAGGGGTGCAGGAAACCGGTTATTACTTTGTCGGGCAGCTCCTGGGGATACCCGATTATCTCGCCATCACCCTCGCGTTGATCGCGCGGGTACGCGAGCTTGCGCTCGGCATCCCGGGACTAATTTGCTGGCAGGTGATTGAAGGCCGACGTCTCTGGCGTGCGCGCTTGGCTACAAACGCCCGGTAGTGCCCGAGCTCGTGCTGATGATCGTAACGGAACTGCAAATTAACCGCTTTCCATGAAAGCCGTTGTTGATAATTTCACGAACATGTACGCCCGAGTCTTCCTTTTGCTTCTTGGGTTGCCCCTGGTCGCGCAGGCGGGAGATGTCGATTTCTCGAACTATGATGTGCCGCTCTACACTCAAATCGTAGATCGGATCAAAGCCAAAATCGCTCCTCGCCTTGGCGAGGGCGCTCTTACGCACGAACGCTATTTCATAATTCCGTTTGCGTATCAAGATCGCGGAAATCACCCGGAATTCTCGCATTCGTTCATCACTGTCATTCGAGTGTTCGCAAGCAACAATAAACAACAAAAGCTGACCCCTGGGCTGCCAACGCGAAAATACAAGAATTGGGAATTCGAAGCGTTTAACATCAGTTGGCTACCTCGCGATTTCCTGACCAATCCTCACCTGTGCGTCTTTGACGGCCCGGGCAGCCGGCTTTTGCCGAAAAACAATAAGTGTCCCATATCGCCCGGCCGAAACACTACTCTCGCAGAAACGATCAAGCTTGCGGTGGACGCGAAGAATGCAGTGGCAATGTGGGGTCCGTACGAAATCCGTAAGAAGGGTTTTGATCTTGGCGTCAGGCGCAAACGCTTGCTCGATGAAGGAAAGATAAAATACCGCGCCGACGACCGTCTTTATCGAAAAGACAAGGTCGCCATCAGTTGTTTTCATGCCATGGCCGGTTTGGACGAGCTTTACCCTAACGGCGGGCTGTTCGGCACCGGATTCATGATGTGGGGGTTCGACGGAACCGCCCGAGTCCTGATCGAATACAGCGAGAAGGCGAGTAACAAAGGCTTACTCCTTGAGCCGGTGGATGTGAAAAAGGACCGGTTTATCTTCGTTTATTCTCCCACCTCGGGCGGCCCAGTACCATACAACCCAGCCAAATACGCCACCGCTTATCACAGATAATCGAGGAGTCGCCACCTCAGTGGCAGGCCGGCGACTGAAACTGAGCCCGCCCGCGCGGACTACTTCGCTGCCGGCTCGGAAGATGCCTTTTTGCGGTCCGCGCTTGCAAAACGCATCCTCCCGCCGAGCCTTGTGCGCGTGGAATATTTCGGCCGCGTTATTCTAAAACGGTTAACCGTCGCGTTGGCTTCATTTATCCTGTGTAGCGGATGCTCGTTTACGCCGCTTATCAACAAAAAGCTCTCCGGCAATCGCGCTTTCATTGATTACTGGCCGGCGGATCCGAACAGCAACCGATTGCGGCTGGCAGTAAAAGATAACATCGACATGCAAGGAGTGATCACGACCGCCGGTTCGCAGTTTTTCCTGCAAACGCACAAGCCTGCGCAAG
>WNFY01007034.1_pt1 | contig 14105 bp, 12 predicted proteins | sample 5400091 | NCBI WGS metagenome assembly WNFY01 (sample SAMN13153364, study PRJNA577476) | soil metagenome | isolation source: 60 cm soil or saprolite under grassland replicate 1 | place: USA:California | collected 2016-06-15 | reverse complement strand
GTCGGGCCCGAGCCAGCCCGGGAAGCCGGCCGGACGGCGCCCCGTCATCGGCGGCGTCGCCCCGGGCACGCCGGGCGCGCCCGCGCCGGCCCCGGCCACGAGCGCCGCCCCCGAGGAGGTCTCGATCTCGAAGGTCATGGCGGACGAGCGCACGAACAAGCTCGTCGTGATCGCCGACGACAAGAGCTTCCAGCGCATCAAGGACCTCGTCGACCAGCTCGACCTGCCCACCGCCGGCGAGGGGCAGATACACGTCCTCTTCATGAAGAACGCCGCCGCCGAAGACCTGGCGCAGACGCTCTCGGCGCTGGCGCAGGGGCAGAGCTCGACGCGGCGGCAGACCACCGGCGCGCCCGCCGGGGTCGCGCAGCCGTTCCAGCCAGTCCAGGCGCCCGCCGCGGCGGCCGCCGGCGCGGGCGGCGCCACGACCGCAGCGCTGTTCGCCGGCGAGGTGAAGGTCACGGCGGACAAGGTCGCGAACGCCCTGCTCGTGCTCGCCAGCGGCTCCGACTTCGCCACCATCCAGCGGCTCGTCGAGAAGCTCGACCGGCCGCGGCGCCAGGTCTTCGTCGAGGCGGTCATCCTCGAGGTGAACCTGCAGGACGAGAACCAATTCGGCGTCTCGATGCACACCGCCCTCCCCTACAAGACGGCGGACGGCACGGGCTTCATCCCGCTCGGCTCCGAGACGGGGCGCATCAACTCGCTCGACGTGTCGAGCCTCATCAAGCTGGGTGGCTTCCTCACGGGCCTCGTCGGCCCCATCTCCGCGCAGCTGAAGGACGTCTTCCCCATCTCGAGCCTCTCCATCCTGGTGCAGGCGCTCCAGACGAGCTCCGACGTGAACGTCATCTCGACGCCGCACATCCTCGCGACCGACAACGAGGACGCCGAGATCACGGTCGGCCAGAACGTCCCGTTCCAGGCCGGCTTCTCCCCGGGCGGCCTGAACCTCGGCACCACCACCGGCACGACCACGACGACCGGCTCGAACGTCGCCGGCTTCGGCTCCCTGCTGGGCGGCCTCGGCGGCCTCGGCTCGTTCTTCGCGCCCATCCAGCGCCAGAACGTGGAGCTGCGCCTGCGCATCAAGCCGCAGATCACGGAGGGCGACAACGTCCGCCTGCAGCTCGACGAGCAGACGGAGGAGATCGCGAGCAAGGACCCGCAGCTCGGCCCGACCACCGCCAAGCGCACCGTGAAGACGAACATCTCGGTGAAGGACCAGAGCACCATCGTGATCGGTGGACTGATCCAGGAGCGCACCATCGCGTCGGTCCACAAGACGCCGCTGCTGGGCGACATCCCGGTGCTGGGCTGGCTCTTCCGCGACAGCGTCACGACGAAGACGAAGACGAATCTCCTCCTCTTCCTCACGCCGTACATCATTCACGATCAGTCCGACTACCGGCGCATCTACGAGCGGAAGCGGCGCGAGCAGCAGGAGTTCATCGACCAGTTCTACGGGCACGGTCCGGGCTACGACGTCCACATCGACTACGCGCGCAAGACGGGCCCCTACACGAAGCTGCGCAAGGACGTCGAGGCGGAGTCGCTCAAGCTCGAGAACGGCGGCCCGGGCGCCCCCGGCGAGGGCTCGACGTCCCCGCGCGGCCGCGGCGCGCCACCGCCCGAGCCCGGCCGCGAGGCGCCGCCTGCGACGCCTCCCTCCGGCCCTCGGCCCGAGGGCCAGCCTCCCGCGCCGGAGGGCGCGCCGGAGGGCGGGGCGGTGCCGGTCCCCGCGCCCGGGGCCCTTCCCCGCGCCCAGGGCGCGTGAATGAGCGCGCGTCGCGAGGTGTTTCACTAGGTTCCGCCATGCCCGACTCCATCCCGACCACCGCCCCCGTGGCCCCGCGCCCGCTCGCGACCGCGACGCCCGCCGCTGCCCTGTGCGGTCTCCCGCTCGGGGAGATCCTCGTCCACACGGCCGGGCTCGCGCCCGAGAAGGTCGAGGAGGCGCTCGCCGCCCAGCGGGGCGACCAGGCAGGCGTGCGCGTGGGCGAGATCCTGGTCCGCATGAAGGCGGCCTCCGAGGAGGACGTGCTGCGGGCGCTCGCCGCCCAGCTCGACCTCCCCTTCGTCGTGCGCGTAGACGCCGAGGAGGCGTCGGCCGACCTCGCGAAGAAGGTCCCCATCAACTTCGCGAAGACCGCGAAGGTGCTCCCCATCGGGCCGGCGGAAGACGGCGCGACGCGCGTCGTGGTCGCCGATCCGCTCGACACCGCCGCCCTCGACAACCTCGCCATCCTGCTCGGCACGCGCGTCGAGCCGACGCTCGCGACGGCGCAGGCCGTGCTCGACGCGATCAACACCGTGTACGACCGCGCGTCGGACGAGCACGACAAGATCATGGAGGGCCTCGAGACGGAGGACCTCGAGAGCGTCGCGCACGAGCTCGAGGAGCCGACCGACCTCCTGGAGGCCGACGACGAAGCGCCCATCATCCGCCTCGTGAACTCGCTCCTCTTCCGCGCCGTGAAGGAGCGGGCGAGCGACATCCACATCAACCCCGAGGAGCGCGACCTCACCGTCCGCTATCGCATCGACGGCGAGCTGCGCGAGGTGATCCGGCCGCCGAAGCGCATCCAGGCCGCGCTCGCCAGCCGCATCAAGATCATGGGCGGGCTCAACATCGCCGAGAAGCGCCTCCCGCAGGACGGGCGCATCCGCATCAAGATCGCCGGCAAGGACGTGGACATCCGGCTCTCGACCGTGCCCACCTCGCACGGCGAGCGCATCGTGATGCGCCTCCTCGACAAGTCGAACGTGCTCCTCGACCTCGAGTCGATCGGCTTCGAGCCGTGGCAGCTCCGCATCATGGACACGCTCATCACGCGGTCCCACGGCATCGTCCTCGTCACCGGCCCGACCGGCTCCGGCAAGACCACCACGCTCTACGCCGCGCTCTCGAAGATCAACTCGCCGAACCTGAACATCCTCACCATCGAGGACCCGGTCGAGATCCAGCTCAAGGGCGTCGGGCAGGTCCAGATCAACCCCAAGATCGACCTCACCTTCGCGTCGGGTCTCCGCTCCTTCCTCCGCCAGGACCCGGACATCATCCTGGTGGGCGAGATCCGCGACCGCGAGACGGCCGAGATCGCGATCCAGGCGTCGCTCACCGGCCACCTCGTCTTCTCGACGCTCCACACGAACGACGCCGCCGGCGCGATGACGCGCCTCGCGGACATGGGCGTGCAGCCCTTCCTCGTCGCGTCCTCGCTCGTGGGCGTGCTCGCGCAGCGCCTCGTGCGCGTGCTCTGTCCGGAGTGCAAGAAGGCTTACGCGCCGACGAAGGAGGAGCTGGAGCAGGCGAGCATCACGCCGAAGATCCTGGCGCAGGCCGGGAACCCGAAGGTCCTCTACCGCTCGCAGGGCTGCCCGGCCTGCCAGAACACCGGCTACCAGGGCCGGACCGGCATCTACGAGCTCATGCTGGTCGACGACGACGTGCGCCAGCTCGTCCTCAAGAACGTGGACTCGGGCACCATCAAGAAGGCGGCCGTCGAGCGCGGCATGCTGACGCTCCTCGACCACGGCGCCTTCAAGGTGGCCCGCGGCATCACGACGGCTGCCGAGGTGCTGTCGGTGACGGCCGAGGACATCCATTGACCGCGGCGGAAGGGTAGATGCCGGTCTTCGAGTACAAGGCGCTCGACCAGCGCGGGAAGAGCATCGAGGGCCTCAAGGAGGCCGACTCGCCGAAGACGCTGCGCGTGACGCTGCGCCGCGACGGGCTCTTCCTCACCGAGGTGCTCGGGCAGAAGGAGGCCGCGGCCGCCGCCAAGCGCGACGTCTCGGTCCGCCGCTGGGTGGGGAGGCGCATCAGCGCCGACGACATCGCCATCACCACCCGCCAGCTCGCGGTGCTCGTCGGCGCGGGCGTGCCGCTCGTCGAGGCGCTCGGCGCGCTCGTCGACCAGGTCGACCATGAGCGCATGAAGCGCATCATCTCCGACGTCCGGCAGCGCGTGAACGAGGGCAGCTCGCTGGCCGACGCCCTGGCGTCGCAGGGGAAGGTGTTCACGACGCTCTACGTGAACATGATCCGCGCCGGCGAGTCGTCGGGCGCGCTCGAGATCGTGCTCGTCCGCCTGGCGGACTTCACCGAGTCGCAGGCGCGCCTGCGGTCGAAGGTGATCGCGACGCTCACCTACCCGGCCGCCATGCTCGGCATCGGCACGGTCATCATGGGGATCCTCTTCAGCGTCGTCATCCCGAAGATCACCAAGATCTTCGACGACACGAAGGTCGTCCTCCCCTGGACCACCCGCGGCCTCATCGCCTTCTCCACCACCGTCCACGACTGGTGGTGGGCGTTCCTGCTCTTCTTCGCCGCGGTCGTCGCGCTGCTGGTGCGCTGGCGTGAGACGCCGGCCGGCCGGGCCGCCTGGGATCGCTGGGTGCTCACCGCGCCGCTCTTCGGGAGCCTCATCCGCCAGATCGCCATCGCGCGCTTCAGCCGGACGCTCGCCACGCTCCTCAAGAGCGGGGTCCCGCTGCTCACGTCCCTCGACATCGTGAAGAACATCGTAGGGAACGTGCGGCTCGCGAGCGTCATCGAGGCGTCGCGCGAGGCCATCACCGAGGGCGAGAGCATCGCCGCGCCGCTCAAGCGCTCCGGCGAGTTCCCGCCGCTCGTCTACCACATGGTCGCCATCGGCGAGCGCTCCGGTCAGCTCGAGGAGATGCTCACCAACGTCGCGAACGCCTACGACGCCCAGGTCGACACCAAGATCGGCGCGCTCACCGCGCTGCTCGAGCCGTTCATGATCGTGGCGATGGGCGTCGTGGTGGCGTTCATCGTCTTCTCGATCCTGATGCCCATTCTCCAGATCAACACCCTCGCCGGAGGTGCCTAGATGCAAGCGCGCACGGATTCCGCCGCTCGCCGCCGCGAGCGCGGCATGACCCTCATCGAGATCATGGTCGTCATCACCATCCTCGGCCTCATCGCCGCGGCGGTGGCGGTGAACGTCGTCGGCCAGCTCTCGGACGCCAAGATCAAGCAGGCGAGGACCGACCTGCACACGCTCGAGAACTGCCTCGACCTCTACAAGGTCGACAAGGGCCGCTACCCGACCGCCGAGGAGGGGCTCGTCGCCGTCGTCAGCGCCGGGAAGTGCAAGGCGGGCCTCCACGACCCATGGGGCCACGACTACATCTACCTGTACCCGGGCCAGGCCCATCAGGACTCGTTCGACATCAAGAGCTACGGCGCCGACGGCCAACCTGGCGGCGAGGGCGACAACGCCGACATCGTCAACCAGTGAGCCGGGATGACGCAGCGCCGTGGATTCACGCTCATCGAGCTGTTGATCGTGATCGCGATCCTCGCGGTCCTGGCGGCGGCCGCCGTGCCCGCGCTGAGCTCGGTCACGGGCGCGAACGCGCGCGCGGCCGCGGGTGAGCTCTCGGGCGCGGCGCGCTACCTCTTCGAGACGGCGGCGCTGCGGCACGAGACCTGCCGGCTCGCGATCGACCTCGACGCGAGCGCGTGGTGGGCGGAGTGCACGAAGGACCGCGTCTACGCCGCGCGCGAGCTCGCGACGGGGTTCCAGCGCGAGGAGGACGACGCGGCGCTCGAGGAGCGCTTCCCCGACGAGCGCGACGCCGAGAAGCGCAGGCTCCTCGCCCGCGCGAAGTTCGGCCAGTTCGCGGACCGCCTCGCGCGGAAGCGCGCGCTCCCGGGCAGCGCCGCGTTCGTGGACGTGTGGAGCGAGCACCAGCGCGAGCCCTCCACCAAGGGCATGGCCTACGTCTACTTCTACGCGCACGGCCAGGCCGAGGCGGCCCGCATCCCGATCGCCGACGGCGACAACGTCTACTCGGTCCTGACGCAGCCGTTCACGGGCCGCGCGAAGGTCGTGACCGGCAAGCCGGAGGTGCCGCGGCCGTGATCGCTCCCGGTACGCCGACCCTCTCCCCGGCCCTCTCCCTTCCAGGGAGAGGGAGGAGGACGCGTGGGTTCACCTTGCTCGAGGTCATGGTCGCGCTGGCGCTGCTCGCGGCGGCGCTCATGGCGATCGCCGACCTCTCGGGCAACGCGCTGCGCAACCACGCCTATGCGCGCGACCTCTCCGCCGCGACGCTCCTCGCGCGCGGCAAGATGGCCGAGCTCGAGCAGAAGTACGACGACGAGGGATTCAAGGACTTCGACCAGGAGGAGGAGGGCGACTTCACCGACGCCGGGCGCCCCGACCTCCACTGGCGCTTCCAGCTCGTCAAGCCGGACGGCGATCTCTCCGCCGATCAGCTCGTGTCGCTCCTCGCCGGCGGCGGCGCGGACGCGCAGGACCTCATCGCGAAGGTGATGGGCGGGATGGGCGCCGCGGGCGCCGCGGGCGCCCTGACGGGAACCGGCGCGCAGGGCGGCGCCACCGCGACGAACCCGCTCGCCGGCGTCCTCACCGGCCTCCTCCAGTCGCAGCTCACCGCCTTCGGCGAGACGCTCAAGAAGTCGTTCCGGGAGGCGCGCCTCACCGTCTCCTGGCGCGACGGGGGGACGAGCCACGGCTTCGCGGTGACGACGCACCTCCTCGTCCTGAACCCGAAGGCGCCGAACGGCGCGCGCGGCGACAACCCGGAGGTCCCGCCCAACCTCGTGGGCACCGTCCAGGCAGCGGGCGTCCCGGGCGCCGGCTCGAGAGGGAGCGCGCGATGAGCGGCGTCACCTCCGGCGGGCGCGGCGCGCGCGGCGTCACGCTCATCGAGGTCATGATCGCGGTCGCCATCACGGCGATCATCGGCGTCACCGTGACGGGCGCCTTCCAGCGCATCTACGCGGCGAAGGAGCTCACCGAGTCGCAGGACGAGCGCTTCTCGTCGGCGCGGGTCGCGCTGACGCGGCTCTCCCGGGAGCTCTCGCAGGCGTTCCTCTCCGACCACTACGACCACAAGCGCTTCCGCGAGCCGCTCACGGTCTTCCGCGGCAAGGACGGCGGGGACCGCGACGACCTCCTCTTCACGACGATGAGCCACGCCCGCCTCGTCCAGGACGCCAAGGAGTCGGACCAGTCGCTCGTCGAGTACACCGTCGAGCCCGATCCCGCGCGGCCGGGGGACAGCGTGCTCTTCCGCCGCGAGAAGGCGCACATCGACGAGGAGCCCGATCGCGGCGGGGCGAAGGAGGTCGTCTGCGAGCACGTCGCCACCTTCGACGTCCAGTACTGGGACTGGAAGCGCCAGGACTGGGCGCGCGAGTGGGTGACCAACAGCGCCGAGCACGCGAACGTGCTGCCCACGCGGGTGAAGGTTCGCCTCGGCCTCAAGATGCCGGACGGCAAGGAGCGCGCGTTCGAGACGCAGGCGCGCGTCGCCATCATCCGTCCGCTGAGCTTCTGACCATGGCACGCACCGGACACACGAGGCGGTGGGGACAGCGCGAGCGCGGCGCGGCGCTGCTCGTCGCGATCACCGCGATCGCGATCCTCACCGCGGTCTCGGTCGACCTCGCCTACAACACGCGCGTCTCCCTCCAGATGGCGGCGAACGCGCGCGACGAGCTGCGCGCCACCTACCTCGCGAGGAGCGCCGTCGCCATGTCGCGGCTCGTCCTCAACTTCCAGCAGCGGCTCGACGCGGTGACGAACGCCGCGGCCACCCCGCTCGGTGGCGGCGCGCCGGGCGCGAGCGCCGCGCCGAAGATCGCGCTCCGGCTCTGGGACCTCGTGCCCGTCGACTCCTCCGCAGCCGCGCTCTTCTTGGGCGGCGGCGGCGGGGCGGGCCCGCAGGCGGCGCCGGCCGCCGCCGCCCCCGACGGCGCCGCGCCGCAGCAGGGCACGCGGCGCGTGTTCACCGACATCGAGGGCTCGTTCCACGCCACGATCGAGGACGAGGAGCGCAAGATCAACGTCCGGCAATTCGACGGGATCGGCGCGCTGCCTGCGGCGCAGACGCTGCGGCTCGCGCAGCTCGTCCAGGACCCGAGGTGGGACTTCCTCTTCGACGAGGATGACGCGAACGGCCTGCGCGTCTCGCGCAAGGACCTGTTCGGCGCCCTCAAGGACTGGGAGGACGAGGACGAGACGAGCTCGGTCTTCACCGCCGACCCGGCGAAGCCGTTCGAGAACGGCTTCGGCGACGAGAACGCGCTGTACGACCGCCTGCCGGATCGATACAAGGCGAAGAACGCCCCGTTCGACTCGCTCGACGAGCTCTTCATGGTGGCCGGCGTCTCGGACGCCGCCTTCGCGGCGTTCGGTGACAAGCTCACCGTCTACTCGGACGCGAACGCGCGCATCAACGTCAACACCGACGACCCGCAGCAGCTCATCGTGAACGCGCTCATCATGTCCAAGCCGCGCGGCATCCCGCAGCCCGCGCTCGCCGATCCCGCCTTCCTGCAGAAGCTCAGAGCGGCGCTGGCGCTCCTGAAGCCGCTCCCGTTCATGTCGATCACCGCCTCGCAGTTCGCGAGCGTCCTCTCGGCGCTCGGCGTGGCCGTCGACCCCATCTACACGCAGGCGCAGAATCCGATGAGCGCCTTCGGCGACAGCTCCAGCACGTTCCATATCCGCGCCGCCGGCGTCGCCGGCGACGTCCACAAGACCATCGACGTGGTCGTGACGTTCGACCAGAGGCGTGCCGAGGGGCTGGCGCAGGACCAGGGCCGGCTCCTCCACTGGCACGAGGAGTGACACCATGGCCCAGCGCATCCTGGGGCTCGACATCGGCGCCGCGAGCGTCAAGGCGGTGGTGGTGGAGAGCGCCTACCGCAGCTGGACGGTGACGGCGGCCGCTCGGGCGCAGCTCGCGCCCGGCGGCGAGGGCGCGGCGCCGCTGCGCGATCGCCAGGTCGAGGCGGTGCGGGCGCTCCTCGCCGAGCAACGGCTCGCCTTCGACGCGGCCGTCGTGGCGCTCCCCGGCGCGTCCGCGTCGCACGTCGTCACGCTCCCCTTCACCGATCCGCGCCGCATCGAGCAGACCATCGGCTTCGAGGTCGAGAGCCAGATCCCGTTCGACCTCGCGGAGGTCGCGTGGGACTGGCAGCCGCTCCAGGCCCGCGACGGCAAGACCGACCTCCTCGTCTCCGTGGTGAAGAAGGACGAGCTGGCAGCGCTGCTGGAGGGGCTCGCGACGGCGGGCGTCGACCCGCGCGCCGTCGTCCCGCCAGGCCCGGCCTACGCCGCCCTCTTCGGCGCGGGCGTGCTCGCGGGCGAGGCGGCGCAGGCGGACGCTGGCGACGCCGAGGCGGTGCTCGACGTGGGCGCGAGCCGCACCAGCCTGTGCGTCGTCGTGAACGGCGCGTGCGAGGTGGCGCGCACCTTCCCCGCCGGCGCCAGTCCCACGGTCGTGCACCTGGCGCGGGAGGTCCGGACGACGCTGCGCGCCTGGCGCGCGCGGTCGGGGCCGGCACCCCGGCGCGTGTGGCGGCTCCTGCTCGCCGGCGACGCGGCGCGCCTCCCCGGGCTCGACGCGGCGCTCGCTGCGGACGTCGAGGGCGTCGTCGAGCCGCTCGCGCTGGCGGGCCCGGCGGCCGAGCGCATCGCCCCGGAGGAGGCGACCTCGCTCGTGCTGGCGCTGGCGCTGGCGCTCCGCGGGCACCAGGGCTCCCGCGCGCCGCGCCTCAACCTGCGCCGCGGGGAGCTCTCCTACACGCGCGACTTCCAGCACCTGCGCGGCAAGGTGGCGCGCCTCGGCGCCTGGGTGACGCTCGTGGTCCTCCTCGCCATCGTGTCGTCGGGCGTGAAGGTCTTCGCGCTGCAGCGCCAGGAGGCGCTCCTCGACAAGGCGCTCTGCGACGCGACCCAGAAGCTCGTGGGCAAGTGCTACGAGAACGACGAGCTGGCGGTGGCGGCGCTGCGGGGCAAGGGGACCCCTGCGGCCTCCATCCCGAAGAACTCCGCCGTCGACATCTTCACCGAGCTCTCGGTCCGCACGCCGCAGAACGTGCCGCTGACCGCATCGAGATCACGCGCGACAAGCTCCACCTCCAGGGCGCCACCGACGCCCCCGAGAACGTGGACAAGATCGTGAGCGCGCTGCGCACCTCGCGCTGCTTCGGCGACGCGCGCTCGGGCGGGGCCCGCAAGCGGTCGAGCGACGGCAAGTTCGAGTTCACGATCGACTCCGATCTCACCTGCGACACCGGCGAGAAGCCGGCGGGGAGGGGGTAGCGCATGGAAGCCCTCCGCAAGCTCAGGGCCGACCTCGAGGCGTGGTTCTCCGGGCTCGCGCCGCGCGAGCGCGTGCTCGTCTCCGCGGCCGGCGTCGCGGTGGTCGCGTTCATCATGTTCCTCGGCGCCGTGAAGGTTCAGCGCGGGATCGCGGCGCGCGAGGCGAACATCGACCGCAAGACGCAGGTCCTCGCGCAGGTCGGGAAGCTCTCCCAGGGCTATCGCCACGGGCAGGCGGAGCGCGCGGCGCTCGAGGCGAAGCTCAAGGGCCCGCCGCTGCAGCTCATGAGCTTCGTCGCCCAGACCGGGCAGCGGCTCGGGATCGAGGTGAACGACCTCCGGCCGAGCACCTCCGGCGGCGCGTCGGCGGCGGACAAGGTGGTCGAGGACACGGTCGAGGTGAACCTGGCGCGCCTCGACCTGCCGCGGCTCTCGGCGCTCCTCGCGGACCTCGAGCGCGGTCCGGGGGTGGTGAAGGTCCGCCGCCTCGCCATGCGGACGCGCAACGACGACCCCAACGCGGTGGACGTGACCATCGTCATCGCGACCTACCAGCTCAAGGGCTAGCCGATGGACCTGAAGCTCAAGCGGTGGCAGCGCTGGACCGCCTATGGCGTCTTCGCCTTCCTCGCCTTCCTCTTCGCGCTGCGGCAGACGTTCCCCGCCGAGGCGGTGAAGGAGCGGCTCGTCATGGAGGCGGCGGCCCAGGGCTGGCAGATCTCGGTCGTCGAGGTGCGGCCGGCGGGGTTCGCCGGCATCGGCATGTCGGGCGTGACGCTCGAGTCGCGCGACGGGCTCCGCATCCCGATCGAGAAGCTCGACGCGTCGCTGCGGCTGTGGCCGCTCGTGCTCGGGCGGCGCTCGGTCGCCTTCGACGCGACGCTCTTCGACGGGCGCGTGAAGGGGTACGCCGAGGACGCGAAGACGAGCCGACGGGTGGTCGCCACGATCGCGGGGGTGGACCTCTCGCGCGCCGCGCCGCTGCGCAAGGCGACCGGCGTCGACATGGCGGGCGTCGTGAAGGGCGATCTCGACCTCACCGTCGACGAGAAGGAGCCGCCCAAGAGCGCCGGCCACCTCGACCTCCTGGTGGAGCAGGCGGCGGTGAACGGCGGCGAGATGCCGATCCCCGGGATGGGCGGCGCGCTGACGCTGCCCAAGATGGCGCTCGGGCAGATCACCGCGAAGGCGGTGGTGAAGGACGGCAAGCTCACCTTCGACCAGCTCGACGCGAAGAGCGACGACCTCGAGGTGAGCGGCGAGGGACTCTACTGCGTGCTGCAGCCGCGCCTCGCCGTGGCGCAGATCTTCGGGCACGCGCGGCTCAAGATCCGCGACGGCTTCTGGACGAAGAGCGGCACGTCGGGGTTCAGGGGGATCGTCGAGATGGCGCTCGCGCAGGCGCGCGGCCGCGAGGGCGCGTACGGCTTCCAGATCTTCGGGACCGTGGCGCAGCCGCAGGCGCGGATGGCGCCCTAGCTCGCTCGCGCTCACGCCTTCGGCGCCCTCGCCACCGCCACGAACCCGCCGCGCCGGCGCGACGGCACGGGCGTCCCGCTGCGCCCGCCGCCCGCGGCCGGGCGCGCCGCCTGCTTCGCCGCCATCCCGGGCAGCTCGACGAGGATCTCCGCGGTGCGGTGCGGACACTCGAGCTGCGGGCAATGGCCGCAGTCGGCGACGGGCTCGTATCGCACGCCTTTCAGGTTCGAGAGGTAGAAGGCGCGGCAGCCGTCCGGGATGAGCCGGTCGCGCTCGCCCCAGACCAGCACCGCCGGACCCTTCACCCGCCGCAGCTCCGCCTCGGTGAGGAAGTCCTCCGGCTTCAGCGTCGTCATGAGCTGCGACACCGAGGGCCCCTTCATGATGCGGCGGAAGTCGCGCTTGAAGAGGCGCATGACGAGCGGCGGGCGGTGGAACATGCGCGAGAGCCACTCGTCGACGGCCCCGCGCTCTTCCGCCATGATGATGCGCGCGAAGTCCACCCAGTCCTCCACGCGGAGCGCCGGTCCGCCCGGATTCAGCAGGGCCATCCCGCGCACGAGCTCGGGGCGCCGCGCCGCGAGCTTGGCGGCGATCCAGCCACCCATGGAGTTGCCGGCCAGGTAGGCGCCGCGGGGCGCCACGCGCGCCACGAGCTTCTCCGCCACGTCGACGAGCTCGTCGAAGCCGAGGAACTCGCGGCCCCTCGGCGGCCGGGAGAGCCCGTAGCCGGGCAGGTCCGGGACGATGACCCGGTAGGCGCCCCGGAGGTGCGGGATGAGCTGGTAGTAGCTCGTGCTCGACGCCCCGAGGCCGTGGAAGAGGACCATCGTGGGCGCCCTGGGCAGGCCATGCAGCGAGCCCCCCTGCTGGGAGCGAGCCGCCCGCAGCTTCTCGAGATCCGCCGCCCGCGGCCGGAACTCCGCGTACCAGACGCGCGCGCCGGAGATGCGGACCTCACGGAGCACGGCGCCATCCCGCCGCCAGGCGAGGTTGATGACGCGCTGAAGGAGCTCGAGCATGGTTGCACCTGCCGGGGACGCCCTTGCTTGGTGGGCGCCAGGGGCGTCGTGCAACTAAATTTTGAACTTCGCGACGCGCTCCGCCAGGGCCCTCGACCGGGCGGTCAGGCGGTCGCCCACCGCCGACAGCTCCACCACGACGCCCTCGTGCTGCCTCGCCGACCGGCTGAGGTGCGCGAGGACCGCCCTCACGCGGCGCGTCGCGTCGTCGTGGTTCGCCACGGCGCGGGTGATGTCCGCCAGCATCGCGTTGATGCGCTCGAGGCTCTCGAGCTGCTGCCGCCCGAGGCCCGTCTGCTCCTCGAGCGCGCGGCTCACCTTGTCGGCGAGCGCGCCCACCCCGCGCGAGACCGCGCCCACGGCCGAGACGCTCTTGCCGACCATCTGGACCGCCTCGGTGAGCGAGTGGGAGCTCTCCGCGACCGAGCTCACGAGGTTGGAGACGTCGCGCGTCGAGCTCGCGTGCGCCTGCACCGCATCGCGGATCGCGGCCGCGGTCTCGTGACCCTTCGCGGTCGCGGTGCGGATCTCGCGCAGCGCGTCGAGCGACTTGCGCGCGTGCGCCACGCCCGCGCTGGCCAGCTCGTCGCCGCGGTCGATGAGGCGGGCCGTCCCGCTCACGTCGTCGCGCACCGCCCGGATGATCTCGCCGATGGACTTGGTCGAGGAGGAGATCTGGGACGCGAGCTCGCGGATCTGGTCCGCCACGACGGCGAAGGCCTTGCCGTGCTCGCCCGCCTGCGTCGCGATGATGGAGGCGTTGAGCGAGAGCAGGTTCGTGCGGCCGGCCACCTCGCCGACGAAGTCCAGGATCTGGTCGATGTCGTCCGAGCGGCGCCCTAGCACCGTCACGCGCTTCTTCGCGTCGCCCACGGCGGAGCGCAGGCTCTCGATGCCGCTCACCGCCTCCTGGACGACGCCGCCCGCGTGCTCGGCCATCTCGGCGGCCTGGGCCGCCGCGAGCTGGCTGCCGATGGCGATCGTCTCGAGGCCGGAGAGCGAGGCCGACACGGACGCGAGCGTGCCCTGCGCGCTCCCGGCCAGCGCGTCGAGCGCGCCGAGCTGCGTCTGGGCGCGCCGCCCGGACTCGGACAGCCTCTCGACGTCACCGGCGGTGCTCTCCATCCGCCGCTCGAGCTCCGACGCCTGCCGCCGCACCTCCTCCAGCGCGGCCGCCATCTCGCCCACGGCGGAGCTCGTGGAGTGGACGTAGTCGGCGAGGCCCTCCACGCCGTGTCCCACCATCGCCACCGACCCCTGCATCGCCTCGACCGCCGCCTCGACGGCGAGCACCCGCCCGTGCTCCTCCCCCGCGCCCCCCTTCACGCGCCCGCCGATCTCGCCCATGTCGCGCGTCGCCTCCTCGACGCCGCGGCTCGCGGCCTGGACGTCGGTGACGAGCTGCGAGAGGCCGCGCCCCATGCGGCGGAAGTCGGCCGCGAGCTGACCCAGCTCGTCGCGCGACACGGAGGGCGGGCTCGCCGTC
>WNFY01006495.1_pt1 | contig 14105 bp, 16 predicted proteins | sample 5400091 | NCBI WGS metagenome assembly WNFY01 (sample SAMN13153364, study PRJNA577476) | soil metagenome | isolation source: 60 cm soil or saprolite under grassland replicate 1 | place: USA:California | collected 2016-06-15 | reverse complement strand
TACCGACAAAACAGATTCAACAGAAGTCGGGCGATAAGAATGCTTTTACGGCACTTGCTCGAGTCGGAAAATTCTTTTGGCAGCAGATGACGCGTATTCGCTGATGATGAAAGCTTTAAGACGGGAAGAGGCTTTGCTTGAACCGCCGCGGACTGTTCAGACAGGAGTCGAACAAAGTCTTGAGCGCCTGGCGTGGCTCATGGACGATCTCTTTCGCGTACCGGGACTTGGCTGGCGTTTTGGCCTAGACGCTGTCATTGGTCTCATTCCCGGGGTTGGAGACACTGCTACTTCCATCGTCTCCTTCTACATTCTCGCCTCAGCCGTTCGCTACCGCGTTCCTAAGATTACAATTCTGCGGATGGGCCTCAACATCGGCATCGACTACGTGCTGGGGTCGTTGCCGCTGGTGGGCGATCTATTCGATGCCTGGTGGAAGTCGAACCGGATGAATGTGGAATTATTAAGGAAGAGGGCCACTATCTCTCCCGAGGCGGCCAGAAATGCGCGAATGAGCGATTGGCTGTTTGTGGGTGTGATTATTCTTGGTTTGAGCGTGATAGCGATAGGCGCCGCTGTTTTAAGTATCTATCTGATAATTCAGATCGCCGAACGATTCGCAAACGCTTCCAGGTAGGTTCCTGGAGCTAAACCACCGCCTGCTGTTGAACCGGCGCCAGCACCCGATCAATTGCCGACTTGAGCATGTCCAACCCGCGCTCCCCGGCAGCGAAACTCTTGAGTTTGCCTTCCGCATCAAAAAGGTAATAGGCCGGCACATATCCCTGCTCGTTCTGAAAAGCATCTCGCAGCTTGTGCTCGTTATCTATGGCGCAAGGTTCGGTAATGGCATACTTGCTTATCAGATCGCGCACTTGTTCGACATCAGTGTCAGCTTCATAACGTGGCATGTGAATAGCTATGACCCGGAGGCCCTGGTCCTTCTTCTCATCACGCCATTCTCCGACACGCGGCAGGTTTTCTTTACAGATTCCGCAGCTTGCCGACCAAAAGTGGACCAGGGTTGGACGCCCCGCCGATTCTGCTTCAGCATGAGCCTGCGTAGATCCAAACCATTCCGTTGCCCCTTCGAGCGATGGCATCTGTGTCCCTATCCTCATTGCCATTAGTTTTTGCCTCAGTGTAAGACTCGCTGAAAGCGCGGGTCCCGGCGGGACAAGCCCGCCGGGAGCGACCTCTGGTTTTCCCACGCCCGTTACTTTAGTTGTGCAACTCCCATAAAAAGACCCTTGCAACAAGGGGGGAGCGGCCCGGGCCTCGTTGCGCCCGTCAACTTTACGAGTTAAGTGTTTTCTGACCTGGCTTCCATTCAGCCTGGCACAGCCCGCCGGTTTGGAGAGCCTGAATAACTCTGAGAGTTTCCTCCGCTGAGCGTCCAACGTTTAAATCGTGAACCACTTTGTAACGCAGAATGCCTTCCGGATCGATCACGAAGAGACCGCGCAGTGCAATTCCCCGATTCTCAATCAGCACACCGTAGTCGCTCGCAACCTTCTTGGTTGCATCTGCGGCCAGCGGATACTTCAGACCCTCTACACCGCCCTTGTCACGTGGAGTGTTGATCCACGCACGATGCGAATAGGCCGAATCCGTCGAGATGCCGATGATATCGGCACTGATGTCCTGGAAATCCTGATAGCGATCGCTAAAGGTCGTTAGTTCAGTTGGACAAACGAAAGTGAAATCCAGTGGGTAAAAGACAAGGACGAGCCACTTGCCACGGTAGTCTGAGAGCTTCACGTTCTCATTGAGCTTCTCAATGTTCTTGGTTGAGGCCATATCAAAATCAGGCGCCGGCTGGCCCACCATCGCCTTCTCTGCTGCTACTGCTGTTGCTGCTGTCATGTATCCTCCAAATTAGCTGAAATCAGATTAGACCAAATGCTCTTTCCTCTTATTTTAGCGACAATCGGGACAAATGCCCCGTAGTGTCAGATGAACAGACTCAGGCTTAAACCGCGACTTGCGCGCTGCAGCCCGCATCAATTCCGCAGCCTCTGGAAGATCGAAATCAACCAGTTTCCCGCAGCCGGAGCAGATTGCGTGATCGTGACGCTCTGTCTCCCGATCATAGCGGCTCGCGCTATCGCCAAAACTGATCTCATGAACGAGGCCGGCGGCTTTCAGGTAACGCAACGAATTATAGACAGTCGCATGACTGATCGTGGGCAAGAGCTGACGCGCGGCTTCGAAAATCTCGTTAGCGGTCGGATGATCCTCCCTTTTCAAGATCACCTGGAGAACCGCTTCGCGCTGAGGTGTGAGCTTCTGAGTTTCGTTTTTGCCGTGCTGCTTCATTTTTTTCGTAGACTTAGACTAAGTCTAAACAAGCAAAAATGTCAAGCAGAGGCAGAGGCTGGTCGTGTTCTATTCATGTAGGGCATCCCTCCGTGGGTGCCCCCGAGTCGCCCGGAGAGGGCGCCTACGGAGGGAGGGACGCCCCTACAGTTTCGTCAAATTAGAACACTAGCCAGAGGCTAGTCTTGTGGACTACTCACAGTACAGGATGTCGCGCCGCGTAATTCACAATTCGGTCTACATAATCGGTGAACGTCGGACAATGAATGTGGTGAGGTGCAAGCCGCTGCTGTGCCTGAGTCGAGTCGTAGGTCTGCTTCACGAAGAAGTAGGGTACACCATGATGTGGAAGACCGGTAATCCTTGGAGATGGTGGGAGCATGAGAAAGAATTGCACCCAGGAGGGAGGGACAGTGACGTGCGAACGCCGGCCACTGATCGACTTCGCAATTGCATTGAATAGCTGATTTGTCGTGAGTGGACTCGGATCTGCGAGTTGCAGAGTCTTGCCTATAGCCGAGTCGTCACAGGCAAGCGCCGCCAGCGCCTCAACAACAAAATCAACCGGCACGAGATTCAGGCAAACATCGTGATTGCCGATATTGAAGAAAGAAAGTATGCCCGGCCATCGCAGGAGATAGCGAATCAGATAGTACACACCGTCGTACTTCACTGTTTCCCCACTGCGTGAGTCGCCGCAAACAACAGCCGGCCGATGAATAGTGACAGGAAGTTCTGTCTTCACCGACTCCACTTCCAGCTCGGCAAGGTACTTCGACTCTTCATAGAAATTTCTGAAGCCGGCTTCGTGACGCAATTCAGTTTCAAGAATTCGCCCTTCTCGCTTTCCGGCAACATAGCAGGTGGAAACGTGATGATATTGACGAAGCCACGGCATCGAACGCACAAACTCATTCAGGTTTCGCGTTCCGCCGACGTTCACCCTGAGCGCCACGTCTCTGGCAACTGCCAGATCGTAGATTGCGGCAAGGTGAAACACCCTGGTTGTCTCCCGGAGCGCACCTTCCTGGTCGCGTAAGGCCAAACCAAGATTAGGCTGACTGATATCACCTTCAATTAGGTGAAAGCTCGCCCTAAATTGTCCGGAGTCGGTGACAATCTCGGAGATCTCCTGATGCGCACGAGCCAGTAATAAAGGTTGCACCAGTAGAAAAAAGTTACCCCCGCCTTTTGCCAAACGCCGGAGCAAACGACTTGCGATGAAACCAGGAAATCCCGTAATGAAAAATGTCTCGTCGGCTGTCATTTGTCAGTACCGAGGCCGACGGCGGCGACCGTTTCTTCATCTCACCACAGACGACGCCGTCTGGTCCGCTCCCGAGTCCTGCTTGGGACGAAACCTGCGAGCCGAGTATAATTCACGCCTTCCGGTAATAAGAATCCTCGCTTGCTTTACGCTCGAGACCGTCCCGCTGCCAGTGAGGATCTCAGCATTGCAAGACCCCGGGGAATATGAAGTCTGAGGACGAGAAATCGTCGATAAAGACGATCGCCCCGAAAGTTTGAAGGCCGGCATAAAACGGTTGGCGCCAAATCTTGGAAACCATGGTCCGGCTGCGATTAGAACGCCAACCATGTTCGGCGAGGATATGTACGACGACGACGTCTCATCCGATGTCAGGTTTGCAGCCAAGCAACTGTTTCACGAAGCCTACGAAGCACAGCTTGCTAATGAATATGAGCAGGCGATAGAACTCTACAAACGCTCCATCGAAACCTATCCGACGGCTGAAGCTCACACTTTTTTAGGATGGGTATACAGTTTTCAGGGGCGGTACCATGAGGCAATTGAAGAGTGTCTGGAAGCCATTCAAGTGGACGATACGCTTGGCAATCCCTACAACGACATCGGTAGTTACTTGCTGGCGCAGGGAGACATGTATGGATCCGTGCGCTGGTTCAAACGCGCGCTACTTGCCCCTCGCTATGAATCGTACGCCTTCCCTCATTTCAACCTGGGCCGCGTTTATGAAACGCGGCGCAAGTTTCTGGAGGCTGCAAAACATTACGGTCTTGCTCTCGAGCAAAAGCCTGATTTTACTGAAGCGGCCGTCGCGCTTCGGCGCATGCAAACAAAGCTCAATTAGTGAATCGTAAATGAGCGCAGAGAACCGTGTGCCGTCGATTTTACGTAAACGGGCTCTAACGACTAGACAATCGTGTACGACAAAGGAAATGCGACTAGCAAGAAATGGCTTGAAATTTACGTTTCGCTATTCGCCACACTCACTTGCACCACCATCCAATCAGTAATTGCCTGCTTGAGTTCGTCCAAACCGCCTTCAAAAAAGTGGCCTGTGCCAGGTATCACCGTTAACTTCACCGGCACGCGCTTTTTGAGCTTCTCCACGAAAGCTCTCAAGCGCTTGACATCGCCAAACTCATCCCATTCACCGTGAACGAAAAGTAGTGGCTTCCGGCACTCTTCGAGGAACCCAAAGTCATACTTGTCGATCGGCGTGCCAATGCTTATCAGATTCTTGACGCGATCGTCGGTGATACCCACTTGAAGTCCGACCAGAGCACCAAACGAGAAGCCGCAGAGGGTAATACTCCGGTGGGGATATTTACCGGCAAGGTAGTTTAGTCCGGCGCGAACATCTTCCTGCTCTCCATGGCCTTCGTCATGCACACCAGTGCTTTGCCCTACGCCGCGGAAGTTTATTCTTAGAGTCGTCAGACCCACGTCGTTCAGTGCGCCGGCAACGCGAAATACTACCTTGTTGTGCATCGTCCCGCCACCCATTGGATGCGGGTGCAGCACGAGAGCAACGCCAGAAGGTGAGCCGGAGCGAGGCTCCTTGAGAATCGCCTCGAGGCGGCCGTGCTCTATTGGAATGAAGAGATTTCCTGCTGGATACATCGCGGCGGTGGTTAAAAAAAGCGAAAAAGCCGTGATTGATCAATAGGAAGAAATAAGGAATGATTCTCGATCCGTTGTCCGTTGCCGGTTCTCGGCGGTGTCGCCTCACAATTACAATCTATTAACAGCGGACCGCTGGCAACGGACAACTGATACGCTACACGCCTTCGGGAGTACCAGTATCCGGCTCGGCGGTCTCCAGCTCTCCAGGAGCGCTCGACGAATCCGGGACCGGAGCTTCGGGCACGGTTGTGTTTGCCGGCGCTGTAATCGGCGTGGTCGGGCTTTCCCGTAAAACGGTCTTGGTTGTTCGCGCCCGGCTTCTTTTGGTAGCTGCCATTCTCTTTGCAGTTTTCTTCGCGGGAGCTTTTCGCGTGGTCGTCTTTGCGGCCTTCTTTGTCGTCTTGCTCACACCACCACGCTTCTTCGCTGCCAGTTTAGCTGATTTTCGAGTAGTCTTCTTGACTGCTTTCTTTGCAGATTTCTTTGCGGCTATGCTTCGGGGTCGGGCCTTTGCTGCACTTTTCTTTTTGGAGCCCCTACCTGCCGCCTTGCGCGCACCTTTTGCTTTCCTACTTCCCTTTTTTGTGGCCATATTTCCGGTCCCCCTTCTGTGGTTTCGCTGGAATGTTCACACCGTAGCAAATTACTTTTGCGATGTCCACGCATCTGTAAAACGGAATAGCGTCCTTACTGACAGAGCGACAGAAAGTTGAACGGAGCGCGCCGTATGATTGCGCCGACCAACCAGGGCCGTCGCTGCGGCAGAAGGTAGCCAGAGACCAGTGCTTAACGGAACATCCGTAGACACGCATTAGACGTTTCGGCTAAATTAACCGCGCTTCCCCTGAAATAAATGCTGGTCAACTCCAGGCATAGCGGAAAGCTAAGGGATGCCCGATTATTTACCGTCGGATGTTGTTATTACACTTCCAACGCAGCAATTGGATCAAGTTTCTCAGAAGTGAGACAAATGTCGTCACAGTATTCAACTGACCGCCATCAATCGCGACATGAGAGTTGTGGCCAGCGTAGCGCTTTGATCGTTGACGACGTTGCCGACGTGACAGAAATGCTGTCCGTTTTACTTAGCTCCGCAGGATACCGAGTAGTTACCGCATCTTCGGCACCGGCCGCACTCTCAGCAGCACGGGCGCGGCAGTTCGACATCATTATTTCCGATATTGGAATGCCCGAAATGAACGGATATGAATTGGCGAGAGCCTTGCGTTTGCTACCGGGTTATCAGACTGTTCCCATGGTTGCAGTTACCGGTTATTCAATGTTCGATGATCACGAGCGATCAATAAGCGCGGGTTTCAACGCTCACATGACCAAACCCTTCGAACCGCGTGCCCTACTCGAACTAATCGAACAACTGTGAGCCTACCCCTTGAACAAACAGTTGGACGATAGATGAAACATTCCGCTAAATTCGCGGCATTTCAATCTGAATCTGCTATACGCTTTCTCCAGTTTGCCGTTGGAGCAATAGCTATTGGCCTGATCTTCTGGTGGCTTCAATTCTCGACAAACTCAATCTGCTGCGGCGATTTTGACGGTTACTATCACGTCAGGTGGAGCCGAATGCTATGGGAATCCATGCGCAGCCACAGTTTTCCGCCGGCGTTTCCATGGCTGCCGCTCACGACGCTCAACCCGAAAGACTATGTCGACCACCATCTACTCTTTCACATTTTCCAAATACCATTCACCTGGTTTCGCGATTTAAGGTTGGGCGCGAAAATAGGATCTACCCTCTTCGCCACTTTCGCAGTCGTTTCCTGCTACTGGCTGTTGGTCCGTTATCGAATTCGCTACTTGCTCGTGTGGCTAGTCGCTCTGCTTGGCTGCTCCGCTCCGTTTCTTTTCCGCCTAAACATGGCCAAGGCCCCACCTCTCGCAATCATTTATTTGATCCTGGGGATCCACTTCCTCTTCACCAGGAAATACTGGCCGCTCATCGTGCTGGCAACCATCTTTACGTTGACTTACGACATGTTTGTGCTGCTTATTCTAGCTGTAATTATCTGGGTGGCCGTGATCGCCTGGACTGAGCACCGTTTCGAATGGCGCCCGCTAGTCTGGGTAGCAGTCGGCACCATAGCAGGTCTGATATTCACTCCATATTTCCCCCACAACCTGCACCTCCTTTTTGAACACTTGAAAGTTAAACTCACCGCTTCGGATTTTTCGACTAAAGTAGGGCAAGAGTGGTATCCGTACGACACGTGGGAGTTTCTGGGAAATTCAGTTGTAGCTTGTGTGGCAATGGTCGTGGGTTACATAGCTTTCGAGCCTGGTGAGCGGAAACGCGCCCAACATCCACTTTTCTTCCTGCTCCTTTCTACTGCATTTCTGATCATGGCTGCACGTTGGAGAAGAATAGCCGAATACTGGCCGCCATTTGCTGTGCTCTTCGCGGCTTTTTCCCTGCAGCCATGGCTCGAGGGCACTCAGTCTGCCTTCACTCGTTTACCTTTGGATATGATGGAGGAACTCCAACCCTTTCTTGATCGCGAGGCCGGGTTTACCGCAACGAGACAAACTGAACACCACGAATTGAGTCGGGCAATAGTTGTTGCCGCCATTGCCGTGGTTCTCGCTATCGTATTGTTTTTTAACTTGCGTGTAACAGTCAAAGACATCGCTTCGAGCGAGCCGCACAATCACTACAAGGCCGGGGCTGATTGGTTGCGGGCCAACGTACCGGCACATCAAATCGTCTTTAATACCGACTGGGACGACTTTCCACGGCTTTTCTATTACGATCCTTTGCACTATTACGTGACCGGGCTTGATCCAACTTATCTCTTCGATAAGAATCCGGATCTTTCGCGTTTGTATGAACGCATCACGCTGGGCAAGGAAGAAGATCCAGGCCCTCTGATCCGCGATCGTTTCGGTGCGCGCTATGTTTTCTCAGACAATGCTCACCACGACTTTTTTACTAACGCGAAAGAGAGTGGGTGGTTTGATATCGTCTATGAGGATCAGCAATGCACGATCATGCACATCCGTGACGAAAAGGTTTTGCCGCCCGCAGAGAAAGATGAGCCTGACCTGGATGTAGAGCCGGCAGATAACGGTCCGCAGTAAATCCTAATCGACGCCGGACACCGACTCTTGACAGCGTTTGATTCCACTGATTGTCAGGATTCGCGGTTTACAATTGACGGCTTTACGATTGGTGGTCGAAATGATTCAAATGCAATTGCGCTCGATTTTCCCAGCGCTTCTTTCATTGGCCCTTTCACTGATGTTGGCCGGTTGTATCAAAGCCAACAAGGACTCAAAGGCGTCTTCGTCAGCTGAAGCGCAAACGCAGTCATCACCTGTCGGATCACCGCTGACTGGTTTTGCCAAGGACCTTCAGTACGTGCGTAACGGTCAGTACACTTACGTCTGGGTTTTCGCACGCAAAGACAGCAAGCCCCTGGATAAGGACGACGCGAATTTCCTACGCACAAATGCGCCGCAAGTGGTTGACTGGGTGACTACAGATGAAGGGAAGAAAGTAATCGGCGGAACAAACTTCAACCTGGAAGAAGGAAACCTGGCATTGCTGAAGAAGCGTTTTATGGTGGAAGATTACTCTAAGAAATGAGCATGGCCCCTTTTAATGGTACCGCCCGTGTGTTTCAGCACGCTCTAATCTTGTTCAATCCTTGTCTTTGTCTGCCGCAACTCGCGCTTTTGCGCTCGTTGCGTGCGAGAAGCGGTCCCAGTAAGGGCGGTCATAGTAAGGACGTGGGCCCATTGGGATCTGATCTCTTTCACGGCACAAGCACCAGCTTCCCAAACTGCGCGCGGCTTTCAAGTAACTCATGCGCGCGACGGGCTTCCGCGAGCGGCAATGTCCGATCCACTACCGCATGGATCTTTCCCTCCTCAACAAACTTCATTGCCGCAAGCAGTTCCGACTTTGAGCCCATGAAAGAACCGAGGATGGTCAGGTGGCGATAGAAAATCTGTCGTATATCAGTCTGTGCATCAAAGCCACTGGTGGCGCCGCAAGTTACCAACCTGCCGTTATTTTTTAGTGACCTAATCGAGCCGACCCATGTTTCCGCACCCGTGTGTTCGAAAACAACATCGACCCCTTTGCGCCCCGTTAAGCGTTTGACCTCTTTTGGCCAGTCTTCGAGTGTGTAATTGATGGTTTCATCAGCTCCGAGTTCTCGACCCCTTGCCAGTTTCTCGTCAGAGCCTGCAGTGGTAATAACGCGCGCACCCAACAGTTTTGCGATTTGAATGGCGATCGAGCCAACCCCGCTGCCCGCGGCATGAACAAGCACGTCTTCACCAGGTTGCACGTTGGCACGCGTCACGAGCATGTGCCAGGCCGTGACGGTCACTAAAGGCAAAGCCGCCGCCTCTTCCCAATTCAAATTCTTAGGCTTGGGAATGATGTTGACACCGGGAACGGCCACCAGCTCAGCATACCCACCATCGCGGCGATACCCGATCATGTCGTACTCGTGGCAGAGATTGTCCTGGCCTCGGAGACACTCGATACAATGTCCACACGAAACCCCTGGCTGGACCATGACTTCGTCGCCGGGGTTTACCCAGGTGACGAGTTGACCGACTTCTCGTACGACTCCGGAGATGTCGTCGCCGAGTATGTGTGGCAAAGGAATCTCGATGCCAGGCAAGCCTCCGCGAACAAAAACATCGAGACGGTTTAGCGCGCAGGCTTTGACTTCAACCAGGACCTCGTTCGCAAGAATCGTGGGCTCGGATACCTCCGCGTATTCGAGGACTTCCGGCCCGCCGTGCTGTCTGAATATGGTCGCGTTCATGACTGGCGATTGTAGGTGCTTGGCGGGAGTGCTAAGAGGCTGCGCCGATCGCCACACCGTCAGTTTGCTGACGAGCATGGTAGGAAGAACGGGTGAGCGGACTCGACTCCACGTGATGGAAGCCCATGGCCATGCCAATCTCACGCCATCGTTCGAATTCTTCTGGAGTAACGTAGCGTTCGACTGGCAAACGTCTGACAGCTGCTCGCTGCAGTAGTGTCAACGACTGCTGATAGAAGGCATCGGGTCGGACGCGTCGATACAACCGCGCGATCGTTTCAGTGTTGTGATTGAGCACATCCGGCTCGGCGTCGAGCACTGTGTTTAACGCGGCCTCATCTCCGTTAAAGTCGGGGATCAGAACTTCGACCTTGCACTCTGGATTCAATTCCCGCACCTGGCGAATCGTCTCGGCCCAATGCGCCGCGCCGCCGTCCGGGAGGTCATCACGATTGACTGACGTTATCACCGTGTGTGCGAGATTCAAGTGCAGGATAGCTTCCGCTACATGCCCTGGCTCTTCCGGATCGAGCGGAACCGGCTCGCCTTTCCCTACCGCACAAAAGCCGCAATGTCTCGTGCAAATATCACCCCCAAGCATAAAAGTCGCTGTGCGATCTGACCAGCACTCAAATATGTTTGGGCAACGGGCCTCCTGGCAGACGGTGTGGAGATTTAAGCCTTCAATCAACTTAAGCACGTTACTCTGATTCGTCGGATCTCCCAGGCGGATTCTTAGCCAGTCAGGCTTCGGCCGGCGTGCTTTTTGGTTGTTGCTGATTACGGTTAGTTCGCGTGACAATGGTTTAGCCTCTTGATGCCTCCTTCAAAGGATTCTACACGTAGTCTGCCAATTACCGTAAACACCCAGCGGTAGCACCCCGGTTTGAGATTCTTCTCTGTGTAGCCTCAGTTTATCTGCGTCTCCCGCGGTTAATTCTCCAGGAACACACTCACTGCCAAGACGGCGAGCACACTGAGTTAAAGCGAAGTATTAAACGCAGGACACGCGCCTGTCAGCTCTAAGATCGCATCGCCCTGTTTCACTCTTGCTCGTCGTTTCGGGCGGGTATAAGCTGCGCCCAGTCCTCGCTATTCAATAAAAGTCAGGGACTAGTCAGAACCGTGAAGCGATCGGGTCGTTTCCACTACTCTCAGGCTTGTTGTGAAACTTATCATGGCGCAACTTGCCGCTCTTGAGTTCCAGATAGAATTTCGGCAAACCGATCGGGTCGCTATCCGCGGTTCCGTAATGAATCAATTTGCCGCTAAGGAGATTACGCCATGTTATCTGCTCTTCGTTCCTGCACCGTGACACTGATTCTGTTCATAGGGGCAATACCGGCGCTGGCCGACGTTGCTCGGCCGAAGCCTTCTCCCGAAAAGGGTAAGCTGGTGCTCCATACGAGCTTGCAAATCGTGCCAGATGCAAATTCTTACGAGGCCCGTTTGCAAATCTCGCAAGACTCTTTGAAATACCTGCGCGCGGCCTTAAACCATGTGCCCACCAGTCCTTCATTGACCGAGCGCATTGCGCACAGCTCGACGCGAACGATATTCGCTGGACTCCTCCTTTTCATGTCTCTTTCGCTGGGCGGCGTATGGCTCGCCCGCTCGGCCAATCGACGTAATCAGCGAGCAGTAGGGGCAGCTCTCCTGGTTGCGGCCACGCTGGGTGCGGCTGCCATTATCACTCGCGGAAATGCGGGCCCTCCGGGTTATTACGCCTGGAGAAATCTACCTCAGGATCTCGCAGCGGGACGCGCCACACAGGGTGGCGTGGATATCGAAATCATTCCTGAAGGCTCTGGCGTAAAGCTCATCGTACCCCTTAAAAATAAACCGAACGGCGACGAATAACATGCAAAGCGCGGTTGACCTCAAACTGGTGCCCTGGGATGGGACGACCCGACAGCGCGCACAGTCACGCACCGCAGTCTTTGTCATCGGGACCTTGTTCTGTGCATTAACGTCGGCGGTGATGGCAAGCTGGTTGCCGCTGCAAGTCTCAATTGTCACGGTGTTTCTTTTCGCCGGTCCGCACAACTGGTTTGAGTTGCGCTATTTTCTGATGCGGCTGCCGTTACGTTTTGGCAAGTCGCGTACTTTCTTTTTCACAGCTTTCGCAGGCATTGCCCTTCTAACCGCAACCTACATTTCACTCCCTGTTCTCTACAGATCAATCTCCTGGTCAACCGAGTCATGGGAAGTGGTTATCGCTGTCTGGAATAGTCTGTTGCTTTTATGGCTCGGGCTGCTTGTTTGGCTTCGAGGAAAGCAGAAGTTAAGAAGCGACTGGTCGTGGGCACTACCGATCGTTCTGGCACTCGGTTCGCTAAACTGGATGTCTCCAGAGTTTTTCAGCCTGGCGATCGTATATCTCCACCCGCTGGTGGCACTGTGGTTTTTGGACAGGCATCTCCGACGCACGCGTCCTCAATGGTTGCCAGCTTACCGCCGCTGCCTGTGTTTGCTGCCGCTCCTGCTCGCAGCCATGATCTGGCAGTTGAGCCGAACGCCGGCACTCACTGATGACAACGGTCTTTTCTGGCGTATCACTCAACATGCCGGTGCCGAATTATTACCAAACGTCTCGAGCCATTTGCTCGTCTCGGTGCACGTGTTTCTGGAAATGCTTCACTATGGGGTCTGGCTTTTGGCGTTGCCTTTGATCGGTCGACATACAGGAAGGTCAAGGCATTCGCACATTAGTGCGCTTCCCAGCGCAGCCAAAGTCTGGAACGTGACGACGGTGCCTGTCGCGCGCCATCCGCGAGGTTTTCCCAAAGTTGTCAAGCTCGCGCTTCTTTTAAGCCTCGCCCTAGTGGCGCTGCTCTGGTTTGGCTTTTCAATAAACTACGCGACGACGCGCGACATCTACTTTACCGTCGCCATCGCCCATGTACTCGCGGAGGCTCCCTTTTTATTGAGAATGATTTGACCTCGGCAGAGGGATACGACTCGCTGCCGCGGATCCTCTTTCTGTCACTTGCTCCAGCCGACTGCCTGGCCCCTGACGATGTCCCCTATCGATCTCTGGCGTTTCCTGCCGCTTGGTTACCTGTTCACAATACTGATCGAGACGCCGGTCCTCTTGATTGGACTATCGGCCCGCCACTCATGGCGCCGGCGAGTGATGGCAGGCGTTTGGCTGACAGGTTGCACCTACCCAATTGTTACACTTGTCCTTCCATTGTTGTTGGCAGGCAAGTCACGCGCGGTTTTTCTGATCGTCGCCGAAATTTTCGCTCCCGTGGCAGAGTGTATGTTGTTTTGGCTTGCGTTTGGTTCGAGAGAGGAACTGGGTAAGAGATCGATGTGGCGAGATTTCATCGCGATAGTAGTTGCCAATCTCGCTTCTTTCCTGTGCGGCGAGGTAGTGAATGCCTGGAATTGGTTTGGATTGTTGGACCACTCCTGAGACAGAAACAACAATACTCACAGAATAAGGCTCCGGCATGATCGTCTTCCGTAATTGGCCACGCTCTCTCCTTATGTCTCCCCAGCAATCTTGTTAACTGAGTCCCTACTGTCCATTCTCAATCAACTTCGCCAGGGCTTCGGGATCGATGTTTCCGCCCGACAAGATCACTCCTACCCGCTTTATGTCTGCAGGTATTCTTTGAAACATCACTGCCGCCGCCGCGGCAACACCCGAAGGCTCAACCAGCAACTTCATGCGAAAGAGTATGAAACGCAACGTAGCGATGATCTCTTCGTCAGAAACTGTTAGGACATCTTCTGCGACCTGCTGAACGATTGGAAACGTGATTGCTCCCGGCAATTGAACTCGCAAACCATCGGCAATTGTGGGGGGAGGCGGAATGGAGACGCGCTCACCTTTTACGAACGACTGCCGCGTGTCGTCGGCGGTATCAGGCTCTACCGGGAAACAACGAATGCCCGGCCTACTTGCCTTCGCCGCCGTCGCCACCCCGGCGAAGAGTCCGCCACCACTGCACGGCGCCACAATACAATCCAGATCAGGAACGTCTTCGAGAAACTCGAGCCCGCACGTGGCCTGGCCGGCGAGGATCAAATAGTCGTCATAGGGCGGAACCATGACAAGCCGGTCGCGCTCTGCCAGAGCGAGTGCA
>WNFY01003756.1_pt1 | contig 14107 bp, 12 predicted proteins | sample 5400091 | NCBI WGS metagenome assembly WNFY01 (sample SAMN13153364, study PRJNA577476) | soil metagenome | isolation source: 60 cm soil or saprolite under grassland replicate 1 | place: USA:California | collected 2016-06-15 | reverse complement strand
ATAGAGAGTACGCATGCTCAAGGCATCCATCGTAGTGATCTGCGCCGGGCCCGCTATGTGGGGCTTACTAAAACACGATTACAGCATATTTTGACCGCCATTGCACTCAATATGGTACGAGCGGTCCAATGGCTCATAGACACTTCACCAACTGAGTCTCCTCTGCCGAAGACACGTCTCTCCCGGTTCGCTGCTTTAGAGAAGGTCGGAGCGTGAGGATGAGCTTCTCCAACGAATTCGGCAACAGAGTCAACATTGGTGACACCAGGGGCAAGTTAGCTATATAGCTGGAAAGGAACGACGCGTGCCCAGTTTTATGCCCATTGCACCATGTCCGCTGGTAATTTGGCTCAATGTTCGACGGAATTTGAGCGTGGATTGCCTCTGCGTCGAACATTGAGCCAAAATTTTTGAGGGACGAAGGTTCGACACAACTTCCACGCCCCTTCCTCATTTCATAACAACATATCATTTTTCAATGGAAAAGACGCAACATAGGTTTCCATTCGTTCTCTGGCATCTTCGGCTGCCTGAGCGGTACGAGCCTGGTACATAAGCCCAAGGCTCGTCCATATTTTGGCCCAAGGGTGAGTCATTTTGTGAAGGTTCGAACACAACCGCGCTCCATCGGTTGAGACAGAACGCGGCCAATGAATGTCGCGTGGCTTCTCGAGCGAGAAGTTAGAACCGGTGACGAGTATGGCTGAAGTGGCCCTTAGCGAACGCGAAGACCTTGGTGAGCTTGACCGAGAAGACGAGAATCGAATCTGGGAGGACCTCGTGCTCATCGTGGTGGTAAAAGCAGCCGTCGCGTACGAGATATTGCCATCGTCCGTCCCACCTGGTGGCCCACACCCTGGCGAGCTGTTCGAGCCTGTCATGATCGGTGATCCGGACGGCCTCGCCCTCGACCACCACGTCGAGCCCTTCCTCCCAACGGTTGCAGCCAGTCGTCAAAATCACGTGCTGGTTCCCCCGCAGGTTGATGGCCTTCTGCTCAGTGTCGGCAGAGCTGAAGTGGATGGTTCCATCGTGCCAGACAGCAACGACAGGTGTGACATGAGGGCGACCATCGGTCCGCACCGTCGAGAGCCAAAATAGATCGGCGGTTTCGAGTACGCGACGCGTCTGCTCCCACGACGTGACTGGTAAATAAGGTGACAAGTAAGCAGGTTTTAAGGTGACGAGTGAGCAATCGGCGCGAAGAGTGAGCACTGGGAGGTATCCGCCTGGAAAAACCGCTCCCCATCTGGTATACTCCCTCTAGAAGTTGTAAATTGCGTTCTTCATCGCGAGGCGGTACTTCCCGAAAGATAAGCTCCAGAGGCCGCTCTTGCAGGAGGGATGCGGATGGTCGCACCGGCTGTCGAAGGCATTGATTTATTCAAAATTGCGGGTCGCTCCATTTCGGGATGGATTCCCAGCTTCAAGACTGGCACGAAGGCTGGCACAGCTTCTCATGCCCGGCAGCCGTTCTGTAGCCAGTTGGAAGAACGCCTCTTGCTCTGGTTGGAGTACCACCCACTGGTTGCCCACTACGCGCGTGGTGACATTGGCCCACAGTTTGCCACGACCTATCGACTGCCTACCCCGAAACACGCGCCGTTCGCGATTGGCTACGCTTTTGAGGGCAACCCCCATGACTACCTGCCCGATGTCGTGGGCACACTCTCGAACGGAAAGCTGTTCATTGCCGAGGCGGGCATGGAGGATGACAAACGGGGTGATCGCAACCTCGCCAAAGCGGAGGCCGCACGAAGGCTCGCACGCCTCCAACGAGGCGTCTTCTGGATTGGCACAGAAAAGACACTTACAAAGCTTCGCCACTACAATCTGGTCTTCTTGCATGCCAGGCGAGAGAGTTTCCCCGCCTTTGCTGACATTGCTGTGGCCTTGCGGGAAGTATGGCCCTGGGGAGAAGTCGCCAGTGTTGAAGAGGTCGCGCGCCGCCTGGAACAACGATGGCCGACCTCTCTGGTAGAAGCGGCGATCTGGAAAGTGGTGGCAGACAGCGCGGCAGCGGGGCATCTGTTGGTCGATCTGGAGCGGTTCACGCTTGATCGCAAACTTCCTCTGGCCTTGCTCCCGCCTGATGCTCCGCCTCTTGTTCCTGATCCCCTCCTAGACACGCTCCTGCCTGAACCGGCACAAGAGGTGACAACCATCTCACGCGATCCGAGCGCCCTCGTTCCGGGTCCGACGTTTGATGCCTCCCGGCTCCCTGAGCCTCAACGGGAGCAATTTCACCGGAATCTGCGGGCCGTGGAGCAGGTGCTGGCTGGGGCACCTCAAACCAGGATAGCAGCGGAGTCAGGTATCCCTCGTTCTACGCTGGGGCGGTTGGTTCGGCGAACGAGACAGCTCGGCCAGATCGCCTGTGTGCCCCGTGGGAGCTATCGTCGTGCAACGACCATGCATCCCGCCTTCCAGGAGTGTATTCGTCGGCTGTATCTGCTCCCCACACGCCTGTCGATGACCGCGATCCATGAGCATACGGAAATGCGACAGATAACGGCACGCTTGGAGGCGGAAACAGGCAAGCCGGTCAAACTTCTCTCCTACGATCAGGTGCGCAGGGAGATCCACCGACTCAAAAGTGAGCCCGAACTGGTGGCCGTGCGCGAAGGGGCCAAATCGATCCCTCGTGCGCGCGAGTCTGCCGAGTCGTTTGCGCTCTCCATTCCCGCTCCCGCGCTGCTCACACAAGTCGATGAGCACTCCCTCGAACTGTATGTCGTGACGCCCGATGGCATTACCGTGGCGAGCCGTGTGCATGCTGCTGTGCTTGTCTGCGTCAAGACGGCGGCGATTCTCGGTGCTGTTCTCTCCCTCGGTCCGCTCAAGGAGGAGGATTATATGCGCCTGGTCAAGCAAAGCCTGGAGGGGAAAGATCGTTTAGTTGGCCTTGCAGGATGCGAGCACTCCTGGCCGTGTTTTGGAAAGCCAGCGATCATCTTCCATGACCGGGGCAAGATCTTCACCTCTGAGCGCGCACGGCAAGTGCTGGTGGATCGGTTGGGGATTATCACTGAGCAAGCCCCACCGTACGCGCCATCAGCAAAGGGAACCGTCGAATCGCTCTTTCGGTGGATGACGCAGCGCTTTGAACGCCGTCTGCCCAACACGTCCTACGGCGTCCACGATGCCGAAGCAGCGGCGCAAGCGGGAGGCATGACGCTGGAAGAACTAGAGCGCTGTTTCTATCAGGCGGTCGTTGATGATTATCAACAAGCCTGGGACGACCTTCGACGGCAGCGCCGCTCGGTGCTCTGGGAACAGGCGGTGGCACAGAGTGGGGTGCCACCGTATCTGGGCTCGCCCGATGATCTGAAACTCCTGTTGATGAAGGCGATCAATCGTAAGACGCCCCATCATGGGTATCGCACATCTTCAGGAAACCGGCTCTCGTTTCAGGGACGCTGGTACGTCTGTCCCGGCCTGCTCTCGCGACTCCAGGGCCGCGAGTTTGACGTGTATTACGACCGCCGCGATGTGGGTGTGCTCTACATCTTTGTCGAGGGGGAATATGTTGGGGAAGCCTACTGTCCCCAATTGATGGGAGGTCGCGTCAGTGAGTGGGAAGCCAGAGCGATGCGCAAACAGGACGAGATGCAGGCCAAGATCGCCCGCGAACAAGGGCGAGAGGTTCGCGCTCGTATTCAGGAAGAAGCGGGGTCACACCGCAAACGCCGAAGCGCAGAGATTCGAGCACGTGAGCAAAGCCGTCAATGGGATCGCCAACGGGAAGACATTCATCCTGCCGAAGTGATTGAGCGATTAGCGAGTGTCCAGGCCAAGAAACCAGCAGTGCCAACACTGCCACCTGCCGTCCCGGATGCCGACCCTGATCGTCCAGTTCGTGCCTTGCCCATTCGCACCTTCCGAGAGGAGCCGCTGCCATGACTCATCCCATCTTTCGCAAGGAGATCTTCATCGATTATGTAGACACTTATCAGGGGCAGAACGCTTTCTCTTCCTTCAACGAAGTCAGGAAAGACGGGAATCAGCATCGCTGCACTTCCGGCGGCGACCCCGCAAGTGCTCGTGGATTGTTTCATAGCAAAGCTCTTTGGTTCAAAAAGTGTCTACATAACATCGAGACGGCCTTTGAGCGCCGGTTCCAGGCGATGCTGCGTTCCGCCTGGCAAAAGCAGAGCTGGCATGTGATCGTCGCTGATCCGGGTGCTGGCAAGACGATAGGCATTCGAGACCTGATCCGAACGTCTGGCTCCCCAGCGATAATAGCGGTCACGGCTCCGAAAAACAATGAAGAGGAACTGGCTCTGGGCAATCAACTGTTCACGGCCCTAGGGCTGCCGCTGCGAGGACGTTGGAGCGACCGCAAGCCCAAACTCATGGGGTCGATGGTCCAGTTTGGCGTCAAATGCCTGATTGTGGATGACGCTCAGGATCTCTCCCTGGAGCACCTCATGTTCATCAAAGAACTGACAGACCAGGGGCGTTTGCACTACGGGTATCCGGTTGGGTTGTGCCTGGTCACTGCCGGGCGCGGGAACACGATTCCCTTGAAGGAAATCTTCGATCAGCCTGATATTATGTGGCTGCAATTCCGCCGCCGCCTCGACAAACTGGAACCGTTCTGCCGGATCGCAGGACACACGTCGGAAGAAGTGCGCGAGATCCTGGCGGCCCTGGAAACCGTGTACCGTGAACTCTTTCCGCACCTCAACTTGCGCCAATGGTCAGGAGCCATCTACACCTGGCTCACGCAGCCGGTCCTCGACCCTACCAACTCTGGCCGCGTGACGATGGATTACCTGATGAAGCTCGTCACGACTGCCCTGGAATGGTCACATGCTGCCGGGGAAACCGATGTGAAGACCGAGATGCTAGAGTCCGCCGCTTCACTCCTCGTGCTGCGTCGTGATACGCTTCGGATCATTGATGGAGCAGGACCAAGCATCGAAGCCCCTCAATCGGAGCCCACTGAGCAAGGGAATGGGAGCGGGACGGAAGCAGAACGAAAAGCTATGCCTGCCAATCATGTGCCTCACACGACAGAAACGGTAGGAACGGTGGGAGAACAGGTGCAAACAGGCAAAACACCCAAATGCACGTTTTCTGGGGTGGTTTCCATCGAACTCCAACGTTTTCTCGACAGTGGCGTTACGCTGGTTGAATGTCCCGATTGTGCAAGGATGCGCACACTCTCCCCAAGCAAGGGAGTCCTCCGGTTCCCGTCTCACGACAAACGCAAAACGAATGCCCCCGTGACCTCCCAACGATGGGCCATGTGTGAAACGATCTGGGAAGTCGTTGGAGGAGAGAGCAAGTGACGCCAATTTTAGCCACGAAACTGTATCTCCCTCCGCTTCGGCCTCACGTGGTCAGCCGCCCCCGCCTGATCGAGCGGCTGAACGAGGGTCTGCACCGCAAACTGACCCTCATCGCTGCCCCCGCCGGCTTTGGGAAAACCACGCTGGTCAGCGCATGGGTGGCTGGGTGCGACCGGCAGGTGGCCTGGCTGTCGCTGGACGCAGGGGAGAACGACCCGAGACTCTTTCTGACGTACCTGGTCGCTGCTTTACAGACGATTGCGCCTACCATTGGGGAAGGGGCGTTGGGTGTGCTCCAATCCCCTCAGCCACCGCCATCCGAAGCGATACTGACGGCCCTGCTCAATGAGATCACCACGCTCCCTGACCATTTCGTCCTCGTCCTTGACGACTACCACGTGATTGATGCCAAAGCGGTTGACATGGCCCTCACCTATCTCGTCGAGCACCTGCCGCCGCAGATGCACCTGGTCATTGCCACCCGCGAAGATCCACAGTTACCCCTGGCCCGGTTACGCGCCCGGAGCCACTTGACCGAACTGCGCGCCGCCGACTTGCGTTTTACCGCCTCCGAAGCCGCCGCATTTCTCAACCAGGTGATGGGTCTCAGCCTCTCGGCGGCAGACATCGCGCGACTTTCAGACCGCACCGAAGGCTGGATTGTCAGCCTGCAATTAGCCGCGCTTTCCATGCAAGGTCATCAGGATGTTGCCGGGTTCATCCGGGCATTCACGGGAGACCACCGCTACATCGTGGACTATCTGGTCGAAGAGGTCCTGCAGCGTCAGCCCGAACCTGTCCGCAGCTTCCTACTTCAGACCTCCATTCTCGACCGCTTGCATGGCCCGCTCTGCGATGCCGTCACCGGCCAGGAAGAAGGCAACGCGCGGCTGGAGGCCCTGGAGCGAGGCAATTTCTTTGTCGTTCCGCTGGATGACCAGCGCCACTGGTATCGTTATCACCACCTCTTTGCCGAAGTGCTCTCCGCGCATTTGCTGGCGGAGCAGCCCGATCAGGTATCAACTCTGCACCGGCGCGCGAGCGCGTGGTACGAGCGGCATGGTTCGACGGCCGATGCGATCCGCCACGCGCTCTCCGCCTGTGATTTCGAGCGAGCGGCGGACCTGGTCGAGTTGGCAATTCCAGCCATGCGCCAGAGCAGACAGGAGGCCAGGGTGCTTGGCTGGCTCAAGGCGCTCCCCGACGAGCTGCTCCAGGTCCGGCCCGTGCTCAGTGTTGGGTATGCCTGGGCGTTACTGCTTAACGGCGAGCTCGAGGGGGTGGAGGCCCGACTTCAGAATGCCGAGCGGTGGCTGGACACGACAGCAGACAGGGGTGAGATGGTCGTCGTGGACGACGAGGAGTTTCGCCGTCTCCCGGGTGCGATCGCCATTTTTCGTGCCGCAATTGCCCAGGCTCTGGGCAATGTACCCGACACCCTGAAGTACGCCCAGCAGGCGCGGGACCTCGTCCCGGAGGACGACCTTCTCCTGCGCGGCTCGGCAGCGGGATTCCTGGGGCTCGCATATTGGACGAGTGGGGATCTCGAGGCCGCGCACCGGTCGTATGCCGAGTGCATGGCTCTGGTGCAGCGGGGTGGGTATTTCTCGGACGCACTCGGCTGCACCATCGCCCTGGCGGATATACGGATCGCGCAAGGTCGTCTCCACGAAGCAATGAGCACCTATGAGCAGGCATTGCAAGAGGCTCTGGGACAGGGCGAGCCAGTCCTGCGGGGAACGGCCGACATGTACGTGGGACTGAGCGAGCTCCACCGTGAGCAGAACGATCTGCACACCGCTACGGAACTCCTGCTGCGAAGCAAGGAGCTGGGCGTGCTCGCCGAGTTGTCGCAAAACCGGTATCGCTGGCGCGTCGCAATGGCTCGCATACGGGAGGCCCAAGGGGATCTCGACGGCGCGCTCGACCTGCTCGGTGAGGCAGAGCGCGTGTACATGGGAGACTTCTTCCCATATGTGCGTCCTATCGCGGCACTCGTGACACGGCTGTGGGTCACGCAGGGGAGGGTGGGTGAAGCCCTCGGCTGGGCGCGTGAGCGATGCCTCTCCGTTTCGGACGAGCCTTACTACCTGCGCGAGTTCGAGCACATCACCCTGGCCAGGGTGCTCCTGGCCCGGTATACGAGCGAGCGTGCAGACAGCTCCATGCTTGAGGCAATGGGACTCCTGGAGCGCCTCCTTCACGCAGCGGAAGAAGGGGAGAGGACGGGAAGCATCATCGAAACCCTGATGCTGCAGGCGCTCGCCCACCAGGTGCAAGGCAACATCACTGCTGCTCTTGTGCCGCTGGAACTGGCCCTGACGCTGGCTGAGCCGGAGGGCTATGTCCGCATCTTTGTTGATGAAGGCCCACCCATGGCGGTTCTGCTCGCAAAGCTCCACGAACACTCGCGGAAACGACCCCGTGCCACCTCGACGAACGTTCCCCTGGCCTACATCGAACGGCTCCTCGCATTGCTGCGCGGAGAATGGGTTCAGGAAGGTACCTCCCCCGCTGCCACCTCCTCCACCTCCTCACCCTCTGCACCAACTCCTGCCCAGTCGCTGCTCGACCCGCTGACCGAGCGCGAATTGGAAGTACTGCGCCTCATTGCGGCTGGCCTCTCCAATCGTGAGATTGCAGCCCGACTCGTCCTGGCACTGAGCACCGTCAAATCGTATGTCAATACCATCTACAGTAAGCTCCAGGTGGAGAGCCGCACCCAGGCGGTGGCGCGCGCCAGAGCACTCCACCTGCTCTCCGAGTAGCCACCTGCCATCCCTCCTGCATCCACCCCCTCGTCACCAGCACGGAAAAACTTCCACCCCCCATTACCACCTTTTGATGGGTCCAAACCTCCCTCCTGTCCTGATACACTTCCTACAACAACGATGCGTGTGAGAAAAATGTCGTTGGCAACCAGGAGAGAGAGCATCACCGATATGTGCATGGAGAAGAAAACGAGCATGCCACAGGAGTTCTACCAGATTACCGTCAAGGGCCACCTGAACCCGAACTGGGCCGACTGGTTCGATGGATTGACCATCACTCCGTTGCCCAATGGGACCACCGCCATCTCTGGCCCGCTAGTCGATCAGGCCGCGTTGCATGGCGTGCTCAGGAAAGTGCGTGATTTAGGAGTGCCATTACTCTCGGTCACCCGTGTCAGACCCGACCAGGCCGATGCGTAAGATGTCAAACGACTCTCGTTGAGGCAAGCGGCTTAGAAGCGCATCGTCAGTGCGAGCCAGCGCAAGGCGGAAATTCTGATTGCGCCCCTTTTTGTAGTGACCGCGGCAGAGTGACGCCGCGATAGTTGTGAGTATCAGTTGGTGGTCATCATGTCGATGACCTCATCAAACAAAAGGAGTTTCAAATGAGTCCACTTAGAAAGACCTCGCTTGTCGCGGGCGTGCTCTACCTGCTCACCTTTGTCTCGATCCCGACCCTCTTTATCTACGGCCAGGTAAAGGGTGCGAATTACATCATCGGCGCTGGCCCGGATACTGCCGCCATCATCGGCGGTATCCTGGAGATCATCGTGGCTCTCGCCGGCATCGGCACCGCCGTCGTGCTGTTCCCGGTGCTCAAGAAGCAGAACGAAGCGGCCGCGCTGGGCCTCGTTGCCTCCCGAATTCTGGAATCCGGCACCATCTTCGTCGGCGTGGCGTTCCTTTTGTCGATCGTGACCTTGCGGCAGGCCGGAGTAGGAGCAGCTGGGTTGGTCACTGGCCACGCGCTGGTCGTCCTGTATGACCGCATCTTCCTCCTAGGACCAAGCTTCATGCCGGCCATATGCGACCTGTTGCTGGGAATCCTGCTGTACCAGTCGCGCCTGGTGCCTCGAGGCCTTTCCCTGATCGGAATCGTCGGAGCACCCATACTCCTCGCAGGCTACTTCGCTGTGATGTTCGGCCTCATCGGGACGTCTCAGGCGTCGATCACCGCGATCCCGGTCGCGCTATTTGAGTTTTCGCTGGGCGTCTGGCTCATTGCTAAAGGGTTCAATCCATCTGCAATTGCTTCCTTGTATGCAAAAACGGAAACGAACGAGCTGGTGAGCGCGGAATAGATAGGTCATATGGGGTTTTAGGGAGGGCTCAAGCCCTCCCTAAAACTCTCCCCACTCCGCTCACTTTAGATGTTTGTGCCGTACTCAATAAGAGCAACACACCTAAAATAAGGAGGATTCTCAAATGAAAGCAATTGTTTATCACACCTATGGTTCACCCGATGTTCTTAAACTGGAAGAGATAGAAAAACCTACTCCCCAGGACAATGAAGTCCTGGTACAAGTTCATGCAGCATCCGTGAATGCAGCTGACTGGCATCTCATGAGAGGCACACCGTTCTTGGCCCGCTTAGCATTCATCCGCAAATAACTTCCATCTTACGCTGAAATAGAGTAGAGTCGAATTATGACGACACAACAACAGTATGAGATTCTGCGGAAAGAATTGAATGAACAACAATGGCGCTTGTTTCTGGGAACAGAAGCGCTCAAGGTCGGCTATGGTGGCATCAGCCTGGTAGCCGCGCTGTCGGGAGCGGATTGGGAAACGGTGCAGCGAGGGGTCAAAGAGCTGAAGGGAGAGCGAGCGAGAGCGGAGGGGAGGATCCGCCAAGCAGGGGGCGGGAGGAAGAAGGCGACGGAGACCGATCCAACCTTGCAAGGGGACCTGGAGGAGTTGCTTGAACCCAAAGGGGATCCGATGAGCTTGGTCAAATGGACGACGCATTCGCTAGCACATCTGGTCAAGGCACTGTCGCAGCGGGGACATCGCATCAAGAAGTCGGCCCTGGCAGAGTTGCTGCACGAGCAGGGCTATTCGCTCAAAGTCAACAAGAAAACGATGGAGGGGAAGGCTCATCCTGACCGGGACCAGCAGTTTGGACACATCAAGATGCGCTGTCAGGAGTTCGAGCAGCACCACAGGCCGATCATTTCGGTCGACTGCAAGAAGAAAGAACTGCTGGGAACGTTTAAGAACCAGGGGCGAGAATGGCAGCCCAAAGGACAGCAGACCCGAGTGAACGTGTACGACTACCGCTCGTTAGCCGATGGCAAAGCCATCCCCTACGGGGTCTATGATCTGCTGCACAACCAGGGCTTTGTGAATGTGGGCATCGATCATGAGACGGCGGAATTCGCGGTGGAGAGCATCAGGAGGTGGTGGAAACGTTGGGGCAAACGCCTCTATCCCCAGGCGCGCGAGCTCTTGATCACCGCTGATGGAGGAGGGAGCAATGGCGTGCGAAACAAGCTGTGGAAGAAAGCCCTGCAGACCCTGGCCAATGAAGAACAGCTCAGCATCATCGTGGCGCATTATCCTCCGGCTACCAGCAAATGGAACAAGATCGAACACCGCCTCTTTTCCTTCATTTCCATCAACTGGCGTGCCCACCCGCTCACGTCTCTGGAAACCGTCATTGAGTTGATCTCTCATACGACCACCAAAGAAGGATTGCACGTCACTGCCCTCAAGGACAGCCATACCTATCCGACGGGCATCACCGTCACCGACGCCGAGCTCAACACCCTCAACATCGTCAGAGATGCCTTTCATGGCGAGTGGAACTACACCATCAAGCCTCAAGGCACTGAGTCACCCTAGGTGTCATTTAACCACTGGGTTTTGCAGAATCTGCAAGACTATGCTTCCCCCCGTTCCCTGCCTTTTAGATCCCCCTCTGAAGAGTTACCAACTGCTTCATCGCCGTAACCCGCTTTGGAGCCCATGTTGCAGTAAGTTCTCCCCAGTAGGCGCGCGGAGTCGTTGGAGTACCCACAAATACGCAGCCGTCTTCCGTCAGACGAACGGTTTGCCTCTCTGTAGGGATCTCCCACTTTTCAGCACGACGTGCATCGATCATCTGCTCAATCTGAGCACGCTTCTCTTCACCCCAGTGCATTTTTTGGTCCTTTGTGTAGGCATCAGCGAACACTTCTTCCGCCAGATAATGGACATAGAAGATCCGCCGCTGTTGTGATGAAGCGCTTGCACGAGAACCATGAGGAAGCGAAATAGCATGGAACAAGACATCTCCTGCCTCCATCTCGATGGGGATCGCGCCACTGTCTTCAAACAATGCATCCGTTGTTCTTTGTGAGAGATCCACATGACCAACGAGATGATAGCCAGGAAGCGCCCAGACACACCCGTTATCTGGACCTGAGTGATCCAGGTAGATATCGGTGGTGAAGTTAGGCACTGGATAACTCCGTTCCCTTGCAGGATCACCATAGGGTGGGTCCTGATGCCAATCAACAGGAGCACCCGCCTGGGCTACTTTCACCACCAACGAATCGTTCCAGGGATAAAACGCCTGACCAAGACATTGCCCGATGTTCTCTAACAGATCAGGGTTGACCGTGACTGCCTGGAAGATGGGATCGCGCTGCCACATCTCCTCCGATCTCCAGTAGGTTTTCTTTCCATCTGTAGAGGTACGGTAGAGATGGCGTTCCCCTTGCCCCACCAACCCCTGCGCAATCACGTGATCAGCCTGCTCCTGCAACAGCGTCAACTCTCGGCCTCCAATCAGCCCACGCATAATCAGATAGCCATGGGTGTGGAAAAAGTCAAGTTGTTTCTGTGTCAGCATACCTGCTCTCCTTTCGTCCCTTGCCGTCCTTGATTCCGGCTCTGGCACGAGGATACAATAAAAATGCAGGAGAATCTTCCTTGTTTGACCCAAAAATATCCCGTATTTTCAGGAGATCTTCGCCATGCATCAGGAGATTGACAACACATGTCTCATCGAGGCCGTCGGGCTCTCCAGCGGGGCAGTAGACGTCGAGGCAGGAAGTCGCCCTCACCGTCACAATGAAGTCGAACTGAATTTTCTTGAACGAGGATCAATCACCTATCTTTTTGGGAAACAAAAGATCGTCGTTTCGGCAGGCCAACTCATTGTATTCTGGGCCATCATGCCGCACTTCATTCTTGAAGCAGTTCCAGAAACAACGCTCCACTGGCTCACTCTTCCTCCTGGCCGCTTCCTCCAATGGCACCTGCCAGAAGCGCTGACCCGTCAAGTGCTGCAAGGTCAGATTATCTGGGATCAGCAAGAGAGTCAGCGCGAGTATCAGCTCTTTTCGCAATGGCACCAAGACCTACAAGTGCAGTGGCATGACTATGAGCGGGTCATTCTTCTAGAAGTGGAAGCCCGTTTACGGCGCATTGCCCAACCCATGCCATCGCAACCATCACTTCGCATTCAACCGAAGACGACGCGTCTGCCCAGATCAGTCGAAGCGATGATCTGCCTTATCACTGAGCATTACATGGAGCCGCTACAACTTGGGCAGATTGCCCAGGCTGTTGGCCTGCATCCGGGCTATGCGACGGACCTCTTTCGTAAAACGTTTGGGATCACGATCATGGACTACCTCGCGCAACATCGTATTGCTCATGCTCAGCGCTTGCTCGCGACAACCAATCGTACGGTGCTGGATATCGCAATGGAAGTTGGCTTCATTTCAGCAAGCCGCTTCTATGCCACTTTTCAGAAAATTACTGGCCAGTCTCCCCGTGCTTATCGTTTATCTCTCCTCCCTTAGTTGTCGTTTTCAGAAGTATCCACGTACTTTTTTCAACAAGAAGTGCTCGTATGTCTGTCCACACCTGTCTTATAAGCCATCAAAGTCCTGGAGTGATTCCTTGCCTATTTTCATGGAAGAATACTTCAAGCCATTTCCGGTCCGAAGTTTTTCTGCAAAACTATGCTTCCTCCATGAAACAACTCATCACCTATGAGCAAAAAATCGTAGCGAATTTCCCGACTCATCAAGCTCAATTCACTATGACTCTCTGCAAAACTAGTGTCTCACCAATCTGCAAAACCACTGGTTAAATGACACTAGGACAGGAAGTTATTTGCGGAAGGCCCCTTAGTAAACGGGCTTCAAAAACCCAAAAACACGAAGCTCGGCGCTGATGTAGCGGGGCGCGTTGAAGCGGTTGGCAGAAACGTCACGCAGTTTCAAGGAGGTGATGATGTCTTTGGGTGCATACCCTTACATGAGTTGGGCAGTTTTGCCGAGTATGTCTGTGCTCATGAAGATGCAGTGGCGTTGAAACCGGCCAGGATGACATTCGTGCAAGCAGCAGCCGTCCCTTTAGCGGCATTCACCGCTTTGCAGGGCCTGCGCGACAAAGGACAGATAAAGCTCGGGCAAAAGATTTTGGTTAACGGTGCGTCTGGTGGTGTGGGTACCTTTGCAGTGCAGATTGCCAAATCATTCGGGACTGCAGTAACTGGCGTATGCAGCACGGGGAATGTGGACATGGTGCGCTCGCTTGGCGCAGACCAGGTCATTGATTACACGCGAGAAGATTTCACCAAAAATGGTCAGCGTTATGACCTGATTTTTGATGCTGTGGGAAATCGTTCGGTTTCAGAGTATAAGCGTGCATTAAGCCCCAATGGAATTTGTGCCGTCGCCGGGTTTACAACCCTGCCTCATTTGTTCCAAGTTCTCGTTCTGGGATCATGGGTGTCAAGGACCGGGAGGAAGAAAATCGGTCAAATGGAGACGGCGAAACCAAACCAGAAAGATCTGGTGTTTGTGAAAGAGCTTCTTGAAGCCGGCAAAGTAGTACCCGTTATCGATAGACGTTACACGTTACGTGAGGTTCCTGAAGCTATCCGGTATCTTGAAGCAGGACACGCCAAAGGAAAAGTCGTCATCACGGTGGAACAGAACAATCACACCTAGTGTCTGACAATGTACAAGGAGAACATCTCATGTCAACCAAAGAGAACGCAAAAGTTAACCCAGGACCGGTGCAGTTCCGTTGGCGCAG
>WNFY01011872.1_pt1 | contig 14112 bp, 16 predicted proteins | sample 5400091 | NCBI WGS metagenome assembly WNFY01 (sample SAMN13153364, study PRJNA577476) | soil metagenome | isolation source: 60 cm soil or saprolite under grassland replicate 1 | place: USA:California | collected 2016-06-15 | reverse complement strand
AACGCGTGCAAATCGCCTTTCGGCTCGCGCACAACCTCGGCCAGAAGCCGGTGTATGGAATCGACGAGCTAAGCGGCAAGATCGATTATTTTCCGTACGACAAAGTGCAGGCTTATGCGAAGGCGCATGGCCAGACTGCGATGCTGGATTCTCTCAATGCGCAAGTGGGCGCGAGCATCAGCAAGATGGAAGCCGATCAAAAAACGAAATCAGTTCGCGAAATGTTGTTGGAACAAAACCAACCGGAACGAATCGAGGCTAATCATTACAATTTTTACTATGCCTTGCTATCGCTGGGAGACAGGCAGACGCAACCCGGCGCCGATCTCAACGGCAATTGGTATCTGCGCAACGCCAAGATTTTCGCCAAGCTGACCCAGATTGCGAAACCGGGCGATCGCATTGTTGTCACGTTCGGGGCCGGGCATTGCTTCTGGCTGCGGCATTTTGTCCGCAATACGCCTGGCTTCGTTTTGGTGGAAGCGAACGATTATTTGCGATGAGTCGCGCACTCGCCGTCGGGTGGGCCCGTTTTGGCGAGACGCGGAAACCAACACGCGAGACGCGTGCGCTACCCTGGATTTCTCAAATTTCGGGCTTTGCAAATCACGCTTCTCTTTAGATATTGAAGCGGTAACTTTTTCCTGAATGGACGCTTCCACTTCTCTCGAAACGCACGGCAAGGATCGACATGAACATGAAGGCGAGCATCCGCCTTCGCACGGCTCCGGCGCGGCAGGTGAGCATCACGAGCTTGGGTGGTGGCGAAAATATGTTTTCTCCACCGACCACAAGGTGATCGGCATCCAGTACGGATTCACCGGGCTGATCTTCCTCTTCTTCGGCTTTTCCTTGATGATGCTGATGCGGTGGCAACTGGCCTATCCTGGCCAGGCATTGCCAGTGATTGGGAAGCTCCTCCCGCATATTTTCGGAGCCGGCACGATGCCGGACGGGAAAATGACGCCTGACTTTTACAACTCGTTAGGCGCGATGCACGGCACAATCATGGTCTTCCTTGGGATTGTGCCACTGGCGTTCGCCGCGTTTGGCAATTTCGTCGTGCCGCTGCAAATCGGCGCTCCGGACATGGCCTTCCCGAAAGTAAACATGGCCAGCTATTGGGCCGTTTTTGTCGGGGGCATTATCATGCTGACAAGTTTCTTCGTTCCCGGCGGCGCGGCTAAGAGTGGCTGGACTTCCTACGTACCACTGGCCGCAATCGCCGATACAGGCCCGGCGTATAACCCGATTTTCAATGGGCAGACACTCTGGCTCATTGGTTTTATTTTTCTGATCACATCGTCGTTGCTCGGCGCGATTAATTTCATCGCGACAATCATCCAATTGCGCGCCAAGGGACTGACCTGGATGCGGCTGCCATTTTTTGTCTGGGCGCAATTTGTCACCGCGTTCCTGCTCTTGCTGGCGTTCCCGCCGCTGGAGGCGGGGATCATCATGCAACTGATGGATCGTGTAGCGGCGACCAGCTTTTTCATGCCGGCAGGTCTGGTGGTGAATGGCGCAGCGATGCACATCAGTGGCGGTGGCAGCCCGCTTTTGTGGCAACATCTTTTCTGGTTCCTCGCGCATCCCGAAGTTTACGTGCTCATTCTGCCGGGCATGGGCATTGTCGCTGAAATTCTGGCGAACAATTCACGCAAACCGCTCTGGGGTTACAAATCACTTGTTTTTTCCGTACTCACGATCGGCTTTTTGTCGTTTATCGTCTGGGCGCATCACATGTGGCTGACCGGCATGGGGACGGCGGTGAGCGCATTTTTCCAGACGACGACGCTCATCATCTCGATCCCATCGGTGATCATCCTGAGCGCGTTTTTCATTTCACTTTGGGGCGGCTCGATCCGGTTCAACGTGCCCATGCTTTTCACGACCGCGTTCCTGCCGATGTTTGGAATCGGCGGCCTCACCGGCATCCCCCTCGCGTTTAATTCAGCCGATCTTTACTTGCACGACACTTACTACGTGATCGCGCATTTTCATTATATCGTCGCACCCGGGACGATCTTCGCGTTGTTTGCGGGAATCTATTATTGGTTTCCGAAAGCGACCGGTCGAGCCATGAACGAATTCTGGGGGAAGGTGCATTTCTGGCCGACGCTTATCTGCATGAACGCAATTTTTCTGCCGATGTTTTTGCAGGGTATGGTCGGCATGCATCGGCGCTGGTATGACGGCGGGCAGGGCTGGACGCTATCCGGTGATCATGTTTGGGGTCTGACTGGTTTTCAGTGGAACACGCCGATCTCATGGGCGGCCTGGACCATGGGCCTGGCGCAAATTCCGTTCATCATCAATTTCTTCTGGAGCATTAAGCACGGCAAGAAGGTCAACGATAACCCATGGGAGGCGACCACACTGGAGTGGACCGCGCCTTCACCGCCGCCTCACGGAAATTTCGTTACGACGCCCATCGCTTATCGCGGCCCCTACGAATACAGCCTGCCTGGACGCGACCGCGACTTCACGATGCAGAACGAGCCGGTTGAACCGACTGAGCGCAGACGGCGCAAAACCGTCGAGCAACCGGTGCTCGCATAGCCTAACGAATGGAGATTCCATATACAGTCTCCACACGACCTGATACCGGTCTCTGGAACGCGAAGGTCGGGATCTGGTTGTTTCTCGCGTCCGAAGTGATGCTCTTCGGCGGACTTTTTTCCGCCTACATCTTTTTGCGACTGGACGCGCCGCCGGGGATGTGGCCGCACGGCTTGCTCAACGTTCCCGTTGGCACCATGAACACGGCCATTCTCATTTTATCGTCGGTCACGGTGGTGCTCGCGTGGGCGGCGTTGAAGATGAGAAAATATCGCGCCTACTGGTGGTACATGTTGGCCACGATTCTTTGCGGCGTAATCTTCTTAACTGTCAAACTCGTTTACGAATGGCCGCAGAAGTTCGACCATTTCGGCGCTTACATTAAGCCGGAAGCGCTCGGGAAATACGAACAGTATCTCGGCAACGAGCATGCTGCCGCGAAAGGTCTGCCGCCGCGGCTCGAAATCACGGGGCATCTGCATAATCGCGCGGCGCTCAACGATCCAAACATCAAGGATTACGAAGTCGCGCTCGATCCGCTAAACGCCGATCCGACCAACCCGGCGATGGATCGGCCGCATTTCTTCCCACTGCCCGTCACCGATAAAATCGCCAAGATCGAAAAGGAAGACGTCGAGCGGGCGACCATGTTTTTGCCGACGCACAGCGCCTATTTTGCCAGTTATTTCACGATCACCGGTTTACATGGGATGCACGTGCTCGGAGGCGTCCTAGTCTTCATTTACATGTGGCTACCGGTCAGCAAAAAACTTTACCAGCGCAATCCGGAACATCTCGCCAATCGCGTCGAAGTCTCGGGTCTCTTTTGGCATTTTGTCGATCTGATCTGGATTTTTGTTTTCCCCCTTTTTTATTTGCTCTAAGCCATGAACAATCCGCCTGACATTTCACAAGACCCGAGCGAGCACGAGGAGTACGCGCACAACATCCAAAAGCACGTCCGAGGTTATTTGATGGTCGGCGCCACTTTACTCGCGTTCACCGCCATCACCGTCGCGCTTTCCTACGTGAACTTCGGCGCGCCGAAAGCGAACATCGCCGTCGCCATGCTAGTGGCGACATTCAAGGCAGGATTAGTCGCGGCCATTTTCATGCATCTGGCCGCAGAAAAACGGCTCATCTATCGCATTCTCATTTTTACCGGTTTCTTTGTGCTCGGACTTTTCTGGCTTATCTTTTTGGCGTGGTACGACTACCCCGTCGTTCGTTAAATGTCACTTAAGGGCTTCCATATTGTTTTCATCATTTTCTCGACGCTGCTCGCGCTCGGGATCGGAGCATGGTGTGTCTGGGGCGATCTCGTGGAAGGCGCGCCGATTTATCTGGCCGGCGCAATCTGCTCGTTTGTTATTGCGGTCGCGCTCGTCGTTTACGGCGTTTGGTTTTATCGCAAAATGAAACGACTTCGCATCATCACATGAGAGCGAAAATTTTGTCGATCTTACTCTTGTCGATCTTTTCGCCGGCTGGGCAAGCGCTGGCCTGTTCGTTTTGCTACGGCGCAAAAGATGGAAAATCGACTGAGCACATGGCAGTGGCGATCTGGTTTCTTTTTGGAGCTGTGATGTCGGTCCTGGGTGGAATCGGCGCGTTCAGTTTTCATCTTTGGCGGCATGGGCGCATGCCCGCCGAGCCTTATCAAGAGATAACGGAGGAAGAGCTAAGCGAATATGAATAGCCTCGCACTGATTAATGAATTTCTCGGCCAGCCGCCGAACGCTTCCTTCCACGGGTATCAAATCGACCACATCCTTGAGTTCTGCCATTGGTTCATGGGGGCGCTCTTCCTCGGCTGGTCGGCATTCTTTGTTTTCGTTTTGATTCGCTTCCGGAAAGGCCGGCATCCGGCTGCTGATCACCAAGGAGTGAAAAGCGGCATCTCGACTCATCTGGAATTCTCCGTCGTCTTAATCGAAGCCGTCCTCCTCCTCGGCTTCGCCATTCCGCTTTGGGCAAAACGCGTCAATCAGTTCCCGCCAGGCAAAGAAGCGCTTCTCGTCCATGTCGTTGGCCAGCAGTTCAGCTGGAATTTTCATTTACCCGGGCCCGATGGCCAATTTGGCCGGCGTGATGCTAGCTTGGTAACCAACTCCAATCCCGTAGGCCTCGATCCGAACGATCCCGCGGGCAAGGATGATATCGTGACGGTTGGCGAACTGCATGTGCCAGTGAATCGCCCGGTCATCACTGAACTTTCATCGAAAGATGTAATCCACGATTTCTTCTTGCCGGACATGCGTATAGCAGCGGACGCCATTCCCGGCTCACTCATTCCGATGTGGTTTACGCCAATTAAGACCGGGACTTACGAGGTGATCTGTGGCCAGCTTTGCGGCTTGGGTCATTCAGGAATGAAGGGCACGCTGGTGGTCGATACACCGGCGGATTATCAGGCGTGGCTCAAAGAGCGCGCCGAGTTAGCTGGATCGCAGGGCGCACCTCCAGCTGGTGCGCCGAAAACGGAAAACAAACCCGCTGCCACGCCGGCGCCAAGTCCCGGCGGATAGCGCGGCCTCTTTCTGTAGCGGCGGTCTATGACCGTCGCATTATTTCCGGCCCCTACGCTCATTCTTTTGCAACCGTGGGTAGATCGAACTTGAAGAGTCCGATGGTCACAGACCGTCGCTACAGTAGCTGGCTCAACGTCTTTGCGTGGATCACATGCGTCGCGACGTTGTTTCTCATTTGCAGCGGCGGAATGGTCACGAGCAAAGGCGTCGGTCTGGCCGTCCCCGATTGGCCGACCACGTTCGGCTACAATATGTTTTTGTTTCCTGTTTCGAGATGGATCGGCGGTATTTTTTTTGAGCACACGCATCGCTTGATTGCTTCGGCGGTGGGGTTTCTGACGATCATCCTCGCGACCTGGCTTTGGCGCAGCGAACCTCGAACGTGGGTTCGTAATCTTGGAGTAATCGGGCTCGGCGCGGTGATTTTGCAGGGCGTGCTCGGCGGACTGCGGGTCACCATGCTAAAAGACGAGATCGGCATCTTTCACGCGTGTCTCGCGCAAGCTTTTCTTGGGCTGGTCGTCGTGATCGCTCTGGTCACTTCAAAATTCTGGCGAGCAATCTCCGATCCAGCTGTCGATCCAAAGAAATTTGCACCGATCAAAACGATTGCGATTGCAGCAACGGTCGCGATTTATACGCAGCTCGCGCTCGGCGCGACAATGCGCCATCAACATCGCGACCTTGCGATTCTCGATTTCCCGACGGCAAATGGCGGGTGGATTCCGAACACCAGCCCAATCGCCCTTGCGAAGATTAACGCCTGGCGCGATGCGCGGGGTTTGTCCGACGTGGACGCGTTCCAAATCTGGCTGCAAATGGCGCATCGGTTTGTCGCGTTGATCATCGCCATCATCGTGGTTGCATTTTGTCTTCGCGTTTGGAGAGATGCGCCTGGCGTCGCTGCGCTCAAGCGGTTGTCGATCTTTTGGGTTGCCCTGGTTGCGTGCCAGATTGCGCTCGGAGCCTGGACAATTTGGAGCAATAAAGCGGCCGACGTGGCAACTGCGCATGTCGCGGTCGGCGCGATCATGCTATCTTTTGGTGTGAGCATTGGCGCGATTTGCTGGCGAATCTCGTATCCTCAGCTTGGTCGGGCGCGACCGCCGGCCGCGCCGCAACAAGTCGTTGCATGAAAGCCGCTGCGATTCGAAACGCGACGGAGGTTGAAACTGCTGGGAGAAATGGCGAATCCGCAGGTAGCCGCGTGTTCGATTTTGCCGAGTTGGTCAAAGCGCGGCTCACCTTGCTTGTTCTGCTCACGACCGCGGCCGGTTTTTATCTCGGGGCGCAATCACCGATCAATTACACTGCATTGTTTCATGTTGTGTTTGGGACAGCAGCGGCGGCTGCCGGCGCGGCTGCGCTCAACCAATGGTGGGAACGCAAGCTCGACGCACTCATGTGCCGAACGAGAACACGCCCCGTCCCAGCTGGTCGGATGCGACCTGTCGAAGCTCTTACTCTTGGCGTCGTTCTTTCGATTTTTGGCGTTGGTTATCTCGCGGTTGCCTGCAACGTGCTAAGCGCCACGCTCGCCGCGCTTACAATCCTCATTTACATCTTTGGCTACACTCCGCTGAAGCGGGCCAGCACCGCAAACACCCTCGTCGGCGCAATTCCCGGCGCGATTCCGCCGATGATCGGTTGGGCGGCGGCGCGCGGAACAATCGACCTGGATGTACCGCGATGACTATTCGCGTGCGGGCTTCCGAATGATTTCGAGTGACGATAGCAGCGGCGAGCGCAGCGCCAGTCAAAGTGTATTCTTTTGCATTTTGCTCCTGGTGATCGCAGGGCTGCCCACGTTTCTCGGAATCGCCACGCTGGTTTATCTCGCAATCGAGCTAGCCCTCGGCGGTTTGTTTATCGCCGTCGCAATGCGATTTTTGAAGAAGCGCACGGTGAGAGCTGCGCGATTATTGTTCATCACTTCGATCGTTTATCTTCCGCTGTTGCTGGGTGCATTGGTCCTGACGAAGTCATGAACGCTACATCAATTCCGATTCAACGCGGAACCTCGTGGAGCGCGATTGTCTGGAAAGCAACATTGATTCTCATTCCGTTGGTCACGGCCGGACTTTTACTTTGGCTGCGCCATGTGGAAGTTCATGCGCTCGCCCAACGAACCGTTTCCTCCTACGGCACAGTCCCCCATTTTCAGCTTGTAAACCAGGAGGGCCGACCGTTCGACTCAGCGCAATTGGCAGGGAAAATTTGGATCGCCGATTTTATTTATACAACCTGTCCCGGACCGTGTCCGATGATCAGCACGCGAATGAGTGAATTGCAAAAGCCATTGGAAAAAACCGATGTGCATCTGGTCTCGTTCAGCGTCGATCCGGAAAAGGACACGCCGGAAGTTTTGCGCGGCTACGCGGAGAAGTTACGGGCCGAACCAAAGCGCTGGGATTTTCTTACCGGACCGAAATCCGCGATTTACGATCTTTCTCACAAAGGCTTCAAGCTTGCGATTTCCGACGGCAGTGATGAAGCCGGAATTCCGGTGCATAGCACGAGGATGGTACTGGTGGATCGCCATGGAGAAATCCGTGGTTATTATGAAGCGACCGAAGCGGACGCAGTAACGAAATTGCTCGCCGACACCAGTCATCTTTTGCGCGAGCAACCAAAATAACTGTAGTGGCGCTCTATGAGCGTTGGACAAATAATGCGGTCGGGTCCATAACCGCCGTTACGGAAGTCGACTTAGCCGACCGGCTCGGGACCGGCGCTTGGCCCTTCGTCGCAGACCATCCGCAGATAGTCTCGATACTCGCATTTCGGCAACCGGTCGATGATCGTCGAGAGTTGTGACTGGCTGATAAAGCCCATGCGAAGCGCGACTTCCTCAAGACATGCGATTTTCAACCCTTGCCGATGTTCGATTGTCGCAATGTAGTTGCCGGCTTCGAGCAAGCTTGTCTGCGTGCCGGTGTCGAGCCATGCCATGCCGCGGCTGAGCAGTTTCACGTGTAGCTGTTTCTCCTTGAGATAGAGCAAATTCAGGTCGGTGATCTCAAGTTCGCCGCGCGCGGACGGCCGCAGGTTTTGACAAAGATCAACAACGCGTTCGTCGTAAACATAAAGGCCCGGCACCGCAAAATGACTTTTAGGTTGTATCGGTTTCTCCTCGAGACTGATCGCCTTGCCTTGAGCATCGAATTCGACCACACCATAGCGCTGCGGGTCGCGCACCTGATATCCAAAGATGCAGGCGCCCCGCATGATGGCGAGGGCGTCCCGGTAGAAATCGAGTTTCCCGTAGAAAATGTTATCGCCTAAAATTAGCGACGCACCGGAATCGCCAATGAATTTAGCGCCGATCAAAAAAGCTTGAGCGATTCCTTCCGGCTTCGGTTGCTCGGCGTATTCGATCCGAATGCCAAGGTGCGCGCCATCGCTTAGATAATCGCGAAGCATCGGTAGATCCTTCGGCGTGGAAATGATCAGGACCTCCTGTAAACCGCCGAGCATGAGCGTGGCGAGGGGGTAGCAAATCATTGGCTTATCGTAAATCGGGAGAAGCTGTTTGCAGACAATCTTGGTGAGCGGGAAAAGACGCGTCCCGGCACCACCAGCAAGAAGAATGGCCTTTTTGTTCATCGGTTTATTTTTAGGTTCGCGGTGGCTTCTCGCGGCTCCAGCGCACGAGCAATTCCGACCATTCCTGCCAGAAACGTGGGGCCCACCACAGGTGGGTCAAATCGGTCCCGATCTTCTCCCCGAGCAATCCGACCACTTTCCGCGGAGTAGAACGGGATGCCGCCTTGTCGAACACGAAGGAACTGCTCCGCTCCCGGAGTAATTTCCGGTCACTCAGGCGCCCGCCATCGCATCTGTGCAGTGCGCTTTCGATCCAATTTTGCGGTAACTCTGGACGTAGCTCGATCGTCGCGCTCACTGTAACACCCGCGAGTTCCTGCAAAATGAGCGCGCAGACGAGCGCGCTGGAACTTGTGGCGTGGACGTGGGAAACTTTTCTATCCACCAGCAGCCTGCGCAGGACAAGAGCGAAGCGCGCCTGACGTAAGAAAATCGCGCTGGATGCGCGGTGTTCTTGTTGTGCCCGCTCCTCTTCCAATTTTTGCGCGAGAGCGGGATTGGCCCGCCATTCTGCCTCCATCACGATGGTGTCTGGTAAAAATTCCAGTTCCGGCGCCATTCGTTCCATCGATCGGGTAAAATGGCCGACGGAATTCAATTCGCACACGAACGGTACGATTGAGAGGTTGCGCCGGTGCATTTCTTGAAGCTCGCGCTCAATGAGCGGCAAATCTTTATCGGGCCAGCGATCGATCAGATAGGCGATCTGGTGGGCTGCAAGAGGAGCTTTCGGTTTCGGTGGCGCAGCGGTTGCTTTTTGTAGCAGTTGGAGAAGCGGGCGGACTGTTTGCTCGATTCGGAAATGCTGCTCGATTCGCGCGCGTCCAGCGCGACCGTAACGCCCTCGCAATTCAGGATCGCGTATAAGTTGCTCGAGCGCCCGGCTAAACGCGCTTGTGTTGCCGGGCGATACTAACAATCCTGTTTCCTCGTGCGCAACCAATTCGGGAATGCCGGCGAGGCGCGTCGAAATCACCGGGCGCGCAGCGGACATCGCTTCGATGATTACGGTTGGAAAAACATCGCTCGCGCCCTGCTGGTCGGTCACTGAGGCGAGCGCAAAGATATCGGCCGTCCGCAATTTTTCGAAAACCGCTGTTTGCGATAGAGAGCCGAGCAACGTTAAACGAGACGAGAGACCCAACGTGTCGATCTTTGCCTGAAGATTCTCACGCAGCGGTCCGTCGCCAATAATCTCGCATCTAAAATCGAGGCCACGGCGCGACAACTCCGCGCAAGTGTCAATAAGTTGCTCAAACCCTTTGAACGCAACAAGCCGTCCGACGCTGACGATCACTGGCGCTGGGTTCAGTGTGGCCGGAAACCGGAGCGGGAAATGCTCGAGATCGATCCCGTTGTAAACCCGGTGAATTTTCGCGGCAGAATCCGGGCAGCACTGGCGAAGCAGCTCGCGGCTGTAATCGGTTTCGGCCGCAACAAACTCCGCCGCCGCGCAGATTTCGCGCAGGAGATCATCGTTGCCCAGATCCTTCATGAAATCCTGTCCGTGCGCGGTGACACTGAAAGGAATTCCTGAGATTTCTTTTAGGAACATTGCGGTGTGCGCTGCGCGATTGGCGAAATGAACATGAAAGTGATCTACACCGTTACGCGTGAAAAGGTCGGCGAAATAGAGGGCGTTGCGTGCGCGTTGTTCAGCCTTAACACTGGAGCCGTATTTTCGCTCGTGCAGCTCGACAAGTTCGCGAGGCCATTTGCCAGTCGTCTTCGCATCCTTTTCCCAGATTCGCAGAATTTGCTGTGGCGGTGCGTAATGAATTGGCGCGCGCAACCGGGAGATATGTTCATGGCGCAAACTGGTGAGTGGCGGATAAATCGAGCCAATCTCTAGCGCGATGCCAAGCCGTTCCAGCGCCAACATCTCGGTATCGCAAAACGTCTGCGAGATAACGGGATATCGGGAATAAAGGTAACCGAGACGCATTGCGATCGATGATTACGCGCGACGCGCAGAAATAGCAACGACCTGTAGTGCCAGGCGTACGGCCTGCATTTCCCAAAAGCGGCAGCCGACACGGCTGCTGCTACAGTTTACGAAAAGCGAACGTCTTTTCCCGGATCCATCTCAAAATCCAGTGTCAACGAATCCGTCGTGTTCGGCTTAATCACTTCCTCCATAAATTTCACGTGAACGGGATCTTCACGGAAAATGGCGTACTTGTCCATGGACTCAAAATCGATCGCAATGAAAAAGGGCCAGGGTAATTCCGGATCCACGCGCTTCCCGCATTTAATGCTTAACACCTCTGGAATTTTCAAGAGTTGCATCCGCGCGTTCATCATCATCGCCTCCACCCGGGCGGGAGTGACCTCAGGCTTGAGTTTGTAGAGGACGACGTGGTGAATCATGAAAGATAAAGCTATTAGGCGGTTCGAGCGAGGCGCGCAAGTGGGAATCCGGCGATCGGATCACGCTCATTCGCCGGCGATCGGCGATTACTTCTTCCAGTCCAGCGCGCCCTTCTTGACCGCGTAAACGTAACCGACCATTAAGATTGAGATGAAGCTAAGCATACTCCAAAAGATCAGTCCGCTCTGCTTGATAGAATCTTTGTAAACCACCGCCCATGGATACATAAAAACAATCTCGAGATCGAAAAGGATAAAGAGCATCGCCACGAGATAAAACTTTACGCTGAACCTCGGCTGCGCTTCGCCTTGCGGCACCATCCCGCATTCGTAGGCCGTATCTTTCGCGCGCGTGCGCTTGCCACTTTTTCCGACCAGAACGCTAACGAGCAGCGCTGAGCCAGCAAACCCCATCGCCACGATAATTTGCAGGAGAACCGGCAAATATTCTCGCAGCATCTGTAGGTGCTAAACTCAGTCCTCCTGAGCAGTCCTTACCTATCTTACGCCAGCGAGATGGCCATTCTGCGGCGCAATGGCATTTGCCAAAGCGGAAGGGAGGCCCTTGTATTTCTTGCCATTCTTCTTTACCGCACCGCGAGCAACAAGGTTTTGCAGCTTCTCGTAAGCCCGCAGTCGCAGCATTTCCTCGCCACCGCTGGCGGCGTTCCGTGCCCGTAGATTCTCGTGCACAATGTCGAAAAGCTGTTTGAACTCAAACGAAGAACGCCGTGAGAGGACGGCCACCAGCTCCTCGGTCACTAAGTCAGGAACTCGACGGGAAAATGCATTTTTCTTTAGAATAGCCATAAGGCGAGAAAGTTAGCACATTTTTGGTAGATCGCAGCAGTTTTCTCATACAAGTTTTTGGATTCGGCGAAATAGCGCCGAAATGGCACGATCGCTGACTCTGTCCCAGGCTAGGGCGTCGGCGCCGGAGTGGGGGTCGGCGATGGGCTTAGGGAGGGTTGGGGAGTTCCGCTCGAGGAAGAGCCCCATCCCGTCAGGCCCGTACCGGCCTTCTGACGGGCGCCAATTCCACTTAGAATGGCGAGGCCGATCGCCGATTGGTCCAGCGTGATCGGTCCCACCGATTCGGCTACATAGCCGTCATGGTCGTATCGCTGTGAAGAAACGATCGGGCTAAGGTGTTTCGTGATCACCTCAGGCGCGGGAAGCTTGCTAAGATCTACATCATTGGTCACGGCTGGCATGAAAGCCGCAGCCAGCAGCAACATCGGGCGTAGGGAAGCATCGAGCCGGGAGTACAATACCGCTGTATCGACATAGGCAAAAAAATTCGTCGGGCTTGGCACCGACCGCACAGCGCCTTTGTAGGTTTGCGAATCCGAAAGTTCCGAGGAGGTACCACCGCTGCGCTGTATGGCGGCCTCCACCGACACCGGATTGAAGCCGGCGATCATGATCCGATTCGATAAGGCAATCGTCGGCGTAATCGCAAAAAGGCTGCCGAGTGACTGCATCGAAAAATAACGTACGCCGTCCTTTTCCGTTCGTGTCCAAATCGCATTTTCGTCAACCCGCGTGACGGCTTCCACGATGTCTCCGGCTTTGGTCATGTCGATCACTGGGAGCGTCAGGAGCAATGATGGCCAATGCGCGCTTGGGGGCCAGTCCGCCAGCGATCCCAACTCCGGCCCAAAGGCGGCCTTCCAATCATCGGCCGTGATCCCGTTGGCGGAAAACGTCTGAAAAAGTTTCTGCATCTGGCCGCCAATGCCTGCCATTTGATTTATCGTGTCGACCTTTTGCCCGAGGTTGAGCAGCATCGCGAGGTAGAAGAAGGTGTCTTTTGTGGCAAGTGTTAGAGAAGATCGTGCGAAAGCCGCATCCTGTTCCAGCTTCGGCATCCCGAGAAAAAGTAGATCGTGTATTTTTCCGCTGTCGAAACGCGTCGCTCCAGAAATACTCCGCATTTGTTCAAGGAGCGTCCGTTCATTGGGCGCAACCGGCGCGCGGATCGTTGCGCGGAGTGCGGCAATTCTGTCGGAAAATGTCTTCGGTTGCAGATAAAAAGAGGCCGCGTAACTGGATGGCATGTGAGCAGCCGCCGAGCGATATGACGCGTCCGCATCGAGCGTCTCCTCTGAGTTTTTAACGCGGCCGTCGGCCCGGTCGAGCAGGGCCTTGAATTCTGTTAGGTCGCTGGCGGCGAAAAACCAGGGCCGATCGTAGGCTGTCACTAGCGCAAATGGAGTCGCAGCGACCATTTCGATTTCATGACGCTCGTATTGAAGTTTCTCATGCTTCGCGCTCCGATTTGCTTGCAGAAAATTTGACCGCCATTTGCCGATCACCCGTTCTGCATCTTCGGGGCTTCCTCGAAAACGAAAACCGCCCACAAATTTCGGATTGTTATTGTCGATCGAAGTTAGGGCGAAAAAGGCATCCTTGGGATCAAGCTGTTCGATCTCGCGCAGAGTTTGAGAAGCCGCATCTCTTTTCGGAACCTTGCCCAGAGGCTTGCGAAGAAAGTCCTGCACCGCAGGTTCGCGGTAGAGCAGATACACATCGGAGTGATGCCATTGATCGCGCGTTTGGTTAAAGTCTGGTAGGTGCGCCAGAAAAATCGTATCGCGTCCGAGAAGCACACTCACGGACGAGCTCGAAGTTTTTTCGGAAATGCGCCAGGCGTACCAGATGCCGAATGCGACGACCGCGCCTGCGATCACGAGGAGGAAGATTCGTCTCATAGGAATGTGAATTAATCAGAAAAGCAGGAATGAGACTACACGATCTCGCGCAGCGGACACAATGGTCACGGAGGGCAACATTAAGGTCCGCTGTAGCGACTAGGCGCGCGGATGAAATTGCCGATGTACAGCTTTAAGCCGCTGTTGATCAACGTGCGTGTAAACCTGCGTCGTCGAAATATCGGCGTGACCGAGCATTTCCTGGATGATGCGCAGGTCAGCGCCGTTTCCAAGCAAGTGCGTCGCGAAACTGTGCCGGAGAAGATGGGGATAAATGTTTTTCTCCAATCCGGAGTGCCGAGCATGTTTTTTCACGATCTGCCAAATCC
>WNFY01003752.1_pt1 | contig 14117 bp, 10 predicted proteins | sample 5400091 | NCBI WGS metagenome assembly WNFY01 (sample SAMN13153364, study PRJNA577476) | soil metagenome | isolation source: 60 cm soil or saprolite under grassland replicate 1 | place: USA:California | collected 2016-06-15 | reverse complement strand
ATACGGTATGCCTGTCTTTCGTTGACGTGAGGTAGGACGATAGCTTCCAGGGCACCCTGTTTGACCCAACGGCGAACAGTTGTGTCGTCGACGCGGAGGATACGTGCAACTTCGGAAACTGTTAAAAGATCATTCATTTTTCTGGCTCCTTGATTTGGCGTTTATCATATAAACGTACTTGGTACAACTACACAGGAAGGAACTCCTGAAGTATGTACTGCAAAAAAGGCTAAGAAAAGGTTACGCAAGTTGACCTTGTGTATACATTGTATAACTTTGTGGGGTGTCTGTAAAGGTAATACCAGAAAGAACTAGAGAAACTTATCAAGGGTAATGTAATTCATGAGCAAAGCTGGCTGAAACTACTTTATATAGAGAGCATTTAACCACATTGTAATCTCTCAGGCGACCTGACCTCAAAAATCTGGTATCAACACTAACCACTGTATAAATAATGACGTTTTTGCTCTCTCCGTGTACATCCGAAATCGCGCAGGATGTGGTGGGTCAGGACAGTCTGGCCTCGCATTGGGAATGGAGGCAGTGGTACGTTTGGCAGCTCAAACTGGCCTGCCATTTAACAACCAGGGCTCTTCACAAGTCCCCTGGTTAACAACGTGAGCAGTATTGCTTTTAACTCTTCTACAGAGTATATTAATGAAGATATCTCCGTATACAAGTATCATATTCATACAACGTTCTCTATGTAGAAGTATTGATCAGCAAGAGAACATTTCAGAGAATCGTGCTCCGAGGATGCAAGAAACGTAGCTCATTTCCAGAGGAGACAGTTTTTGGCACGATTTATGAAAAGGATTACTCATATGACAGAGAAGAGAGTGGAACTGACCGCACGTCTTGGGGAAGACGAGTTAAGTGTGCTTGAACGGCGACTAGATATCGCTATTGCGCGACTTCTACCGGGAACCTCTAAAGTGCGTGGATTGGAAAAAGGGATCGGAGAGGATCGTGAACAGGGAGAACTGGAGGCAGTGGCCCAGGAAGTAGTGACAGCGGCGAGAACCGGCGTGAGGATCGCTCCCCTGGTAGAATCTCGTCCTCTCGTTCCCTTATTCAAGGCGGCAAAGATCGACTTGCCACCAGAGGTGAAGGTCGATCACCAGCAGATGAAGTATGATTTCTACTGCGTAGAATCCACGTTCAGTATCCTTCTCTCTCAGGAGCAGTTTGCCCTCTTAGCGGAACTGGACATTACGGTGATCGATGATGCTCACAGCACGGCGAGGTGTACACGTCCGCTACGTCTCTTCCCCGGTCGGAAGGATATTCAGTTCTTCACAGCCGATCTGGAAGGAGGAATTGGTATTGACGCCAGTATGAACATTTCTACACCAGAAGTGGGTTTGCAATTGCCCTCCTTTGCCCAGGTGAGTGCGAAAATGGCGACGGATGCAAAGCTCAAGGCGAACTTTGTAGTTGGTCCTTTGACGTTTCCGTTCCGCCGGGCTGCTATTGAGGTGGTAGGCGAGAGCGATCAGCGCATTTTCTGGCGCTACAACCTGCAATCTGAACTCAAAGGGGCCAATCTGTTCAAGTCAGTGTTGATCCTGAAGGTTCCGCAGGAGGTGCAGTCGGTGCAGATGAAGGCGGCTCTGAGCATTATGCCATGTACCCACCGCTGGCTCGTCTTTAAAAATGCACTACCGAAATTATCCGATACGAGATCACTCACTGTAGAGTTGACCCCGAGCGAGACTCGAGGGAGAAAATGAGCTATCTTGACTTCGAACTTGAAATTGGTATCGGCCAGGGACGTGAATACCCTGTTACTGTTGTGCGTTCGGCATCAGGCGAGGCGCGCGAAACCATGCGTTTTCCCTTCGACAAGTTGGCCCTGGAAAACCAACTCCTGGCCCTGGAAAACGCGCTGCTTCGCTCTGGTAGTAAGCGCAGGCAGATCCTCGTGCCAGAAGAGCAGACCGTACGGAATTTTGGACAGGTTCTGTTCAACGCACTCTTTACGGGCGAAGTACGCAGCCTCTATGCTGTGAGTCAGCTAACTGCATCCAACCAGGGTAAGGGGCTACGCTTGAAACTGCGCATTCTCCCCCCGGAACTGGCGGCGCTACCCTGGGAGTTCCTGTATGATGCGGGCCAGGCTGAGTACATCTGCCTCTCTAGCAACACACCCATTGTGCGCTACCTGGAACTCCCTCATCCTCCTTCACCCTTAACGGTAACACCTCCGCTTTCTATCCTGTGCATGACTGCCAGCCCAAAAGGTCTGGCTAACCTGGATGTCGAACGAGAGAGGCAGAGAGTCGAGAAAGCTACTAAGCAACTGTGCGCTGGCGGTCTGGTTAAGCTTACCTGGATAGCCGGCTCGACCTGGCAAGATCTGCAACGAGCCATGCGTCGTGGACCCTGGCATATCTTCCACTTTATCGGGCACGGCGGCTTTGACTCCCTTTCTGAAGAGGGAACGGTGGCCCTGGAGAACGAAGAGGGAGTTGCACATATCCTGAGTGCAACGCATCTTGGACGCCTGCTCGCGGACCACCGTTCATTGCGCCTGGTCATTCTCAACTCCTGCGAAGGGGCTCGTGGGAGTGAACGCGACATCTTCTCCAGCACGGCTGCTGTGCTTGTGCGTCGGGGAATTCCCGCAGTGCTGGCGATGCAATACGAGATCACCGATCAGGCAGCTATCGAGTTCTCTCGAACCTTCTACGAAGCCCTCGCGGATGGCCTGCCTGTAGATGCGGCTGTTAGCGACGCACGCAAATCCGTCAGCGTAGGTATCGAGAATACCGTAGAATGGGGAACGCCAGTCCTGTACTTACGCTCCACCGATGGCGTGCTTTTTGACCTCGTTCAGCAAATGCCTCAGCCCCAAAAGCAACCAGACCCGGTGACCTCCTCACCACAGGAAATCGGTCCTACGGCTACATGCCCCTTCTGTGGCATCGAGCTTTCTACAACTGGAGTATTCTGCTCCAATTGTGGACAGCGCTTATCGCAAGCCTCTCACTTACAACAACCCTCTCCTTCACCTCTCTCCTCTGACACTTCAGCCAGGGACAACACCCCTCCTTCCTCAGTATTTGAGCCCATGACTCCTGAGAAAGAGACTCCCTCTTCCCCAATACCCTCAGCCGCTTCTCGTGAGGTAGAGACTGTTGTTGAGATGCAATCGGAGCAGACAGTCGTGCCACCACCGGTAGAGCCTGTTCTTATAAATAAGATGGAAAAATTTACTCTGATGCGCACCCTCAGCGTCGGAGGACTATGGGCTAACTATATTCGCTGTGTGGCAATCAGTCCCGACGGACAAATACTGGTCAGTGGTAGTAAGGATCAGACGATCAAGGTGTGGAACCTACCTCGTCGAGAACTGGTGGGAACCCTCACCGGACATTCAGGTAGGGTTAGCTCCGTAGCGATCAGCCCCGACGGGCAAACATTGGTCAGTGGTAGTGCTGATCAGACGATCAAGCTGTGGGACCTACCTCATCGGGAACTGCTGGGGACCCTCACTGGACACTCAACGAGCCTGCTCATGGCACATAAGAGTAGCTTGGCGATCAGCCCCAATGGGCAAATATTGGTGAGTAGTGGTAGTGCCGATCAAGCGATTAAGTTGTGGGACCTGCCTCGTCAGGAACTGGTGGGAACTCTCACTGGACATTCGGGTGGGGTTAGCTCCCTGGCGATCAGCCCTGACGGGCAAACGCTGGTTAGTGGTAGCGCTGATAAGACGATCAAGGTGTGGGACCTGCCTGGTCAGGAACTGATAGAGACTCTTACTGGACATTCGGGTGGGGTTTACTCTGTAGCAATCAGTCCCGACGGGCAAACACTGGCTAGTGGTAGTGCCGATCAGACGATCAAGATTTGGAGCATGATTTGAGGTAAGCTTGCCTTACGATGCGATCATGGGTCCCACGACCGTTATTTCTTCTCTGTATGTTGACTAGATGGGAATACGTCTGTATATCCTCAAGTGCAGGATATTGCTGATGGACAGAACCATTTCCTTCGCGAGCGTTGCGCTCCAGAAAGAGAAGTCGTGCGGGGAGGTGTGTCCAGTTCCTGTAGGAGGTATGAACCATCCTCAACACCTATAGGATACCATAAACAAGAGTCCTATGCCAGCACCCTCCCCACTTTTCTCTGGGTGAAAAATATCTTTTTGTACAAAGACGTTCACCCCGCAAGGACCTCTGATTGATGCCACTTATGGAGAAAGGCAGCGAGCCCGTGCGATGAGAAAAAGTGCTGCTGTACCAACAGTTCAAATGGGACCTGCAAGAAATCAAAGCACGCTGCCTTGACACGAGCAACGAGTTTTTCATCCATGGTTTCCCCGTTGAGGAGCTTCCATCCCCGCTGCATGCCATGCCAGATAAAGCGCTGTTCCCATTCCACAACTAGAGAGGAGACTTCGACATTCTGGAGGATCTGCATGGAGGGAGTGAGTCCCTTCTCAGAAAGGGCATGCATCCAGTTACTACGGGTGTACCATGCCTTTCTTTCCGCTCCCCACTGGACTGCTGTTGGTGAAGTATCACCAAGATGCTGCGCGTGACGACGCTGTGGCTTGCCCGTCCGTCCCACATAGCGGATATCACCCTTCTCGGGATCAACTTCAGCATAGATGACCTGACCAGGTGGAAAGCTTCTCTGACAACAAGCACGAATATGCATCCCTTGTCGAACAGCAGGAAGGGCTCGAAAGGCGGACTCACATCCCTGACAACAGAGGGAGATCCAGGCCCCATCGCCACACAACGCATAGCCATCATAAGAGGAGAGAAAGTCACGCCGCGGCGTTTTCTCCCGACAAAGGCAGCACGCAAGCTGACGGCGTTCACGCAACGCCTCGTGGCAGGTCGTACATCGCGTATGAAGGATGAAACCGTCGGACGAGGACATCCCTCCAAAGGCAGATGCCGGGAGGATCTGATGGCACATGCGGCAACGACGATCCGGCTGCTGAAGATACCAGTACTCCTTCTCTCGCAGGCGTTGCTCATGTGCCTGCCGCAAAGCCATCCTTCGTTCCCACTCGTGCTGCTTTCTTTCCTCCCACTCCTGTTGCTGTTGCCCCGCTTTCCTCTGGGTCGCCAGGCGGCGATGCCGCTCGTGCTGGTTGAACTGCTCACATTCACTACAGATCATCTTGCGTTCATCAGCTTTTCCCTTTCGTCGAGAAAAAGCCAGAAGTGGTTTCGTTTTCTGACACTGTAGGCATCGTCTTTCACCTTCCTGAGGCTCCGCTCCGCTGATTTCAGCCCTCTGCATCTCTCGCATTCCCCCCTTTCGCCTTCGTCCTCACATCTTCTCTTTTCTCTGGAGTGTCCCGCCTTATACACTCACCACGTTCTTCGTATTGAGCACAGTCTGCACATCATGTTCAAGCAAGCTATGTACAAACTGCATCATTATTCGGAGAACGGTTCGAGCGCCTTCCACTTATCACGCCCTGTGTGCATCAAGCGGGCGATCATCGTGTCTATGTCTGTCATGTCGTTTTTCACCATGCCCCTCTGATACCCATTGCGAAGGCATCAGAAAGATATGCTCTTTCATCAATTCTCAACGAGAGAACATCGACGAGAGAACATGCATAGGTATGTTGTTTTCTGTTACGGAATGGAAATGCATTGAGCGCTTCAAGGGCGAAGTGTGAGAACTGTCTACCGGGCAGATTGTTAAACATGACGCTTACTCGTTCGCCAACTTTAACTATTGGCTCTCCGATGCGTCTTAATAAGTGACAGGGATATTGCAACTGAGAAATGGGCGACACAGGTGTGATAAACCTGTTCCCTATCCTTTCGTGTCAGGCGACATGGAGCGTTGTGGTTCTGGCATTCTGATAATCAGTATTGCCACAATCACAACCGCCCCTGCTGCCAATATCAAGCAAGAGTAGAGCATTCCTCAAAATCCTATTACCCGATGCACGAGAAGGAATTTATACGTGCCACTCATGATCCTGGTTGGTATCGACACGCATACTCATCTGCTGCGTTCCAGTCTGCGGAGTAATCATCGCGGTCGTAGACTCTATCGAGGTCGTTGCGGTTGCCTTCATATCATTGATCAACTGCTGCACAGTCACCAGTTGCAAACCACGTTGCTGAAGAGACTTGATAATCGTGGGCAGCGCGTCTACTGTCTGCGAACGGTCACCACCACCATCGTGCATCAGGATAATAGCGCCATTTTCAGCCTGATCCAACACAGTTTTGACGATAGCATCACTGCCGGGCATCTGCCAATCCTCAGTATCAACGCTCCACAGTACAGAAGTCATCCCCCGGTCAGCAATCTGGTCCTTTACACTCTCGCTAATAGCCCCATAAGGAGGACGGAAGAGCGTCGGCAGTACACCCATTGCCTGCTGAATGGCAGCAGACGTTTTACTGAGTTGTGTCTGTACATCCGAAGGTGAGAGTGTCGTAAGGTCAGGATGACTCCAGCTATGGTTGCCCACTATATGACCAGCATTGTACTCTTGCTGCACGAGATCAGGCTCATCTTGTACCTGCTCACCGATACAGAAGAACGTCGCATGCACGTTATTCTGTTGCAGGATACTCAGTACCTGCGGCGTATACGCATCGCTGGGACCATCGTCAAATGTCAATGCAACCTCTGGCAGGTTGCTATCTCCCTGTGAGATGACGCTATTCTTTAGCTGTGGCTCGACCGTCGCTGGAGTATCAGCAATCGTCTGCTGAGTAGGCTCCGCCGTTGGAGTCGGCTGCACCATCGTCGTGTGGGGAGAACTGGCATAGGTAACAACTACCGATCCCCACGCCACTACACCCATGATCAACACAATGAGCATAAACGTAATCTTTTTCATAATCATACCCCATATTTCTTGCATATATAAGATAAGAGATTTATTTATTCGCCAGCGAACCCGGTACCCCATCGGCCTGACTGTTCATTTTCTTTCTAAATGAAGCATACACTGTAGAGTTGTATTGAAATATGCAATAGATCACTTTTTAGCGTCACAGTAATGTGATGAGACGAAGTTCACAGAATGGTTGTATCATAGAAGACATATATGAGAGGTTTCCACCAATATTTTTCATGAGCTTTCTTCTATTCATCTATGTTTCAAAAATAAAGTTAAGCGAAGACACGATACAACAAAGCTTATCGCGATTATAACAGGCAAAGACAATGACACATAATATCCTCCAACGCCACACCATACAGCACCTAATATGGCAGTAAACAGGACACTAAATGCATTATTTCTCTTGGAACATAAGCCTAATAGAAATATCAATGCAGTACCTACAGCAGGAATCCAGAAATGTACGCAGGCATAAAGTCCCCATGACAATGCAACAATGTCAAATACAAAAAATACAAGTAGCATAAGTGAGGAAAATCCTGTTCGACAAATCTTCCGGACCTCATCCAAAGAAAAGTTATAACGCATAAATTTAATAAAACTGCGTATAATATCAGCTAGCAGAGGAAATAAACCAATTGAATTAGTCATCATGCCCACTGGATGCATACGTGGAAGAGGTTTAACAAATTTTGATGATGAAGTTTGTTTCATTGACGCAGCCGCCTGTGTGTTAGCGCTTTTTGACCTTCTTCCTCCACTAGCTCTGGCACTCCTCCTCACACTCATGTTATCAACAAGAGGTTTCTTCCTCGGGCTCAAATGTAACGGCCCAATATTAGAAAAACTATACACGTCATAGATACTTCGAGCCTTTCTTAAGCCTTCCCTGGCCTGTATCTCCTGTTCAATTTTCGAGAGAGCCTCGCGTCTCATACCAGACCACAGAGAATCACCAGGCACTAATTGCAATGCTACCTCACAATAATGAACCACATAGCTCCATTGCTCATGTATGGCGTGTGCACGTACATACGTTTCTAATAGCCTGAGTGCCATAACACTATCTTCTGCATCGATTGCATCTTGTATTTCCGGCACCATCACCATTTCACGTGCACGGACTTTATTCGCATTCTCAAGAATACGTCTAATTTCACTTATCTCCTTTTCCAGTGGAGGTTCTAAAGCTTTGAGTAGATCTCTCAACGACTCTTCATAGATCTTCGGTGGCAGAAATGAGACATGCTGGACCGTTCCAAGATATTCGAGTACATCGCCAGCACATCGACGATACCATACAGGAACAATTGTCTTTCCCCTTTTCGTGTTTTTTTGTTGCCATGCCATAGCAATCTCATCCTTAACCCACTTTGACTTCAATGCATCAGGCGACAAGATCACAATAAATATTGGAGCTTCCTTCAATTTCTTCGTAATTGAGCGCCACCAATGATCACCACCTCTCAAACCATCTGCATGATCATACCAGACAGCGTCTTTATCATTCAGAATACAGCGTAAATCTTGTGCCAATTTGATCCCAAACTCATCATCTTTAGCGCTATGGCTGATAAAAATGCGGTAACTACAAGGCGGTTTTGTAGCCATGAGTACACATCTCCAGAATGCTTAACAAACAAAACTAAGATGGTAGAACTACAGATTTCAGGGGTTACTTGTATTAATACATTAAGGAGATTGTAAATTCAGCAGCTAAATTATATAATCACGAAAAAATGCGTGTCAAGCTTCTTTATGTGAAAAAAGCACTCACCACTTTTAGCATGTCTTGATAATAAAACGCATGCCTGACCATTTTTTAAAAAGAAACAGAGAAGGGACAATCCACCAGAAATATGCTAAAGCAATTTTTGGCTGAAAGGTTCCTTTCCTATCGGTCAGGCACACCACATTCAGAGAGCCATTACTCTGCCAGTTTATTCGCTCGCTCCAGATCAGCGGGGTCTCCAGTGACTTCATAGCGCTTCATCAAAGCGCTGCTCAGGCTTTTTGAGAAGTCAGAAAGTTCAGAGGAATCGCGCGGTGCTTGCTCTACAGCGCGTTCTATCAATTGGATAGCGCGTTCCAGATCGGCAAAGTCGTTTGTGTCGGCATAGCGAGTTCTGAGAACGTTCGACAGGTTGTTGAGGCTTTGCAAATGATTTCTCGAGCCGATAGGTGCGAGACGCAGAGCCTCTTCCTGTAGCAAGATTGCACGTTCCAGGTCGGCCATATGCCTGCTATGATCGTAGCGCATGCTCAGCCCATAGGCCAGGAAGTTCAGGCGTACCGGGCGATCAGCGGAAGCGGTTGTTGTTTGTTTGACGTGTTGCTCCCATACCTGAATGGCTGTTTCAAGATCATCAAGGTTCTCCGTATGCGCATAACGCATCAATAGAGCGTGGCTGAGCCGATTCAAATATTCTGGGCGCTCTGGAGCGTCTGGAGCGGTTTCTTGTACCAGGATACTCAAAACTTCTATGGCACGTTCCAGGTCGGCAATACTCTCAGTAAGCGTGTAGCGCATGCGGAGTCCATTATCCATGTTGCCCAGGTACATTGAACGATACGGCGTAGTCGCAGATGTGATGGAGAGAATCTCTTCCCAGGCACGAATAGCGCGATCAAGATCAGCTATATTTTTCATGCGCACAAAGCGCCCCAGTAGACACGAACAGAGATTATGCAGGTGCTGTGGCAAGTCCGGCGAATCTAACGGCGTATGTTCTGCCGCCTGCCCGTATAACTGAATTGCACGATCCTGATCAGATGCATCCGCTGTGTGCTCATAGCGCATACACAGTGTATTCCCCAGGTTATTTAACGTTTGCACATAAATAGACGAACCGACCTCTGCTATACTGATGCCCAGTTCTAACAGATGTGTAGCTTCATCTAAATCAGCCAGTTTGTGCGTATGCTCGTAACGCGCACCAAGTGCGTAGCTCACCATATTCAGACATAGTGGTAATTCTGGAGCATCGCGCGCCATCTCACCAATTGACCCCTGCCAGATCTCTAAAGCACGTTCAAGGTGGGCCACCTTCCCTGAACTCTGATATAGATGGAAATAAATCCCACCACCAGCAAAGCCCATCTCACGTTCCATATCAGCAAATAGATCACTCATAAATTTTTCCTCCAGACACCAAAAACCATCTTACACATGTTATAGTATAACATAGAACACCAGAATAGAAAAGAGAGTTAAAAGATGCATTTTCTTCTATATAGAGAAGCCCCGTAGAGGCAGGCCTTGCGTCTGCCGGACGAGCGGGCGTAGCTCGCGAGGAGTCTGTTATGGGGGGGACCCGGCAGACGCAAGGCCTGCCTCTACGGGGCTTCTTTTACCAACCCGGTCTCAGCGACAGAATATGCGATTAAAGGTAGGATAACTGAGAAAATACTCCCGTCGTCGGGTATGCTCTGTACTTCGATACGGCCAGCATGGCATTCAACAATCCGCTTCGAGATGTACAGGCCCAATCCCAGGCCGACGCTGGAACCTGTCTGGACCTCAATCCCGGGCACACGATAGAAACGTTCAAAAATGTGCGGGAGTAGTTCCGCGGGGATGCCAACACCGCTATCATGCACTGAGATAATACACTCGTCACCCCCATGCTTCAGTGTTACATGGATTGGGGAATCGGCAGGAGAATATTTGCGCGCATTCGATAATAGATTGATAAGAACCTGCCCAAGACGATCGACATCAACATCAACCTCCAGCGCCTCCTCGGGTAGATCTAAGACAACCATGGGATGAGGATTTGTGCCAGCAATAAACTCATCTACCAGGCGTTGGCATAGTTCGTTCACATTGCAACGTTCGCAATGCAAGGTAAACATACCTTTTTCTATGAACGAAATGTTGAGTAGATCATTCACCAGCACTTCCATACGCCTGATGGAGTTTTCCATATTCCCAAGGTACGAGGCTTCAGCAGAACCAGCGCGTTCAAGGCGCCGCCTCAGAAGTTGCGTCATACCTTTCAGGCCTGATAATGGCGTCTTGAGTTCATGGGAGGCCATGCTGAGAAACTCGTCTTTGGCGGCATTTGCCTCCACCAGCTCACGTGTGCGTTCCTGCACCGTTTGCTCAAGAGATTTCGCATATTCCTCCAGAACGCGCTGCTGCTCAGCTACCTGTTGGCTCAACTGGTGCGTCTGAATAGCTCTGCGCAAGGCAGCCGCAAAGTAATCGCGGTCAATCGGTTTCTGAATAAAATCATACGCACCCCCGCGCAGAGCTTGAATAGCGAGATTGTGATCACCGTGGCCAGTTATGAGCAGCGTCGGCGTAGCAGGTCGCAATTCCTGTATCTTCGCCAGCAGCGCCAGACCATCCATGCCGGGCATCTTGATATCGCTCACGATGGCATCATACTCGTGCGCCTGTACCAGACCAAGTGCACTCAATGCCGAGTCGGATGTATCTACCTTCACATCGCTCATCCGCAGATGGATGGCCTGAGGGAGAGCCTGCAACAACGCCGTATCGTCATCAACGATCAGAATATGAGCCTGGTTCATACTATATTTACCCCACCTTACTCTTCGTCCTGATGTAGCGGGAGCTGAATCGAAAAGCTCGCCCCTGCACCCGGTCGATTCTCCACCGTAATAGTACCCTGGTGCTCCTTAATGATGCCATACGCAATGGATAATCCAAGACCGGTTCCCGCGCCTACCTCTTTTGTGGTAAAAAACGGATCAAAGATTCGTTTTTCAAGTCCCACAGGTATGCCGGGACCTGTATCATACAGATTGATATCCACCACCTGAGCAGCCATAGTACATGTCATAGTAATGACTTTGCGCTGCGAGTTGACCATCGCGTCCCTTGCATTGGTCAGTAGATTGATAAAAACCTGCTCCAGTTGAATAGCATTGCCGATAACAACCACATCTTCCGCGGGAAACTGAATATCGATATCGATCTGGCGCAGGCGCAGTTGCTCACGCATGAGTGAGATCGCACGTATAACAACCTGGTTGATCACTACAGGTTCACGACTGACAGAGGCTGCACGGCCAAAAGTACGCAGATGAGAGATAATCTCGGTTGCTTTGCGCACCTGCTGCATGGCATTGTGCAATTCTTGCAAAATGCGCTCAGAATCACTATCAGCCATACCTAGTTCGATTAGATCGATAGCGTTACCAACGAACAGGCCAATATTATTGAGCGGATTATTCAGTTCATGAGCAACGCCTGTCGTAAGTTCACCCAGGGTCGCCAGCTTGCCAGCCTGTACCAGTTGCTCTTGCTTTTCGCGCAACTCTAGCTCACGGCGCTGAACCTGTGCCGTAGTCTCTTTCAGATCGCTCATGATATGAATCATGGCTTTACGGCTATTTTCCAGGCGCAGATTAGACTGATGCGAGTCTTGCAGGATATGCATCAGAGCACGACGCGAATTATCCAGGCCCTCCGTCTGCTTTTCGAGGCGACTGCGATCCTGTTCATAGTCGGCCAGGATGTGGATCATCGCCTTACGCTGATCGTTCAACTTACGATTGACATTATTTAGATCACTGAGGATATGCATAAAAGCGCGTCGCCGCTCTTCGCTCTTAAGCACACGCGTCTCCAGGGCGCTTTTCTGCTCCAGCACTTGCTCGTACTCCTGCTGGAGTTGCTCCAACGTCATCTCTTTATATGATACTGGAGCTTTTGACCGGACTATGTCCATCTACCGTGTCCTCGATTAACCTTTTCCAGTTCACGCTTGAGATTCTCAATCTCTTTCTCCAGCGCGATCATCTTCAATTCACGTCCAACCACCACTTCCTCAAACTTCTCTAGATCTAGAATTTTTTCCTGCAACTCAGTCTTCGATTCTTGCAGGTCGCGCACGACTTTCTCATATGCCCGCATATCACGCAGGATACCAATCGCCCCAATCACCTTGCCATCCGTATCGCGCAGAGCCGAAGCATTCAGGCTGGTGGGAATGACCTCGCCGGATGCACTGCGCGGATTCAACCTGGCATTCCGCGTCACTCCACGCTCGATCACTTCACGCAGCGCCGCCGTGAACTCGCGCGTTTCCTCCGGACTGATAAAGCGTGAGAGCGACTGCTCCAACACCTCATCGGTCCTGAACCCCAATAACTCATAGACCGCATCATTGGCCGAAAGAATCTTCCCTTCCAGATCCGAGACAAACACCGGGTCCGGCGCATTCTTAATCAGACTATCCGAGTAGGCCAGCGCTTTATCCAGTTCGCGCATATCGCGCAGGATACCAATTGCACCAATCACCTTGCCATCAGAATCGCGCAAGGCTGAAGCATTCAGGCTGGTAGGAATGACCTCGCCGGATGCACTGCGAGGATTGAGGCGCGTATTGCGAATGACGCCGCGCTCGATCACTTCACGCAGTGCCGCGGTGAACTCGCGCGTTTCCTCCGGGCTGATAAAGCGCGAGAGCGACTGCTCCAACACCTCATCGGTCCTGAACCCCAGTAATTCATAGACCGCATCATTGGCCGAAAGAATCTTCCCTTCCAGATCCGAGACAAACACCGGGTCCGGCGCGTTCTTAATCAGGCTGTCAGCATAAGCGCGGGCTTTATCCAGTTCGCGCATATCACGCAAAATCCCAATTGCACCAATCACCTTGCCATCCGCATCGCGCAGAGCCGAAGCATTCAAGCTGGTAGGAATAATTTCGCCGGATGCACTACGCGGGTTCAATCTGGCATTCCGCGTCGCCCCACGCTCGATCACTTCACGCAAGGCCGCGGTGAACTCACGCGTTTCCTCCGGACTGATAAAGCGCGAGAGCGACTGCTCCAACACCTCATCGGTCCTGAACCCCAATAACTCATAGACCGCATCATTGGCCGAAAGAATCTTCCCTTCCAGATCCGAGACAAACACCGGATCCGGCGCATTCTTGATAATGATATCAGCATCCAGCGAACCATGTGACTTCGTACTATTGTACTGCACACGGGCAGATACAGTGGGAGTTGGCGTAACGTTCTCAAGCATGAAAACCTCCACGTATAATCTTTATCAGCACTAAACCCTCTCAAACTCTCCGTTGTGTCACAAGATAGTGCATGTATTACCCATAATACCAGTTAAGCACAACAATTAAGCTTAGGAGCAATTATTTGTCAGTATAGCAGAATTTTTTCACACTACGCAAGACAATGGAACTATTTTCATTTGGCCTACTCCCCATTTTATAGATTATAATGAAGAGATATAGGATGTATGGACCATATTTTTTGAGAAAGGTGGAACACAATG
>WNFY01013386.1_pt1 | contig 14128 bp, 9 predicted proteins | sample 5400091 | NCBI WGS metagenome assembly WNFY01 (sample SAMN13153364, study PRJNA577476) | soil metagenome | isolation source: 60 cm soil or saprolite under grassland replicate 1 | place: USA:California | collected 2016-06-15 | reverse complement strand
CGTTTTACCTGTGCCCGGCGCTCCCCAAAGTAACAACGATGGTAACGTGCCCCCACCTTCCAAGAGTCTGCGCAGAACTCGTCCTTCGCCCACAAGGTGGTTCTGGCCGACGAATTCCGCCAGTGAGCGCGGCCGCATGCGCTCCGCCAAAGGAGCGATTGCCGAAGCAGATTCCGGAAGATTGTCTGAGAAAAGATTTGGTGTAATCTGATGGCCCATGGCGTTGTAATGTATGTATAATTATCGCCGAAAAGAACTAAACAAGCGACTGGCAAAAGACTCGGTCAGTCAACACGAGCTGGGCTCAGAATGCGTCCACGAGAATTCATTTGACTGGCGATAAGATTCAAAATCTTATACGGAACGCTGCCGCTGGAATGTTCGTATACCTGCTGCGAGCCGATAAAAACCGAGCATTTTGGCGGGGAAAAAGAGAGACGGATGGAGATAAGCAATGAGAGAAGCAAAAGACGTTTTTAGAATCGTGGGTATGATACTCCTTGGGGTTTTTGTTTTCGCGGTCGGAGTGCCGCTGGTGTTCACGCTGGCAGGCGTTACTCTAGGCGTGATCGGCTTTCTTATTGGCCTGGCAGTAATGTTGATCAAAGTCGCAGTTGTGATCGCTATTGGTTACCTAGTCCTCGTCGGCATCCGCGCGCTTTTGCGTTAACAAGAACGCCGACGTCCCGAGGCCTGCCATTATCACGTTTTCGCCGCCATCCTCACTGGGCCGGTTCAAAGCGACCGGCGCTTAGTCGGAAACCTTTTCAAGCCAAAAAAAGCCGAGTATAGGGGCCGTTTAATTTGCCGGGAAGGTTCGGAGTTCGAAGAAGCCTGGGCAGACTACGAAAGAGGGCTGGAGGGGCTAGACATTGAAACGGAAATTGACTACGTCGCCCTCCTGCATGATGTAGTCCTTTCCCTCGAGTCTGAGCACTCCCTGCTCTCGCGCTGCAGCATAGGATCCTGTTCGCATGAGATCGGCGTAGTTGACTATTTCCGCACGGATGAATCCTCGCTCGATGTCCGAATGAATTACGCCGGCCGCGTTTTGCGCGCGCGTTCCTTGTGGAATCGTCCACGCGCGGACTTCCTTCTCCCCGGCGGTCAAGAACGACATTAAGCCAAGCAGGTGATAGGCACTTTTGATCAGACGATCGACACCGCTGGTGGAAACGCACAGGCTCCTGAGATAGTCGAGCCGTTCTTCCAGCGGAAGTGCAACAAGTTCTGCTTCCAGTTGAGCACAGATGACGACGTATTCAGCGGATTCATCTGCCGCTATTTCACGGATGGAAGTCAACATTGCGTTCTGGTCCGGGGCGGCAAGTGTTGCTTCGTCGACGTTTGCGGCGTAGATCGTTGGCTTCATTGTCAGTAGAAAAAAGTTGCGCGCAACAGCGCGCTCGTCGTTTGTAAGGAAGACTGTTCGCGCAGATTTGCCCTCTTCCAGCACTGGCTGAATCCTATCAAGAACATCCAGCTCAGCGCGTGCGACTTTGTCACCTCCTTTAGCAGTCTTCTGGGCTTTTTCTCTCCGGCGCTCTACTGTTGCGAGGTCAGCCAGTCCCAGTTCTATTTGAATCGTCTCGATGTCGCGGCGCGGATCTACGGCACCTTCGACATGAATCACGCTTTCATCCTCGAAGCAACGCACTACCTGGACCACGGTGTCCGTTTCGCGGATATTTGCCAGAAACTGATTGCCCAAACCTTCACCCTTCGACGCTCCGCGCACCAGGCCGGCGATGTCGAGGAACTCCACCGAAGCGGGAACAATCACTTCCGTCTTAACCAGGCGGGCAAGAGGCTCCAGTCGTTCGTCAGGAACCGAAACTACCCCCACGTTTGGTTCAATGGTGGCGAAAGGATAATTTGCTGCAAGGGCCGACGTTTGTGCCGTCAGCGCGTTGAATAACGTCGACTTGCCCACATTAGGCAAACCAACTATACCTGCTCTCAACATCTTGTTGCCTCGGTTAGAGAAGCTAACCGATCATATTCAATGATGCAAAGAGTGGGTTGCTCGCAGTTTCAGTATTCGGTGTTTTGCAATTGCTCCGAAGGCAAGGTGCCGCCCGAGGTCTGCTTTCACGTATAATCCCCTGCGTCTCATCGCTTCGTAGTTTTTGCTAAGTCTGGAAGGAAGAGTGGGCTGATTTAAGAAGCGCTTGGTATCGCCCCTTCGTCTCAATGATTGCTTCACTCGCGTTGGCGATTCTGGTCACAGTCAGCGGCACAGTTGCTACCTATCTTTATGACGAGAATGCCTCTCTGGGAGCCCGATTGTGTGCTGGTGCGTGCGTGGGATTGTCTGCTGTGGGGCTGATTGGTTTTTTGATCGCCTCATTTATTGGACTAACAGATATCGCCGTTGTTCTCGCCGCTGTAATCACGGCCGCCCCGCTTATCTTACTTATCAACCAGGCAAGGAGAACTCGTTTCAAAGACGACTTGACCCGCGCTTCGCGAGCCGTCGAGCGCTTCGTGTTTCATCCCGACCTGATATCTGTTGGATACGTCATTTTTTACGCGGTAATAGGGATAACGCTCTGGCAAGTGTTTAGTCGGGCAATGATTGCGGGGCCCGACGGTATCAGCACGGGCTTGCTAAACAATTTTGGTGACCTTCCTTTTCATTTGAGCGTGATTACCGGCTTCGCGGACGGTAATAACTTTCCGCCCGAGGACCCTACCTATGCCGGAGTCAGGTTCACTTATCCTTTTCTGTCAGATTTCGTGTCGGCGATGTTTGTTCGTTGTGGAGCCGATCTGCAGCAGTCCATGTTTATCGAGAATGTGATTCTTGCCTGGGCGTTTGTGGGTCTGTTGCACCGGTGGGCGCTGGTAATGTTACGCGATAGACTTGCTGCCGTACTTACGCCTCTCCTCGTGCTTCTGAATGGTGGCTTTGGTTGGGTCTTGTTGTTTAGCAAGGCCGGCAAGAACGAGCAAGGATTGTGGGGCATACTCCGCGATCTCCCCCCTTCCTTCACCATTATCCCCGAAACCACCTGGCGTTGGGGTAACTCCATTTCAACATTGCTGGTGCCGCAACGAGGTTTTCTCATGGGACTGCCCCTCGCAGTGATCGCGTTTACACAGTGGTGGCTGGCACTTGAGGATGCTAAGACTGGACAAAAGGAGGCCGGAGATGACGAAACGAAACAGAAGCGGAGCAAAGCTAACAAGGCGCGAAAGAAAACCTCCGGACTCAGATCCATGTCGTTGCCTGACCTTCGGATTACACCCCTTCACCATATGGTCGCTGCCGGAGTCGCCGCCGGTTTTCTGCCACTGGTTCATGCGCATAGTTTTGTCGTAGTTATGGGAATGGGCGGCTGCCTGGCCTTGCTTCTACCAAGTTGGCGTGAGTGGGCCGTTTTCTTTTTCGTAGCGGCGGCGATCGCGCTGCCACAACTCGTTTGGTCTACTTCGCACAGTGCGGTCAAGGCATCGAGTTTCTTCGCGTGGGAGTTTGGGTGGGACAGAAATCACGAAAACCCGATCTGGTTCTGGTTTAAGAACACCGGACTGTTTATTCCGCTAATTGTCGCGGCTATACTCTGGAAAGGCGAAAACTACCTTGTCTCAAGACGCATTTTGCTGTTTTATCTGCCTTTCACTCTGTGCTTCATAGTCCCTAACTTCATTAAAATGGCGCCGTGGATTTGGGACAATATCAAAGTGCTGTTCTATTGGTGGCTGGCTTCGGCTCCGTTGGTAGCTCTCTTGTTGGCGCGCCTCTGGCGGGAAGGCCGGATCCTACGACCAATTGCTGTGCTCCTCTTTGTTTGTCTAACTTTGGCGGGTAGCCTTGATGTTGCGGCTATAGCCCTGCGGTCTGTGAAATACGGCATCTTTGATTCGGCCGGCATCGGGTTTGCGGAAGTTGTGAAGCAGCAAACCGCACCTCGATCCCTTATAGTTCATGCACCGGTGCACAATGATCCGGTTTTCCTCACGGGAAGAAGATCGCTGATGGGATATCCGGGGCATATTTGGACGCATGGGCTCGAGTTTGCACAGCGGGAAGCGGAGATCAAGCGAATCTATGCCGGTGCGCCGGATGCAGACCAACTAATCCGGAGTTACAAGATCGACTACGCAGTAGTTGGGCCATTGGAAAGAATTGTAATGCCGGTAAACGATCAATTCTTTTCGCGATACCAGAAGGTCGGAGAAGTCGGTGAGTACCGCCTCTACAAAACCACGCAGTAACAAGAGAGCTCGCGCGGAAGCGACTGTCGTCGAAGACAAGGGCCGTGGTCGAGGGAATCGAGAGCCGGCGCGTTCCAGCGACCTCTCCGAACGTACCTGGCGACTCGGCAGTCTCTTCATCCTCTGCGTTGCTGCGTTCCTTCGTCTATACGATCTCAATCTAGTACCACTTCATCATGATGAAGGCGTAAACGGTAATTTCCTGGTAAGGCTCGTGCGTGATGGGTTCTATCAGTATGATCCCGCCAATTATCATGGCCCAACGTTGTATTATTTCTCGGCGCTGATTCCCTGGGTACTCAAGACATTGTTTGGTCTTTCCGCACGCGAGACTTACGGGCTCAACACGGTTACAATTCGGTTGGTACCCGCCTTATTCGGTCTGGCGACCATCTGGTTAGTCCTTCTCCTCCGCCGTCGCCTTGGGACAATCGCCTCACTTGCGGCGGCTTTACTGCTGGCAATCTCGCCGGGTGCCGTTTATCTGTCACGGTATTTCATCCACGAAACTCTATTTGTCTTCTTCACGCTTGGCGCCGTAGTGGCAGGTCTGAAGTTTTATGAGGAGCGTAGTCCGACATATCTGATATTGACTTCGGTTTCGATTGCGCTCCTCTTCGCCACGAAAGAGACAGCAGTGATCTCAGCGGCTGTCTTGCTCATTGCCCTGCTGGCAGCCCATCTGTACCTGCGGATTCGTAAGAGCACAATTGGCAACAAGAGAGCCAGGAGAGTAATCCCCGGTGAGGGGACGCAAGGCATCCAGGCATTTGTCGCCGGCCTCGGCGGTCCGATTAATCTATCGATCTGGATCGCGCTGGCGATCCTGGTTTTCCTAGCGGTTAACATCCTGTTTTATTCGTCGTTTTTCACGAACTATCCAAAGGGAGTCTACGACTCATTGAAGACTTTCGACTTCTGGACCAAGACCGGGAAGCAGGCCCACGTTCATCCACCCCTGACTTACGTCACCTGGCTAATGAAACAGGAGTCACCAATCCTGTTCCTCGGCGCCATCGGAGCTGCGTTAACGGTGTTGAGGCCTAAGAACTCTTTTGCACTCTTCACTGCCTTGTGGGCTTTTGGGCTTTTGGCCGCATACTCGCTGTTGCCCTACAAGACTCCCTGGTTGACGTTGAACTTTATTGTTCCGCTGGCGATGATGGCTGGATACGGCATCCAGTCGATCTATGAACTCGATAAGGGCCAGTTGCGGCTGCCAGTTACGCTGATGGTGTTGGCCACCGTAATTGGTATCTATCAAACCATCGATCTAAACTTCTTCAATTACGACAACGATGATGACTACTACGTTTATGTTTACGCCCATACAAAGAGAGAAACGCTGCTGTTGGTCGATAACATAGACAGACTGGCTCAGCGAACCCGGCAGCTGGGAGCCATGGGCATCACAATCGTGTCACCGGACTACTGGCCTTTGCCCTGGTATCTGCGCAACTACACTCGGGTTGGTTACTTCGGTCGTATGTCCCCCTCCACCGAGCCAGTAATTATTGCATCCGAGAGCCAGCGGGCTGAGATGGAAACTACTTTTGGCGACGCCTATCAGGAAGTGCCTTCAGGAGTCGGTTCGGGCAGTTTTCCTTTGCGTCCAGGCGTGAATTTGCTTCTTTATGTGCGCCGCGACGGCCTTAACCCCTAGACGATACTAGGTTGATAAGGTCGCCCAGCCGACGGATCGATATATCTTGCTTTCGGGCTCTTTCCTGGGTGCACATCGACGTGGAAACCGCGCACTAGTGCTTCAGTTTGACGTTGATGTACCCGAGAAATACACTAGTTCAGCACTTCAACAGGCATCGCGCAAGAATATCGGCCAAGAATGAAGAGACTGTTACCCGCATTAATCATAGCTGGCGTTTTGGTAGCGGCTGTTGGTGGAGGTGTCGCTTTCCTCAGAGCGTCGCGGCCTGGCGACACGGATGCCAGCCAATAAGACGCCTTTTGGTCCGCCCAAGCCCCCACCCAGCCCCACGGTTCCGCCTACGACCTCACCCGTTGCAACTCGGTCAGTGCCGGCAGGCGTTTCAGTTACTCTAGAAGAGTTTGGCGACTATCAGTGCCCTCCTTGTGGCTTATTGCATCCGGAATTAAAGACAATCAAAGCGGAGTTCGGTAACCGAATCAATTTTGTCTTCCGAAATCTCCCGCTTTCCAAGGTTCACAAGAACGCCCAGGCAGCTGCCCAGGCAGCAGAAGCCGCGCGTTTTCAGGATCGCTTTTGGCCGATGCACGACATACTCTACGAGCATCAGAGCGAATGGAAGGATGCAGCCGATCCGCGTCCGGTTTTTCTCAAACTTGCCAGTGAAATTGGACTTGATCTTAAGAGATTCCAACGCGACGAAGACAGCGAGGACGTAAAAGCCAGGATTGATGACGACTCCAAACGGGCTGAGTCGCTTGGCATTAATGGAACTCCTACCGTTCTGATCGAAGGCCGGCAGGTGCGCGTGGAGGCAATGACACCCGAGGGGATTCGTCAGGGTATCGCAGAGATGTTGAGTCATAAGGCCCAAGGCGTGACTAATCCCTGAGTAGCTCTCTTACTTAACTTTGCTTCTCACTTAATTAAGGTATGCTAAGTTGAGGTTTTAGTTGACATTCTAAGCGGGTCGCACTTATATTGGCTCACCCGAATTTGCCTCGTAGGGCCGCCTATCGGTTCAGAGGAGATAACCGAACTTAGAGCGATTTAGCCTACATGTTCAAACTTCAACGGCTGGAAATAACCGGCTTCAAATCCTTCGCTGACTACACCCAAATTCTCTTCACTGGTGATGGCATAACCGCCATTGTCGGGCCAAACGGCTGCGGGAAGAGCAATGTCGCGGACGCCATTGCCTGGGTTTTGGGGGAGCAGCGAGTGAAGCACTTGCGCGGCGCCGAAATGAAGGATGTGATTTTTCAAGGTGCGCGCAATCGACCTGCCAGCGGCATGGCCGAAGTGGTTATGCACATGGTTCGGGACGAGGTCGTCGAACATGAGCCCGACATTGAGGATATCGATTCTACGCTTGAGCAGATTGATGATCGAATCGTTAACCTTGACGAAATCTTGCCGCAGCAATTGGAATCTGTTGGCGAAACCGTAGGAGAAGAAGCTTCGGTGGAAGTGGTGGAGAGTGTTGCAGCTGCTGCTGAAACGTCGCCGGATCAAACTACTCAGTTAATTCCCGCATCACGCGCGTCCCACAAGAGGCACTGGCGAAGGCGAAATCTGGCGTTGGAATTCTCTCCGGGAGAGGCGGTCTCCGTCACTCGCAGACTCTATCGTTTAGGTGAGAGCGAATACCTCCTAAACGACCGGCCTTGCCGTCTGCGGGACATTCAGGATCTTTTCTCTGGTACAGGACTGGCAGGCGGGCACTACGCAATCATCGAGCAGGGACGTATAGGTCAGATACTTTCCGCTAAGCCGATGGACCGTCGCACGATTATTGAAGAGGCGGCGGGTATCACCAAGTTTCGCGTGCGCCAGCGTGCAACAGAGGCTCGGCTTGAGTCGGCGAGAGCAAATCTTTCGCGGATCTCCGATATCGTCTCCGAAATCGATCGCCAGGTGAATAGCTTGCGTCGTCAGGCCGCGAAGGCGAGGCGCTACGGCGTATTTCGCGAAGAATTGCGCGAGCTCCTGCTAAGCGAAGAATTGAATAAGCGCGAGGAAGATGCGCGGAACGCCACGCAGCAAGCCAGAAGAATTGAGGACGAACTGAGCGACGTGCGGGCAGCTGCTGCAGAAGCAGTGCTACAGCGCGACCGTCAGGCTCGCGAGTGTTTATATCAACAAGAACAGTTTGCTGAACTCGAAAAACGGAAGGGTGAGGTTAGTGCCGAAATCAATGCACTGGCGTCCCGCCTGGCGCTGGTAGAATCAGAATGCAACCGCCTGCAGGAAGATGATTCGAGGCTTCAGGTAGAATCTGATGAGAGTGCGCTCTCCTTGCGAACTGCTGAGGAAGGCTATGCCGAGAGGTTGATGGCCGCGTCCAACGCGGAAGCGGAAATTGAAACCGCGCGTGCAGAACTATTAACGCAAACAGCCATTGCTGAACGATTGCGGGAAATTGCCCGTCAGCTCGAAGGCACGCTCGAGCGGTTGTCCCAGCAGGCTGAAGGTCTGGCACGTGAGGGTGAGCGCGCAACCGCTCAGCATGCAGAACGACTGAGCGAGGGTGAGAGGTTTTCGCGCGAGCTTGGCGTTGCCCGTGATCATGTTGCCAAACTCCACACGGAGCGCGAAACTGCGGTTGATGCGGTTGTTCAGGGGCACGAAGCGGTCAGTGATACCGAAGCTGAACTCGCGCGCGTGCGCGAAGAATTCTCGCGCGCCAGTCATCGGCTGGAAAGTCTGAAGGAACTAGACCAGCGCCGAGCTTATTATTCTCCAGCCGTTCAATTGGTATTTTCATCAGGCGACGTTCACCGCGACTTTCATTACATTGGCACCCTTGCCGACGCGTTGAACGTAGACGCTAAATGGGAACGAGCCGTCGAGGGCGTGTTTGGTGCATCTCTGCAGTCGATTGTAGTGCCAACTCCAGATGATGCCGTTCGCGCTGCGCAATGGTTGCGGGAAAACAACGGTGGACGTGCCAGTTTCCTTGTGGCAGGCCTGCATGGTGGTAGCGAGGAGACCGATACTCTCACATGCAAACTCGAAGAACGTCCCGGCTTATCGATGACTCCGTCGGATGAGATCGGCGAAAATCTCCGCATTTCGGATCTCTTGGGAGCCCCCAGTGAATTGATTACCATTCTCAAGCGAACTATGCCGCAGAAAATGAATGCGTGCATCGCGGGCAATCTGGAAGATGCGATGGCGAAGTCCATCGCCACCGGTGAGGTTTATGTCACGCTAAACGGCGACTGGATCGCCGGCGGTCAATTTGTAAATGCCGGAGATGCACGCGATCTCGAGGAAGGGGCTGGACTGCTCGCCTTTAAGCGAGAGTTACGCGAGTTGGAAACGCGCGCTGAGGTACTGCACGCTGAGGTCGATACTGCCACCTGGATTGCGAAGGAGACTCGCTCCCGTTTGATAGAGTTGGAAGACCTAGTGGTTTTGCTGAATGAGGTGATAGGACGAGAAGAACGTGAAGCAATGACTCGCGAACTGACGGCTGCCGGATTAGAGCAAGAAGTGGAACGAGCTGAACGTCACCTGCGATTGGTGGCAGAAGACTGCGCCAGGGTTGAAGAAGAGCGGCTCGACGTCGAACAACGTCGCACTCGAGCGTTGCTGGAGGCGGACGCTGCGGAAGCGGCTCGAGGAGCTGCAGCCGACACTGTAATCACGGCCTCGGCTCTATTGTCGGAATTGCGTCGAGAAAGCGAAGTCGAAAGTGAATCGTTGGCACAGCGCCGGGCGACCGCAGCGGCTGCAGCCGAGAGGCGCCGGGCGACTGCTGCCGAACTGCGGCGGATGGAAGGCGAACTTGCTGACTTGGCATCGCGAGTTGAACGTCACCGGTTGGAGCTCATTGAGATGAACGGCCGGACTGACGACCTGAGGCTGTCGATTGCCGATCTGGAGAACAAGGCGAGTTCAGTCGAAAGCGATCGCGAGCGTGAACAGCAGCAGATTGCTGAACTAACCAGCAGCCTCCAGCAGGCGAGACAGGAAGCGGACGCCTTCTCCGCAGAACTTTCCGACCTAAATCGACGAGCCGGAGAGGTGCGCGACGCCAGGGCGGCTTTGGAAGTGCAGCGAGCAGAGGCTCAGGCGAGGCAAACTTTTGTGCACGAGAACTGCCAGACCGAACTCAATCAGTCGCTTGAAGATCTGGCGCGGGAGCTCACGCTCGCAGACGATTTCGAGCTCGAGGTCGGACATAAGCGGGTTGAAGAGCTGCGTTCACGTCTTGAAGGTTTTGGAGCCGTCAATATGATGGCTCTGGAAGAATTGGCTGAAGCGGAAGAGCGTTTGTTGTTCTTAACAGTACAACGCCAGGACATCATTGAAGGCATCTCCTCGACGGAAGAAGCGCTGCGAGAGATTAAGCGACGCTCGCGCGAACGCTTCCGGCTGGCTTTCGAGCAGATCAACAAGAACTTCGGCGAATTATTCCAGGAGTTGTTTGGCGGTGGCCGCGGCGAGATGAGTTTGATCGATGCGGATGATATTCTGGAGTCGGGCATTGATGTTATTGCCCAACCACCAGGCAAGCGGCTGCAGAATGTTTTGTTGCTCTCAGGCGGTGAGAAAGCAATGGCCGCACTGGCGCTGGTACTCGGCATTTTCCACTATCGCCCGGCCCCGTTCTGCCTGCTCGACGAGGTGGACGCGCCGCTTGACGAGGCAAACGTGGGGCGCTTCACTGATAAGGTCGTACAGATGTCTGCGAATACGCAGTTCATCGTTATCACCCACAACAAGCGTACAATGGAAATGGCCCGAGCCCTCTATGGGGTGACGATGGAAGAGGTAGGCGTTTCCAAACTGGTATCTGTAAAGTTCGAGTGAAGAAGCAACGTCTGGTGAAGTACATTCTCTCCGCCGCGCTCTGGATTTTGAGCGCGGCGATTTTCACTAGTGCTCGGGATCCGCAAGAGAACAAGCAAAATGTGCGGCCGGAACCTCCTGTCACCGTTTCGCCCACAAGTGACAAGAAGGGCGGCGCTGTCAAATACTCTTACGAGTTCTCACAACCCAAGTTTTATATCAAACACATTCTCCTCGAACACGATGCGAATGGGCGCGGAACGATCACGTATGAGCAGTTGAACGGAGAGGTTCCCGTCGTTGAGCCAATTCAATTGTCTCCCGCAGCCTGGGCGCGGATCTCCGCACTTTGGGAAGCCCTGCAGTTTCTGGATTCAGATACAAATTATCAGTCGAGCCAGCAGTATGCTCATCTGGGGACGATGCGGATTGGGATGGAACGTGGTGAGCGCAAGCGTGTAGCTGAGTTTAACTGGACTCACAACAGCAATGCAGCGGCGCTGGTCGCGGAGTATCGCCGCGTCGCCGATCAGGCGATCCTCGTGTTTGACATCTCAGTGGCCAGGGAGAATCAGCCCTTGAACGCGCCAAAGTTAATGGAAGCCATGGAGTCGCTGCTGAAGAGAAATGGCCTCTCCGACCCTCAGCAGTTGGTACCGCTCCTGCGAGACCTCAGTACGGATGAGCACGTTCCACTCATCGCCCGCAACCACGCATTGCGTCTGTTAAAGCAAATTCAAAAATAGAGCGCTATTGTGTCCCGGGCCATCCGGCAGAACTCCAACGCGCGGTTTTCGGCCCAAAACCTATCTTCACCCTGCTTCTTCGCGGAAATAAAAGCGACGTGGCCGCCGCGTTCCGTTTGCAGAAGTAAGATGTAAGGATTTGCCGCAAAGGCGGGATCTCGGAGCGGCGTGAAAGGAATGAATGGATCATCCTTGGCATGGACAATTAGCGTAGGCACGCGAATCTGTTGGATAACACGTAGTGAGCTCGATCGGTAATAATAATCATCGGCATTGGCAAAACCGTGTGCGGCCGCTGTGAACTGTTCGTCGAAATCTCTAATCGTTCGTACGAGCGAAAGCCTGCGCAGGTCATACAACTGAGGGAAGAGCTTGTGCTTGGCCTTGATCCGCTTTTTCAGCCTGCGAACAAAGTCCTGTTGATAGATCCAGTTACTGCCATTCAAGATTAAGTCGGTGCTGGCTTTCAAATCGACGGAGGGCGAAACTGCGCACACGGCCACAACTTCTTTGGGTGGATTAGCGCCGTATTCCCCCGCGAGTTTAAGCACCAGATTCCCTCCGAGCGAAAAACCAATAGGGAAGATGCGCTTCAATCCGTCCTTTTCAATCAATTCCTTCATGACCGCCCGCAGGTCATCGCTCATCCCGCCGTGGTACAAGGTCGGAGTCAGATGTTCAGTGCCACCGCAGTTGCGGAAGTTCACGCGCACAACGTTGAAGCCTGCACGAAAAGCTTTGTGGGCCATCGCGATCATGTAAACAGAAGCAGTCGAGCCTTCTATTCCATGCCAGAGAACGATAGTCGAATGCTTTGCAGCGTCCGGTTGCCAGCGACAATGCGCGAGTACTTTAACGTTTGCTTCGATTTCAAAGATTCGCTGTTGATCTTCAGGGGCGTGGAAGCGGTAACGCCGCGGCCAGGCATAGGCTGCCAATGTCTGCGCATGACCGCCGACAAAAAATCGATGGGCTTTGAAAGATTTCCGGGCAAAGATCTCGGCGGCACTCGCAAGGAAGGTACGCACCTTCGCCAGGTCGAGGGAAGCATTGACAGGTTTATCGGGAGGAACAGCTTGAAGATTCATTTGTACAGGGCTTCACGGGCCGCTCTCCTCGTTTCGCTACTGCTGTCGACCGATTCAATTCGTCAACGCAAGCGTGACATCTACTATTAGCGTTTCTCGATCTATGTTGGTCCCGGTCTTAATATTGGGCGCTGGTTTGCTCTGTGCTCGTCGCTCTTCGAAAGTGCCGCGGAGAATCTGTATCAACTGTTTCTGGGAGAATTCCAAAGGGTATCCTTGATCGAAGACGTCACCTGGTTTTAGTTTCCATTCCTGATTCAGAGACTTTGCGACGCTTTCGGAGAAGCCTGTTACGATGAGTTTGCCCATGTGATATTGTGGACCTTCCCGCACCTCCAGCTTGTAGCTTACCTTCTGCGTTTTGTCGTCAAACTCGGGCAGACTGCCAACGCGCATCGTCAGATATCCCTTCCGGCCATAGGTTTTCTGTACAGCAATCAACCCCTTGTCTAAGGCCAGACCATTGGCCGGCTGCCCTGTCTTCATCCCCAATACGGCGTCCAGTTCCTGTGCCGTGATTGCTTTGATGCCAGACCAGTCGGCCTTGTCCCAGATGTAGACGAAGCCTTCATCCACTGGAATTGTCAGGTCCACCCCACTTCTGCAATTCGAGTTGCTCTGCGGCTTTGCGGAGGGTGGGGCGAATGTGGCTCGCAACTGACCAAGCTCACGATAAATAGCAACCAGATTGTTAGAGGCAAACAGGCCGGCAAATTTTCCTGAGTAGTCGGTGCCCAGGAGTGCTTTCGAACTTTCGACCAGTTTTCCTTCGGAGACATTCTTTGCCCCGGGAAAGTGAAGTGTGCAAATGGGCATGCTAACCCCGGCGACACTGAAAACGTGTTCGTGCACCCGACTAGTAATGGAATCCTGCGAAAGCATATATTCAACATTGCCTTCAAGGTGGCGTTCCAGCAAGAGCTTTTGCAGAGAACGCGTGATTGCATCAATGGTGTTGGGGGAATCCGATGCCCTTCCTGTGAACAGAGGCACGTCGCGTCGCACCGCAGAGACTAGTTCCTCGTCGCTAAACCAGATAAAGTTGTCAAAGACTACGCGCGAATCTTCGGCCTTTGCCTCTTCAACTTGAAAAGTTATCGTTATCTGGTCCCCGGTGGCGTGAGTGCGATAAGCGATGTTCTTAAAGAGTCCACTGTCCATAAGCCGTTGAGCAGCTGAATCGAGCGCGGCAACGTCGAACGGTTGTCCGATTTTCAAGGCTGTCGTAGTAAACAGGTCGTCAGCCGCAAGGTGCTGCAGGCCGTCAAACTCGATTTTGGCAATCTTGAAGTTCTGCTGGGCGGTCACAGGCGCCGAGCTAAGGACGATTAGGATTAGCGTCAAACGGACAGGCCAAGGCGCTTCGACGCGCGAGCGAATCCTATGTGGGCGAACAATTATCAATGAGGTTTACCCTGTAGTTTCCGGACGGCTGGTCTGAGCAATCTGAGTGTAGCGCAAGCTGGCGCTGGCGGAAAGCTCGAATCACAAGACGCAAGCGTATCTATCTCATGGCTACGAACAAACAACGACCTAAGACCAAGGGCAAGTTGATCATCGAGGTCTGGAGACAACTAGGTTGCGAATCAGTGGGAGCGAGAGAACTG
>WNFY01005398.1_pt1 | contig 14128 bp, 9 predicted proteins | sample 5400091 | NCBI WGS metagenome assembly WNFY01 (sample SAMN13153364, study PRJNA577476) | soil metagenome | isolation source: 60 cm soil or saprolite under grassland replicate 1 | place: USA:California | collected 2016-06-15 | reverse complement strand
ATCCCCAAGTCCTGCCCGCGCTCGACCTCGACGATGACCGCGTCATCGAGTCGGAGCGGGGAGGAGTCTGCGGACGGCCAGCTGAAGTATTCGCGCCGGTTCCCTTTGAACCGGACTTCGATGACACTTGTCAACTCACTTCTCGGTTAGCGCACCCATGGAAAGGTACTTCTCTTCGCGGCGTTTGAGGAGCTTATCGATCTTGAACTTGCGCAGCTGGCTCACGTGGCGCTGCAGCGCGTCGCCGAGTGACGCGGCCGCCGCTTCAGGGTCGGAATGCGCGCCGCCGGGGGGCTCGGGGATGATCTCGTCGATGACACCGAGGTTCAGCAGGTCCTGCGCGGTGATCTTGAGCGCCTCGGCGGCCCGCTCGCGCTGGCTGGCGTCCTTCCACAGAATCGCGGCGCAGCCCTCGGGCGAGATGACGGAATAGACGGAGTTCTCCAGCATCAGCACGCGGTCGGCGAGGCCCACCGCCAGGGCGCCGCCGGAGCCGCCCTCACCGATCACCGCCGTGATGATCGGCGTTTTGAGCGACGCCATTTCGATGAGGCTGCTGGCGATCGCTTCCGCCTGGCCGCGCTCTTCGGCCCCCAGGCCGGGATACGCACCGGGCGTATCCACCAGCGTGATGACCGGCGCGCCGAACTTCGCGGCCAGCCGCATGAGCCGCATCGCCTTGCGGTAACCCTCCGGGTGCGCCATGCCGAAGTTGCGGTACAGGTTGTCCTTGGTGTCGCGGCCCTTCTGGTGCCCGATGACCATGACGCTCGTGCCGTCCAGACGGGCCCAGCCTCCGATGATGGCGGGATCGTCGCGGAACAGCCGGTCCCCGTGCAGCTCGACGAAATCGGTGAACACGGTGTTGACGTAGTCGAGTGGGTAGGGACGGCGGGGATGGCGGGCCACCTGGACGCGCTGCATCGGCGTCAAGCTGCGGTAGATTTCGAGCCGTAACGTCGCCAGTTGATCTTCGAGCGGTTTGATGTTCCTGGCGAGCTCCGGCTTCTCGCCGGCGACGCGCTTGAGCTCCTCGATCTGTTTTTCCAGCTCGAGCAGCGGGCGCTCGAAATCCAGGGTGTACGTCGGCATCAAGCCTTCACCAGTTGCACGCCGTCCGCCCCCAAAAGATCCCGCAGTGCCGCCAGCAGGTCATCCGCCGCGTCCACCCGGAAGCTGCGGCTCCGCAGGCGGACCGGCGTGCCGTTCTCGTCGCGTTCCTTGCCGCCATTCTCGTTCCGCCATTCGATGAACACCGGCGTCGGGCCCGGGTGCGCCGCACACAGCGCCGCGATCGCGCGCGTCGTCTCGGGCTGGGGCCGGTTGGCCGCGGTCCACCGCAGCGCCACGCCGATGGCTCCGCTGGGCCTGAGCTCATCGAGCGTCCGTGCCGACTCGACGACGAACGGCGCTGCTTCTTCGCCGCGGTCTCGCGCGATGTATCCGCCCGTCAGGAGGTAGGCGCCATCGGCGCGGATCACGGCGCTCAGCTTGGCCCACGCCTCCGGGAACACCAGCGCCTCCGCCGCACCGTGAAAGTCCTCGAGCGTGAGGCGCGCATATTCCGCCCCCGACTTCTTGGAGACCTGGCGCTTCACCAGCGTGACCACCGCCGCGATCGTCACTTTCTGGGGGCTCCAGGTGCCGAGGGTGGCGGTCGTGCGCGTCCCGAAAAGCTCCACCTCGGCGCGATACTTGGCGAGGGGGTGGCCGGAGATGAAGAAGCCCAGCACCGCCTTCTCGCGCGACAGGCGCTCGTGCTCGGTCCAGGGCTCGACGTCGGGGAGGGGGGACGCGGGACGGGGGACGGGGGTCTCCTCGCCGAATAAGGCATGCTGCCCGGTGAAGCGCTCCTGCTGGCGGACCTGCGCTTCGCTGAAGGCGTGATCTAGCGCCGCCACGAGCTGCGCACGCCCCCCCTCTCCCCCGAGCGAGTCGCACGCACCGGCGTCGATCAGCGACTCGATGACGCGCTTGTTGCACAGCCGCAGATCGATGCGGTCGCACAACTCGACCAGTGAGCGGTACGGTGCGGACCGTCGTCCCGCGATTATGGACGCGATCGCGCCCTCGCCGACGTTGCGCACGGCCCCCAACCCGAATCGGATGCGCTGGTCACCGACGACCGTGAACTTGTAACCCGATTCGTTCACGTCGGGTGCGAGGACCTGCAGGTCGAGCTCGCGGGCCTCGTTGATGTACTGCACGACGCGGTCGGTGTTACCGATTTCCGACGACAGCAGCGCCGCCATGAACTCGGCGGGATGGTAGACCTTGAACCATGCCGTCTGGTAGGAGAGGATCGAGTACGCGACGGAGTGTGACTTGTTGAAGCCGTAGCGGCCGAACGTCTCGATCTGTGCGGCGATCTCTTCGACCGTCCTCTTGTCGTGGCCGCGCGCGATGGCGCGCTTCACGAAGTTGCCCAGCTCCTCCTGGATCAGCTCCTTGATCTTCTTGCCGACCGCCTTGCGCAGCACGTCGGCTTCGGCCAGCGAGTAGCCGGCGAGCGCGCTCGCGATCCGCATCACCTGCTCCTGATATACGATCACGCCGTAGGTCGGCGCGAGAATCTCTTCCAGCGCCGGATGCGGATAGCGCACCTTCTCGCGGCCGAGCTTGCGGTTGATGAAGACGAGGTACATCCCCGTGTCGAGCGGGCCGGGGCGGAGCAGGGCGTTCGTCGCGACGAGGTCGTCGAAGCGGTCGCACTTCATGCTGCGCAGGCAGTCGGTGGCCAGCGGCGATTCGAACTGGAAAATGCCCGCCGTGCGGCCCGCGCGCAGCAGCTCGTAGACTTTGGGGTCGTCCAGGTCGGGCCGCTCGAGATCGATCGTGACGCCATGACGCTCGGCGACCATCTTGGCCGCGTCGTGCAGCACGGTCAGCGTCTTCAGCCCGAGCAGGTCGATCTTCAGCATCCCGACCTGTTCGATGCCGGCCATGTCGTACTGCGTGATGATGGCGTCCGCGTCGGTTTTGGAATCGGGTGCCGTGCACACGGGCACGTAGTCGGTGAGCGGCCCGGGCGCGATGACGACCCCCGCGGCGTGAACGGACGCATGCCGTGCGAGTCCCTCGATCCTAGATCCTAGATCCAGCACTTTCCTGATACGCTCGTCCTGCGCCGCCGCCGCTTTCACCTCCGGCACCTTCTCGCCCGCTTCCGCGAGCGTGACGGAGAACGCCGGTCCCGACGGAATCAGCTTCGTGAGCCGCTCCACGTCGCCCATCTCGACGCGCAGCGTGCGCGCCACGTCGCGGAACGCCGCGCGGGCCTTGAGCGTCCCGAACGTGATGATCTGGCCGACCGACTCGCGGCCGTAGCGCTCGCGGGCGTACTCCAGCACCTCCCCCCGGCGCTCGAAGCAGAAATCGAGGTCGATGTCCGGCATCGAGATCCGTTCGGGGTTCAGGAAACGCTCGAACAGCAGGTCGAACTTCAGCGGATCGACGGTCGTGATGCGCAGCGCATACGCGATCAGCGACCCGGCGGCGGAGCCGCGTCCCGGGCCGACCGGGATGCCGCGATCGCGCGCCGCCTTGACGAGGTCGTAGACGATGAGGAAATAGCCGGCGTAGCCGGTGCGCGTGATGACGTCGAGCTCGTACGCCAGGCGCTGCTCCACGGCGGCGGGCAGGGGATCGCCGTACCGCTCGATCGCGCCGCGCCGCGCCAGGTGGACGAGCAGATCCTGGTCGGACGCGAACTCCGCTGGGCGCGGATACTGCGGCAGGAAATAGCGCTTCTCGAAGTCGAACTCGCACAAATCCGCGACGCGCGCCGTCTCGGCCAGCGTCTCGGACCGATCGCCGACCACCTTACGCATCTCGGCCTCGGACTTGACGTAGCTCTCCTGCCCGAAGAACCGGAACCGCTTGGGATCGTCGAGGTCTTTTCCCGTCCCGATCGCCAACAGCACGTCGTGCGCTTCGGCGTCTTCCTTTCTGAGGTAGTGCGCGTCGTTCGTCGCCGCGACCGGGAGCCCCAGCTCTGCGCCGAGGCGCAGCATGCCTTCCGTCACCAGCTGTTCTTCCGCGATGCCGTGATTCTGGACCTCGAGCCAGAAGCCGTCCGGCCCGAACGTCCGCGCAAACCACTCGGCACTCGCCTTGGCCGCCGCGTAATTCCCCTGGCGCAGATAGAGCGCGATTTCGCCCGACAGGCACGCGGCTAGGCCGATGATGCCTTCGTGGTGGCGCTCCAGCACTTCCTTATCGATGCGCGGCCGGCGGTAATAACCCTCGAGAAAACCGATGGACGAGAGCTTGATCAGGTTCTGATAGCCGACCTTGTTGCGGGCGAGGAGCACGAGGTGCGAATACGGGGCCGCGAGGGGAGCGTCGGCGGCGGGCTTCTCGCGGGCTTTGCGGCTGCCGAAGGCGAGGTAAGCCTCGAAGCCGAGGATCGGCCGGATCTTTCGCGCCTTCGCTTCGGCGTAGAACGACCACGCGCCGTGGAGATTGCCGTGGTCCGTGATGGCGAGCGAATCCATGCCCAACGCCCGCACCCGGTCCAGCAGGTCCGGGATCCGGTTCGCGCCGTCGAGGAGAGAGTACTCGCTGTGCGTGTGGAGATGAACGAACGGCATGGTTACGCACTTGAAGATGCCGTATTTTGCGCGGTCATGCAATGGCTGATGCTGGCGCTCACGTTCGTCGTCATGGCCGTGTTGCAGCGGCTCGCGCGCAGCGCGGGGGGCGAGGCGGGACCACTCGAAGCGCGCGCAACGCTCGCGCTCGGATTCCTGACGCTCGCGGCGTACGTCGCCGGAACGATCGCGCAACGGCGGCGGCTGCCGCGCATCGTCGGTTACCTCGTCGCCGGCCTCGCCGCCGGTCCGGCGTGGCTCGGTCTGGTGCGTGCCGACGAGCTCGCGGCGCTCGCCCCAATCTCGCACGGCGCCCTGTCATTGATCGCCTTCGCGGTGGGCAGCGAGCTCACGGCCGACGTACTGCGCGGCGATCGGCGCCGCGTGGTGGCCCGCATCGTCGGCGGTGCAATGGCAATTCCGTTCGCCGCCGTGACGCTGGTCGTTCTCACCGTGAGTCCCTGGTTTCCGCTGACGGCGCATCAACCGTTCCGCGACGCGCTCGCCGTGGCGCTGGCGTTGGGTGCGCTCGCAACGGTGTCGTCGCCCACGCTGACCTGGGCGGTGATCAACGACCTCGACGCGCGTGGGCCGTTGTCGCGTACCACACTGGACGTGACGGTCGTGCAGGATCTCGTGGCGGTCCCGCTTCTGATCGTCATCGTCGCCCTGGCGCTGCCGATCGCCAGCGACGGCGCCGTCACGCCCGGTGTCGCTACCGAGACGCTGCTGCTCCTCGGGGGCTCGATCGTCGCCGGAGCGGCGCTGGGCCTGGCGGCCGGTCAGTACCTCCGCGTGATTCGGGGTCCGCTCGCGTGGGTGCTGGTGATTCTCGCATTCATCGCCGCGCAGGCGGTGCGCCTGCTCGGCCTGGACGCCGTGCTGCTCGCACTCGCCGCCGGCTGCGCGCTGCGGAACACGGCTCCTGAGCACAGTGAGCGCGTACGCGCCGAGCTCAAACGATGCGCGATACCGGTCTATGTCGTATTTTTTGCGCTCGCCGGGAGCAATCTGCAGCTCGGCGTCCTGGCGGACATGTGGCCGTGGGCGCTGCTCCTCGCCGGACTGCGCGTCGCCGGGTTGTGGGGCGGTCTGCGTTGGGCGAGGGGGGGGGCGGGGGCGGGGAGAGATCCAGCGGTCGGCGCTGACTGGGTCAACTACGGATGGTTGGCATTAATCTCGCAGGGTGGATTGGCTGTTACGCTTGCCGCCGTGCTGCGACGGGCGTTCCCGGAGTGGAATGTCTCGCTGGAAGCACTGCTCGTGGCGATGATCGGCGTGCACCAGCTGGCGGGGCCGATCTGCTTCCACTGGGTGCTGCGGCGCACTGGTGAGGTCACGCAGGTGGGGGGGGCGCATGATCGGGAGACGCCTGGTACGACTGAGCACCCTGGGACTGTTGTCGCTGGCGGGAGCAGGCTGTACGAGCGGCACTGAGCCGCATATTCGACCCTGCACGACCCTCGATGATTCCGTCATTCTCGCGCCGGCGCAGTACGTCTCCATCGATCCGGCTGTCGATTCCGGCTGCGCCGTTTTTCCGGCGACTCTCGTCGCTGCTGAGTACCTCGTGGTGCCCCAAATCACGACCGGTGTGCCCGGAGCCCAGGCGGGATTTCGGCTCGGCGGCGACACGATTCTCCCGCCGCCGCCTCCCTCCGCACCTGCTGCCGCGGACATTGTCGACGTGGGTGACGCCGAACGCTTTCACACCTTCCTGCGACTCGGCGATGAGCGGCGCTGGTGGGGGTTTGATGCAGTAGCCGCTCCACCTGCCGGGCCGCCCCTGGAGCGATCGAGCGCGTCGGGTCCGCCGGCGATGAACAGTCGCCGCGTGTTCCAGGTCTGTGCAACGGTGGACTGCAGCCGCTTCAACCGCGTGGTCGCGCGCGCGCGAGCCATCAAGTCCACGGTGGCCATCTACGTCGATTCCTTGGCCCCCGGCGGCGGCCTCGATTCCACGACGCTCGACAACATTGCCGATCTGTTCGATCAGCGTCTCTATGGCATCGATACGGCCGCCTTCGGGCGCGAATCGGACATCGATTCGAACACGGTGGTGATCGTGCTGATGACCAATACCGTGAACAAACTCGTCTCGAAGAGCACCTGCCAGCAGAGTGGGTTCGTCGCGGGCTTCTTCTATGGGTTGGACCTCGATCCCCGCTATCAAACCGATGCGCACTCCAACAAGGGCGAGGTTTTTTATTCCATCGTCCCCGATCCAGCGGGCACGCTGAGCTGCAGCCACACCGCCGCAGATGTGCAGGCATTCGTACCAGTGACATTCATTCATGAGTTCCAGCACATGATCAGCTTCAACCAGCACGTGCTCGTCGGAGGGTCCGTGAACGGCGAGGTGCTGTGGTTGAACGAGGGGTTCTCGCACTATGCCGAGGAACTGGGAGGGCGAAGCTACGAGGTGACGCCGAACGCGCGCCTGAGTGATTGTACGATCGGCACCCTCCCGTGTCGCTTCTATGGCGGCGATCTGCTGAACGCCTATACGTACCTCGATTCCACGAGCAAGCATTTTCTCGAGCCGACATCGGGGCTCGGCACCCTGGCGGAACGGGGCGCCGCGTGGCTCTTCGTGCGGTACGTTGTCGACCGCTACTCAGCCGGCAGTACGCTCGCCGACTGGAATGCGCTGACCCGGGCGATGGTTAGCACCACCAACACCGGCGCCGACAACATCGCTGCCGCAACGGGCGATCCTTTCGCAACCGTCGTAAGCCGCTGGGCGCTGGCGAACTGGGTGTCCGACCTGCCCGCCTTTGTGGCGCCCGCGGAGCTGAAGTACGACTCCTGGTCCTTCCGATCAACCTACGCGTCACTCAATGCGCAGCGACCCAGCGCGTTCCCGAACCCGTACCCGCTCGTTCCGACCGTCAGCGCCGGTCGCGATGTGAGCCGCAACGGCACGCTCCTGGCCGGATCGGGCATCTATCACCGGGCGACGCAGGCGCCGGGCGACCCCGGGTTCACGCTCAGCTTCACCGCCCCCAGCGGCGCGGTGATCGACGCCGCAAAGGTCCCGCGGTTGAATGTGATACGAATCCAGTGAGACGGCCGGACGGGCGGACAGCCCGACGGCCGGTCGCAGCGATTCTCGCGATGGCCTTCGCATTGGCCGTCCGGCCGTCCGGCCGTCTGGCGGCCCAGACGGAAGGCTCCATCCTCACCATCCTCCCGGGCTCCACACGCTCCGCGGCGCTGGGCGGTGCGGGCGCCGCGCTCGTCGGCGATGCGGGCGCGATGTTCGCGAACCCCGCCGGCATCGCCACGATTCACCACCTCAGCCTCGAAGGCTCGTACGAGCCCTACCTGGCCGGCAGCGCGCTGTCGACCGCGGCGCTGGCGCTGCGCGTCAGCCGTTGGACCTGGGGCGTCGGGGCGCAGACGCTCGACTATGGCTCGGAGCCCGAGATCGTCCCCGATCCGGCGACTGGGGGGCGCCGGGGGATGAGCACCGGCGCGTCGTTCCACCCGTACGAAGCGTTGGCCACGACGTCCTTCGTCTACCGGCGCGGCTTCGCGGCCGTCGGGGTCACCGGGAAGTACGATCGCCAGCAGATTGGCGCGGAAGTGAGCGACGCCTGGGCCGGTGACGTCGGGATGGCGATTGCGGTCTTCGACATCATGGCGGTCGGCGTCAGCGTGCAGAATCTCGGCGGCGATCTCGGTAACGGCGCGTTGCTGGCGCGGCGCACGCGCGCCGGCCTGACGCTGAACTATACCGACCCCCAGGGCACGTTCCGGCTGCTGACCACACTCGAAGGACAATGGACGCGCGACCGGCGCGCGGTGCTGGTGCAGGGCGTCGAGGGTGGTGTGGTGACCGGCGGCGTGGGACTGGTGGGACGGGTCGGGTACGCGACCCGGCCGGCGGTCACCGCTGCGTCGCGCGTGACGTTTGGGGGCGGCCTCGTGCTGGGGCGGCTGGCGATGGACTATGCGTTTCAGGCGTATGACGCACTGGGAGGCGGCACGCATCGCGTCGGGTTGCGATGGACGCCCTGACTGAGCGGGCGCGCCCGCGCTGGGGGCGCCTGCTCAGGCGCGTCCTCGCAATCGCCGTGGGCGCGGCGGCCGCTGGTGTGGCCCTCATGGTGATCGTCAGCGCCGACGCCCGCTACATCGCCCGCGCGGGTATCGAAGAGGCGCGCCTGCTGCTCCGCCGCCGGGCGATCGACAAGCTCATCGCCGACTCGACCACCGCCGCGCCGCTGCGCCAGCGCCTGGCGCTCGTCCTGGCCGCGCGCGCCTATGCCGCCGATTCCCTCGGTCTGGCGGTCGCCAAGACCTACACTACCTACGTGGACGTGGGTCGAGACACGCTGCTGCTCGTGCTGTCCGCCAGCCGCCGCGACAAGCTCCGCGAGGTCACGTGGCGGTATCCCATCGTGGGCACTGTGCCGTACAAGGGATTCTTCAAGGCGTCCCGCGCCCGCGCGGAGGCGCAGCAGCTCGAGTCGCAGGGCCTCGACGTTTTTCTGCGTCCCTCAGGCGCGTTCTCGACGCTGGGCTACTTGAGTGACCCACTGTTCTCGACCGCCACGAGTCGCGATACGATGGAGCTCGTGGCCACCGTGATTCACGAGCTCGCGCACAACACGCTGTACGTCAAGAGCCAGACGCCGTTCAACGAAAGCTTCGCCAGCTTCGTGGGCTATCGCGGAGCCGAGGCGTTCTTCCGCGCGCGGCGCGATACGGTGGATGCCCGGCGGGCGGCGGCGCGTTGGCGAGATGAGCGCACGCTGGACGTGTTCTACGCCGAGCTCGCCCGGCGGCTCGACTCGGCCTATGCGGAGCCGCTGGGTGGGGCGCGTCTGGAGCAGGTACGGAGCGCGCTGTTCGGGTGGGCACGCGAGCAGTTCCGCGGCCCCGTGGGACAATCCCTCGAGACCTATGATTGGCGCTGGTTCGCCCAGGCACCGCTGAACAATGCGGTGGTCATTGCCGAGCGGCTCTATCGGATGGATTTGAATCTGTTCGACGAGATCTATTTGCAGAATAATGCTGACATCGCCGAAACTGTCCGGGCGATCCAAATCCGCGTCTTCACACAGTCTGATCGGGATCCGTATCGCGCCCTCTACTCACGTCCCGGAATGAACTAGGGCGGTCAAGAAACAACTGCGGCGGTCGGGCGGTCGAACTGCAATAGCGGCGGTCAAACGACAAGTGCGGCGGTCAAACAACAACGGCGGCGGTCGGGCGGTCGAACTGCAACAGCGGCGGTCAACTAAGCGATCTGCACAACGCCCACGTAAGCTTGCTAGCGTCCGAACGGAGATGATCGAGTGCACGCCATTCTTCCAACGACAGGTATTCGAGCCTCTTCGCGACGTGCAGTGCGTATGCCACTTCTGAAAGCGACCCGATACTGATGTCGAGATACCTGCGGAATTCGCGCGGACCGCGCTTTGCGGATCCTTCGGCGATGTTTGCGGCAGAACTGAAGGCAGCTCTTCGAGCCTGCGATGTTAGTCCGTACAATTCGTGGCGAGGGAAGCGTTCAGTTGCCTTGTAGACTGCAACCGTGAGTTCATCGCACGCTTTCCATGCGTGCAGTCGTTCATAGGGCATCACGCAGCGAACATGACGTGGTTCTATGGTTCACTCAGGACCGCATTCATGCGCCACGCATCATTTGACCGCCCGACCGCCGTGACCGCCGCAGTTGTTTGTTGACCGCCAGACCGCCGCCTTTGCCTTTTGACCGCCGCAGTTGCTTCTTGACCGCCTAATTCCCGCGCAGACGCTCGGCATCCGCTACCCGCTGTAAGGCAATCCCGTACGCCGCAGTCCGGAACGTCACCTTCTTTTCTTTTGCCAGGTCGCGTACCGAAACGTACGCTTTCGTGATCGTAGCCTTCAGCTCACGGTTCACCTGCTCGTGCGTCCAGCGATACTGCTGGAGGTTCTGGGCCCATTCGTAGTAGCTGACCGTTACACCACCGGCGTTGGCGAGGAAGTCGGGGATCACCGCAATGCCCCGCTCTTCGAGGATGCGGTCGGCAGTCGGCGTGGTCGGCTCGTTCGCGCCTTCTACGACGACCTTGCAGTCCACCGTGTTGGCATTGGCCTCCTTGGTGATCACCCCGCCGAGTGCCGCGGGTACGAGCCATTCGCAGGGAATAGTCCACAGCTCTTCATTGGTGATGCGCCGGCCGCCCTGCCACTCGGACGCCGGCTTGGCCTGTGCGACGTGCGCTAAGAGTCCGGGAATGTCGAGCCCGTTGTCGTTGTAGATCCCGCCCGCCACGTCACTCACCGCGACCACTTTGGCGCCCGCCTCACTATCGAGCAGCCGCGCCAGATGGCTGCCGACGTTTCCGAAGCCCTGGATGACCACCCGGCCACCTTTGAGCGTGATGCCGAAGTCGCGGGCGTACTCCTGCATGACGTACATCACGCCGCGGCCGGTCGCCTCTTCGCGGCCCAGCGATCCGCCCAGCGCCACCGGTTTCCCGGTGACGACGGCGGGGCTGTAGCCCTGGCGGCTCGAGTACTCGTCGAGAATCCAGGCCATCACTTGCGCGTTGGTGTTGACGTCGGGGGCGGGAATGTCGCGGTAGGGGCCGAGCACGATCGCGATGCGCTGCGTAAAACGGCGCGTCAGCCGTTCCAGCTCGAGCTTGGAGAGCTTCTTCGGGTCGACGGTGACACCGCCTTTCGCGCCACCGAAGGGAATGTCCATCAGCGCCGTCTTCCACGTCATGATCGTGGCGAGACCCAGGACCTCGTCGTGATCGGCTTCAGGATGGTAGCGGATCCCTCCCTTGCAGGGCCCGCGGGCGCCGTTGTGACACCTCGATCCGCCCGTCGTCCATTCGCACCGGCACTTCGACCTGCACCTCGCGAAACGGCGACATGAGGATCTTCCGCATGTACGCTTCGAGGTTGATCAAGTCGGCGGCGCGGTCGAACTGACTTTGGACGATCGCCCGGCCCGACATCGGCGCACGGGTCGTGCGCGGCGGCTGCTCAGTCGCGGAAATGGCAGTCTCTGGCGTCAGAGGGGGCGCAGGCGACGGCCTGCCAGACGCGAGCCGGCGTGCTGAGCTTCGCTCGAGGCCTGGACGGGATTCGGCGCACGCTCGCGACGCTTGCCGGCGTCGGTCAGGACACCGATAACGTCGCTCGTCACGGCCGACGGCGTCTCGGCGGGGTGCTCGATCGCAAGGGCCAGACCTATCGACTGGCTGGCGAGTCTGCCAACGATGCCCGTCCAGGTCCTGTCCGCCGGGAGCGGCTGTAAGCCGACGATCAGGGGACAGACAGCAGGATCGAATCCGGAGGGCGTGACCAACGGCGCCCCCATGCGATCCGCCAGATCGTTGCAGGCCGGGAATTCCGGCCCGAGCAGGATGACCTGCCCGAAATGCCAGTCGCAATCGGCCGCGACCTCCGCGAACGTCGCGACGAGCGTCTCGTCACTCGGCGCGACCGGTCCGGGCGTGGGCGTGAGAACCACCGCGCCGGTGTCCGCGAACCAGCGCTCGGCGCGACTCAGATCCTCGGGGCGGCGGGGCGCGTAGGTCCCGTAGCGCCGCGTTGCGGCGATCTCCCGCTCGGCGTCGAGTTTCTGCTCGGCATGCTCGGCCGCCTGGGCGGCACCCTCGAAGGCGACTTCGGCCGCCTGATAGCGGCCCGCGTCGCGCAGCACGTGGCCGCGCAGCTTGAGCGTTTCGGTGTGCGGTTCGAGCGCGAAGGCGCGATCGAGCGCCAGCAGCGACCGATTGCGGTCGCCCAGCCTGTAGGCGGCGTAGCCCAGCTCGTGCCACACCAGCGCCAGGTCGGGATCGGCTTCCACCGCGCGCTCGAGCTCGACCAGTGCCTCGGGATAGCGTCCCAGCTCGGTGAGGGCGGCGCCACGAAGGGTGAACGAAAAGCCGGTTTCGCCGAACGTCGCACGGGCGCGGTCGGCCAGCTGTAGCGCCTCGGCTCCTCTGCCGCCGGCGCGCAGCAGCTCGAAGTATTCGGCCCAACCGGCTTTCAACTCCGGCTTGGCGGCCAGCAGCTCGTCGTACGCCGACTCGGCATCCCGCATCCGCCCCTCGCGCACCAGCCAGCGCGCCCGCGCCAGCGCCCGTTCGCTGCGCGCATCGGGGAACAGATCGTAGGATGCCGTGGTCCGCATGGCGCTCAAATCTACCCGGGCCCTTCTCGCTGGCTAGCGGCGACCTGCGTACCTACATTTCTGCCGGCATGGATCAAGACCGATTGCTGCGCGAGCTGAGCGAATTCCTGCGGATTCCCTCTGTTTCAACCTTGCCCGTCCATAACACCGATTGCCGCGCGGCCGCCGAGTGGGTCGCGGCCGACCTGCGCCGTCTCGGTGCTCGCGAGGTCGAGTTTCTGGGCAGCGAGACACATCCCGTCGTGTGGGGCAAAGGGCCCGAGGTTCCCGGCGCGCCGACGCTGGTGATTTACGGGCATTACGACGTGCAGCCGCCCGATCCGCTCGCCGAATGGACGACACCACCCTTCGCGCCCACCGTGCGAGACGGCCGCATTTACGCGCGCGGCTCCGCGGACGACAAAGGCCAGGTCTTCTGCCTGCTCAAGGCCATCGCCGCGTCGTCGCCGCCGCCGGTGAACTTCCGGTTTCTGATCGAGGGGGAAGAAGAGTACGGCTCGAAGGTCCTCTTCGACCTTCTGAAACGCGAGCCGCAGCGCGTCCGCGCCGATGCGGTGCTCGTCGCGGATATGTCGTACGTCGCGGCCGGGTGGCCCGCGGTCTATACGACGTTGCGTGGCCTGTGCTATGCGGAGATCACCGTTCGCACCTCGAAGACCGATCTGCACTCGGGCGAGTACGGTGGTGCCGCACCGAACGCGCACGAGGAGTTGTGCCGGCTGCTGACGCGTCTCAAGGGCGAAGATGGCCGCATCACCATCCCCGGTTTTTACGCGGCGGTGAAGCGTCCTTCCAGAGCGGAGCTGGCAGCGTGGAAGAAGTTACCGTTCAATGAGAAGGACTTCCTGAACAAGCGCGTACAAGGCAAGGGGCTCGTGGGGTTGAAGCAGCACTCCGTGCTCGAGCGCTTGTGGGCGCTTCCGACGTTCGAGATTCACGGCATCCTCGGTGGCTTCACCGGCCAGGGCGCGAAGACGGTCATTCCCGCGGAAGCAACGGCAAAAGTCAGCATGCGGCTCGTTCCCAACCAAAAGCTGAAGACCGTCGAGCGGCAACTCGCGGCGGCGGTCAAACGCCTGGCGCCGAAGCACGTGACGGCCAGCGTGCGGTTTCTCCACGGTGCCGATCCGGCGCAGATCACGCTCGAGCATCCGTCCTTCAAGCTGTTGGACCAGGCCTTCAGGAAGGTCACCGGCCGGGGCACGGTCCCCGCGCGGGCCGGTGGCTCGATTCCCGTGGTGCCCGCGCTCGCGTCGGCGGGCGCGCCGGTGATTCTCACCGGCATCGGGCTGCCTGATGACCGGCTGCATGCACCCAACGAAAAGCTGGAGCTCAAGCAGCTGTGGGACGGCATCGAGGTATTCCGGACGTTCTACGAACTGCTGGG
>WNFY01003749.1_pt1 | contig 14128 bp, 8 predicted proteins | sample 5400091 | NCBI WGS metagenome assembly WNFY01 (sample SAMN13153364, study PRJNA577476) | soil metagenome | isolation source: 60 cm soil or saprolite under grassland replicate 1 | place: USA:California | collected 2016-06-15 | reverse complement strand
TCGGCGTTGGGGTCACACCGGGTTGGCGCACCAATGCTGACGTTCTGGTCCGCTGGGGGCTAGATGGTTTTTAACGGAGAAAGATAGGACAAATGGGTGGTCAAAATTATTCGGGCGCAAAATTGCGCAGGCGTTGACAGTATGCGCTCAGTTATTGGGCACCTCCAAGGGGTGGGTGACTGAGAAGAATATTCCTTCTGCCCCTCTGCTGCCCAAAGAACAAGCTAACCACTATCTGCCTTTGTTCCTCAGATATGTCGATGTCCTTGGCTACAACATCCATCCTGTCAACATTCTCCCGCTCTGCTTTCTTAAAGCTTTAGAGCAGGTAGTGTATGCCTCTTCTAAAGCTCACAGCCGAGACCGGCTTCAGGCTGACTGCCAAATATATCTTGAAAGGTGTGGCGTCGACATTACGGAACTCAAACACCGTATTGGAACGATCTCATCCGACACGGCTGTGGAGTCAGCGCGGCGGGTAGCGAAATGGCTAGAAAGCAGCGTAGGTCGAATCCTTCTCGTAGTGGATGAGGTTGAGACAGCACGAGAACTCCCACAAGATGAAATCCCTGAAGGTATGGACGAAGATGATCTCAAGGATAAAGTGAAGCGTGACCATATAGACATTCTAGCACAAGGATGTAAGGAGATTGCCAACGAGAATGTAACGCCAGGAGTGGATTATCTCTTTTTGGCTAGCGATCCATCCTACAGCAGTTTTGGGTCTGGGGCCTTACAGTCGGCACGTATCACTACCTTAGACTTCCAACCCGTTACCTTCGACCAGATCGATATCCTTCGCGATGCATACAAGGAGTTCAACGTGACCTTTCCGGAGCATCTAGAGGAAGCGGCCTTTTTCGTAGCAAATCGAAACTTTCGCTGGTACAACTGGTTGATGTTCCGACTTTATGCGTCGCATCAGAATCAGCCCGCAATAGCCCATTGGGAGCTTCTGGGACGAGAAGCAAAGAATATAAGCGGAACCAACGAGATTTTCAATCTCAGTGAGTTGGAAACCTTCCTTACTGGAAACACAGATGTGGATGGAAAGCTAAAGAGAATTGTGTTTGCGATGCTTCCAACACCGGAATCTGCTGTTGACCTAGCCACGCGTACCGTAATTGAAAACCAGCGTGCGGTTTCGCGCCTCGCTGGTGTGAAACTGTTTGCATCTGAACTGGCCTCGGAACTTCGTTCTCGAAGTTTCTCGGGAATAACGGGAAATCGGTGGGAGCGGTCAGGAGTAACCGTCGAGGTCACAACCCTGCTTTCTGCCTTCCAACTTTTCGGAGGTGTTGGAGGAGAGTTTTTCTTCTACAAGGACTCAAAAGAGTTCAAGCATCAAGTAATGCTACTCTACCCGGAAATTGATGACCCTTTAATCTGCCGCGACCTACATCAGATCTTTCTCGGTCGTCATGGAGAACAGAGTGGGAGTGAAGCCTTCGGCCCGTCCCTTGAACTACTCGCCCAGCTCAATCGTAAATGGAAACCCCAAAGGGACAGTGCATTTTTAGGCAGCCCCAACAAGAACACGCTACTTCAAGAAGCGCGTGAAAAGCATCTTCCCTCGACTGCTCAGCGCCAACACCTCGCATCAGGAATGGCTAACCTGGTTTTTGAAGAGCGTTGGAAGCTAATGGAAAAAGTAGGGCGCGAACAAATTAAACTGGGGAGCGGAGTTCTGGCAGATATCACTGAGCTTTCGATGACCAACACTACCCAATCTGCATGGAGGGTCTCTCCTTTTCATGCTGTGCCCGTTTTAGTTTCCGATGCCGATACGACAGCTCTTACCCGGGACCTGAGAGCGATCCGGGCGAAAGTGGGCCTTGCACCTGTGATTCTATTGGTCGTTGACCGCGAGCGCTACGAGCAATTAGAAAGAGAGGATAAGTCTTTTCATGAAGGAGAGATCTATCCTCGAGAGCTACTCATTGAAATCGATATCGCACAAGCCAGTGCAGATTATGACATTTGCTTAAATTTTGGGTATGCCCGTGCGATCAACTTCCGACTAGACGATCTCACACCAGGTCGTTGGACTCATCGTTCTCGTTCTCTGAAAAAGAAAGTCCAGGAAGAATGGGATAAACGGCTGAAAACGGTGAGTACATTTGGTTGGGTAATCCATCCAGTTTTTCCGAAGACTGGCAAGAGCGCGGATAAACTAGTAGCATATGTTGAAGCTGTTGTGCGGGGTGAGAGCAATGATGACATTCAGCGCAAAGATTCCGAAATGCTCGGGTCCAAAAAAGAGTACGATGACGCTCGCGAGCACTTAGAGCCAATCTTCGATGAGCAAGATCAACTCGCGCTCACGCCGAGTCATCTCCACATCCTCAGACATTTACGGGATGAAACTGATATATCCCAGGCGAGCCCTTTGCTTAGGGAAGTGCTGTATCAAGGTTACCTTCGGATCTCCGCACTCGATGCACTCAAGCAGAATCTTGAGTACTTGCGGGCTCGGGGTATTATTCGACTCAACGAAGATACACAGAAATATAAGCTGGAAACGCCGACTGAACTGAAAGCTTCGCTGGAAGAGGGGGAGCGGACGATCATGGAGTACAAGGCGCAGCGAGATGAACTGAAATCCTTCTTCGGTGGCACCTTGAATTCTTTCCACATGCTAGATACACACATCGATCCGCTATTGGGCCAGCTGGAGGAGCACCGCAAGACATTGAAGAGCAATTACCAGCGCGCGATGGATTCGTGGAATCCCAAAATCTTTGAAGAGTATACAGCCTTCTGTTCAGCGTGCCGAAAAACGTTAACGCAAATATCTGACCCCTCTGCAGAACGGGCATATCCAAACATTTCAGTCGAGATTATCGAAGAATCCCTGCCGAAATTGACAAGCGGAATACTCGCCCTTGAGGGCAACGTGGCACATCGTGTTCGCTTCTTGACCCAATATCAAAAGGAGTACGAACAGAAACGCCAGACGGTCCTCTCTGAGGCGGGGCGACGGCAACGTGAGATAGCTGAAACACAAAGCGTGGCTCACCCAGCTTTTCCATGGCAGGTGGTTGAGAGCCTGATCGAGAAGATGATAGCAGACCTGGAATGGACCTCGTCAAAAGAAGGGTTTTCCTTGAGTTTTCCCGAACTTGAGGAGCATGATCCGTATCCATCTTTTCCCCTTCGAATACTCATCACAGAGAATCGACTCAAGGAATCCTATGCTCGCCTCGTAAAATACCAAGAGCACCTTTTCACCAGTACCGAAGGCCTATGGAAGCATATCATCATACTGGCGACGAAATGGGAAAAGGAAGTCAAGCTCATCGCACGTCGGGTACTGAATCGCTGGCAAGAGTTAGATGAATACTTGAAGGATGCCGGGAGCGATAGGCGTTTCATCGAGGAACGTGAGGAAGATTATGAAAAAATCGATGCTGCATTGTCATGCCTTCCTCTGAGGGTAGGAGCGATAGGCCTGGCGGGCATCAGCGAGGCATTAGAAACACTCCAGAGAGAGGCTTTGAAACTTGAAGAAGATATCAAGGCTGAACGAGAACGTTTGGACGGTGACCTCTTGGACGGTATTCCAGATCTCAAGGGGATTCGGACCTTGCGCAAGCTTGTAGACCGTGCCAGTTCCCGCGGAATTTCTGCCACAATAGAGGCTCCAGAGAGTATAGCTCAGCAAAAGCATATGGCCTATAAAGACAAGAAAGCGCGGATCTCAGATTTGGTAAAGCGGTTGGACGCGCAAGGACGAGAGTTGGCCTGCAGATTTCCAGGAGCCTCCCCGGAAGACTGGGATATCTATAAAAAAGTTGTGTCCTCTCTCTATCAGGAAAAACGAGATCATGGATACTCCTTCGAAGTTGAACTTGCAGATGGAGTTGTCGATGAAAGGAAGATAAATCGACTTCATGAACTGGGGATGCTCAGTGCTGAGAAAACATGGAAGATCACGCCATGAAAATTGCCTTCTGTGGCGCCCAAGAGCTCTTCTCGAAGTTAGCGAAAGTGTTGCCTGGCCTATTGAGCTGGCGTACAGACACAGTATGGGATTGCGTTATCGTCGAGGACTGGTCAGCACTTTCGGAGGAGAAGAGGGTAGAGATTGATAGAGCTATCGGTCGTGGTCAGCATCTTCTCGCAGGGGTTTCCAGTGAGTTCGCCTTCCCTAGCTTAGATATTACCATGCATTGGCTCAATCCACCCAGCCAGGTTTTCGATGCAGATGGCAAAACGGTGAATGTCGAGGTCCTGGGCGCTTTTGATTTCGTAACGATGGACGAGATGCGGTTAGTTCCTGGTCCTATACTACACCGATCAAACGATCGGGGAATTGTCACGTTCGAGTTCTGGAAGTCAAGTAGCGCCGGCAAAGTCATTATCAGTAGCCTACAACTATTCCGCCCTTCGCTCTACTCAGACGAGCGCCAGAGGAAGGTAATTTTAAGAGGACTCTTATCGCGTTTGTCGAGCCTGAAAGAGCCGGACTCCGAGCGTGCTGAGAAGGCAGAGCAGGAAGCGAGCGTCGATACAGATAAATGGAAGCGTATAATCCTCCTCGATGTGTTGATGCAGAAGGAAGATTTGATCCAAGAATCGCGGACAGGTGAACTACCTCAAAAAGAGGTGATAATAGAGTATCGGTCAAGGCTTGAGGACGCAACATTCTTGGCAGAGGAAGCGAACCGTTTGCTCCCTTATGCCTTCAGGAAGAGGCTAGGGATATGAAGAATACCATCGCGCAGGAGATTCATGCGGAAATCCAGTTGACGCTGCCTGAACGCATAGGAAAGATATTGAAGCGAAACCGGACAGTTGAACGACTGGTTACCGTTCTGCGGGAAGCAGGTTTTGCTAGGCCTGTTTCAGGGTCTGTGCCACATGAACTCAACGTCATAGGTATTGCGACAGCTGTTCGGAGTATCCCGGCTTTTTCCGGAGTACTCTACGGAATCACGTGCCTGGCGGTCTTGAATAGGGTCTCTGGGAAAACGGTGCTCTCCAACGATTACATCTCGCGCGTTGAGACAGGTGATTCCGACTACTTAGGGCTAGATGATCGCTTGAAGTGGAAGGCGTATATCAACCTTTACAGCCTTCTCATAGAGATACTCCGGCAACCGGAGGATGTCTGGCCAGAGGTGATCTTCATTGACCTCCCCCTCTTCCTGACTCGTGGTCAGATGTTGCAGAGCCTTGAGGATTACGACGAGATTCTCCACGAGTGGGACGAACTGGAACACTTTATCCGAGCGTTTTGGGATGGAGACGGCCGTAGGCTTTACCCGTTTAACCCCTCGGGTCCTAAGCTTGTGAGCATCATTCCGAAGCTCAATGGGACACTTTTCAGAGGGTTGAGAGAGTCAAGCACAGACATACTTATAGATGCATTAGACGACAAAGCTATTCGCATAATTGCTGAAGAGGACACCAAACTGAAGCAGGCGGGCACAGGAAGAGTAATTGAACGCCTGTTGCGTCCGCAAGAGCGTACTGTTGGCTTTTCCCTCAGCAGTGTCTTAAGTGACACGCGTACGCAACCGACCCGTATCTTCGAACGAGGTGTGTGTGCATACCTCATGCGAGCGAGTTCACGGACACCTGTATGGTTTGTTGAGGTCGTTGGGAGCGTGGAAGATTGGCGAGGAGGTCGCTTAGATACCTTGAGTTCTTTGATTTTCAACACCTCTTTATTTAACCACGAAGATGCCTTGCCGCTTCCGTTGTTCATGGCAAAGAGAAATGTTATCTTTCCGCAAAGTGTACTAGAGTACATGAAGCACAGTGTGATCGAAAAGTTCAGAGAGGTATAAGTGAGTATGAAGAAGCTTGGCACCCTTATCGGAAACACTGGTAACGTTACAGTAAGCGTTGCCGTGGTCAATTCCTTTAGCGTGCGTCGGGGAGAATTCGTCCGTGTCAAGCATTATGAGCGGGAGGATGATCAGGAGTTGTGGGTGCTTGGGCGGATCATTGGTGCCAAGCGCGAGAATGTTATGTTTGATCCGCGTCTTGGAGAAGGTCTCGCCGAAGTTGAACTGGTCTTCCGGCAGCCGGCCGGCGAAACCAATTTTGCCATGATGGAAATCATTGGGTATAAAGACCCAGAAACGCAAGAGGTTCGCATGCCAAGGCGACCCCTTGATCCCGGGTCCCCTGTATACGCCGTCGATAAAGAATTCCTCTCCGAGTTTTACGAATATATACCCGAAACCTCAATTCATTTGGGCAACTTAGTCGGCTATGAGCGTGGCAGTAACATTGTTCCCGTCTATTTAGACATTGACAAGATTGTAACGGAACATTTAGCTGTACTGGCTATGACTGGCTCGGGCAAAAGTTACACTGTAGGCCGCATTATTGAGAGGATGCTTGCTCAAGCGAATGCGAGTATCCTCGTGTTTGACTCACACGGCGAATATGGAGCCGCCTTTCGCGGCGGTGAACTGCGCTTTAACCGTGATGAGGTCATCGATATGGCTTCAGATGCCGAAGATTTACGGACACTTAGGCAATCTATTCGACAGCTGCAAGAGGCTGGAGGGGGAATACACGTCTATACACCAAACGATACGCGCTTCTATCAGAAATATGCGAACAAGTGCAACGGGCTGGCGTTACAGCTAGATCAGATGGACATAGATGACATGCTGGAGATCTTCCCAGATATGTCGGAGGCGCAACAGCGAGTCCTGGGACTCGCTCTGCGCTACTGGATTGAAACTACCTCGTCGCCGAGAGATACAAATGCCCTGGTGAGTCTGCTCACCGAGAGACTTGATGAACTGATCCATTGGAAGCAGCTTTACGACTCGGAGCGGAAGGTCTTAAATGAGCGTTCGGCCTCAATCGTCTCACTCCGTTTGAAACGACTAATTACGGAAGCAAAGTCATTTTATGAGCCGGGACGTAAGCCCTTCAACGTAAAGGATGTCGTGGGTTGCTTGAGGACAACCAATCCTCGTGATCACTTCGGACGAATCGCCATCGTTGATCTCCAAGGAGTTGCAAAGAGTTCTGCCCAAGTTATTGTGGCATTGATTATGAACGAAGTTTTGAAGGCAAGTGTTGATAAAGAAGATCCCATCGCCCCTGTATTTATTGTCATCGAGGAAGGTCACAACTTCGCCCCTGCGAAAGAAGCGGCGATTAGTAAGAATGTTATTAAAAAGACGGCAGCCGAAGGACGCAAATTTGGAGTTGGAATTGGTATTATCAGTCAGCGCCCAAGCAAACTTGATCCCGATGTGACAAGTCAGTGCAATACCATCATCACAATGCGTATTAAAAATCCAGACGATCAACGATTCATTCGCAGTAGCTCGGACTTTTTCTCGGAGATGGACATTCAGGAGTTACCTGCCTTGTCGACGGGAGAGGCACTTGTGAGCGGAAGGGCGATTCTGGCTCCCTTAGTAGTGAAAGTAGGTACGAAAGTACTCGTTCATGGTGGTGAATCGCCGAAAGTGACTGCAACATGGAAGAGTCGACGAGTCGACTAATCACTCAAATCAGCGACGAGTTCGGTTGTTCTGCTATTCTGCATCGTCGATTTCCTCAGATTGTTCACCCTGGTCTTCTTCAAGGAGAAGTTCATCCAACCTTCGTGACCTATCTTGCGATTCTTGGGCATGAACTTGGGTACTATGCAGTAGCAGAGCTTCCAATCTCGAACCGTTCTAAACAGATCTTTCATGATAAGACTGGCATCAACAAGCGGGAACCGGACTCCGTCTGGCTGCGCGCAGAAGGATTCAAACCTGTACTGTTCGCCGAATACGAAGGCATTGAGGACGAGAGAGGGTTCGAGAGCAAGCTTCGATCTCTCATTGAGGCTTTTAACGATGCAGAACAAAAGCCTGCTTGCCTTCTGCTTGCTTGGTGGAGAAAGCAGGGGCAGTTGCAGGCCATGGAGTTTGCTCGGGCTCAGAAGATCTATACAAAAGGATTTGCTCATCCAAGTACGGGCATCCTTGTCCCGCCCCCACCTGTCCCGCTGCTTATCTGGGAGGCCTGTTTTCGATCTGTACGAGAGAGATGGACATTTACACACTTTACTCATACGAGCACATGGAATAAACATTAACCCGGAAAAGTCTTTCGCTCGAACTCTTCCTCTAATTTAGAGAGAAGTCCATTTGCTCATCTGGTTGGCTCTTTTGTGCGGTCACCAATCAGTTACGCGGCAGGTCAGGAATCGTATGGAGCATGACGGGATAGGGCCAGCGGACATAGTTTGACTCTTCTTCGCCGGCCAGGGTCAGCGAGGCTGGAAGGCCGCGTGTGACCAGAAACGTCTCTGGATCATCTATCGTGCCAATCCAGCTCCCGGGCACTGCCAATTGGCCTATACAGCCGACCGAATCGAAACTAACGAAGTAGTAATAGCTAGGAATGTATTTGTCCTGCAAATGTTTGCCAAATCAGGCGCATATCAGATGGAGTTAATTTAGTTCTGCCAGGGATAGCATCTTTCCAGTCATCATCAGTAAGCTGACTAACCCAGTTGCGAACATCATCATAACCTTCTGGCTCAGTTCTCCGCTTTTGTTGCCAGACCTGCGCAAGTCCATCGGCAACGACACGAGGTACACCAGCCATGCGGAGCCAGATAGCCTCTTTATGCTGTACTCCGAAGAAAATCATCGAGGGTATGTAGCCAATTTCTTCCCATTCTACTTGCTTACTGCCAGATAGACAAACTGTCTCCAGCGCGCCTATCCCCCATGAGGCTTTTCCAAGCAATGTCGAGAATAGATAACTAGAAAATTCAGCAACTTGCTCATCTGAGCCTGTCACACCAGTGATAGAGTATTTTTGTGTTAACTCACTAAGAGTGTCACCTTTCACCCAGTCGCGAAGGATGCCAGCGATACGTTTGGCATTAAAAGGTTGGCCTGTACCTGTCCCTAGCTGCATCTCCGGTAGGTCAGCAATAGCTTGAATACGTTTACTTAGCGGTTGTAAATCATCACCGAAGAGTTTATTTGGAAGCCAATTCGTTATAGAGGTAAGTTCTTGATCTCTACGCTTCTGTTGAAGTAAGTTTACAACGCTAGGAGTCGCGAAGCCTGTCTGATCTGCAATTTCCAGAAGGCCACGCTCATTACGGATACTTCTAAGGTACAGGCGACATAGATCGACGAGCCGCCTGGCCTTTAATGTATCCTGTTTTTGCACTTGATGATAGATTAAGCTTGCTCGCAACAAATCTTCAACTTCATCAGCAACATTTTCATCACCAGATACTCGCATGGCATGGGCTAGAAATTGTAGTAATGCTGAGAGTTGTGGGACATTCCGTAACGTTGAGAGGTTGAACTGACCTGCAATATCATCTATTTTCTCCAAAAGAGCAGAGAGTTGACTCACTATTGCTTGGGCATCTCCCTTGAGGAATTCCTTGACCTCTTGAAGCTTGTCTTCATTATGTACTGGACACACAACGACACCAAGTGTATCAACATGTGTACGCCCTGCCCGCCCCGCTATATTCCAAAAGTCCTGATAGGAGAGATGAGCGTTGCCTTTTACGAGAGTTTCGATAATCACAGTAGTGATTGGGAAATTTACTCCTTGTGCAAGCGTTGTTGTACCGCAAATAACTTTCACATGTCCTCGACGTATAAGCCCTTCAATAAGCCAGCGGGCCTCATAAGACAAGCCTGCATGATGATATGTAACTCCCCGCCTCAAGCAGTCTATAAGATTTGAATGACGTCCAACCTCCGCCTCAAGATAATGACATACAGATTCTACCTCCTTGCTAGATTCCGCGGAAGGAAGCATATCCTCTGCTATTTCCGTTGCTCTTGAAGATGCTGTTCCCTTTCCTGCACAAAGGACGAGAATAGTTCCACGGTGTAATAGAGAATGCACTGTAGCCTTTGTAATACTCTTAATAGTCCTTTGATTAGTTCCAGGGCCAATCGCAATATGCATGCCAGGACTAACATCCAAAGCATGAGCAGAGGGTAAAGTTTCAAACTCGAGTAACCAATCTTTATAACCCCGTCTAACTGTAGATACTGCCCCAACCAATTTACGATTTGGTTTCCAATCAATTGAAATTGGTGGTAAAGCACGATCTTCACCCAACCAAGTGACTAGCTCATTATCATTAGGAAGAAACGGGGATAGCAGAAGGAAGCGTACTCCAGCACGATCACGTTTAATTGTTCCTAGCAATAGTTCTAATCGTGCACCTCGATTCTCATCGCTTATGTTGTGGGCTTCATCAGTAACAACCATACTCATATCTTGGGTTGCAGGATGATTGCGTCGAATCAACAAATCAAGCTTTTCTGGTGTGGTAACAAGCACATCAGGCCTGCTTTTGAGAAGACGTTCCTCAGTGGGATCTAGTTCAAACGCTGGTACAGACTGTTCTACGCTTAATATTTCACGAAAGTCATCTCTTAACTCGATCGTAACTTGATTGACTAGCGCTCTTGTCGGAACAATATATGCAATCATCCCGTTAGGTTTTAAAGCCTTTGTTTGTATAATGGCAAACTTAGCGAGGAGCGTCTTACCTGCACTTGTCGGCATTTGAACAAGGATCGCATTTGGATATGTATCTAATAGGTGTTTATCAAAGGCCTTTTGCTGGCTTGGCCACAATTCAAGAACAGGATCAGAACGGCTACTATCAGTAAGAGCTCTTACAAACCGTTGCGTAGTTTCACTCAGGTGGGCAACATGCGTCCAAATGGCATTCTGCACCAATTCTCTGCATCCCATCCAAAGTAGATCGGTTAAATGAGCAAGAAATGGACTCTGCTGATTTTCAAATGCGAGAAGAGCTTGATCATGGTGACGATCCAGCTTGATGTGAACTCTAGCTAATGAGCTTTTGCCCTCTTGGAGATATTCCCCTACAATCGTTATAAGTTGAGCAAGATGATAGAGACCAATAAGCTCTATGGCAGCTATGGCCTGATGGTCTTCGTCACCCTGACCTTTCAGATAAGTTTCCTCGTATGAATTCTGTAGTTCTCTAAGCTCATTAATACTACTTAATGCTGCATTGATATCTCGCCAGCCATCTGCTTTACGAACTAGCCGAACAAAAGCATCGAAAATACGTTCAGCGACGCTATCACGCCAACTTACATCACTATCTGAAACTTCTAGACTGAGCCGTTTTAAGGTTAAACGAACCTCGGAAACCTTCTCCCCCATTAGCCCGGTTATCGCTATGCGAAAAGCAAGAGCAAGCTCTGGCAGAAGTAAATCATCTTGAGCACCGGAATGAAGCAGATTTGCCCATTTAGGAGATGCCAAGTTTTCCGATGTTTCTCTAAAAATGGAAAAAAGAGTATTCCAACAAGCAAAAGCATTCTGAAAGTATTGCCGAATCTCAGCTTGATTCGCTTCATTCTTGTCTTTAAGCCAGCGTCGAAAAGCGGCCACTCCCTGGCTTTCATAGAGAAAGCCCAGACGAGGCAATCTTTCTGGAGTCGCCAACGAAGTATCGCCTGCATCCTCATATGCGATCATACGAATCGTAGCGGCTTCGTCGGCATAACGAATATATGCCGCGATACCATGCTCATATGATGTAACATCGAAGTGCGCTTGGCTCATAATGGAATCTCCATTTTGTCGGTGATTACCTTATCCCACATCTGTAATATTATATCAACATCCTCAGGAATACATACAATGAGAAACCGAATGAGAGCAGGTTTATAATCATCAGGTTTCCTCCAAAAGCTGCCAAAATCCTTCTTAGTATATTTTTCTTTTGGGCGGATTAATATACTGCACGATATCACCTGAAGCGTATCCCAATTTTCTTCTTCTAAGAAAAAAGCAACCCACGATAAATGTTGACTAAACTCTATATCATCAACACGCCTACTTAAATCTACGATCTTTTCGCGTGTACTCGTCTTTCTATTCCTAATATGCTCAAGATGTTGGTTACGAAGACTGTCATTGCTGGCGTCAACGACTTGTGGAGGAGATGCCTGTTCATCTGAAACTTTTACTTCACTGAGGACAAGAGTAAGAATAGATGGCAAAAAGCCTTCAATACCGATAGCATCAATACCTCGCGCAGGTTGGTGTATTGTATCACGATCACAAATACTCTTATATCCTAACCGGGTGTTATAATCTTGTTCCAGCAACAAATAGCACAGCAATTCGCCAAAATCACTACGAAGAACATTAAAATTCCCAGGGCTATAAGTTGGCACGGTTAACCGTCCTGATCGCGTAGCAGACAGTCGGTATCTTTCTACTAGCTCAGGATTCACAACATTGATGTCATCTGTTGAGAGATCTTCTATCGCATGTTTTCTTCTTGTGCGTAACTGTATGTATTCATCTGCTAGCTCATTTAGCCAATCCTCAAGCGTATTTTTATCAAGCAAGTAAACACGAAAGTGATGCTCATCGACGTCATGTGTCTCAGTTAGTATAATTGGTAGTGCCATTAGCCCCACCCTAATTTCCACCGCGTTAATTGCTGCGAAGGCCAAACACAGCGCAGTGGGGATCTCCAGATCTTTTTGTAGCCTTACTAAAGTATTAGTATGCTTATGGTATTGCTTTGATGCTCTCCTGCAATGATAGAAGCTGATCATTATTTTACACCATTAAGCACAACTCTGTCATGCTTTATAAAGAAAGCACTATATATAACGATTAGGTTTCTAAAACAGCAAGCCCATTCATCGTGATAAGAACATAGAGTATCAAATCAGATATCTCATGTTTTGAACATTCTTTCGAATTTGTTCATTAGTGGAAACCAGATCACTAACGAGTAATCATCACAGTCAAGTCAGCTTGAAGACTTGAAGCTTTCACTTCTGTACAGCCCCATAGGTTCAGCAAGGTTTACTGTTTAAAACCTGCTTGTGGATGGAGATCGCTCAATCGCTCACTATTTGACAAGTTGAGCGAGGTTAACTGTGTCATGCGTGTGATATTCTCACACACAGTGAGACGTGATACCGCGAGGATTCTTTGATCTGGGTGATCTGCCAACCCGAGAAAACCTGGCTATCGAATTTCATCCGTTTCGGCGAATCTAGCTGCTTGCCTGTCTGCACGCAGAGCAACACATCATGCGAAGCTGCATCATGAGCATCAACGTAGTGCAGATCATTCGTAGCCACCATCTCAATCTGCAAATCTTTGTGCATGCGATACAGCAGTTGATTCAGTTGCCCCTGAGGTGAGGGCTGCCCATTTTCGAACGTGCCATGATGCTCTTGAATCTCCAGGTAGAAGTTCTCCCGTCCAAAGACATCCTGGTACCAGCGTGCCATTGTATACGCTTCATCCTGCTTTTCTTTGAGCAGCGTTTTGGGAATCTCGCCGGAGAGGCAGGAGGAGGTCACAATCAAACCCTCGGCATATTTCTCCAGCACTTTTTTGTCGATACGCGGTCGCAGGTGCCAGCCTTCAGTATTGGCAATAGTAGTCAATTTCAAGAGGTTGTAATAGCCGATATTATTTTTCGCCAGCAGCAGCAGGTGATAATAGTCATCGCTGAAGCGTTTGGAGTGGTCGTGCATATCTTCGGTCAAATAGGCTTCGATCCCGATGATGGGGTTGATCCCACCAGCCTTACATGCCTTGTAAAACTCAATGGCGCCATGATCGGTGATCGCCAGGTGAAGAAGCTATAAATGGACACGAACAAAGTGAACAGGCTTATCAGTCGAAAGCGTCTTCGGACTCGATCTGGTGGGACTTCACGGAACTGAACACACAAAAATACCCGTACTACCATGTCAATATCAGGCATATCCGCACGCTCAGTGTTGAAGAAGCGTTCAAAGGGCAATTGATAGCGCAGTGGGTCAACATTGGTGATACCCAGCACATAGGCCAGCAGGCTTCCGGCAGCCGAACCACGCGCGGAACATCGTATCCCTTGTGAGCGCGCATAGTTCACGAAGTCCCATTCGATGAGAAAATAAGGTGCGAAGCCTTTTTCCACGATCATGTTAAACTCGTAGTCAAGCTGTTTGTGGATAGCTTCGCTCATCTCTCCGAAGCGCTCTTTAACGCCTTGCAGGCAAATCGCATACAGGTATTCGCCCTGGTTATCATATGCTGGGGGAATGGTATAGGTTGGTAATTTGGCTTTGTACGCGAGTGGATCAACGCTGCACTGTTCTGC
>WNFY01006865.1_pt1 | contig 14134 bp, 12 predicted proteins | sample 5400091 | NCBI WGS metagenome assembly WNFY01 (sample SAMN13153364, study PRJNA577476) | soil metagenome | isolation source: 60 cm soil or saprolite under grassland replicate 1 | place: USA:California | collected 2016-06-15 | reverse complement strand
CTGCCTTTCCGCCGGCATTCGCGGCCATGATGACGGCGCTCAACATTCCGTTCACACTCATGTTAGTCGGGATCGTCCTTCGCGGTTCTGCATTTATTTTCCGGAAGTACGACATCAAATCTAAAGAGGTGAAACAAGGCTGGAGCATGTTGTTCGGCGCGGCCAGTTTCTTTACGCCTTTCATCCAGGGCGTGGCGCTCGGCGCGCTCAGCACTGGCCACATCCGCATTGTTGATGGTCGTGTTGTGAGCGGTTTCTTTGCCGGGTGGCTTACGCCGTTTGCGTTCGCGTGCGGGCTGTTCGCGCTCGCGCTCTTCGCTTTTCTCGCGGCGACTTATCTTACTGTCGACCCCAGCACCGAGAGCCATGTGCAAAATGATTTTCGTTTGCGCGCGCTTTACTCCGGCGTTGCGCTCGTCCCGATTGCCTTCCTCGTTTTCATCACGTCAAAGCAAGGCGCACCGGCAATGTATCACGGCTTGACGCAATGGTGGGCGCCGCTGCTCATTGGAACAACCCTGGTCTTGGCGATGGCAGCGCTAACCTGTCTTTGGCTGCGCCGGTTTGCGTTGGCGCGAATCGCCGCGATCGCCGAAGTGACGTTGATCCTCACCGGCTGGAGCCTGGCGCAATATCCAAGACTGATTACACCCGACATCACCATTTCTAACGCCGCTGCCCCCGAGGTCACGGCGTCTTCAAAGGAAAAGAAAGCTAAAGTTCATCGTTCCGCAGCAAACACTGCTTCGGGATCGGCCCCTGAAACTTTGCCCACGGCGATCCAGCCGAAGCGGCTGACGAGCGCGCCGATTAAAAATGAAATCGCTGCGAACGGAACCAAGCCGAAGAAACGAAGAACAAGCGCCAGCGGGCCGTTCAATATTTCGCCGATCCGAATCAGCCAACCCGAGCCATGTTCGTGAATGGCGCGATCAGCGACGCCGTGTTTATTCGCACTGAGCCAGATCAGGAGGACCGTCTCGACTCCGGCCGCGTAAAATCCGAGGAAGTTGAGCGCGGGGATTCGGTGCCCGAGTAATTCCAACAGCGCTGCGGCGGATCCCAGTCCCGCCGTTCCGAAATGAATCGGCAGCAGTGTCCGATGTAAAAACCACGCCGGTATCGCTGTCGCCCCGATGAGCACGCCCGTATAAGTCGCGAGTAACGTTCCGAAAATCGCTGAACCAAAAACGAAAATGCCGGCAGCGACGCTAAGGAATTGATCGACTGTGCCGGGGAAGACCTGATGAGCGTGCAGTTCGAGCGCGATCAAACCTGGAACGGCGCAAGCCCCAAACGCGCTCAGAATCCAGGCGCCCATCGACATGGCCGATCGATGTTTGAACACGCGCAGCATATTAAGAAAGAGATGCGGACGACCAAGATCCATGATCAGCAGAATTGGCGAAAGAACCGCTCCGGCGATGGCAGCGATCCACATCGCCGCGCGCGCAAGATCGACATGGTGAAAGATGATCGCGCCGCTCGCGATCACCGCGGACATTCCTGCGATTCCTCCGAAAAAGAAATAGAGCGGAACTTGCCACGTCCACACCGGCGGTTTCACCACGGGCTGACCGTAGTAACCAGGCTTCCGCGGAATGGGACCACCGATAACATCGGCACCACGACCGGGAACGACTCCTTCCTGCCACGCTTTCTCGCGCAGTTGTTCGAGTCGCTTTTCAGATGGCGAATTTGTCGTCACGAGAAAAACGCGAACGCCAGGAGCGTTGCGATGATTGATGCAATTGCGGTCGCGAATGCCGAAGTCCATGCCGACTTCAGGTGAATCGTAGGAATCTGGGGTTTCGGCGGAAGTCCATAAGCTTCCGGTTCGCCGAGAATCAAAAAGAATGCGTGAATGCCGCGCACAGAAGTTTCCATCGGATCGTAAAGTTGCGCGTCGTGGTAACCGGCTTCTTGTAATTGCTGCACGCGTTTCGCTCCCTGCGCGCGGAGATCATCCAATCGGCCGAACACGATGGATTCGGTTGGACAAACCTTTGCACAAGCCGGAACCAGCCCGCTCTTTTGTCGATCGTAACAAAACGTGCACTTGAATGCGCCGCCCGCGTCGGAAAGTGGCGACGGCCGGCGATCGATCACGCCGAACGGGCACGACACCACGCAATAGCCGCAGCCGTTGCAAACATCGTTCTGCACGAGCACGGAACCAACTTCAGTCCGGACGATTGAGCCGGTCGGGCACGCTTCGAGGCAACCGGCTTCTTCACAATGCTTGCATACGTCGGACAAGAAAATCCACCGGAACGGATCTTCGTCCAGCGACATCGGACCGGCGATTTGATTTCCTTTCGCGCGGTCCTGTTCGAGAAACATTACATGGCGCCACGTGGATGCTCCGAGATGACCGGTGTTATCGTAGGAATTTCCCGTCCAGGTGAATCCGTCATCGGGAACGTGGTTCCATTCTTTGCACGCGACTTCGCAAGCTTTGCAGCCGATGCAAACGGTCGGGTCGGTGAAAAATCCCACTTCGACGTTATCGCGCACGTAGGAGTGCTTCCGCTGATTCGTACTCTGAATGCCTTGGCCGATCATGGCTCCGCCGGAGTGATGGAGTAGTGGAGTGGTGGAGTAATGCAAAATTTTTTCATCATTTGATCACTCCACTACTCCATTCTTCATCCCGTTTTTCCCTCCTTGCCGCGACTACGCGAAAACCTTCCACCGGTCGGCGCGCCCAGGGGTGGCTGTTCCGGATGCAAGTTTGGTGGCTGACCGGCCTGCGGCGCGTTTCGCTCGAGCCAATCAAGAAAAGCCGGGCCACGCGGCAAGCGTCCCGGGATGATGTTGCAGACAAGCGCCTTGCTTTCCATGATCGTGACATTCGGTTCGCCGGAAATAGCAACCAGATTGTTGGCAGCGTTACCGCGCAATGGACCGGCCGCTCCGAAGTGAAATGGAATTGCAATCTGATGAATCGTTTTCCCATTCAAGTTCACCGGTCGAATGCGGCGGCTAACGAGAGCGCGCGCTTCGATAGCGCCGCGCAAGCTCACGAGGCAAACGTAGTCGCCTTTGGTGATGTTAAGTTCAGTCGCAAGCTCCGGCGAGATTTCTACAAACATTTCCGGCTGCAATTCGGAAAGATGGCTGAGAAAACGCGACATGCCGCCGCCGGTATGGTGCTCGGTCAGCCGATAAGTGGTGAGCACGTAAGGAAAACGCGGATCGCCCGGCGGCGCGAAGCGGTTTTCAACTCGTGTGAACCAGTTCACGACGGGGTTCGTATCGCGCGAATAGAGCCAATTTCGCACCGGCGATTCCAACGGCTCGTAATGCGTCGGGAATGGGCCGTCCTGCAAACCCTTCGGAACGTACATCCAACCCAAGCCATCCTCGTGCAAGATGAAGGGCGCGTCGCCGCGGTGACCATCAAGACCAGTTTCGTCCCCTCGCGGTCGGTAATCGGGACGTTTGTTTGCCTTGAAATCAGGGACGTCAATGCCAGTCCATTTTTCCGAGTCCCACCAGACAAGTTTTTTGCGTTCGCTCCACGGTTCGCCATTCGGTTTCGCGCTGGCCCGATTGTAAATGATGCGGCGATCGCTCGGCCAACTGAAGCCCCAACCATGTCCGAGATAATCTTTCGGCTGCCGCGCGTTTGCTTTGTTCACGCCATCTCGATTGAATACGCCCGAGTAAATCCAGGCGCCGCACGCGGTCGAGCCATCAGCTTTCAATTCGTTATAATCCGCGACTTGTGGACCATGATGTTGTTGGCCTTCTCGATCTCTCCCAAAAAGAACGCCTTCTGCGTTTGATTGCGGTTCTGTTTTCCAGCCGTTGATCTCGGCGAGCACCGCCTCCATTTTCGGCTCGCCGAGCTCGTCCTCCGGATACCACCAATTGAGCGCACGCAACGGCTCGTCCATCGGATCATCGGAGGCCCTGGCCTTGGCGATCAATCTCAAAGCCAGTTGGTGAATGAACCACGCTTCGGATCGGCAATCGCCCGGTGGCTCGACCGCTTTCTCGCGCCATTGCAAAAGACGCTGGGTGTTCGTGAATGCGCCTTCACAAACCATTTCAGTTTCGCCATCGACCTTCGTTGCAGGCGTGTATTCGGCGCGCCGACAGCCGAATTCTGTCCAATCAAGAACATCCCCTCCATCTTTCCGTCGGCCATTTCGTAGAGATATTCGAAGAAGGAATGGTCGGCGGTGATTTTCGGTAGCCAGTTATAACCGAAATCGTTCTCCGCGGTTGCGTGTTTGCCGTAGTAAACCTTTAACAAGCTGATGAAATACGCCGGCGTGTTCGACCAGAGGCCGGTCTTTGCCGTGTGCGCATCGAGATATTTTTGCAGGGTCTCCTCATCTCCGCCGCACGGCATCGCCAGATAACCGGGTAAAATGTCATAGAGCGTGGGGATATCGGTCGAGCCCTGGATCGACGCGTGGCCACGAAGAGCGAGAATGCCGCCGCCGGGCCGGCCGATATTTCCGAGCAGAAGTTGCAAGATCGCCGCAGTGCGAATGATCTGCACGCCTTTGGAATGCTGCGTCCAGCCGACCGCATAACAGATCGCCGCGGTTTTATCCGGACCGGATGCTGCAACGAGCGCATCGGCGACTTTCTGAAAGAGCGCCGGCGGGATGCCGCAAACCTTTTCGACCATCTCCGGCGTGTAGCGCGCGAAATGCCGTTTCAGTTTTTGGAAAACACATTGTGGATTTTGCAGAGTGAGATCGCGTTCGGGATAGCTCAATCCTTCGCCCTTGTATTGCCAGCTTTCCATCTCATACGCGCGCCGGCTCTCGTTCCAGCCGGAGAAATAACCGTCTGCGTTATCTTCAGGATCGCCATACTCATCGCGCAAAATGCAGGACGCATTTGTGTAGTGAACGACGTAATCACGAAAGAAGAGTTCGTTCTCGATGATATGATGGATAATTCCGCCAAGAAACGTGATGTCGCTGCCGGCGCGGATTGGCACCCAGATATTGGCCAGCGCGCTCGTTCGCGAAAACCTTGGATCGACATGGATTATGGTCGCGCCATTCTCTTTCGCTTTCATTACCCAGCGGAAACCGACCGGATGCGCCTCGGCCATTGATGAACCTTCAATTAAAATGCAGTCCGCGTTGGCCAGATCCTGTTGCGCAGTCGTAGCTCCGCCCCGGCCAAAGGAGGTGCCCAGACCGGGCACCGTGCTGCTATGTCATATCCGGGCCTGGTTGGATACACAGACCATGCCCAGGCCTCCGGTGAAAAGTTTTTTGATGAGGTAATTTTCTTCGTTATCGAGGGTGGCGCCGCCGAGGTGGCAGATCGCAGTCGTGTGATTAATTGTTGCTCCGTTCTCCTGCCTGACGAAGGTGCGCTTACGCGACTCCCAGACGCGCTCGGCCACCATGTCCATCGCGCGATCCAGCGAAATTTCCGTCCACTGTTTCGCGCGCGGCGCGCGATATTTTATTTTCGTTTGGCGCTGCGAATGCGTGAGCAATTGATACGACGCCGCACCTTTCGGACAAAGATTCCCCTGGCTGATCGGCGATTCCGGGTCGCCTTCGATGGAAATCAGTTTGCCGTCCTTATGATAAACCAGCTGGCCACAACCGACGCCGCAGTACGGACAGATCGAGCGCGCGACTTTTGCGTCATCGATACGTGCACGCATCGCACGCGTTTTGTCCGACATCGACTCGAGGCCGGTGCCATCCTTGCGCTCGCGAATTTGCCTAACGAGTGGCCATTTCGAAAGCAGCGCGAACATATTCTCCATTCAGTTCTTCGCGGCCGGAGCGAATTTCAGTCGCTTGAAAATGTCATGATGCAGCAGGCTAAGCCAGCAAAAAACAAACGCGTAGTGATGTTCACACCGATTGTTGACGTCGCGGCGGCCTGACGATAATTGGCAGCAGAATGGAAACGAGCATTACGATGGCGATGACGTGGAGTGCGCCCGCATAATTTCCCGTGGTCTCGCGCATGCGCGCGATGTACAGCGGCCCGAAAACGCTGGCAAAACTCCACGCTGTCAGCATCAACCCATAGATTGGCCCAACGTTCTTCGGTCCGAAATAATCAGCCGTGAATGCAGGCATGGTGCCGAATCCCCCGCCGTAACACATCAGGATAATGAAAGTGATCGTGGTCATCACCGAGGGCACGGTGATACGTGACAGGAACCAAAACAGGCCGACTTGGAAGATAAACATGACTGCAAACGTCGCGCGCCGCGTGATAAGGTCTGAGAGCCACGCCCAGAAGACGCGACCCACGCCGTTGCCTAGGCTGGCGACACCGACCATCCCACCGGCGACAACTGCCGTGACTCCTGTCAACTCCTGAAAGATTGGAGCTTCCTGCGAAATCACAGCGATGCCTGCACAGGTATTGAGAAACAGAATCAGCCAAAGCACCCACCACTGCCAGGTCTTGAGCGCCTCTGGGAGGACGAAATCGTGGCTGGCTCGTTGCGAAACTTGCTTCTCCGTCGGCGTCCAGCCCTCTGGCTGCCAGCCTTCGGGCGGATTTCGCATGAATAACGCAGCGATGATCGCGACAATGAAATAAGCAACCCCGAGATATGCGAAGGTCGGCAACACACCAACTACTTGAATCAATCGTGAGGCTACTGGCGCAGTGATAAGCGCGCCCGCGCCGAACCCGCCTACTGCAATGCCGGTAATCAGACCGCGCCGATCGGGGAACCACTTCACCAGCACGGCCACGGGAACAATGTAACCGAGTCCAAGACCGAGACCGCCGATAAAGCCGTAGCTGAAATATAGCCACCAAAGTTTGTTCGCGGAGAAGCTCGCCAGAAAAACACCGAGGCCGTAGAGCGTGGCGGCAGTGAGTGCAACGATCCGCGGGCCTTTTCGATTCATCCATAAACCGCCGAAGAACGCCGCGAATCCGAGCACGAAAATACTGATGGTAAATGTGAATGTGACCTCCGAAATGCTCCACCCAAACTGCTTCGACAATGGAATACGGAACACACTCCAGGCATAGACGGCGCCGAGCGCGATCTGAAGAAACACACCTGCGATCGCGATGACCCAACGATTACCAGCTTTCATAATTTCCTTCGGCGCTTGCAACTACAAGCCAATCGTGTATTGTAAGAAAAACGGTTGGCTCGCGAGATTTCGCTCTGAACTGGCAGCGCACCGCGGGAGCGGAGTTCACGCATTATTCAATTTGAATGCCGGTTCGGATGGCAAGTTACAATCTTGTGACAATTCTTCGTCTGAAGGCGAGAAGAACTGGGGCCATGAAAAGCTAAAGTTTCGTATTCGCAAATAAATCGGGCACGGAAGCAGGCTGGGACGCCTGCAATCGGCGCTCGCATCCGGGCGAACGGCGGCCTGAACCGCTTACTGATTGGATTTCAGAGTCCGAGCGCAGAGCGCGCCTCCCGCGCGAATTTGAAACCTGACAGCGACGGCGCTCCGGAATCGACATTCTTGGCGAACGCGAGAACCTGAAAAGCGCGTCCGAGCATTTCAGGATGCAGCAACGTTTGCAGCGCGCGTTTGGTTCTGGGCGAACCAGGTAGGGGCGACTGACCCCAGTCGCCCACGAGCGGTTCGGGTGAACCGCCCCTACCAAGTTCGGAAACGATTCCGGTCAGGAAGTGATGTTGATCGGTGAATCCTGTGACGCGCAATCCATTTGCCTCTGCGCGACGGGCAATGCTTGTCCAATCGACGTGCATTGTGATGTCCGCGTGACCAATTTGCTCAAAGGGCGAGTCGAGGTGTCGATGGCGGGCGCGAACCTGAACATTTCCCTGAAATTCATTGCCCGAATGCCCGTAATCAATCGTGATCACATAACCTCGCTTCAAATTTGCTGCGACGCTGTCTACCCAATCGAGCGCGGCTTGATTAAACGCCGTGCTTGAGAGCGGACGTTTGATGAACAGAAACTTGTCGCCTTGAAAGTCGACAAGCTTTTCCATGCCGCGACTGATCACGCGTACTGGCATTGCGTCGAGTAGTTCGTTTGAAAAGTGGACGCCGACGAATGGTTCAAGCGAATTGCACCATTCGATCTTGTTCCGAAATGGTTCCAGTGTGTGCGATTGCCACTCTCGCAAAATCGGAAATGGTTCGATTATTCGGTACCGCGAAGCTTCGAAGAATTCCGGCGTGTGTCCTTGCGAAGATTGGAGAGCGTCGCGCGCGAACTGGCCATCATGTGCACCCTGCTCAACAATGACAAAGTCGTTGATTTTACCGAGGTCCTCCCAGATCTCAGCGAATTGTGCCACCATCAGCTGCCCGAAGAGCGGCCCGACGCTGACGTTAGTGAAATAATCACCTTTCCGGCCAATCGTGCAGCTGCCGGAGGAGTAGTATCCGTGCTCGGGATGGTAAAGCACCTGCTCCATGAACCAGTCGAATGCTTGTGGTCCGCGATCCCGAATCTCGGTTCGGATAAGCTCAATCAGAGCGGCGTTTCCCGTTTGCGTTCTCAACGCTCAACCCGCCTACGCTGAAAGCTTCGGCGTGGCAAGCGCTCAACGCTCGACACTTAATTGCAATGATGCCCCGTGGGTATTTAGTCATTGGTCATTGAGCGCTAGGCGTTGGCGCGTACCTTGGGCGACCTAGTCCTTCCTAAAGCTTGAGACCGACTGCCACATATTTGAGGCCTGCACCGGGCTATCGCTTTCGACCACCCTGGTATTTGAGACCGTGGTTTTATGTGCCCATTGCCTGCGTTGCAGTGCTCGTCGTCGTCTTAGCAGTCTACGTCTCCAGTCTTGTCGCCGATCTCAAAGCGCAGGCCAGAGCGTTCGACCTAACTAAGCTCGAACAAATGGAATCAGCGAGCGTGATCCTCGATCGCAACGGCAAGATCTTCGGCCAAATCTACGTCGAGAACCGCGAGACGGTGCCATATGACCAACTGCCTCCCGATCTCATTAACGCGGTCGTCGCAGTTGAAGACGCAAAATTTTATCAGCATCACGGTTACGATTCGTTCGGAATCATCCGCGCAGCGCTGAAAAATTTGACGGCCGGACATGTGCGCCAGGGCGCCAGCACCATTACGCAGCAACTGGCGCGCAACAGTTTTTCGCTCAAACAAAAAACGTTCCGCCGCAAACTGCTCGAGATTTTCCTGGCGCAACGGATTGAAGACAACTTCAGCAAACAGAAAATCATGGAGTTGTATTTGAACCGGATCTATTTCGGCGCCGGCCTGTATGGAGCGGAAGCAGCGTCGCGGGGGTACTTTGGCAAACCAGCCCGTGAAATGTCGCTGTCAGAATGCGCCACCCTCGCAGGCCTGATCAAGAGCCCAAACAGATTGTCGCCATGGACAGACCGCGCGACCTCGCGCGAAGCGCGCGACTACGCACTCGATCGGATGCGGGAGATTGGATTTATCAGTCGCGAACAATGCACCAACGCACGAGGCCAGGAAATCGTTGTGGGGAGCCGGCAAAACGCCCAGGGACAGACCTACGCAGTCGATTACATTCGTCAGCAGGTGATCGCAGCCGTCGGATGGGACCGCGCAATCAACGAAGGCTATCGGATTCAAACCACAATCGACGTCGATCTTCAAAAGATTGCCGAAGATTCCTTGCGAGCGAATCTCGAACAGATCGAACAACGCCCCGATTACAATCACCAGACTTACGCCCAGTACGCAGCATCGTTTCGCAAGGCCAAAGCCAACGGCACGATGTCAAACCAGCCTGCGCCTGAGTATCTCCAGGGCGCGATCATCGGTCTGGACAATGCAACGGGCGATATTCTGGTGCTGGTCGGTGGGCGCGATTTCGAGCACAACCAATACAATCGCGCGTTGCAAGCGCGCCGGCCCGCTGGGACTGCAATGTTGCCATTTGTTTATGCGGCTGCTTTTGAAAAAGGAATGTATCCCGGGTCGCTGGTAGAAGATTCGCCACTGGATAATCGCGCGGTCATGATCGGTGGCACAACCGGAATTCTGGGCGAATGGGGGCCCGAAAGCGCCGAGAACCGTTATGAAGGCACGATGACGGCCAGACAAGCTCTGGCGAAATCAAAAAATGGCGCAACTGTCCGAATTGGGATGGACGCGGGAGTTGATGCAGTGTTGCAGCTTTGCGCTGCGGCGGGCATTCATTCCCCGCTTCGTCCTTATCCGGCCACGTTTCTCGGAAGCAGCGAGGTTACGTTGGCCGAGCTCGCGCTCGCGTACACGGTATTCCCAAACGGCGGCTGGCGGCCAAACGTGTCACATATTTTGGAGCGTATCGAAGAAAAGGACGGAACCCTGGTTTGGGATGCAAAACGGGAGAGTATCCGGAAGCTAGTCACCAAACCTGAAACCGCGTACGAAGTGCATTCCTGCCTTGCAGACGCGCTTGAATCAGGGACAGGGAAAGCTGCCTTCACGGAATTTGGTCTCAAGAAAATTCCGGCAGCAGGTAAAACCGGCACTGCCTACGATTTTACCGATGCGCTGTTTGCCGGGTATGATTCCAATTTCACCTGCGCCGTTTGGGCAGGTTTCGATAAGCCGCAAAAGATTTATCGCGGCGCATTTGGACGCGAGCTGGCGCTGCCTGTTTGGGTGGGCGTCATGAATGCCGCGGCTGACCATTATCCACCCCGAGAAGTCAAGCAGCCGACATCCGCCTCAGGCGGACTGAAGCAGGTCGAGATTTGTTCTAGGTCTGGGCTGCTAGCCACCGACAAATGTTATGACGCAGTCAAGACAGCGAACGGCGAAACGATTCAGCGGCGTACCACTTACATGGAGATTGGCACTCAATCGCAGGTCCCGACTGAGCCTTGCAATGTCCACGGTGAGCCGCGCGCTCGTCTTGCCCGTTTTTTCTCTTCGAGCGATTTGCCGCGCGCCGCATTGGCCGTGGACCTGAGCGAGGTCACGCCAATCGCCGTAAAAAGTCCAACGCTATTAGCCGACACGGATCCTTACAATTCTCTTAAGCCAACATTGAAACCTGAGCCGGCGGCGCAGCCAGCAGTTCAAACCGCCGCAAATCAAAAGACCGACTCCGTGGCCGGAGAGAGCGGATTGAAACCAGCAAACATCGACGCGAGCGCCAACGGATCCGGTACTCAAACGGCGGAATCTGCTCCGGAGATCAGAAAAGCAATCCCGGTCCAACCGCAGGATAAGAAACCGGTCGAAATCCGGCGCGCAATACCGGTTAAACCTCTGGACCAGGAAGGCGAAGATGAAACCCTCTTGAAATCGGCAACGCCCCCTCCAGGCGATGCCGACGAATGAGCGATTTGAACCCGCGAAGCAGGCGGATTGACGCCGATAGTTAGAATGAAGAGTACCGAGGGAAGCAATGACGACGTACTTGGCTGGGTTTTTGGATTTCGTCACTTCCTCCGTGCTTTGTCATTTTCATCATCGTATTCGCGTCAATTCGCGTGATTCGCGGGCTTATCTAATAATGACATTGCAGGGCGCAGAGGATTTTCGATTAACTGTTCTCAGCCCAGGTGGGCGTGATCCGGAACAGCAGTTTCACAGCGTGCCCGCGCCAGGGGAAGACGCCCATCCGCCGATCAACTTCCACGCCTTCGCTGCCTGTGCGCAGGGAGCCTTTCACCGTGACCCGCGTCGCGCCATCGCAGAGGACACGCCAGTTCTTCTGCTTTTACGCGGCGATTTTCGAGCGTCAGAGCGCGCATTGGCCGACCTAAAAAAACATGGTCGCACCGTAGTTGTTTCGTTAAAGGAGACTGGACTCCACCAGATCGCCCAACAGCTACGCGACCGTGCCAGATTATCGCGCTTCATTAAAATTGTGGCACAAGCGGATGGATGCATTGCTACAACTCCGGAAACCGCGGAAATCTATCAGAGCGTTCGCTGGAGCCTGAGGCGCGTAGCATTTATTCCGACGTCTTATCCTGTTGAAGATCAAAGATGGAATTTTTGTCTACCCCCGGACGAGCAATCTGGAATCTTTGTCGGTACGCGCGAATGGGACGTGCCATCGCGCAATCATTTCGCAGCGCTGCTGGTTGCGCGCCAGCTTTGTGACGCGACGGGTGAACCAGTCACCGTCGTTAATCTGGGTGGATATAAAGCGCGGCGTTTGCTTTCCGAGCTGAAATTTCCGGAAGGAAAACTCCATGTAATTGAGAAGTGGAAATCGTATCCGGATTATTTACGGGATGTGGCGCGGCATAAGATCGTCTTGCAACTGGATCGCAGCCATGTGCCAGGCCAGGTGGCGGGCGACGCTCTACTCTGTCGAATCCCCTGTGTTGGCGGCGACGGTGCGATTGAACGAATTGCATTTTCCAGAACTTGCGGCGAGGGCCGGGCGATTACCGAGATTGCTTCGATGGCGCTCGATTTGTTGAAGAACACTGATTTACGCGGCGCCATTGTGAGTGAATCAGAGCAGCGGGCGCTAGAGCACCTCTCGTTTCAGGCAGTGCGTTCGCAGTTGGCAAAGTTTTTTGCGCAGTTCGCTCAAGGAGAACGCTAACCAACACGAGTCTCTGACGCCCCGGCGCATGAGGCTGAAAAATTACCTGTATGTGCGCTGGTCAGACGATCCGGCTCAGGCGATCAGCCGCGCGATTTCGTCGTAAAATTCGCAACTATCCGACCATACCGCACAGAGCTGCGTCGCGATCAAACCGGCGACGCTGCCCAAGCTTGACCATGTTTGCCGTCAGATGCGGGTGCGGCGGACCGGCACGCTTCGAGTGCCACGACCGCAGCCGCCGTGCGGTTTTCGACATTGAGCTTGCTGAACCAGCGAAGCCATCCTGGCGCTCAAAACGGTCACGTTTCATTACAAGAACGGGGACACCAAAAAAGCCAAAGACACGCCGCAATTTGGTTTGATTGCGGAAGACGTGGCCGAGGTAAATCCCGATCTGGTGGTGCGCGACAAGGACGGCCAGGTTACATATGTGCGCTACGATGCGGTCAACGCGATGTTGATCAACGAGTTCCTTAAAGAGCACAAAAAAGTCGAGGAACAACAGACCAACATCACGCAACTAAAATCCAAAATGGCGAAGCAGGAGGCGATTATCGCTCAGCAGCAAAAAGGGATGGAGGTTCTCACGTCCCAGCTTAAAGAGCAGGCCGCACAAATCCAAAAGGTGAGCGCCCAACTAGAACTGCGCAGGCCTGCAGCGCAAACGGTGCTGAACGGTAAGTAGAGCTGCGAGTCGCAACGGTCCTCGCCGCCGGCAGATCTGAAGCCAACAGCCAGCATGGCTGTTGGCTTCAACGTCAAAAGATAATCTCGAAGAGTTTAATGCCGTTCCATTTTCCAGGGTGGTCCGGGTCGAACGACGTACTCTCTACCCATGTGCCATAGCGCGCCGGCGCCCATGGATTGAGCATCTGGAACGGGTTACGCCCATCGCTAAATCCTCGCGGAATCACTCCCTCAACCGCGGGGCGTTGTAAAAGGGGCGGAGGAGTGGCCATCGCGCGCACTGGTTTTTGCGGGCCGATTGGTGCCCTGAATTCTTGTGCCGAAGCGGTTGCAACCAGCGCCGCCAGGATTGCGATCATTAATGTTTTCATGTTTTTTCCTTTCGTTTCAGACGTGCAAATCCTTGCCCGTCACAACGCCTGGCCACATTATATACTTCGATGGACTATCTTGAAAAGGCCGGACGTGTTCTGGACATAGAAATTTTTGAGCTCAAGCGATTGCGGGAACGTCTGGGCGAAAATTTCTCCCGTGCCGTTGAACTGATCAAGGACACGGTCGACGCGCGGGGCAAAGTGGTTGTAGTCGGAGTTGGTAAATCCGGGCACATCGGCGCGAAGATCGCGGCCACGCTCACCAGCACCGGATCACCGGCGGTCCTCCTGGATTCCTCGAACGCGTTGCACGGCGACCTCGGGGTAATTGCTGATGGCGACGTTGTGCTTGCTTTGAGCGCGAGCGGGGAGACGGAAGAAATGGTTCGGATCTTGCCGGCGATTGCCCGCTTCCAAGTGCGGATCATCGCCATGTGCGGGGATGCAAAATCAACGCTCGCACAGAACGCGCATCTGTTTCTCGATGTGAACATCGAACAGGAAGCTTGCCCGTTGAACTTGGCGCCCACTTCGAGCACCACAGTGATGCTGGCACTCGGCGACGCGCTGGCCATGGTGTTACTGGAAGCGCGCGGCT
>WNFY01003746.1_pt1 | contig 14135 bp, 8 predicted proteins | sample 5400091 | NCBI WGS metagenome assembly WNFY01 (sample SAMN13153364, study PRJNA577476) | soil metagenome | isolation source: 60 cm soil or saprolite under grassland replicate 1 | place: USA:California | collected 2016-06-15 | reverse complement strand
CTGTGTAACGGATGCGAGCTGCAAACTGCTCGTGGATGGCAGCGCGACGCAAACTGCTAAACGCGATGCGCCAACGGTGTTCCGGTTCAAAGCGAAAGTGACAGATGTCGATCTTGCCCCGGCGAAAATCCAGTTCGAGGCGGTGGCAAAATCGGATGCGAAAATGTCCGACGCGGTCGAACTGACTTTGCCGGTGCAGCCGCCCACGGTCGTGCGCAAAGAAAGCGTCGCCGGACCTTTTAACGGGCCGCAATTTGATGCCCGAAGCGCAATGCCCGAACCATGGAAACGCGGACGCGGAACATTCAGCGCCACGATTTCCACTTCGCCCTGGTTGCCGAAGATTATGGGCGTTCCTGTCATCCTCGAATATCCGCACGGTTGCTTCGACCAAATCTCGACCAAGCTGCTCGGTTACAGTCTTCTCGCCAATTTACTGGCGTATCTGCCCGACATACAGGCGCGCGAGGCGGAGTACCGAAGAGTCCTCGAGCGCGGCATGAAACAGTTTAACGACTCGCTGTTAACGGACGGAATGCTGCCCTATTGGCCGGGCAGTGGTGCTCCAAATCTGTTCGTCACGTGCGAAGCATTCTGGGCGGTAAACGAATCGGTCAACGCCGGGTTCGAAGCGCCGGAAGGATTACGCGACAAGCTTGCCGGCGCGCTCAAAAAAATCGTGAACGGACAAGCTGGCGCGTCGCCGTTTGAGAAATGCTTCGCGCTCTTCGTGCTGACGCAATATGAGTCAGACGAAGATTTCAGCGCCGTTTCGCAAGATTTGTATCTGCGGCGCAACGAGAGCGGCGATGAGGGGCGCGCACTGCTGGCGATGACGCTCCATCGACAAAACATCATGCCGCGTGAGAAAGAGCAATTGCTCAAAGAAATCGACGCGCCGATCAAGGAACGCGCGTTTAATCCAGCGACGCTTGGTTCGATGACGCGTGCCGAGGCAATCTGCGCGCTCGCGTTCGACACGATTGCGCCAAAAATTTATACCGCGCAAAAGAAACAACGCGTCCGCGAACGAATGCTTGCGCTGATGGATTCGTCGGCCGCGCTTTCGACGCAGGAAAATCTTTGGTTGCTGCTCGCATTCAAGTCGATGATCGGCACGGAGAAAGCGGAGGTGCTTAACACTGCCGAGCCAAAAGGCGTTGTCTCGACAAATGGCCGCTCCGCGGCATGGCTCGATCGCAAGATCGACAGTCAACTGCTGGTAAAGGGCCTGAACAAAACGGCGTTATCGTTTTTGATGCAGGCGGAATATTCCACTCCGGAAGTTGATACGGATCGCGTCGATCGCGGATTTCGGGTTGAGCGCGTCGTGCGAAATCTCACCGAATCGAAGCGCACCGGTGAGATAAACGTGCCATTGAAACTTGGCGACCAGATTCTCGTGACCTACCGCATCAACACGCGGAAGAAGCAAAATTACGTCGCGCTCGAAGATTCGCTGCCCGCCGGTCTTGAGACGGTGAACCCAAATCTGGCGATGGTCGGAAAGTTTTTTGAAATTCCGGCAAGCGATCGATCGGACCGAGCGCTCGCGCTTTCGTACTCAGAAATGCGAGACCGTTCCACACTGCTTTACTTCGACACATTTGAACCGGGATCGGGCACGTATTCGGTGCTGGCACGGGCGACGGCGGCAGGCACCTTCCGCTGGCCGGCCACGCAAGTTGTGCCGATGTACGACAGCCGTTTCTCGGGATTATCGCCTTCGAGCCTATGCATAATTTCCGGCGAATAATTCTCATCGGCGCAATCGCCATTCTTGCGATAACGATGTCGATCTTTTGGCTGCCTTTGCCCGCGAACCTCCAACAGCCATGCATCGGAACGCTGACGCTGCTCGATTGTCGCGGCCGCGAAATTGCCGAGATCGCTTCGCCTGAAGCGCGCGCGCAATTGCCGCGTCGGCTCGACGAACTGGGGGAGTGGCTCCCGCGCGTGACCGTCGCTCTCGAAGATCATCGCTTCTACGAACACGCAGGCGTCGACTGGCGGGCAACGGCATCGGCTTGCACACGAAATTTGAAAGCGCATCGCATCGTTTCGGGCGCATCAACCATTACACAACAACTGGTGAAGATGGCTTCCGGGCGGCAGCGGCGCAGTTGGTTTGGCAAGTTTTACGAAACAATCGTTGCCTGGAAAATCGAACGCCGCTGGAGCAAGGAACGCATCCTCACGGAATATTTGAATCGAAGCAGCTACGGCAATCGCCGGCTCGGACCCGAAGCGGCTGCGCGTGCTTACTTCGGAAAATCAGCCCGCGACCTTACTTTGGCTGAATCGATTTTCCTCGCCGGTCTGCCACAAGCGCCGACTCGGTTCAATCCATGGCAACATCCCGGGGTGGCGACTCGAAAATATGAGCGCTCGCTCGCCCGTTTGGCGCAGTTGGGCGTGATCAGTGGCGAACAGCAAACTCTTCTGGCGAAATCTGCGCCCGTTGCGCACCGGTTCGATCCGCCGCGCCTGGCGCCGCATTTTGTCGATGCCGTGATAGCGTGTAATCCGTCGCTGCGCGGCACCGCGAGGACGTCGCTCGATCTCGACTTGCAAAATACAGCAGAACGATTTGTTCGCTCCCACCTTGCTGCCCTGAATCGCTACGACATCACGCAGGCGGCGATTGTTATTCTCGACAACGAAACCGGCGCGGTGCGGGCGATGGTTGGTTCGAACAACTATGCGGCAAACCAGGTCAACGGCGCGATGCGCCCGCGCAGTTGCGGTTCGACCTTGAAACCGTTCGTCTATCTCGCCGCAATAGATCGACATCTTCTGACCGCTGCGAGCTTGTTGCCTGACACCGCTGAGGCCATTCGCGACGAGTACGCGGATTACGATCCGCAAAATTACAATCATCGTTATCTCGGTCCGGTGCGTTTGCGTGAGGCACTCGGTTGCTCGCTCAATGTTCCCGCAGTTTTTGCCCTGAGCCAGCTCGGCGCGCGCGGGGCTTTTTTCGAGTTGCAAAAGTGGGGCTTCGAATTTCCAAGAGGATTAAGTGAATACGGCGCGGGTTTCGTCTTGGGCAATGCCGAGATTCGTCTTGTCGATCTTGCCGGCGCTTACGCGGGTTTGGCACGGGACGGCATCTCCATGCGGGCGAAATTTCTCACCGCCGAGCATCATCCCATGACGCGGATCGCGTCGAGCGACGCGACTGCGATCATAACCGACATCTTGTGTGACAACGATGCGCGGCAGAAAAGCTTTGGTGCGCATTCACCGCTCGCATTTGAAGAACGAATCGCTGCAAAAACTGGAACCAGCAGCGGCTTTCGCGATGCATGGACAGTCGGCTTCGATAAAGAGCACACTGTCGCGGTTTGGGCTGGAAACTTTGATGGCCGACCGATGCGCGATACATTTGCCGTTCGTTCAGCCACGCCCCTTTGGGCGGCGATGATGCGCGAGTTGCTGCGGCGCGATCATCCGCTTGGTCCACCGAAGGAAAACGAACGACTCATCCGGTGCGAAATCTGCGCGGACACAGGATTGCTGGCGTCGCGTTTCAGTACGTCGAGAATCAGCGAGCTGTTTCTAAAAGGCACCGAGCCGAAGGAAGACTCGGCGAACTGGTTCGCCGCCGATGGAAAATTGCTGTTGCCTGCCGAATACGCAGGTTGGTGCGCGAGCAGCAATAATACGCGTGGTGCTCATGTTCGATCGGAACCGCGCATCACGAATCCGATCGCAAACGCACGCTATGAGATCGATCCCGTGCTGCCCGGTTCGCAGCAAATGATCGAGCTCACCGCGACGCTTGGCGATCGAGTCCAATGGTTTGTCAACGGCACGCAGATAGCACCGCAACCCGATGGTCGATTTTTTTGGCAAGTGGCGCGGGGTCAATGGAACATTCGCGCGGTCAGCCCAGGCGGAAGCGCTGAAGAAACGATTTTTATCGAATGATCGTTAACACCAATGGTGAGATGCCGACGTTGTAATCGTTGGCTCCAGCACGCAAAGTTTTTCGGGCACAGCTGTTGATTTGAGGCTCTCGTCATGAATCAACACCTTGATCTGCGCCAATGCGTTAATCGACAGTGTCAGGGGCTTGGCCGGAAGCAACGTGATGAGATTGACCATGATGGGCTCTGCACGCAAGTCGTTTCGATGCTCGACGGGTTGCCGGTGAGATCTGTTGGTGAATGGGCATACGACAAGATTTACCGCTTGATTCAATATTTCGGCATCTTCGCCAGCGGCATGAAGAATCAGTGGGAAGCTCTTAACTATGTCGAGATTGGGAGCGGGCCCGGTCGCTCTATTGTTCGCGAAGATTGTATGGAATTGGATGGAACTGCTATCGCGATCGCCCGCAATCGGCATTTTTCATTGCTACAAAAAGCGATGTTCGTCGACTCAAGCCCGCGAATAACGGAGATTCTCAATCAGCGCTTGGCCGCGTTGGGCGCGGGTCCACGCGCCAAAGGCGTCGTTGGCGACTACGAAGACGCGGCAAGCCTTACGGGAGCTCTCGCTGGCCTGCGATCACGATCACTGAATTTTGTCTTTATTGACCCAACTGAGTGCGACATTCCCTTCGTGACAATTAAGAGCATCGTTAGTCACCTGCACAACGCTGACCTTCTAATCAATGTCGCCCTCGGTACCGATGTGAATCGGAATATTGTGCCCGCGATTCTGTCTGCGAGTCATACAAAGGCACGCCAAAAATATGAGCGATTCCTTGGAGAGCCAAACTTCTGCGCGAGCGCAAACGTTGTAGAGCTAGCAAAACGAGGAGATCATGATGAACTGAGGCGCCAGTTCGCTGAAACTTATAGTCGCCAACTTCGAAAACTGGGATACGTGCACACCGACCTCCGACGTGTCCGTCATTATTATTACCTGCTGTTCGCCTCGAAAAGTCGGAAGGGACTTGAGTTCTGGCTTAAATCCTGTCAAATCGCACCCGACAACCAGCGCGAGCTTCTCTAAGCTATTCTAGGGCAATGGCAGATCATTCTCACATCGAATGGACGGAAGCGACGTGGAATCCGGTGACGGGTTGCACAAAAATCAGTGCGGGCTGCAAGAATTGTTATGCCGAACGTCTCGCACTTCGACTGCAAGCGATGGGGAATCAGCGTTACAAACGAGGATTTCGCGTCACGTTGCACGCAGACGTTGTCGATCTTCCGCAAAGATGGAAAACGCCGCGCCGGATTTTTGTGAACTCGATGAGCGATTTGTTTCATCCGGACGTTCCGCTTTGGTTCATACGCCGCGTGTTTAAGACAATGGTCGAATGCCCGCAGCACACGTTTCAGGTGCTGACGAAGCGAAGTGATCGTCTTGAAAAGCTAAGCGTGAAACTTCCTTGGCCAACAAATGTCTGGATGGGCGTGAGCGTTGAAGACGCACGCGTATTTCACCGCATCGACGATCTCCGGCGCGTTCCTGCGGCCGTTCGGTTTCTTTCCTGCGAGCCTTTGATCGGCTCGCTCGCTGGAATTGATCTTGATGGTATTCACTGGATAATTGTTGGCGGCGAGTCTGGTCCGCATTCGCGCTCGATGAACATCGAGTGGGTTCGAGAAATCTTTCGCGCGTGCAGAAAACAACACGTTCCATTTTTCTTCAAACAATGGGGCGGCGTTCGCAAGGATCTCACGGGCCGACTGCTCGGCGGGCGGACTTACGACGAGATGCCCGACAGGGTGGCGGCGTAAACAACTCAAATAGCAGAGCCTGGTCGCTCAGCCTTCCCGCTTGCGGCCGATTTCTTCGAGCAACTCGATCTGAATCTGCTGAATCTCGAAGAGCCGATTGTATTGGCGCCGCAGCAGGTGATCGATTTTTTCGTGCAAGTGCCGGATCTCCAGCTCGGCTTTGAGGTTGATTTTGTAATCGTTCTCCGAGCGCAAACGATCGCGCAATTCGGCGCGATTTTGACTCATCATGATGATTGGCGCCTGCATCGCGGCGAGACACGAGAGGATCAGATTCAGCAGGATGAATGGATACGGGTCGAACCCGCGGTTCAGGAGCAGGGCGGCGTTCAAAATGATCCAAAGCACGAGGACGACGCCGAAGAGAATGATGAATCGCCAGCTGCCGCCAAACGAGGCTATCTGGTCGGACAACCTTTCGCCGAAAGTGAGCTTCCTCTCGAATTGCTCCTCGATGTTGCTCGCGAGGATTTCATGTTGGTGCAAACTTTCGATGACTTCCTGATCGAGGACAGAAAGTTCGCCGAGTTCGTCCTCGAGGACGTCTTTGACATATTCCTTCCGGAACTTGCCGAGATCATCCAAACAGATAAAACCTTTCCCGTCCCAATCGGGCATGCGCTTCTTGATGAATTCGAGGAGCGACGGCCGGATCAATTCTGCGATCATTCCGTCGTGCGGCGATTTCGTTCTCTTGCAAATCTCGCAAACAAGTGTGGCAGGCGCGGTTTTACTCATCGGATCTCGCTCTCAGATTAAAACTGCTATCGGCCGGTTGTCGATTCTTACTGCTAACGGCGCCGAGTGCAGCCGCGCGTCTTACGTTGAGAGGCCGCGCTCCCCGGGCCAACAGAAGCGGCGCCCCATTTTACGGTACTGGCTTTCCGAGCAATTACAGTTTCACCGGTTCCCGCCTACAGGGGCGGACAGCCGAAGCTCACTGTGACTTCGTTGGAGCAGTGTACGTGTAACGGCCGTTGCCTCCCCGCACACCGATGAAATCGGTGTAGGAGCCGCTGTTGGGCACGGTCGCGATCAGAGCGCCATCGCGGGAGACGTCGAGGTTGGTGCGCGTTGCAGCGTGGCGTCGCTCGCGGTTACAACGTCTTCAAAAAATCAAAGTGCGCATCTGCGGCTTCCAATTCCGCGTCATAATGACGGACGTGGAGTATTTGCTTCACAACGGGATCGGTTCCTGAAAGCCCCGGCGGTATTCAAGAGATATTTTTGCGTCTTCGTGAAGATTGTCGGGAACTTCGCCCTGCCTTCTCCGTAGAAGAAGGTGCGACTAGAAGTTGGAACCGGACTTGCCCAAGAATATTTTGCGCATAAAACGCAATTAAACAATTTCAATTCTCCAGGCGAACTTCTTAGACCGCGACCCGTGAAAAAAAGCCCGACGCCTCCAACGGGCACAGAACCATGCCGGGTCGTGGCGGTCGGCGACCCCATCATTAGCGAGCAAGGCTTGGTCGCAATTATTGACCGCGAGCCCGGGTACCATGTCTGCGGTGCCGCACCTACTTTTGAGGAGGCAAACAAAGTTGTTTGGCTCCCGCGAACGCGGCCAATGCATATCAGAGGCCTACGATGACCTGGATTACCATTGTCTGGTCAATGAATGCGGCCGCGTGTTTGACGCTGGCGGGGATATACCTGCTGGTCTGGTGCAAGCAGCGCGAAGGCTGGGCGCATCTCTTATTTACGTTCACCGCTGTAGCAGCAGCAGCCATCGCCGCGTTCGAGTTAGCGATGATGCATGCCGAGACAGTCGGTCGATACGAAGCGCTCATACGCTGGATACACGTGCCCGTTTGGGTGCTCATTGTCTCGGTCGTGAGTTTTGTGCGACTCTATCTCCGCGCCGGACGACCATGGATCGCGTGGAGTATCTGCGGCCTGCGGACACTGGTGCTGATTCTTGATTTCATTTTTACGCCGAATCTTAACTTCCGGCACATTACAAGCCTCCGCCAGTTCCCGTGGGGGGGCGGTGAGATCATCTCGGTGCCGATCGGCGAGGCGAATCCGTGGGGCCTGCTTAGTTCGGTGAGCCTCGTGTTGCTGCTTATCTTTTTCGTCGATGCCACGATTACCGTTTGGCGGCGGGGCGACCGGCGACGCGCTTTAGTTGTCGGCGGCAGCATGATTTTCGGCGCGATTCTGGCATGGCACGTCCCGCTCGTGATCTGGGGAATCATCGACATTCCGTTTTTCCTTTGCTTCGCATATTCGGGAATTGTCGCGGCGATGGCGTACGAATTGAGCTACGATCTGCTCCACGCAGCACAGCTCGCGCGACAGTTGCAGGCGAGCGAAGCTAACTTGCGCGAGACGGAGCAGCGCATGGAGCTGGCAGCCAGCGCTGCCAAGCTCGGCATGTGGATGTGGGATATTGCGCGTAATGAAATTTGGATAACGGACAAAGGGCGCGCCCTCTTTGGTTTCGCATCGTCGGAGAAGCTCGACCTCGATCGCTTCCGAAGCGCTGTACATCCTGAGGATCGTGAATTCGTGCTCCAGGCTGTAGAGAACTCTTTGCACACTGGCGCAGAATATGAAGCTGAGTACCGGGTGGTGCTACCGGATGGGCAAGTGCGCTGGATCGCCGGGCGCGGCCGCGTCGATTTCAATGGCGACGGTCAGCCGACTCGGATGCGCGGCGCTTCACTCGACATCACTAAGCGCAAGCAAGCCGAAGAGCAATTCCGTCTGGTGGTCGAGGCGGCGCCCAACGCCATGATCATGGTTAATACGGAACGCTGTATCACCTTGGTTAACACGCAGGCAGAGGCCGTCTTCGGGTACGCCCGCGACGAGCTCATTGGCCATCCCATCGAGATGCTTGTTCCCGAGCGATTCAGGTCTCATCACACGGGCGATCGGCACGGTTACTTTCTCGAGGCACGCGCTCGGCCGATGGGCGCTGGCCGGGAACTCTTTGGGCGACGCAAAGGCGGCAGCGAGGTTCCGATCGAAATCGGTCTCAACCCAATTCAGACTTCGGAAGGATTGTTCGTGTTGGCCTCTATTATTGATATCAGCGAGCGGAAGCAGGCAGAACTGGAGGCGGCCCGTCAGCGCAACGAGCTGGCGCACCTCTCGCGCGTGACGATGTTGGGCGAACTCTCTGGCTCGCTTGCGCACGAGCTTAACCTGCCGCTCAGCGCCATTCTTTGTAACGCGCAGGCTGCGCAGCGACTCCTCGCGCACGGCGACGCCGACCTCGCCGAGGTGCAAGAAATTCTTAGCGAAATCGTAAGCGAAGACAAGCACGCCGGCGAAGTCATCCGCCGCTTGCGCCTGTGGCTGAAAAAAGGCGAGGTGCGACAGCATTCTCTGCGTATCAACAAAGTTGTGCAGGATGTCTTGAAGCTGATCCGTAGCGACCTGGTGAATCAACGCGTCACCGTGGATATTGAACTCGCGCGGAACTTGCCCATCGTCATCGGCGACCCGGTGCAGCTTCAGCAGGTTTTAGTCAACCTGGTGGTGAATGCTTGTGACGCGATGACTAATTGCACCAGTGCGGAGCGCCGATTGCTCATTCGCACTGGAATTGAGAATAGGAACGGCACGAGCGCAGTGACTCTATCCGTCACCGACCGAGGTAGCAGCATACCGGAGGAAAAAATGGAACAAATCTTCGAGCCTTTCTTCACCACGAAAGCCAAGGGGATGGGTCTGGGCCTTTCGGTCTGTCGTACCATCATTGCCGCGCATCGAGGAAAACTCTGGGCCACGAACAATGCCGACTGCGGCGCGACGTTCCACTTCAGCCTGCCTAAAGGTGTGTCAGACGAGAAGGTAGCGATAACTAATAACGGGGTAGGTGTGTCAGAGGGAGAGTTAGCGATAACTAATAACGGGAAAAGCTGATGACTACTCCTCCCAGTCCCACCATCTTTGTTGTGGACGATTACGCGCCGGTACGGCGCGCCGTCTCACGTCTGTTGCATGAGGCTGGCTTCGCTGTAGTTGCGTTTGGATCGCCGCAGGACTTTCTAGCGCAGTACGATCCCGGTGTATGTGGCTGTCTCGTGCTCGATCTCGATATGCCGGCCGTCAATGGTCTCGAACTCCAACGGATCCTTGCCACAAAAGGCAGCGGCCTGCCCATTATTTTTCTGACCGGTCACGGTGACATTCCGAAGAGCGTCCAGGCGATGAAACACGGCGCGAGTGATTTCCTCACCAAGCCCGTGAACGATGAAGACCTGCTTGCAGCCATTCGTGTGGCGATTGAGAAAGACCGCGCCCTTCGGCGGGAGGAGGCCGAACTTTCCGAAATCCGCGCGCGCCTGGCCACACTCACACCACGTGAGCGCGAAGTGCTCGAATATGTCGTCGCTGGCAAATTGAACAAACAAATCGCCGGCGGCCTCGGCACCGTCGAGCAGACGGTCAAAGTCCATCGTGCCCGGGTGATGCAGAAGATGAGAGTGCAATCCGTGGCCGAATTGGTTCGGTTGACCGAACGTTGCAGAATCAACGGAAGCTAGGGGCGGTTCACCCGCGTATGCTGCGCTACGGCGCGGCAGGCCCGAACCGCCTGGACGATTGAGGGCCTGCCCTGAGCGCGAATGAGTCGAATGGGTAATCGCCCCTACCTCTAGTTACCGGCCTTCCCGCATTAAACTAAAGTTTAATAACCTAAGGTTTAATAACCTAAGGTCCAATAGCACGGCGGCCTGTTTTCACCGTAGAAGGTAGGTGACATCGCGAAACCTCGCCGGCCATGTGGCTCCAATGAGTGCTCGCGGAAGAAGAACAAACCCTAACGAACAAAAACTAACAGCAGAAAAAAATAGAAATGAAAACTAAATTAGCATTAATTATCGCACTGACGGGATGTTGTTTCCTATGCGGAAATATCTTCGGTCAGGCAAACCTGGGCAACGCCACCGTCTCCAGTGTGACGGCAGGCAATGGGGAATGCGTCCACTCCACGACGGTCGGCGGCGGCATTCAGTTCTGGGACATTCAAGCCGGCGGCACCTACACCGTGACGCTCAGTGGCGCCACCGACTCCTGCACCGGTCAGGGCAACGATAACCCCATTGGCGTCATCGTCCATAACAGCGCGGGCGGCAATATCTACGTGCTCGTCACCCAGACGGACCTGGGAGTATACACCTTCACGATCACGTTGAACGGCCAGTGCTTGACGATGCCGATCGAGTATTGCACGCACGACTCGAACGGCCAGCCGGCCAATCAGCCGGGCTCGGGGATGTTCGCTCAAGATTCGTTGGGCGGCCACGAAGGCCACCTGCGGACAGCGACGTTCGACGGCGATTGCAACGTGACAGGAGAGGATACAACGTGCCAAGGCACGCCGCAAACAGCGACGATCACCGCTTGCAAGTTTTATGACAAAAACGCAAACGGTGTCCAGGATGCGGGCGAACTAGGATTGACCGGCTGGCCTTTCTGCATCGATCCCCTGGATAACGCCAGTCCGGCACTGCAGACCCAGCTTACCGCTAACGGTGGATGCGTCAGTTGGAGCAACTTGACGACTCCGGGCGACTATGTCGTTACGGAGGCAAACGCGAATGAGAGCAACTGGTTCCATTCGACGAACGCAACATCCCTGATCGTATTTCCTCCATCGGGCGGAAGTGAGACGCGCAAGTTCGGCAACTACTGCACGTCGCCGAGTGGTGGACTGACCTTGGGCTTCTGGTCCAACAAGAACGGCAACAAGCTTCTGACAGGCAACGCCACCGGAACCGGAACGACCCTGTTGGCGCCCGTCGTGACCCTGCTCAACTCGTGCCAGCTGCGAAACGCGAACGGGACAGTCCATACCTTCACCAACAGCTACTCCGCCTTCAGAACTTGGTTGCTGAGCGCCACCGCGACGAACATGGCCTACATGCTTTCGGCGCAGTTGGCAGCGTTGAAGCTGGACGTCAACTTCAACTTTGTGGACGGCAACGCGTATGACCTGTGCTCGAGCATGACAGTGAATGGCCTGATCACATCGGCGTGCGACCAACTGGCAATGGACGGGAACACGGTTTCTGGGAATCCAACCCGTCTCGCTCAGGAGACGCTGAAGAACTGCATCGACGCCATCAACAACAACGGCGCGGTCGTGCCGGTCACACCGTGTCCGTCCACGTTCCCGAATCCGCCGGCGCCGTGCCCATAATAGCGGAAGCATAAAAGATAACCCCAGCATGAGGGCTCCCCGGGAAACTGCGGAGCCCTCTTTGCTTTGTGCATCGCCGCGCAAGCGAGATCGTCCATGACTTTTCCCCCTTCGGAAGATAGGCATCCTTGCCTGTCACGGCAGGTAGGCACCTTGCCTGCCGACTTTTACCCCGACAAGCTGGAACCATGTCTGCCAGGTCAGGCTAGCAGCCTAACTTTCTCCGACCTCTGTCCTCTCGCTCTAAATAGCCGAATTCGAGTCACTATGTCCCATTCCGAAAGATATCTGCAAACTTGGGCCGGTATATCTCGGAGAAAGATGAAAGATAACAACTACATGAAAAATAAATTAGCAAATACCCCTTGGAGCACCGCAAGTTTGGCGGCAGCCGCAGTGCTCGCAATCTTATTCGCCGCTAGCACCAGCCTTCAGGCTGCTCCACCGCTACCCGGAGCGGTCTTCACCACCGACAGCACCTGTAGCGGCGTCGACCTCAACATCTACGGCGCTAAATCCGAGGTCTACCTAGACGGCGGCCCGTCGCATCCCGGCGCAGCCAGTCTGCCCGACGGCAACTACTACGTCCAAGTAACTGACCCCAGCGGCGCCTGCGTCCTGGGCACCAGCATCGGCACGGCAGACGAGCAGCCGTTCAAGGTGAGCAACAACGGCAAGACGATTCCCTGCATACAGCTCTGCGCAGTGCTCACAAACGGCCCGGCTGCTTGCGCGCTGAACGGTGTCGTCGATCCTAACTGTGGATACAACGACACCACCAACCCCGGCGGAGAATACAAGGTGTGGGTAAGCTCAGTTCCTACCTTCGACAACAACAGCACCAAGACCGATAACTTTAAGGTCAAAGCAAATCCGCCACCGCCGGTTACCCTGTGCGTCGATAAGTTTTACGATGCCAATGTTAACGGTCAGAAAGACCCGGGCGAAGTCTCAATTAACGGTTGGCTATTCCACGTGTTTGCGGATGACAACCTATACCTGACTCGCGAATCGCCTTTCTGCGTTGTCGTCGATCCCGGCTCCTATCATGTAACCGAAGCTGATGCGATTGAAACGAACTGGTTGCACACCACAGATACGAATGTGTACGTTACCCTCCCTCCGGATGCGAACCTTGAGTTCGGCAATGTCTGCCTGGGGGCAGGTGGCGGGTTAACGCTCGGATTCTGGAGCAACAGGAACGGCCAGAACTTGGAAAACGCAGCCGACTTTACGGCTCTTAACCTCTTATGCCTGAGAAATGCTACTGGCGCCAACCAGGACTTCACCGGGACCCTCGCCCAGCAGAAGACCGCTCTAAACACCTGGCTGCTCAATGCCAACGCAACCAACATGGCCTATATGCTTAGCGCCCAACTTACGGCCATGGAGCTTAATGTCCGCCACGCTTTCGTTAATGGAACTAAGCTGGTTTACGGAGGCGACTGCGTTAAGGCTTACCAACAGTCGCAGCAACTTCCTGGAAGTAACGGATTCATCACGATTAATGACTTGATGACCGCCGCTAACAATGAGCTATGTCTCCACGGTCTGACACCTAGCGGCAATCAATTCCGCGCATACCAAGAGTGCCTGAAAACCACGCTGGACGACGCCAACAATAACAAGAACTTTGTGCAGTCTACACCCTGCCCGTTCTCGTTTGCTGCCGGAGCGCCATAATAACAGAAGCTTAGAGGGTTAGCCCCCCCATGAGGGTTCCGCGGGAAACCGCGGAGCCCTCTTTGCTTTGTGCATCGCCGCGCAAGCAAGATCGCCCACGATTTTTCCCTTCGGAAGATAGGCATCCTTGTCCGCCAGTCGGACGGACTCGTCCCGTGCGAGCCTGTCACGGCAGGCGGGCATCTTGCCTGCCGATTTTTACCCAACTAGGTTAGAAGCCTAAGCTCCAGCCTAACTTCCATTGAGAGCCTGCCCTGAGCGAAGTCGAATGGGTCAATCCCCCTACCTGACGGCGGCGGCGTCACCCGACAAGCCACGCTCGCCGAGCCAGGGGAAATGCCGCCGAACGCGCGCGACGCGTTTGAGCCCGAACGGTTCGATCGCTTTGCCACGAATGTGCGCGATCGCTTCATCCACGGAATCGGTCGTGTAGATCAGGCTTAGATCCGAGACCGCAATCATTCCGTGTTGTGCCATTTTGTTGATGAAACCGATGAGTTCCTTCCAGTAATCGGTTCCCATGATCACAATCGGAAAATTTTTGATCTTCCCGGTTTGAATCAGAGTGACCGCTTCGAAGAATTCGTCGAGCG
>WNFY01026660.1_pt1 | contig 14138 bp, 15 predicted proteins | sample 5400091 | NCBI WGS metagenome assembly WNFY01 (sample SAMN13153364, study PRJNA577476) | soil metagenome | isolation source: 60 cm soil or saprolite under grassland replicate 1 | place: USA:California | collected 2016-06-15 | reverse complement strand
AAACCAAAAAGAAAACTTCCAAACGCAAACCGAACCCCGCCTTTATGAGGCCGGTCCAGCCTGACGACAAGCTTGCTGCCGTTGTTGGGTCAACGCCGCTGCCGCGTTCCGAGCTTACCAAAAAGCTTTGGAACTACATCAAGAGGCGCGGTCTGCAGGACAAAAAGAAACGAACCATGATCAACGCTGACGACTCACTGCGGCCGGTGTTTAATGGCAAGAGCCAGGTGAGCATGTTTGAGATGACCAAGCTCGTTTCGAAGCATCTGCGCTAGATCGAGAATGCCGTTTATAGCCCGGCGTTTCCCCGCCGGGCTATCTGCGGGACATGGATAATAGATTCGCCGCCGCGCGGACGGTTGTTTTGCCGTGCTTGCGCGCGGTCGTGGTCTAGTTAAGGGTGACGATGTGAAAAAACATCGTTTCATTCTTTTTGCTGTTGCAGCCAGCTTTCTTTTCCATGCGCCGGCTGGCAGCGCCGCCGCGTCCGGCTGGCTCGACGATTACCACAAAGCCCAAGACGAGGCCAAATCCAGCCACAAACTATTGTTGCTTAATTTTACTGGTTCCGACTGGTGCGGCTGGTGCATTCGATTGGACCAAGACGTTTTCTCTCAGTCTGATTTCAAAGATTACGCCAACAAAAACTTGGTGCTCTTGGAGCTCGACTTCCCGCGGCCTGGTGGTTCTCGGTGGCAGGGACAAGCTGCTGAATTGAAGAAGCAAAACCTGGGCCTCGCACGCCAATATGACGTGCACGGCTTCCCCACCCTGATCGTTCTCGATGGCAATGGGCAAAAACTTTGGCAGTTCGAGGGATACCTGCCGGGCGCAGAGCTTATCGCGCAACTGGAAAAATTGCACAAAGGTTGAACGCCTCCGCTTTTTCCGGAAACGCGAAAAGTCTGTTCTAATTCCAATGGTGCCGCACTTTGCGTAGCTGGCGACCTCTGCTAGATACACGCGATTCATTCACCATTTTCGCGCTAATGTTTTTTCTTCGCTTGCGCTTCCTTTGCGTTGCTGTGCTGGTCGCGACGCGCACTTTTGGAGCTGGCCCGGAAACTCCGCTGCAAACTCCAGAAAAGAGCGGGCACAAAGCTCCGGCCGAGCAGAATATCACGTTCAATTCCGTTCATGCGGATGGTCCTTGCATCGCGATGACCTTTGACGATGGCCCAAGCGCAACACTTACCCCAAAACTGCTCGATTTACTCGCCACGCGCCACATCAAGGTAACCTTCTTCGTCATCGGCGAAAATGTCGCGGAGCATCCTGAGATCGTTGCGCGGGCGGCTCGGGAAGGTCATGAAATTGGCAATCACAGTTGGTCGCATCCTAACTTCGGCAAAATGTCGGACGACAACGTTCGCAGCCAACTTCGGCGAACTGACGATGCAATCAGAAGCGCAATGGGCAATCGTCCCACTCTGATGCGACCGCCTTATGGATCGATTACGGCACGTGAAAAACACTGGATTCACGATGAGTTCGGATATCGGATCATTCTGTGGGATGTCGACCCGTATGACTGGAAACGGCCCGGCCCGGCTGTGGTTCGCAATCGAATTCTTAAGGAGACGCAGCCCGGTTCGATCGTGTTATCTCACGACATTCACCCGGGGACAATCGAAGCAATGCCCTCTACTCTCGATGCGCTCGAGGCCAAGGGTTTTAAGTTCGTCACCGTATCGGAACTGATTCGCATGGCCAGGCCGCAACCTTCTCATCCAAGTCCGCAGCCGGGCGGAAACGCTCCGACGAAGGCCACTCCTTCGCCCCCACCCGCTCCGTCTCCAGTATCTTCTCCAAGCGGCTAGATTGCCGCTGGGTCGTCGACGTCTACTTCTTCGCGGCGCTAAGACTTCGGTCAGCCATCCGCTGCTCGGTTTTGCTACGCGCGCTGACCCATTGATTGTTTTCGCCGTAGCTTCGCCACGGTCCGGGAGGCACATCACGCCATTCGACAAATTGCCAATCGGTCACGTCCGTCGGCGCCAATCCCAGATAATCACGCACAGCCGGAGAAACATCCAGCCCGGCGCCGCGGTTAAGGTTGGGCTTGGGCCGCTCGTTTCCAAAGACGTACTGAAAATGATCAGTGCGAAACGGGCCGCAATCCTCCCATTGTGCATAACAAGTGCGATTGCCTTTGCGAATGGCGACCCAGCGGTGCCAGCACACCGACTGTCCCTGGCCCGTATAAGCTTGTTTGAACCAGGGGATAACCAGCGGCGCTTCAGGCTTGAATTGGCCATGCGTCACATCGTTATAGGGAAGCGCATAGTAGAAGGGATTTTGCTTCGGAATAAAAGCGATTGGAATGCAATTCCGCCGTGCGCTTGAATCAGGATTATCGGTTCCGCCGTAATTCGTCGTCCAATTAAAGTCCCAGGCGCTCCTGTAGTTGGGGACTGGGTTATTGCCTCCGGCCTGTTCTCCAACCCAAAACATGGTCGTCACGATGTTTGTCTTCCACGGGTAACGCTGGATTGCCGGGCGGGAGCTGGTGGGGATAAAAACCTGCGGCTCCACCTTGAGCAATGCCTCCTCCCGCAATTTCATCGCGTACTTGGCGAAATCCGCCGCCGTCGCATATGGGGAAGTGGATTGCTCGTCCCCGAACGCTTTTGGGACGACAAAGACCGCCAGACTTAGCCAGACCGCAAGAAGTCTACTCATTACAAACGCCGCCTCCTTCTATCCGATTCCAGGCGCTCAGGCAAGCCGAATTTTCCTAAGCACTCGTAGCCGTGCCGCTTCGAAGGTGTTCGGGGGACATCCCGTACCTGGAAACCGGCTCACCACCGGCTGAGTACCGTATCGTGCTTGAATTGTCGATCGTCCGTCTGTGAATAGTCGAGGGTGTAATGCAAGCCGCGGCTTTCTTTGCGACACAGGGCTGAATCTACGATCAAGGCTGCGACCGCTGCGAGATTACGCAGTTCGAGCAGGTCGACGGACACTTTGAAATTCCAGTAGAACTCACGAATTTCGCGCTGAAGATTTCGTAGCCGTGCGCTGGCGCGCTGAAGGCGCTTATCGGTGCGCACGATTCCCACGTAATCCCACATCAAACGTCTAATCTCGTCCCAGTTGTGATAAATCACGACGAGCTCATCTACGTCCTGCACATTTCCCGATTGCCATTCCGGCAGCGCGACTTTTTGTATCCCGCCCGGTCGCCTATGCACAGCGGCCGCGGCAGCGCGATGCGCCATCACCAAACCTTCCAGCAGCGAGTTGCTCGCAAGTCGATTGGCCCCGTGCATCCCGATGCAGGCGACTTCGCCAACCGCATATAACCCGAGCAAACTGGTCGCACCATTCATGTCGGTCTTAATCCCCCCGCATTGATAATGCGCTGCTGGCACGACAGGGATGGCCTGCTTCAACATGTCGATCCCAAATCGCAGGCAGGTTTGGTAAATGTGCGGAAAACGCTTGCGAATAAACTCCGGGGGCTTGTGCGTAATGTCCAAAAACACACATTTCGCCCCTGACCGCTTGATTTCGGCATCGATGGCACGCGCAACGATGTCACGCGGCGCAAGCGAGCCACGCGCATCGTAGCGCTTTATAAAATTCTTGCCGCGATGGTTGCGCAAAATGCCGCCTTCACCACGCACGGCTTCGGAAATGAGAAATGATTTTGCTTCGGCATGAAAAAGGCATGTCGGATGAAACTGGATAAACTCCATGTTCGCGATCTCCACGCCTGCGCGCCATGCCATCGCCACACCGTCGCCAGTCGCGATGTCCGGATTCGTCGTATACAAATAAACTTTGCCGCAACCGCCGGTCGCAAGCGCGGTCCGATCTGACCGGATCGTTTCTACCTCCCCGGTTTTTTCATCCAGAACATAGACCCCGAGGCAACGGTCTTCTGTTGCGAAACCGAGCTTGGCGGCGGTGATCAAATCCACCGCCATGTGATTTTCCAATAGCTTCACATTTGATTGCCGGCCCAGCTCGCGTAGCAAAGTCTCTTCAATCTCTTTCCCGGTTGCGTCTCGCACATGCAACACCCGGCGCTTCGAGTGACCACCTTCTTTGCCCAGATCAAGCTCACGATGTCCTGAGACCTCGCGCTTATCGAACTGCAGGCCGATTTCTGCCAGCTCGCGGATGCGCTCGGGACCCTCAGTTACAACCGCGCGCACGACCGCTTCGTCGCAAAGACCGGCGCCGGCCTCAAGCGTATCGCGCACGTGCAGCTCGAATGAGTCTTCGTCGCTGGTCACGCATGCAATTCCGCCCTGCGCCCACGCAGTGTTTGTGTCGGCGCCCATTTCAACCGGTTGCAAAGTTATCGCATCGACAACCTCAACATAATCGATCCGAGCCAGCGGCGCTTCACCGATTACCTGCCGCGCACGAGCGACGACGTCTCCGGCGGATTTTTTACTGGCATTCGCAGCAGCACATAGCGCTTTGTATAAAACTGCTGCCTGCTTTCGTTCTTCCAAATTCAAATATTGATTGCGCGAACTGTATGCCAGCCCGTCGTCCTCCCGCATCGTAGGCACGGCAATGATCTCGATCTTGAAATTAAGATCGCGCACCATGCGACGAACGATCGCCAGCTGCTGAAAATCTTTCTCGCCAAACACTGCCGCGTTCGGCGCAAGAATATTGAACAACTTCGCCACAACCGTGCAAACCCCGCGAAAATGTCCGGGGCGCGACTTGCCCTCGAGCGACTTCGAAAGAGAGGATTCTTCAACGAACACCGAACGGTCGCCTGCATACATTTCCGCTGCGCTAGGCCGGAACAGAAAATCGACACCGGCATTTCGACAAAATTCTTCATCAACTTTTTTCGGGCGCGGGTAGCACTCGTAATCGCTTCCTGGTTCAAACTGAAGCGGATTTACAAAGATGCTCACCGCTACTTCGCCGTCGCGGCCAGCATGTTCACGTGCCACGCGAATCAACTCGGCATGCGCCTTGTGCAACGCTCCCATGGTGGGCACCAGCCCCCGTGCCTTTGAGCGCGCCAGCGATTGCGCTTCAGCAACCGTAGTCAAAATTTTCATGTAAAACTCCGCCAATTACTTTTTCACGTTTGCTTTTCCAGCCAAATGGCCTGCCGCGCGAATCGAAATTTCTTGTGACCAAAGTGTTTCCAGCCGGCACACAGGGCGAGATCGCGCATTTCTGAAAACGAAAATGCGCGAACGGCAGAGAGTCGGGCGTCGTGGCGCGTCATCGGTTCGCGAAAAATCAGCGCGGTCAAAAGATAGACGCCGGCTTGGAGCAAGCGTGCAAAGCACGATGTCGTAGGCTTCGCCTGAATTCCATTCGAGGATATTTGCTTCGCGGTAGAAAATTTCCGGGTAGTCCGAGCTCAAATTGTTGGCGATTTCCAGTGTTGCAGGCTGTCGATCTAAGGCGTCGATCTCGACCTGCGCGCCAACGTCCCGAGCGCAATCGGCAATCAATCGCGGGATATCACCGGAACCAGTGGCAAGATCGACGATGCGGGCATGTGTATCCGGCCTGATCCAGCGGCGTATAAAGCCCAAAATAAGACGGTAGCTGCCAAACCAGCGATTGAGTTGCCGAATACGTTCGAGGTCGCGCTCTAACTCGGCCGAAACTGGTTGCGGCCGATCCATCATTTCCAAGACAGCCGGGTCGAAGCTTCGCTTCATCGGCCAAAATTGAATCCGGAAAGCAGGAGAGCAGGAAATCCGAAAAACATTTCCTGTTTCCTATTTTCCTGATTGATCTAAGAACTTCTGCCAGGCTTCCGGCAGCGGCGCGCTCTCGATCTCGCTCGCTATGCGGCCCTCAAATTCCGGATGGAAAACGGTGCTTGTACCGTAAACCATGACCACATCTTCTGCGCCCTCAGCGCGAATAGCGTGCGCCACGCCCGGAGGAACGACGATTCCGACGTTATTGTCGCCCCGATGGTTATCGCCATCGACAAAGAAACGCATCACCCGCTTGGGAAAGCCCGCGCGGATGTCGCACAAAATTATCTCAACGCGACCCTGCAAGAAAAACATTACGTCCCATTGCTCATCAGCGTAACGGCGCAGCGAATAATTCTCCGGTTCGTCGACGAACAAGCGGCGCAACCACTCTGCCGCGAGCTTGTTTTCTGGAACGCTGGGCGGATGCACGTGGAAACCTTTTGCCGTGTTTGCGAACATCCGCGCAGCCGACCATTGTTTTGGCCAGAAGCCAATCTGCGCGAGAATCCCTTCGTCGCGCCGCACAAATTCGCCAAAGAACCCCCGGTGCCGCTGCGCGTGAACCTTTCGTGGGAAAATTTCCACGCCTGGGATCCAGGCTTCTTTGATGTCACGCTGGTTCCGGTCCGCGGTCACAAGTTTAACGGCGTCCAGGCCTCGTCGCGAAAGCTCCTGTGCGAAAGATGCGCTCCGATAATCACGGGCCTTGAGTGCATCTTGCGCGCCGGGGTCGATGCCATGCCAAAGATTTTTTTCGTGCTTGCTCATTTTTAGTCCAATTAGCAGCGCACATTATATTGGTTGAAGCAAGCCGCAGGCAAATCTACCCTGCCGCGCCACACTGCGATACTGGCGGTTCCGCAATGCTCGATTTCGTCGTTTATATCCTTTATCGCGCGGGGTCGGCCATTGTCGCCGCACTGCCATTGCGGTTGCTCTTTGCTGCTGGACAAATCCTCGGCTCTTGTTCGTGGCTCGTTTCAGGGAAATATCGGCGCCTGGCAGAACGCAACGTTGGGATTGCGTTTGGCGACGAAAAACCGCCGGGTGAATTGCGCCGTCTTGTGCGCCGTCATTTTCGGCGCCTGGGCGCAAATCTCTTATCCAGCGTCAAACTCACTCAAATGTCGCCGGAGAAAATTCTACAGCGGGTCACGGTCGAAAACATCGAGTCGATGGACAGTCGGTTTCGCGCCGGTATTCCGGTCGTACTGGTGTTAAGTCATCTCGGAATTTGGGAATTATTTGCCCAGCTGATGCCGAAGTTCGTTGGCTACGTACGGAACGCCAGCGTTTATCAAAGACTCGGCAATCGCTTTATCGACGCGCATGTACGGCGCACCCGCAGTCAGACGGGATTGGAACTCTTTGATCGCAAAGACGGTTTCCAACCCGTGATCGACCTGCTTCGTTCCGGAGGCGGCGTGGGTGTTTTGTCCGATCAACACGCTGGCGATCATGGGCTTTGGACGCCGTTTTTCGGGAGACTGGCGTCCACTTCGCCTCTGCCTGGTTTACTCGCGAAGCGCACTCGAGCGGCGGTTATCGCCGCCGCTGTGTACACAACAGGTCCGGCGCGCTGGCGCATGGTGTTCACCGAGCGCTTTGACCAGCCAGACGCTTCAATTGCAGACCTCACGTCAAAAATAAATAAGGTTATTGAGCAACAGATTCGCGTTGCACCGGAAGATTGGTTTTGGGTGCATAATCGGTGGAAAACGCCGCAGCCCAATTTTCTTCTCGCGCGATATAAACGCGGCGTCTATCTGCCGCCGGGAGTTTCAGCTCACGAACTAAAGCCATTTCGAATTCTCGTTCGTTCAAGCAACTGGCTGGGTGACGCAGTGATGAGCGTGCCCGCAGTCCGGGCGATCAAGAACGGGCGTCCCGACGCTCAGGTCACAATCGCTGCGCCATCCAAGATAGCGCCGATGTGGAAGCTCGTTCCTGGAGTAGATGCGATTATTCCTTTGCCAAATGGTTCGCTGCTTTCGGCTGTTGGGTTGCTCCGGCGACGATCGCTTTTTGATGTCGCGATTCTTTTCCCAAATTCGTCGCGTGTTGCCCTTGAATCCTGGCTAAGCGGAATTCCGCGCACCGTTGGTTATCACGGGCATTGGAGGAGATGGCTGCTGAATCAAACCGTGCCCGAGCCGCGAAAATCAGGTCCGCCGGAACATCATTCACTCCGCTTCGTTCGGATCGCGCGCGAATGCGGAGCGGAAACATCCACTGTCCAACATCCAACATCCAACATCCAAATTACGGTCGCCGATCAAACGCTCAAAATCGGCCTTTGTCCAGGTGCAGAATACGGCCCGGCCAAACGATGGCTCCCGGAGCGATTCGTCGAGGTGGCCGCAAAGATTAGCGGACAAACATCAGCGCAATGGATTTTGTTCGGAACGAAGAACGACGCGACGATAGGCGAGCAGATCGCGGCTGCGATCGGCGATCATTGCGTAAATCGGATCGGCCATACTACGCTGGATGAACTTATCGACGAGCTGCGGGGATGCCGTTTGCTGCTTACCAACGATACCGGCACGATGCATTTTGCCGCATTGCTGGGCGTGCCAGTAATCGCCATCTTTGGCTCCACTGAACCGCGACTGACTGGGCCGCTCGGCAATAGTCACATCATCCTGCGACATCACGTCGAATGCAGCCCCTGTTTTCTCCGCAAATGCCCAATCGATTTTCGAGGCCCCGTTGCAAATCCGCACAGAAGTGCAGGTGATGTTTTTCGACACCGATTGCGGAGGCGTCGTCTCTAATATCGCTTATCTGCGTTTCATCGAGATCGCGCGCACACGTCTCGTCGAGGAACTCGGTCTCGCCCTCACGGAAATGGCAGAAAAGCAAACATACCCTGTCGTGGTGCGCACCGAGATTGATTATCGCCGCGCAGCCAAACTCGGAGACCGGCTGGTGATTGAGGGCTGGCTCGATCAGATGGAACGCGCGCGGTTCTGGTGCGGATTTCGGATTACACGACCGGATGACGACACGTTGATTGCTCAATGCCGTCAGATGCTTGCGCTGATCGAGATGCCGACGGGAAAACTGCTGCGTTTGCCTGAACATTGGCAAGAACATCGGAAAGAGCACTCGACCGATTACGCCACGGACGAATGCCGGATCAGAATTTCTGGAGAGGAATCTGCTCAATGACCGCAGGCGTCCGCAGCCTAAGCCTGGAAGAAACTCTGCTCGAGCCGCCGGCACTACCGGCGCCGCCCACGCGGCACGCGCTGTTTGCGATTCTAATTGCGTCAGCCGCGCTGTTGCACGTGGCGACGATTGGCACGGGCGACCTGTACAGCCAAACCGAGGGACAATATGCAGGAGCGGCCCGCGAGATGGTCGAGACCCATCAATGGCTCCTGCCGACGAACGACGGTATCCCGCGCCTGCAAAAACCGCCGTTGCTCTACTGGCTCATTATTGTCTCGTTTAAGCTCTTCGGCATAAACGCCGCAGCTGCGCGGCTCCCGGGTGCGCTGGCGGTGGTCGCCTCGGTTGCCCTGATTTTTTTGATTGGAGAAAAGCTTACGGATTACTGGCGCGGCTTCATTGGCGGTCTGATTTATCTCAGCTTCTGCGGCACATTTTTGCTAGCGCGCATTGTCATGCCCGAACCGCTCGTAAGCGCGTTCATCGCGGGCGCGATTTTCTGCGGGTTGTGTGGTTATCAGCGCAGGCGTCACCGGCGGGCTTGGTTCGCCGGCTTTTGGATTTGCTCGGCCTTCGCCTGCCTTACCAAAGGTTTACTCGGCGTTGTTTATCCGGCGGCAGTTTTTCTTTTGCTGTCGATATTTTATCGCGAAGCGCGACTGCGATATCGCGCGCTTTTACGATGGGAATATCTGGCGATCTTTCTTTTAATCGTTGCCCCTTGGCATATTTGGGCGGAACTGCATTTTCCGGGTTATTTTCCTCGTTTACTCAGCTCGGAATGGCTAGGTCATCTACGCGGGCTTTCCGACGAAACGCATGATTACCTGGGCGTGCCTGCCTATCAATTTGTGTTTATGCATTTGGCCTGGTGGTTTCCGTGGTCGATCGCGCTGCTCCCCGGAGTGATGTTCGCCTGGCGCCGCGTGATGCGGCCACCTGAGATCAATTTCGCCGACGCACTGCCGCTTTGCTGGATGGGCGTCGTTTTTGTCCCGCTGCTCTTTCTGGGGCAACGGCAGGATTATTATTCGATGAGTATGTGGAGCGCGTTTGCGCTCTGGGCGGCACTCGTATGGGACCGGATGCCACAGAGGTGGCGCGCCGCGGGCGCGTTCGCCGTGGGTCTCACCGGCTTGATGAGCGCCGCGGCGGCATTCTTCCTTGCCAGCGCCGCGCGCGCTTTGAACGGAGACTGGGGCGCGATGGATGCGCGCTGGACCGCCTGGAAGGCATTACACGATATGCCCATTTCAGCTTGGCTGGCATTACGTCCATTGCTGGTGATTACGGGTAGCTCTCTCGTGTTTTTCTCGCTGCTGGCGCTTTACTTTATTTTCAAACGGCGCGAGAAACTCGCTGCCATCGTCCTGGCTGCGTCGATGGTTCCAATTGGGCTCAGCATGATGGATGGGGTCGCGCGAACCGCGCCCTATTTTTCACTCGCCGATGTAGCCCGATTTCTAAATACGCGCCTCGAAGCAGGCGGCGATACGATTTTTGAAGGGCCGCTGGATGAGAGCAGTAGCCTAATTTTTTATCTGAACCGGAAGTTCTTTCTTGTTAATCAAAACCGCCAGAGAGCGGCGCCGCTGGGCACGCCGCCGGTCGATATTTTTCTGAATGAAAACGCGGTCTTGGAGAAATGGGCTCAACCCGATGCGGTTTATCTCATCGTGGAGCAAAGCCGGGCGGATTACTGGAAACAGCTATTCACCAGTCGCTTTCACATTTATCACCAAGTCATCACGTCGGGGACGTACGTGGTGCTCGGTAATCAGCTCTAAAGGTGCATCGGGACGCGAGGGACGGGCGATCTAAAGTTGAAAAACCTGGAGGCCGGCTTAATGTGCCGGCTCATTTCGCGAGAGAAAAGAATTATGTCGCAACATCGCAGTTTAAAAGGAGTGAGCACCATAGCTGCCAGACGCAATGTGCTGAAACGCTTCGAGCGCATCGAGCTTTTAAAGAAGCGGGGTCAATGGAAGAAAGGCAGTAAAGTCATCGGCCTGCCGAAAACGAAGCCAGATGTGTGACGCCCTTCGCGCGAAGGTGAACCATTAAAAGAGTGACAAACCTCAAAAAAAAGAGCCTTTGTAACGATCCAACTTTTGTTACTCTTGTAACTCATTCTTGCGCCTCAACCGTTTTCTCGCAGCCGCCGGCGTCGGATCGCGCCGACATTGTGATGAGTTGATCGCGGCGGGTCGCGTCACCGTCAACGGTAAAGTCTGCACAAACTTCAGCGCACAGCCCAGCGCGCATGACCACGTCAAGATCGATGGCAAACTAGTTCGCGTCGCTCCGCCGCTTACCATCGTGCTGCATAAACCCGCCGGATTTGTTTCGACCCGAAAAGATGAGCAGGGGCGCGACACGGTGTTTGATCTGCTTCCACAAAAATTTTCCCGACTCTTCAACATCGGACGTCTGGACGCGCAAACTGAAGGTTTGCTTCTTCTCACAAATGACGGCGAACTCGCGCAGCGCCTTACCCACCCGCGTTATAAGACCGACAAGGAATATGAGATGACGCTGGATCGGGCGTGGGACCAAGCGCTCGCGCCGAAATTGCTGCGGGGAATTTTTCTCGATGGCCAGCGAGCCAAAATCGCGCGTCTTCATTCAGTCTCGCCCACGCGTTTGCGCGTTGTGTTGCAGCAGGGAATAAATCGGCAGATTCGTCGCATGTTTGAAGCCGTTGGCTACCGCGTCAAACATCTTGTCCGCGTCCGAATCGGAAATCTTCGGCTGGGCGATTTGCCCCAGGGGCATTGGCGCGTGCTGACAAGACGCGAGCTGACGGCACTAGCGAAAACAGACAACTCCCCCCTTGCCCACGATGAAGCTCAATGATTGCAGCGCGCTAATCACGGGTGCTTCTTCCGGCATCGGCGGCGAATTTGCGCGACAACTTGCCAACCGTGCGCGCTCAATTGTTCTCGTCGCACGACGAAGCGAACGTTTAGCCGATTTACGCGACGAATTGTTGAACCGAAATCCAAACCTCGACGTCCACGTTCGCATTGTCGATCTTGCCGACAAAGCGCAGATCGAATTGCTGATCGATTCGCTCGCGCGTGATAAGATCGATGTCGATCTTTTGATCAATAATGCCGGGCTCGGCGATCTCGGGCCGTTTGCCACGAGCGATCCAATGCGAAATGAGCAAATGGCACTCGTAAACATGGTCGCGCTCACGTCGCTGACTCGCCATCTGCTTCCGCAAATGATCGCGAACCGCCGGGGTGGAATTCTCAATGTCAGTTCGTCGGCTGGTTTTCTTCCGATCCCCGGCGACGCCGTTTACGCCGCCACCAAAGCGTATGTGACAAGTTTTTCTGAAGCGCTTCGGGCTGAACTCCGAGGTACAGGCGTAAGGGTATGCGCTGTGTGCCCCGGTCCCGTGCGCACGGAATTTCAAGAAGTCGCCAGCCGTCCCGGCCGGAACGTCAAGCCCGGCCCAGGCCCTGACTTTCTCCAAGTTCCGGTCGCACAAGTCGTGCGCCAGGCGCTGGCAGCACTGGCTGAACTGAACGCCGGTGCGCAAACAAAAGCGGCAGCCACTTTGACCGCCGCCGGTCACTTGCCGCTCAAGTGGCGGGACGGATAGGAGTACGAGCCGCTGGAAACAAAACCAACGAGCAAAACGGAAGAGGAAGCGTCCCAGAGAAAACTTCAACCACGACTACAAACCTTATGAGCTAACAAGCCACCTACACCCTCGCCCGCCATACTTGACATCTTACATAGGGGTTAGGCGACTTACGCTGCATTGAGGTCGATGCCGAACTTATCTGCGAGGCTCTGTAGTGTATAGACGCGAACGACTACAGGAACAGCTAACTGAGAAAGCCGGGATTGGATACCCTCTATCTCGGATGGGCTGATCGGATCGTCGCTCTCGCAGACGAGTGCTAAAATCAACGTAAATCGGCGCCATCCTAGCCGCTGTAATGAAGTCTGGAGGCGGCTGAGGGAGTCCAAAAGGCGATCAAGTGCAACGCGCTTCCGAACGTACTTGACCTCGATGCCATAGCCAGCGCCCTCCTTGGCGAAGATGCCGTCCAGATCAATACCGCCCAGCCGAACTTGGCGGTTCACCGGGGTGCCGAACTCGATCTGCAACTCGCGCATGACGAGATCCTCCGCCAGCAAATAACGCTTCTGTAGATCTTGGCGCGAGGTTCGCGCTTCCTCGGTCGACGGCAATAATTGCGGCTCCGGTGCTGGTTCGGCTAGCTGCTGAATCTCTTCTTCGAGGCGTTTCTTCTGCTCTTGAGCGTCTTGTGGCCTAACGTCCTGTCCCAATTCAAATGGTCCGGCCTTCACTGAGCTTCCCTTAGCGATTCGATCTTGAATCGAATTGAGGATAGCGGCGACCTGCGCGTTGTATCGGAAAATGAGCCATACTATAAGCCCGACCCACAACAGTGTTTGAAATAGCGGGATCAATGCGCTCATTGGTCTAGTCGCCTAACGAGACACAAGGTCAGCGACCGCGGGCGAGGCCGCGCGTGGCTGCTCACTGAACTTACTAGCTACTCTAAGCTCAAACGCGGAGCGGACCACGGTTCGCTGCACCGCCTGGATAGGCGTTGTCATCGCAAGCTAAATGTCACTGGCACACGGACACGCATCTCCGGCGACTTCTCGCTCGGCGCGTACTTCCGCTGAAGCGAACGGAGCCCCTGCGGCTTAAAACGCCAGCGCTTGAGAGCGTTTAGGACGGCCATGTCTAAGAGTCTACTGCCGGTGCCACGCTCGACATCGATCTTCTGAACTGCGCCGGTCGCGATCTGTACCTCCATGTCGAACTCGCCGGTTCCTGTGATTCGCTGCCGGCGCGCTTCGAGCGGGTAATCAGGGAGAGGCGCGTATATGCCCCATGCTGCGGCTTCAGCAGGAGTGAGCCGTACGACCGGCCTCGGCGGAGGCTTAGCTATAGCGGTGCAAAGTACCATGACTACCGACATGAGTAGCGCGCTCCTCATACGCCTAACGAGAACAAGATGAGCGACGGCGGACGAGGGCGCACGTCGCTCGGAATAAAAGTTTGGAAGTCATCTCAAAAGTGGAGCGTGCAGCGGTCCGCCATACTTGACATCTTACATAGGGGTTAGGCGACGTTTTCATTCTTCACCATCAAAATAGTCCAGCGGCTCTGAGCGGACATTCCTGCGCTCGGGGATCGGCACACCCCACTTATTACTGTCGGGTTGATAGTATGTATCGCCAATTGGATTGTCCGCCACC